>ERZ773057.51-NODE-51-length-57108-cov-26.219708_pt1 | contig 57108 bp, 45 predicted proteins | sample MGYA00580629_ERZ773057 | MGnify/ENA primary metagenome ERZ773057 (study PRJEB29015, sample SAMEA2738143) | human oral metagenome | biome: human oral; feature: human-associated habitat; material: saliva | place: China | collected 2163 ...
GGAACACAACAAGACGCCAAGTAAAGCTCAAGGGCCTGACCCCGGCAGAATACCGAGATCAGGCCCTCCAACAAGCCGCATAACGGCTACCATTAAACGCGTCCAAGTTTCGGGGCGCAGTTCAGGTCTACACCGGGGTCGCCACCTGGATCGAAGACTTCTACAACCGCCGCCGCATCCACACCAGCCTCGGCGGCACATCCCCCATCGAATACGAACTACACCAAGCGGCCTGGACAACAGCCGCATAAACAAACCGTCAACAACTTGCGCACAACCCCAGCCCGTTAACCCGGTAAGTGGCGTGTTAACCCGGTAAGTGGCATCCTCAACCCCTCAATGCGCATGTTAACCCCTTAGGTGGAGCGTGGGCAGGTGTGCCCATACTCCACTAGTAGGGTCCAGCTGCGCATTGAAGGGTTGACACAGCCACCCATGGGGCCAGGCCGCCGCAGGCTCAGAACGCACCAGCCCCACGAGGCCCCGCACATCCACAGATCCGAGGCGCTCACACCAGTCACGAGCCAGCCGCGACGCGAATCGCCCGGACCTGAGTGGCACTACAACACTCTCTCACGTAACACGAAGCCGCAGGTGCCAGGCACCGGTTTCACGTTCGACCTCGCGCCGATCGTGCCACACGGCAAGTGACAGGCAGCACCAAAATCACACCGAAGGGAGCGAGAAGCACCGATTCCACCATATTGCTTGTTGCCGATCGGATGGAATCTTCCCAATCAGGTGGAATCTTCCCAATGGGCTGGCTCTCATCGTCGGCGCGAGCACGCCAGCGCCATGACGGACGACGGAAACACACGCCACGACCGACCCCATCGGTGGCCCGGGCGCCAGCGTCACCGACGCCTCCTTCGACGATGCCTGAGAGGAACCCCCGACCAACACGTATTATCCAATAACCCCTGCGTGGCACGGCTGGGCAGGACGCCTCCACAAGGAAACGCGCTGCGGTAGGCACATGACGGCACGATGGCCACGTCAAAGTGGGCGAACAGGACTGACCCCAGCGCCCCCGACATGTCCTATAGCTCTGATCCTTCAGGGGGCAGTCGACGCGAACCACCCTCGCATGTGCTCGTGGAAAACGAATGGGGCCAGCCCGGGCAGGCTGGCCCCATTCGCGCGGGCGGGGGTGGATGGGGGTGTCCCCGCCCGCTGGCAGGGCTGCGAGGTGTATGGGTGGTGTGGAGGTACCCCGCTGCCAACGTTGTATTACATGCCGCCGAGCACTTGCGCGACGACGATCTTTCCGACCATGGCCACCGGATAGACGAGTGCGTAGCCGAGCGCCACACGCGGGTCGGCGTTGGTGCGCCCGTTCGCGAAGGCGAGGACGGCGGGCTGTGTTTGAGCGCCGCCGAGCAGGCCGGCGAGCTTCGTTCCACCCATTCTAAACACCCACCGCATGGTTACGTAGAGGCCAATGGCCATCGTCGATGTAATGATAGCGCCCAGAATGAAGATATTGATCCAGGCGCCCGATGTGAAAGCCTCAAGGATCTGGCCGCCCGCTTTCGCGCCGGCCTGGGCGAGGAAGATAAGTAGCCCGAGTTCGGCCATCACCTGGCAGGTGGTGAAGGGAAGAGCTGTGGCGATCGGACCGATACGTCCGATACGCCCGAAGATCAGGCCAACGATGAGCGTACCCGCTGCTGAACCGATCGAGAAATACTCGCCTGACGGGGTCAGGATGGGCAATTCACCGATCGCAATACCGAGGGCCATTCCAAGGCCCAGCGAGATCGGGTTGAGGTCCGTGAGGCCGTGCGAGGAGTCGCCGAAAAACTTTGTGATTTCCGCCATTTTAGAGGTGGGGGCAACGATGCGGACGCGGTCGCCCTGCTGGAGGACGAGGCCGGGTTCGGCCACCATGTCGACGTCGCCGCGGCGCACGCGGGAGATTGACGCAGAGAATTGCTTGGCCAGGCCCAGAGATGCGACCGTGCGACCGGAAACCTTAGGGTTGGAGATTGTCATGCGACGGAAGTCCAGGTAGGTGCGGTCCTGCATGAGCGAGTGCGAAGAGGCGTGGCCTAGCTCGGTTGCCGCGCGAGCGACCAGTTCTCGTGGTCCGACTACTGTCACGAGATCACCCTGGTCAAGCGTGTCGGACATCTGTGGGCGAGTAATCGGGCCGGTCTCGCCGCGACGCAGGCGCGAGAAGGAGACCTTTTCTCCGAGTTTTTCGTAGATGTCGCCGACGAACGGATGATCGTCGCGTTCCACACGGATGGTGCGGTTCGACAGGGGAGAGGGCGCGTCCTTGTCGTTGCGGCCATAGTGCAGGGCCGCCATTGATGCGGCGAGCATTCCGATGACACCGAAAAGGTAGGCAATCGAATACCCGACGGTTGCCCGCGCGGGGTCACCACTAGCCTCGCCCGCCGCAGCGAGCGCGGGGGTATTCGTGGCGGCACCCGCGAAGGTTCCGGCGATGAGGGGGACATCCATGCCCATGGCCTTGCCGACGTACAAGCCTAGGGCCGCCGCAATGCCGTAGAAGGCGACCATCGTCAGAATCGGGCCGATGGCTGTTTTGAGGTTGTGAAAGAATGATGCGCCGGAGTTCATTCCGATCGCGAAGGTGAAGAGTGTCAGACCGAGCGTCCCCAGCTGCGGCGTGACGCGTAGTTCAATGTCGTAGGATTGAGCCCACGCGGCCATGACGATGGCGAAAAAGAGAACGGCAGCGGCCCCCAGGCCGATGCCTCTGACTGTGACCTTGCCGAAGGCCATGCCAATGCCGATGAGGAGGAACAGGAACAGCACCGGCTGGTCGTGTAATACCCCAAAGATCGTTTCCACGATGAGAACTCCGTGTCGTGAATTGAAGGTGTGCGCTACGTGTCAATTAAACCAGTTATGGGTGCTCTGTATCTCAGTCCATCGTCCTAGATGACGTTGGTGACACACAGGTCCGCACAGTGAGATAGTTGGGAGCGCCTCGCGCGGGCGAGATACCGTATTGACATGCTCAACGTTCGTGGGATTGGAATCTTTGCCCTGGTCATCGTACCTGGGCGTGCGATGCCTGCCGCGTAACGTGAGGATGGATCGCACGCCTATTCCCCGCACCCGCGCTGCTGCACGGTTTTGACGGGGTTTTTTCTTTGAGACGGTCCCAACGATTGAGAGGACGACTGGTGAGCGACACGAGTATCACCACCCGAATGACTGGAGCTGAGGCTATCGTGGCAAGCCTCGAGGCCCTGGGAGTGACCGACGTGTTCGGTATGCCCGGCGGCGCAATTTTGCCGACCTACGACCCGCTGATGGCGTCGACGGCGATTCGTCACATTCTGGTTCGACACGAGCAGGGTGCCGGGCACGCTGCCGAGGGTTACGCGATCGCAAGCGGAAAAGTTGGCTGCGCGCTGGTCACCTCGGGGCCGGGCGCGACGAACGTTCTGACTGCCCTGGGCGATGCTGCTATGGACTCAGTGCCGATCGTCGTTATCTCGGGCCAGGTTGGTGCCTCCTTGATCGGTACCGATGCCTTCCAGGAAGCGGACGTTGTGGGTGCCTCGATGCCCATCACGAAGCATTCTTTCCTGGTGACGAACCCGCAGGACATTCCCGCCCGTCTCGCCGAAGCTTTCCACCTAGCTGCTACGGGACGTCCCGGTCCCGTGCTCGTGGACATCACCAAGTCCGCTCAGATCTCGCAGATGGACTTCTCCTGGCCCCCCGCCCTTGACCTGCCCGGCTACAAGGTCGCTGATCGCCCGAACATGAAGCAGGTTCGGGCTGCAGCTCGAGCGATCGTGGAAGCACAGGCGCCCGTGCTGTACGTCGGCGGTGGTGTCATCCGAGGCGGCGCGACTGAGGCACTCGCTGCCCTCGTTGAGGCCACTAATGCGCCCGTCGTGACGACCCTGACCGCTCGCGGAGCGTTCCCCGACTCTGATCGTCACAACCTCGGCATGCCGGGCATGCATGGGACGGTTGCCGCTGTGGGGGCCCTGCAGCGTGCGGATCTGATCGTTGCCCTCGGTGCCCGTTTCGACGATCGTGTCACCGGTCGTCTCGATTCGTTTGCGCCCCGCGCGACCGTGGTCCACATCGACATTGATGCCGCAGAGATCTCTAAGAACCGTCACGCGGACATCCCCATCGTCGCTGACCTTGCGACCGCCCTGCCGATCCTCACCGCGGAAATCGTCCAGGCCTCGGTCGACGGCGCTGAGGACATCTCCGGCTGGTGGCGCTACTTGGACCGCCTACGCACTAAGTATCCGATCGGTTGGACAACTCCCGAAGACGGCATGATGGCACCCCAGGCAGTCTTGAAGAAGCTGTCCGACCGCGTCGGCCCCGACGCCATCTACGTGACGGGTGTGGGTCAGCACCAGATGTGGGCGTCTCAGTTCATCACACTGGAAAACCCGCGTAGCTTCATCTCGTCGTGTGGTTCGGGCACGATGGGTTACTGCATCCCCGCAGCTATGGGTGCCCAGGTCGGTGCCCCCGACAAGGTCGTGTGGGCGATCGACGGTGATGGCTCTTTCCAGATGACCAACCAGGAGCTGGCCACCTGCACGATCAACAACATCCCGATTAAGGTTGCCCTCATCAACAACTCAGTGCTGGGCATGGTGCGTCAGTGGCAGTCGCTGTTCTTCGGCAAGCGCTACTCGAACACGACGCTTAACCCCGTTGAGGGAGAGCAGATCCCCAACTTCGAGATGCTGGCTCAGGCCTATGGGATGGCCGCGCGCACGGTGCGCTCCATCGACGAGGTTGACGAGGCCATCGAGTGGGCCATGTCGATTAACGACCGTCCCGTCCTCATCGACTTCCGCGTGTCCAAGGACGCCATGGTCTGGCCGATGGTCGCCGCGGGTGTGTCTAACGATGAGATTCGATACGCCAAGGGCATGGCGCCCGACTGGGAGGTGGAAGACTGATGACAAACCGTCACACTCTGGCCGTGTTGGTCGAAAATAAGCCCGGTGTGCTCACCCGCGTGGCCGCGCTGTTCGCCCGCCGAGCCTTTAACATCAAGTCGCTGGCGGTGGGGGAGACCGAACACCCCGAGATCTCCCGCATGACCATCATCGTGGACGCCGACTCTGCGCCCATCGAACAGGTGGTGAAGCAGCTCAATAAGCTCATCAACGTCCTGAAAGTTGTCGAGCTCGAACCTGAAGACTCCGTCGAACGACGCCTGCTGCTCATGAAGGTCCAGGCAGACGAAACCCGTCGTACCTCCGTCCTGCAGATCGTGGATCTGTTCCGCGCACACATCGTCGACGTTCAACCTGAGTCGGTCGTCATTGAATCGGTCGGCTCTCTACCCAAACTGGAGGCGCTGCTGCGGGCTTTGGAACCCTACGGCGTCACCGAACTCGTCCAGTCGGGCGCCGTGGCCATTGGTCGCGGATCACGCTCGATCACGGATCAACTGAAGGAGAAATGAAAATGGCAGAGATCATCTACGACGACGGTGCAGACCTGTCGCTGATTCAGTCCAAGAAGGTTGCCGTCATTGGCTACGGCTCGCAGGGACACGCGCACGCGCTCAACCTGAAGGATTCCGGAGTTGACGTGGTCGTCGGCCTGCGCCCTGGCTCCTCTTCGTGGGCCAAGGCTGAGGCCGCTGGCCTGGAGGTCAAGGACGTGGCCGAGGCCGTCGCTGAGGGCGACGTCGTTTCCGTGCTGCTGCCGGACCAGGTTCAGCGTTTCGTCTACGCCGAGCAGATCGCCCCCAACCTGAAGGACGGTGCCGCGCTGCTCTTCGCGCACGGCTTCAACGTTCGTTTCGGTTACATTGATGTCCCCGCCGGCCATGATGTCATCATGGTTGCCCCCAAGGGTCCGGGCCATAAGGTCCGCGAGACCTACGTGCAGGGCAAGGGTACCCCGGACGTCGTCGCTGTCGAGGTGGATGCTTCCGGCAAGGCTTGGGAGCTGGCCCTGTCGTACGCGAAGGGCATTGGCGGTACCCGCGCCGGTGTTATCAAGACGACCTTCACTGAGGAAACTGAGACGGATCTCTTCGGCGAGCAGGCTGTGCTGTGCGGTGGCGTGTCGCACCTGATCCAGGCTGGCTTCGAGACGCTGGTTGAGGCTGGCTACCAGCCCGAGATTGCTTACTTCGAGGTCTGCCACGAGATGAAGCAGATCGTCGACCTGATCAACGAGGGTGGCATCACCAAGCAGCGTTGGTCCTGCTCCGACACGGCTGAATACGGCGACTACGTCTCCGGTCCGCGCGTCATCGGGGAGGCCTCTAAGCAGGCCATGAAGGATATTCTTTCTGACATTCAGGACGGGACTTTCGCCCGCAAGTTCATCGCTGACCAGGATAACGGCGCGCTCGAGTTCAAGGCGCTGCGTGCCGAGGAAGAGTCGCACCCGATCGAGAAGACCGGCCAGAAGCTGCGTAAGGCCTTCGGTTGGGCCGACTCCGACGAGGACTACACTGAGGGCAGCGCCGCGCGCTGATCTTACGCTCCTTTTCGGATAGAGCTGAGCCTCGGCCTCGTTCCTCACGTGGGACGAGGCCGAGGCTGGTTTGTGCGTGCATGGAGAGCGCGTGGATTGCCCGGGGGCGGTGTTTTTCTCGCGGCGATGTTGCCAGGCGCAGTGAACGTGTTCGGATGCAGCGCCTGTTCGTTCACTCGAAGCGCGCGTGGCTGACCGTCAGGTAGATCTATACTGCTGATCAGTCTGCTCGGGGAGGGGCAATGGGTAAGCCACTGAAGATCCTGTTTGTTATCAACGATCTGTATACTCGCGGGAACGGCCTGGCTGCCTCCGCGCGGCGAACGATTGCTCTCCTGCGTGAGCGCGGGCATCACGTTCGTGTCTTGTCAGCTCCTCCCCGCGGTGGCGATGAGTGTGGCATTGGCTTTCCCGACTATCCGCTGCCACCCCTGCGTGTCCCCATTATCGCTTCATTAATTGCCTCGCAGGGATATGCGTTCGCGCGTATGGACCGAGCCCAGATTAAACGGGCCCTTGATTGGGCAGACGTTGTCCATCTCGAAGAACCTTTTTTCTTGCAGGCAGTTACCGCGCGCTGCGCTCGCAGATGCGGGGTTCCTGCCATGGTGACCTATCATATCCACCCCGAAAACTTGACGGCCTCGGTGTATCTCGATCGCCTCACGTGTCTGAATCGCGCGATCCTTGGCCTCTGGAAGCACGCGATTTTTAATCGCTGCGCGCTCGTTCAGTGTCCCTCGCGCTCCGTTGCAGACCGTGTGGCGACGCTGAATCTTTCTCCACCGCTGCTGTTGCTCTCTAATGGAGTGCCGCCTCAGGGCGAGGAATGCGGCGCGTGTCAGGAGGCGGGGGATTCTTTGACCATTCGTATCCTCGCGGTCGGGAGGTTCTCACGTGAGAAAGACCAAGCGACTATTGTGCGTGCCCTGCGTCACAGCGCCCATGCTCGCTCGATCCAGCTGACCCTTGCGGGGCGGGGGCCGACCGAGCGTTCCCTGCGCGCCCAGGCGTCACGCCTTCTGCGTGACGGTATCATCGCTCATCCTGTCCGCTTCGCGTTCATAAATGCGGATGAGCTTGCGTGCGAGGCGGCGCGCTCTGATCTGTATGTGCACGCGGCCCGAATTGAGGTGGAGGGGTTGAGCGCTCTAGAAGTGCTCAGCCGCGGCGTCGTGCCCATCATCGCGCGCGGACCCCTGACGGCGACCAGTCAATTCGCTCTCAGTGAGGACAGTGTGTACGAGGTAGGTGATGCGCGCGCACTTGCCCGCGCCGTCGACGCGTGGATTGAGCGAGGTGGGGGCGAGCGGCGGCGAGAGGCGCACCGCTATCGGTGTGCGGGTGACCTGTATGACATTCGGGCCTGTGTGGATGTCCTGGAGGAGACTTACCGGCGGTTAGTTTCTGCGGGTGTGTCGAATAACAGAGCATGACGAGAGGAACGCGAGCAGCGTGGTGTGACGGTTGATCAGTCGACGAGTAAGTAGACATGTCTCCGATAAGTGACCAGCCAGCATCTCAACGCGAATGATGAATCCAGCGGTGGGTACGATCAGACTCGGTTGCCACGCATTGACGCCGCTCTTCCGCTGGGAAACACCAACGATGGCTTTCTGTCACCCTCTGGCCATGCGTGAACGAACGGCACCGCCTCCCACATCTTTTCCTCTTCCGCAACGATGCTGACCGGCTGACGCGGCGTTGTCGGATGCTGGAACTACGTCGCACCCTCCGAGGGTGTCGACCTGACCCGCATGAGACGTGAGGCTGGGGCGGGGAAACATCAACACCTGCCCGGCCCAGGCCTCGTCTATGGGGCACGTCACGGCGCAAAGGGACCACGGGTTGGAACGAGGCCAACTCGGCGCACGCCAGCAGGGGAAGATGGAGCCATGACACTGAATATCGCAGTAATCCCCGGCGACGGGATCGGCAAGGAAATCGTCCCCGAAGGCCTGAAGGTTCTCGACCGCGTCCTGGCGGATAAGGGCATCGAGTACTCCACGACCCACTTCGACCTGGGAGCAGCGCGCTGGCACGCCACCGGCGATACACTCACCGACGAGGACCTTGAGGCCATCAAGGCCCACGACGTCATCCTCCTCGGCGCGGTCGGCGACCCCTCCGTGCCCTCCGGCGTCCTCGAACGCGGCCTCCTCCTCAAGCTGCGCTTCGCCCTCGACCACTACGTAAACCTGCGCCCCTCCAAATACTACGAGGGCGTACCCAGCCCCCTGGCCAACCCCGGCGACATCGACTTCGTCGTCGTGCGCGAGGGCACCGAGGGCCTGTACTGCGGAAACGGCGGCGCCGTGCGCGTGGGAACACCGCACGAGATCGCCACCGAAGTCAGCGTCAACACCGCCTACGGCGTCGAGCGCGTCGTGCGCTACGCCTTCGAAGCCGCAACCTCGCGCAAGAAACACCTCACCCTGGTCCACAAGCACAACGTGCTGGTCAACGCCGGCCACATGTGGCGCCGCATCGTCGACGAGGTGGGGGAGGAGTACCCGGACGTGGTCGTCGACTACTGCCACATCGACGCCGCCACCATCTACATGGTCACCAACCCCGCGCGCTTCGACGTCATCGTCACCGACAACCTGTTCGGCGACATCCTCACCGACGAGGCCGGAGCCGTCACCGGCGGCATCGGCCTGAGCGCGTCGGGCAACCTCAACCCCTCGCGGGAGTACCCCTCCATGTTTGAACCCGTGCACGGCTCCGCCCCCGACATCGCCGGGCAAGGCAAGGCAGACCCGACCGCAACGATCTCTTCCGTGGCGCTCATGCTTGACTTCATGGGCTACGCGGACGAAGCCCGTCGCGTGCGCGACGCGATCGACGCCGACATGGCTGCGCGTGCCCAGGCCGCGGCGGACGGCAAGCCGCTCGTGCGCTCGACCTCCCAGATCGGCGACGACATCGCCGCTCAGCTCTGACATCGGCAGACGACACAACTCAGGGCCGCTCCCCGCCGGGGAGCGGCCCTGTTGTAATCTCCGGGTGGTGTGCGAAGACGCGCGAGGCGCGCCTCAGCGGGTGCCGATGAGTGCGGGCAAGGTCGTGCGAGTCGCCCACTGCTCAATGTCCGCTAGGGCGGCGCTGGCGCCTGCCAGTCGCACCTGCTTGGAGTCGGAAGTCAGCAGAGCTGCATCTGCCGCCAGTAGGTTAGAAGCCAGGGTGGCGGCATCCAGGTCGGGAAGCGCGCAGCGAGGTGTGCGCGTGTCGGCGACGCCAGCCCGCAGGGCGACCTGTGAGCGGGTCAGTAGCTGGCCCGACACATCGTAGGCGTCGTTGAGCGTTCCGGCGCTCACCTGTGCCTTCGGGAGCGTGGAGGCCGTGCAATCCCACACGGCCACGGCCTGGGACAGCTCCGGCGAGGATGCAAGATCCTTGCCCGATGGAGCGAAGGTAGAGGAAATGGTGGTTTCATCGTAGAGATCGATCGACCAGGTTTGAACGCCCCCTCGAGACGCCGTGTTCACGTGATCGTTGACGAGCATTGCCTGCGAATCGCCCGCATCCAGGTTGATGCCGTAAACACCGGCCAGGGTCACAGCGCCCGCATAGCGTCCGAGCGCGGAGGCCGCCAACGTGCGGGCCTCATCCGTGTCGGAGCGGTCAGGGTCTGCGGCAATCTCCAGATCGCGCGTGGCCGTGCGGGCCAGCCAAGAGACGAAGGCAGACAGGTCAGTGGGAGCCTCGGACACGGGCGCGGGGGCGCTCGCTCCGTCAGGGGTCGCGCCTCCCCATGGGTCCCACAGCCCTCCGAGTGTCTCAAGGCGTTGATCCGACGCTGAGGCGAGCGCACGCAGAGCACTCGAGCATGACGCGCAGTCAGTTGCGGCCTCAGCGAGCTGAGTTGCGCGAGAAGAAGCAGCGGCCTCCGTGCGCGCAGCCTGGTCACGCACTGCCGCAAACCCCGACAGGGCCGGCAGGGACGACGAGGAGCAGGCGGACAACGCGAACACCATCGCGCCGGCGACAACGACCCCCGTGAAACGAGGTGTGGTTACAGTCAGTCTTGCACAATGCACCCCCGCATCATCCCACACCCCAAGCTAGGATAGGTAACTGACCCGCGTACGCGAGAAGAAAGACAGGGATACATGGGATCGCCCACGACAGACGGAGCACTCGAGGAACTACTGGCTCCAGTGGTGAGCGCCTCGGGACTGGAACTGGATTCGGTAACCCGCACGCGCTCCAACGCGATGCCGCTCCTGCGGGTCGTTGTCGAGGCGCCGATCGGTGCCGAAGGCATTGACTCTGACACCCTTGCGGACGTGTCCCGCGCCATCTCCAAGACCCTGGATGTCGCAGATCCGATCGACGGCGAGTACCTGTTGGAAGTCTCCACTCCCGGAGCCGAGCGCGAACTCACCAAGGTCGGGCATTGGATTCGACAGGTTGGACGTCTCGTGCGTATCAAGCTGCGCGCCGGTGGGTATGTGTCGGGTCGCGTTGTTGCCGCGGACGAGACGAGAGTAACAATCGACGTTGATGGTGAGTCGAGGGTCATTAACTATCAAGACATACGTAAGGCGCGCGCCCGCATCGACTTTGGGTCGGAGAAATAATTGCCCGTCATCTCTTATGCGTGTGGCTGCGTGAAACAGCTAACCGTGTGAGTATGAGCCGTGCTATAGAGTTATCGGTGAGGGGTGGTGCGAAAGGCGGTACAGGGTCCCCGGTCGGACGCACCCCTTAGCGAGGTTACCCCGAGGAAGGTGTGGCGAGACCAGCACAACGACCACCGATGACGATGAATCGACTACCATTGGCTATCAGGACATGAGGAAGGCGCGCTCCCGCGTCGACTCTGGAACGGGGAAGTAGGAGACCATGGAAATCGATATGACCGCTCTGCGGATGGTGGAAAACGAGAAGGGCATCAGCCTCGAAACCCTCGTTGACGCCATCGAAGAGGCGCTGCTTAAGGCGTACCATAACCTGCCCGGAGCTATCTCTCAGGCCCGCATCGAAATCGATAAGAAGACAGGGCGCGTCACCGTCATGGCGATGGATGAGGACGAGGACGGCAACCCCATCGGCGAATTCGATGACACGCCCAAGAACTTCGGACGCATCGCCCAATCCACCGCGCGCTCCGTCATTATGCAGCGCCTGCGCGACGCCGACGACCAGCGTGTCTTCGGTGACTTCGCCGGTCGCGAGGGCCAGATCATCACCGGCACCGTGCAGGCCCCGCGTCCCGGTCGTCCCACGATGGTCCAGGTTTCCGATGACTTCGAGGCAGTTTTGCCTGACGGTGAGAAAGTCCCCGGCGAGTCTTACCGTCACGGTGACCGCATCCGCGCCTACATCGTGGGCGTTGAACGTACCGATCGTGGGCCTCGTATCACCCTCTCGCGCACCCACCCCAACCTCGTCGCCGGCCTCTTCCAACGCGAGGTCCCCGAAATTCAGCAGGGACTCGTCAAGATCAAAGCAATCGCTCGCGAGGCCGGCCACCGCACAAAGATCGCCGTGGCCGCGACCCGTGACGGCATCAATGCCAAGGGAGCTTGCATTGGCCCCATGGGTGCGCGTGTGCGCTCCGTCATGGCGGAACTCGGCGGAGAAAAGATCGACATCGTCGATTACTCTGACGACCCGGCGCGCTTTGTTGCCAACTCGCTGTCTCCGGCGCGTGTGACCCGTGTGGTTGTCCACTCCATTGACAATCGCACCGCGACCGCGATCGTGCCCGACTTCCAGCTCTCGCTCGCTATTGGTAAGGAAGGACAAAACGCCCGCCTCGCGGCGCGCCTGACCAACTACCACATCGACATTCATTCCGACACGGAAACAGGCGACGACGCGACAGTCTCGCGAGTCTCCACACCCGATGACGTGACAAGTCGCTCATAGATTCTGAGACGAGCAATCCCCTAGCTGGACTAAGCTAAGGGATTGTGTCGTATTCTGTGCCGTCTGAACCCTCCACCGGGCCCCAGCGTACCTGCATTGGATGCGGCGCACACGCGCATCGACACGCACTCGTGCGAATCGTGCGCTCGCCCGACGGTGCGGTTCGTCCCGACCCGACGGCGACTCTTCCAGGCCGAGGAGCATGGATTCACCCTGACGTGGTGTGTATCCAACGCGCCCGAGCCAGGCGAGTCCTCGCGCGTGCCTTCCGAACGGGAAACCTGCCGGAGAGCGTGTGGGACGATGTGGAGGAGCTGATCACTACCCAATGATGGCCACGAGCCATCAACGCCGAGATAATGGAAGCGGGTTGGAAGCTGATGGGCACCCGATGAGTACCCAGCGATGAGCTGCCAGCAATATCAGTAAGGCGTCTCCACACCGGAGGCGCTTCCGGAATGGAGAAATGTGGCAAAGTTGCGTGTCCACGAGCTCGCCAAAGAGCTCGGAATCACCAGCAAAGAACTGATGGGTCACCTGAAGGAAGCAGGTGAATTCGTCAAGTCGTCCTCGTCCTCGCTCGAGCCGCCCGTCGTGCGGCAGATGCGCGAGAAGTTCACGGCGGCACCCAAGACAAACAAGAAGGCGGAGAATAAACCCGCCCCCAAGCCGGGCGCGGCTAAGCCGATGCCGAAGAAGCCCGCCGCCGCCAAAGCGCCAGCCGAACAGGCCTCGACCGTGGCTGCCCCCAAGGCTCCCTCCCCCAAGGCTGACATGCCCAAGCCCGGCGCCCCCAAGCCCGGCGCACGCAGGAGCGAGGCGACGTCCAAGCCTCGTGGTAAGAAACCCGAAGGTTCGCCAAAGCCCACCGGTCGCAAGGGCGCAGATGGGTCCGCGCCCAAGCCCGCACCCCGTCGTGGCGACGGATCGCGCCAGGCGCGTCCAGGCAGCCCCCGCCCCGGCGGACCGCGCCCCGGTAACAACCCATACGCTTCTTCCCAAGGCATGCCCCGTCCGGGCGGCTCAGGGAACGGCGGCCCACGTCCGGGCGCTCCTCGCCCCGGTGGTTCGGGCAATGGTGGTCCTCGTCCGGGCGCACCTCGCCCCGGTGGTTCGGGCAATGGTGGTCCTCGTCCGGGCGCACCTCGCCCCGGTGGTTCGAGCCATGGTGGTCCTCGTCCCGGCGCACCTCGCCCCGGTGGTTCGAGCCATGGTGGCCCCCGCCCCGGCGCACCCCGCCCAGGTGCACCCCGCCCAGGAGGCAACCGTCCCAACCCGGGCATGATGCCCGGGCAAGCGAACTTTGCTCGCAACTCGGCAGCCGGAGCAACCGCTGAGCGCAGCGGTGGCCGCGGTGGTCGCGGTCGCGGCGGCGCCCGTCCAGGTGCTGGTGCGGGCGCAGGTGGCGGCGCAGCGCAGAACAACGGCGGCGGCTTCGGCCCCCGGGGTGGCGGTCGCGGCGGACGTGGCTCCACTCCCGGAGCATTCGGCCGTGGAGGCGGTCGCTCGCAGCGCGGACGCAAGTCGAAGCGCGCGAAGCGTCAAGAGTACGAGCAGCAAAACGCTCCCGTCATCGGCGGCGTCGCGATCCCGCGCGGCAACGGCGCGCAGATCCGCATCCGCCAGGGCGCATCTCTGGCCGATCTCGCTGAGAAGATCGACGTCAATCCCGCAGCGCTGGTGACCGTCCTCTTCGCGTTGGGTGAGATGGCCACCGCCACGCAGTCCCTCGACCAGGACACCTTCGAAGCCCTGGGCGCGGAGCTCGGCTACGACGTCAAGGTCGTCTCCCCCGAGGACGAGGACCGCGAACTCCTCGAATCCTTCGACATCGACCTCGAGGCCGAAGAACTCGACGATGCTGAGAACATGGAACCCCGTCCTCCGGTTGTGACTGTCATGGGTCACGTCGATCACGGTAAGACGAAGCTGCTTGACGCTATCCGTCACACCGATGTTGTCGACACCGAGCACGGTGGTATCACACAGCACATCGGTGCCTACCAGGTCAAGGTCACCGCCGAGGATGGAACGCGCCGCCCGATCACCTTCATCGACACGCCCGGTCACGAGGCCTTCACGGCCATGCGTGCCCGCGGTGCCCAGGTCACCGACATCGCGATCCTCGTGGTCGCCGCCGATGACGGCGTCATGCCCCAGACGGTTGAGGCCATCAACCACGCCCAGGCAGCTGACGTGCCGATCGTCGTCGCGGTCAACAAGATCGATAAGGAAGGCGCGAACCCGGATAAGATTCGTTCGCAGCTCACCGAATATGGCCTGGTCGCGGAGGAATACGGTGGCGACGTCATGTTCGTCAACATCTCCGCCAAGCAGCGCACGGGTATCCGCGAGCTGCTCGAAGCGGTCCTGTTGACTGCAGACGCGGCGCTGACCCTCGAGGCCAACCCAAACACGGACGCCCGCGGCGTCGCCATCGAGGCGAACCTCGACAAGGGCCGTGGCGCCGTCGCGACCATGCTGGTCCAGCGCGGCACGCTGCGCGTCGGCGACTCCCTTGTAGTCGGTGCCTCGTATGGCCGTGTGCGCGCCATGTTCGACGACGCCGGAAAGGACGTGTCCGAGGCCGGTCCCTCGATGCCGGTTCAGGTCCTGGGCCTGACCTCCGTTCCGCGTGCAGGTGACTCCTTCTTGGTTGCCGCCGACGACCGTACTGCCCGCCAGATCGCTGACAAGCGTGAGGCCGCCGAGCGCCAAGCCCTGCTGGCAAAGCGCCGCAAGCGTGTCTCCTTGGAGGACTTCGACAAGGTCCTGGCCGAGGGCGAGGTCGACACCCTCAACCTGGTCATCAAGGGCGACGTGTCCGGTGCCGTCGAGGCTCTGGAAGACTCGCTGCTGCGCATTGACGTGGGAGACGAAGTCGCGCTGCGTATTATCCACCGCGGCGTCGGTGCGATCACGCAGAACGACGTCAATCTGGCGACCGTCGACAACGCGGTCATCATCGGCTTCAACGTTCGTCCCGCCGAGCGCGTGGCCGAGATGGCGGACGCCGAGGGCGTTGAGATTAAGTACTACAACGTCATTTACTCCGCGATCGACGACATTGAGGCAGCCCTCAAGGGTATGCTCAAGCCGATCTACGAGGAAGTCCAGCTGGGCACCGCTGAGATTCGACAGGTCTTCCACTCCGGCAGGTTCGGCAACATCGCAGGGTCGCTCGTCCGCTCCGGTACGATCAAGCGTGGCACAAAGGCTCGCCTGGTGCGCGACGGCGTCGTGGTGGCCGACAACCTCGAGATCGCGTCCCTGCGTCGCGAGAAGGACGATGTCACTGAGGTCCGTGAGGGATACGAGTGCGGCATCACCCTGGGTTACAAAGACATCGCTGAGGGCGATGTCATTGAGACCTGGGAGATGCGCGAGAAGGCTCGTGACTGATCGCGTGGATTGAAGTCGGGGTCCGGGCACGCTCGGACCCCGATCTGTCGTATGAAGTGTTTCTACGTGGGCGTACAGGCCCGAAAGGAGGGCGCGATGGCTGATGAGGCCCGCGTTCGTAAGGTGCAGGAGCGAATCCTGCAAACTGTCGCGTTGATGATTGGGCGCCACGTGAAGGATCCTCGCCTGGAGATGGTGACGATCACGGACGTGCGTGTGACGGGTGACCTGCAGCACGCATCTGTTTTCTACACGGTGTTCGGCGATGACGAGCAGCGCGAGAAGGCGGCGCGCGCCTTCACGTCCGCACAGGGTCTGTTCCGTTCGCGCGTCGGCAAGGCCCTGGGGTTACGTCTGACTCCGACCCTGGAGTTCATTCCTGATGCGCTGCCCGAGAGCGCAGCTGCGCTTGAGGATGCTCTGGCGAAGGCTAAGGCGAAGGACGAAGCCATCGCGGTCGCCTCTGTCGGAGCCGCCTACGCCGGCGAGGAGGACCCTTATCGTCACGACGACGAAGAGGACCAGGCTGAGAAGGATTGGGCCTGACCTCATGGCTCGGCGTCCTGATAATCCCCGCCCCGGCCTCGTTGTTATTGACAAGCCGCAGGGGATCACCAGCCACGACGTGGTCTCTCGCGTGCGACGCCTGGCCCACACTCGCAAGGTGGGGCACGGTGGCACGCTGGACCCGATGGCCACGGGAGTCCTCGTCCTTGGCATCGGCAAGGCGACGAAGCTGCTCACCTGGGTGAGTGGGCACTCGAAGGAATATCGGGCGACGATTCGTTTCGGTGTCGCTACCAACACGGACGATGCCGAGGGCGCGCCCTGTGCGGTACAGGGTTGTGTCTTCCTGACCGAGGCGGACGTTGAGGCGGTGCTAGCGCCCCTGCGCGGGGACATCATGCAGGTGCCGACGACTGTTTCAGCGATCAAGGTGGGCGGTAAGCGAGCCTACGCGCTGGCCCGCGCAGGCGAGGACGTTGAGCTGGCGGCCCGCCCGGTGCGCATTTCGCGCTTGGAAGTCCTCTCGCCCCCGCGCTGTGGCGAGTACGTCGTCGACGAGGCCGGGGTGCAGGAGGGGCGTTCAGCGTGCGCTCCGAGGTTGGTCCCCGTCGTTGACGTTGATGTGGACGTCGAGTGCTCTTCGGGTACCTACGTGCGTGCTCTCGCGCGCGACGCGGGGAAGGCATTGGGGGTTGGCGCTCACCTGAGCGCGTTGCGCCGCACGCGCGTCGGCGACTTTACGCTGGATGAGGCCTTCACCCTGGACGAGCTTGACGCCGTCGTTGAAGAGACGGATGCGGGGGAGGGCGCCCAACCCGTCTTACCGTTGATTCCCCTGGGTCGCGCTGCGCTGGCCATGTTTCCCTCACTGCCCTTGACCGAGGCCGAGGCGGGCGCCTTCGCGCATGGTCAAGCACCCAGGCGCTCGTCCGATGCGCTCACCCAGTGGATGAGCGAGGTCGGCTATGCGGCGCCGAACTTTGCGGAGGGTGAGGCCCCGCCGATTGCTGCCACGTCGGAGTCGGGCGACGTTCTTGGCCTGCTGCGCATCGATGATTCCCGCCTGCGAACCATCCTGGTTTTCTGAGAAAGAGAAACAATGAACGTTTGGCAATCCCTCATCGACATCCCCGGCAACGAGGCCAGTGTCGTGACCATCGGTAACTTCGATGGAATGCACAACGGACATAAGAAAGTTATCGAGACTTGTGTGGAGCGCGCTCACAAGCTCGGTGTGGACGCCGTTGCCATTACTTTCGATCCGCATCCCATTCGGGTGCACAAGCCCGAGGTGGGCCTCCAGCTCATCTCGCCGCTGCGTGATCGCCTCGATGCCATGGCAGCAGCGGGATTGGATGCAACCCTCGTCGCCCACTACGACAAGAGCGTCTACAGCCTCGAGCCCGACGAGTTCGTCTACGAATTCTTGGTCGAACGCTGCGGTGCGCGCGAGGTCGTCGTCGGTGAGGACTTCCATTTCGGGCGCGGTAACCGTGGCACGATCGACACCTTGCGGGCACTGGGCCGCCAATACGGGTTCGATGTCTTGACCGTCACTGACATTGAGGCTCCCGAAGGTAGGCGTTGGTCCTCCTCGTGGGTGCGCGAACTCCTGGCCGCAGGCGACGTCGCCGGTGCCGCCCGGGTCCTGGGTCACCTCCACCGTATCCGCGGGACTGTGTGTCACGGCTTTAAACGCGGTCGCACACTCGGATTCCCCACAGCGAATCTGTCCGGAGACGTCGAAGGCGTCATTCCCGCCGATGGCGTCTACGCCGGCTGGGTTGTGCGTGCTGTCCCCGGTACCCAATCCGCCGAGTTCCTCCCTGCCGCTATCTCCGTGGGTTCTAACCCCCAGTTCAACGGTGAAGAGCGCACCGTCGAGGCCCACGTCCTGGGGCGATCGGATCTGAACTTGTATGGTGAACGTATTGCGGTCACCTTCGTGTCGCGTATCCGCCCCATGCTCTCTTTCGACACACTTGACGACCTGCTGAGCCAGATGGACGACGACTTGCGTCAGACCGCGTCAGTCCTCGGTATCGGCGTCGCCGGACGCATCGACCCGGACTCCGTCACCGCATCCTAACGCGCCCCCGACCTCACCTGTCACCCACCCGCTGGGGTGCCCGATTCCACTCACACGTGTACACAGGTGATGGGGGAGGGATGCCTGCCTCTTCCGCGTCCGGCCAAATCGTTAGCTTCGTCGCTCACGAGGGGACGCGCATCCCAGACGTGATACTGTAGAAAAGCCGTAGATCGGCCGCGGATCGTCAGCACCCGGGAGAAGCTCGGATGCCCCGCGCAACGAATACAAAGGAGAAGCCTGTGCCGCTGAGCAAGGACGTCAAGGAACAGATCATCGCCGAGTACGCAACCCACGAGGGCGACACCGGTTCCCCCGAGGTGCAGATTGCGCTGCTGACCCAGCGCATCAAGGACCTGACCGAGCACTTCAAGACCCACACGCACGACCATCACTCCCGTCGTGGCCTGCTGCTGCTGGTTGGCCGTCGCCGCCGCCTGCTGGGTTACCTCGCCGACATCGACATTGAGCGTTACCGTTCGCTCATTGAGCGTCTCGGCCTGCGCCGCTGATTTTGGGCCGGCCCGCCTCCCGTAGCGGAGACGGGCCGGTTTTCACACGCCCGCCTCGGGCAAACCGTTATTTTCGCGCGAAAGCCGCCGGTTTTCGACAGTGGCCTACGGAGCGTTTATCCGTGGGCTTCGATCGAAGGCCGAAGTGGAGCGCGACACCAACAAACCAAGGAGAAACGCCCCATGATGGAAGGCTCCGACATCGTCGCCGCAGAGGCGATTATTGATAACGGTCGTTTCGGTAAGCGCACCGTGCGCTTCGAAACCGGTCGTCTCGCTAAGCAGGCTGCCGGCTCTGCCCTAGCTTACCTGGATGATTCTACGACCGTTTTGTCCGCCACGACGGTGGGCAAGAACCCGAAGGATCAGTTCGACTTCTTCCCGCTAACCGTCGACGTGGAAGAGCGTCAGTACGCCGCCGGTCGCATCCCCGGTTCCTTCTTCCGCCGAGAAGGCCGCGCGGGCACAGAGGCCATCCTGGCTGCCCGCCTCATCGACCGCCCGCTGCGTCCTGGCTTCGTCAAGGGCCTGCGCAACGAGGTCCAGGTCGTCGAGACTGTCCTGACGATCGACCCGGATGACGCCTACGACGTTCTGGCGATTAACGCGGCCTCCATGTCCACCCAGATCGCCGGTCTTCCTTTCACAGGCCCGATCGGAGGCACGCGCCTGGCACTTATCGACGGCCAGTGGGTTGCTTTCCCGCGCTGGAGTGAACTCGAGCGCTCCGTCTTCAACATCGTCGTCGCGGGCCGTATCGTCACCAAGGCAGATGGCTCCGACGACGTCGCGATCATGATGGTCGAGGCTGGCGGCGGCAAGAACGAGTGGGAACTCATCCAGGCCGGTGCTACCGCCCCCACCGAAGATGTCGTGGCCGACGGCCTCGAGGCCGCCAAGCCTTTCATCAAGGCCCTGTGTGAGGCGCAGATCAAGGTTGCCGAGAGGGCTTCTAAGGAGACCGCTGACTTCCCGCTCTTCCTGGACTACACTGACGAGGAATACGCGGCGGTCGAGGAATTCGCGGCCGAGAAGGTCGCTCAGGCTTTGTTGACTGAGGGTAAGCTCGCCCGTGACGAGGCCGTTGACGCCGTCAAGGAAGAGATGCTCGGTGCCCTGGCCGAGCGATTCCCCGAGTCGGAGAAGGCACTCAAGGCCGCCTTCCGGTCGCTTGAAAAAGCTACGATTCGTAACCGCACCCTGCGCGAAGAGATCCGCATGGATGGTCGTACTCCGCGCCAGATCCGCTCTCTTTCCGCCGAGGTCGAGGTTCTTCCTCGCGTGCACGGCTCCGCCCTCTTCCAGCGTGGTGAGACCCAGATCCTGGGCGTGACCACGCTGGCGATGCTGCGCATGGAACAGCAGATCGACAACCTGTCGCCTGTTAACTCCAAGCGCTACATGCACCAGTACAACTTCCCGCCGTTCTCCACCGGCGAGGTCGGGCGCGTCGGGTCCCCGAAGCGCCGCGAGATCGGTCACGGTGACCTGGCTGAGCGTGCACTGGTGCCGGTCCTGCCTTCGCGTGAGGAGTTCCCCTACGCGATCCGCCAAGTGTCGGAGACCATGGGTTCTAACGGTTCCTCATCGATGGGGTCCGTGTGTGCCTCGACCCTGTCCCTCCTCCAGGCCGGCGTGCCGCTGCGTGCCCCCGTCGCTGGCATCGCGATGGGCCTCATGACCGGCGAGGTCGATGGCCAGTTCAAGGCCGTCACCCTGACCGACATTCTTGGTGCCGAGGACGGCTTCGGCGACATGGACTTCAAGGTTGCCGGCACCCGTGACTTCATCACGGCCCTGCAGCTGGACACTAAGCTCGACGGCATCGACTCCCAGGTGCTGCGCGGCGCGCTGGCCCAGGCCCGCGACGCCCGCCTGGCGATCCTCGATCTGATTGGTCAGGCGATCGATGGGCCGGATGAGATGAGTCCGAACGCTCCTCGCATCATCACCGTCAAGGTTCCCGTCGACAAGATCGGCGAGGTCATCGGCCCCAAGGGCAAGATGATCAACCAGATCCAGGACGAGACCGGCGCTGACGTCACTATCGAGGACGACGGCACCGTCTACATCGCCTCCTCCGACGGCGCCTCCGCTGAGGCCGCGCGCACGATGGTCAACCAGATCGCGAACCCGCAGATGCCTGAGGTCGGCGAGCGCTTCGTCGGCACGGTCGTCAAGACCACCTCTTTCGGCGCTTTCGTGTCGCTGACCCCCGGCAAGGACGGACTCCTACACATTTCGCAGGTCCGTCGCCTTGTGGGTGGCAAGCGCATCGACTCCGTCGATGACGTGCTTCAGGTCGGCCAGCAAGTCGAGGTTGAGATCAACGAGATCGGTGACCGTGGCAAGTTGAGCCTACACGCCGTCATCGATGGCGAGGCCGGTGAACTGGAACTGCCTGAGGGCGAATCCGCTGAGCCGCGCCGCGAGCGTCGCGATCGTTTCGAGCGTCGCGAGCGTCGTCCCCGTACTCGTACTCGTCGTCGCCGCGACGACGAGCGTGAGGAAGGCATTTCTGAGGAGTGAGTAGCTCCCGATAGTCGACACGGTCAGGTGGCCGGGGTAGAGCGTGTGCTCCGCCCCGGCCACCGGCCCATTGACGGTTACACTGTGTACGTTTCGTGCCAAGCCCTGATCAGGGGACGCAAGAGGAGAAAAATGACCCCCAAGCCGTTGCCGCTCGACGAGGCGCGCCTGTCCATCGAGGATGGTGACACCCGTATCGATCGCACCATCCTGGGCGCGGGGACGCGCGTTCTTACCCAGTCAATCCCAGCGACCAAGAGCGCGGGCGTGTCCCTGTGGGTTCCCGTCGGCTCGCGCGATGAGGGGCCGCGGACAGCGGGGTCGACACACTTTCTCGAACACCTGCTCTTTAAGGGGACGAACAAGCGCTCCGCCCTGGACATTGCTGTCGCCTTCGACTCCGTCGGCGGCGAATCGAACGCGGAAACCGCTCGCGAGCACACCGCATACTGGGCGCGCGTGCGCGACGCCGACCTGGACATGGGGATCGAGACGCTGGCCGACATGGTCACCGACTCGCGCCTCGACGACGATGATTTCGCGATGGAGCGCGGTGTCATCCTCGACGAGCTCGCCATGGGGGAGGACTCGCCCACGGAGACCGTCCACGATGCTTTCCAGCTGGCCGTCCATGGCGACCGTCCCATCGGTCGCCCCGTCGGCGGAACACCCCAGGCGATCCGCGAGGTGGGCCGTGCCGACGTGTGGGAACACTACCAGGCCCACTACGCGCCGTCCTCGCTCATTGTCGCGGTCGCAGGGCACGTGGACCACGACCAGGTGTGTGAGCGCGTCCAGGCCGCCCTGGAGGCTTCCCCGTGGGACCATGCGAGCGAGGCCGCACCCCGGCCTCGTCGATCGACGCTAGCCACTGCGATCGAGGATCACGAGCGCCACATCACCCGCACGCGTGATGTCACACAGGCGCATGTGCTCATCGGCTGCGAAGGCCTGTCGGCCACCGATCCTCTCAGTCCTACGATGAGCGTCCTGCTGTCGGTCCTGGGCGGATCCATGTCGTCGCGCCTCTTCCAGGAGGTGCGCGAAAAACGCGGCTTGGCATACACCACCTATGCTTTTGACGTCGCCTACTCTGACACCGGTACCTTCGGCATGTACGCGGGGTGCAGCCCCGACAAGGTCACCGACGTCGAAGCCATCATGCGCGCCCAGCTCGAGGACTTGGCCGCGGATGGACCTACCGAGGAGGAGATGACGCGCGTGCGCGGACAGGTGCGCGGCGGCGTCGTTTTGGGTCTGGAAGACAATTGGTCGCGCATGATGCGGCTGGGACGTTCAGAGATCGTCGGACGCTACCGTCCCATCGACGAGTCCCTCGCGGAGTTTGACGCGGTGGACGGCGCCGACGTGCGGGCGCTGGCCGCGTCCCTCCTCGCCAAGCTGGACTGCCGAGCGCTCGTCCTGCCCGCAGAATAAGACAAGCGGTGCGCCCCCCTTCACGCGCACGGCGAGTGGTCTACCGTGAGATCAACAGTGAACGCGCACAAGGAGAGAGTGATGATTCGAGTGGCAGTGACCGGAGCCAAGGGTCGTATGGGGTCAACGGTCGTTGCAGCGGTGAGCGCTGCCCCCGATATGGAGGTTGTCGCCCAACTCGACGCGGGCGACCCGATTACCGCGCAGACCGTATTCGGTGCCCAGGTCGCCGTCGACTTCTCTGTCCCCACCGTGACCGAGGCGAACGTGCATGCGCTCATCGACGCTGGCGTGGACGTCGTCGTAGGAACGACCGGATGGACCGAGGAATCCTACGCGCGCGTGCGCACTCATGCACAAGAAGCGGGTCGCGCGGTCCTGATCGCCCCGAACTTCGCGATGGGTGCCGTTCTAGCTATGAAGTTCGCGGCGATGGCCGCCCCCTATTTCGAATCCGCCGAGGTTATTGAAATGCACCACCCGGGTAAGGTGGATGCCCCTTCGGGTACGGCTGTCGCGACCGCGCGCGGCATCGCTCGCGCTCGGGCCGAGGCGGGCCTGGGGGACATGCCCGACGCTACTGAGACGGACGAGCTGGGCGCTCGCGGCGGGCACGTTGATGGGGTCCCCGTCCACGCCGTGCGCCTGCGCGGCCTGACGGCCTCCGAGGAAATCCTGCTGGGTAACGCGGGCGAACAGCTGGTGATTCGCACCGATTCCTTTGACCGGGTCTCCTTCATGCCCGGTGTGCTCCTCGGCGTGCGTCGCGTCATCGGTCGCACAGGTCTGACGATCGGACTTGACCAGGTCATGGGGCTGTGAGCGCTCTTCCCGATTGCTCGGTGAGGCCCGCACAGCTCGGCGACGAGGAGGTTATCGCGCGTCTACAGGTTCGTGCCTGGCGTGCGCTCATGGGAGATGCAGCCCTCGCATCCCAGGGAATCACCGAGGAGATGGTCGCCCACCAGTGGGAAGTGGCGCTGGGGTCGCCTCGGCCCGAGGGGACTGTCCTCCTCGTCGCCCTGCACGCGCACACGACCGTCGGCTTTGCGTTCGCCGGCCCCGACGAGGCCGGGGCATATGCGGGCGCACCGACCTGTGATGAGCGGGAGAGTGTGCGCGCCACGCAGGTCTACGAACTGGTCGTCGATCCGAGCTTTCGTCGTACCGGACACGCGTCGCGTCTGCTCGCTGCCGTCGCCGACCTGACGAGCGGGCAGCTGCGCGTGTGGGTCGGCGCGGATGACGAGGAACGCCAGCGCTTCTACTCCTCCGCTGGATTTGCCCCATCGGGTGCCGTTCGTACCTTGAGTGATCAGACGCAGCACATGTGGTGGGCTCAGCGCGACTAAGGACCTACCCAGGTGAGGGTAGATCGGCGCGTCGTGCGCGCCGTGGACACTCGTGTCTGGGGAGCGGGTCCTGCTGGGCACAGGTTGCGTAAGATGGAGGCATGACGAACATTCCTCCCCGCCGTTTCGGTTCCCTGGCCGTCGCCATGATCACCCCCATGACGGCAACCGGCGAGATTGACCTGCCCTCCGCGCAGCGCCTGGCGACCAAGCTGGTCGACGAAGGCTGCGACACGATCCTCCTGTCTGGAACGACGGGCGAGTCACCGACGACCCACCAGCCCGAAAAGAATGACTTGACAGACGCGGTCCGCGAGGCCGTGGGGAGCCGCGCGTTCATCCTGTGTGGAGCATGCTCGAACGACACTGCTCACGCCGTACGTATCGGCGAGGGTGCTCAGGAGCACGGAGCGGACGGTCTCCTCGTTGTCTCCCCCTACTACAATCGCCCCTCCCAGGAGGGCTTGCGCGCACACGTGCGTGCCGTCACCGACGCGGTTGATCTGCCCGTCATGCTCTACGACATCCCCGGTCGTACGGGCATCGCCTTCTCGGATGCGACCTTGGACATCCTCGCTCAGCACCCGCGCATCCTCGGTGTCAAGGATGCCACCGGCGACGTCGAGACCGGCGTGGAGCGCATGCACCGCACCGGTCTGGAGTACTACTCGGGCGACGACGGTCTGAACTTCGCGTGGATGACGGGCGGTGCCTCCGGTTTCATCTCTGTCGTCGCGCACGTGGCCTCCGCGCAGTATCGCCGCATGATTGAACTGCTCGACAGTGACCAGGTGTGGGAGGCGCGCGAACTCTCCTATTCCCTGCGTCCCCTGGTTCACGCGATCATGGGGGGTGGCCAGGGTGCCGTCTTAGCCAAGTATGCGCTGTGGCTCCAGGGCGTCATCGACAGTCCCGCGGTGCGTCTGCCCATGGTCGGTATCAGCGATGACGAGGTTTCAGCGCTACGCCGCGCCCTGTGCCTCGCCGATCTCCTGTGAGTCGCCACTCATCTATCATCCCTGTGACGGCGCCCAGGTGCGGCGTCGTCTTGGCACTGTTCTCGGCCCTCTCGCACTCAAGTGTGAGGGGGCCGACCCGCTTCTCAAGCTCCCCGATACGGGCAAAACCCCCCTGACGTGGCAGACTGGCACTATGAAGTCTTTGTACGAGAATCTCAGCGAACCCGCGCCCCTGGAAGAGGGTGCCCTGCGTGTAATCCCGCTGGGAGGCCTCGGCGAGGTCGGCCGTAACATGAACGTCCTTGAGTACCGGGGTAAGCTCCTCGTCGTGGACTGCGGTGTCCTTTTCCCCGAGGAAAGCCAGCCAGGCGTTGACCTGATTCTTCCCGATTTTTCCTGGATCGAGGACCGCATGGACGACGTCGTCGGCCTCGTTCTCACGCACGGACACGAGGACCACATCGGCGCCGTGCCCTACCTACTCAAACTGCGCGGTGACATTCCCCTCTACGGTTCTGACCTGACCCTGGCTTTCGTTGCCCCCAAGCTACGCGAACATCGCCTGGCCGACCCGGGCCTGAACGTCGTCGCAGAGGGCGATCGCCTGACAGTCGGCCCCTTCGACCTGGAGTTCGTCTCCGTCACCCACTCGATCCCCGATGCGCTCGCGGTCTTTGTGCGCACGGAAGCGGGTAAGGTCCTTATCACGGGTGACTTCAAAATGGACCAGCTGCCACTGGATCGTCGCCTCACCGACTTGCGCGCCTTCGCTCGCATGGGCGAGGAAGGTGTCGACCTGTTCATGGTGGACTCCACGAACGCTCTGGTGCCCGGCTTCATCACGCCCGAGCGTGAGATTGGCCCGGTCCTGGATCAGGTTTTCGGTGAGGCGAGCGGCCAGATCATCGTCGCGTCTTTCGCTTCGCACGTGCACCGCGTTCAGCAGGTCATCAATGCGGCTGCACACCACGGGCGCCGCGTGGCCTTCGTGGGTCGTTCGATGGAACGTAATATGCGCATCGCGGAAGAAAAGGGGTACCTGTCGATCCCCGAGGGCGTCACCGTGGACCTGAAGGACATCGGCGAGCTGGCGCCCTCTCAGCGTGTCTACATGGCGACCGGCTCGCAGGGAGAACCCATGGCAGCCCTGTCACGTATGTCGGTGGGATCACACCGTTCAGTTCAGATTGAACCGGGCGACATGGTCGTCCTGGCCTCCTCGCTGATTCCCGGCAATGAAAACTCTGTGTACCGTGTCATCAACGACTTGACCCGCCTGGGCGCGCGCGTCGTGTCGAAGGAGAACGCGAAGGTGCACGTGTCTGGCCACGCGAGCGCCGGCGAGCTCATCTACTGCTACAACATCGTTCAGCCTAAGAACGTCATGCCGATCCATGGCGAGGTGCGTCACCTGGTGGGTAACGGGCAGCTGGCCGTCAAAACCGGCATCGACCCGCAGAACGTGGTCCTGGCCGAGGACGGCGTGACCGTCGACCTCAAGGATGGTGTCGCGCGCGTGTCGGGCGTCGTGCCCTGCGAGTACGTGTACGTCGACGGACGCTCGATCGGCGAGATTTCCGAGGACGAGCTGGCGACGCGCCGCACCCTGGGATCGGAGGGCTTCATCTCGATCTTCGCGGTCGTTGAGCACGATTCCGGTATGGTGCTGGCGGGTCCCGAGATTCGCGCGATCGGTATGGCCGAGGACGACGCGGTCTTTGAGGAAATTCTGCCCGACGTGACGAAGGCGTTGAAGGACGCGGCTGCGCCGGGCGGACAGGACCCCTACGTCCTGCAGCAGGCAATGCGCCGAGTGATTGGGCGTTGGGTTGCGCGGCGTCTGCGTCGTCGTCCTATGATCGTTCCGGTGGTCACCGAGCAGTAGTCGCTCGGGTCCCGTCACTGACGAGGCTGTGGCTGCGCCCGGGCAGGGACGTAGAGCCGCAGGGGAAGGAAAGCTCGTGTCGGGCCGTTTTATTTCCACGCACTCCGTCGCTTTGGTGTTGCCGATGCACATCGAGTACATGCCTGATCGTGGGGGTTCCGTGCACGCCGACGCGGCGAGTTCGCGTCCGGGCGGCGGTTTTACAACCTTGTGTGCGGCGGCAGCCATGGGTGTTCCGGCTGCGGCGGCTTCACCGCTGGGCACAGGCCCGAACTCCTTCGCTGTTCGCCAACAGCTGGTTGAGGCCGGGGTGGAGGTGTTGACTCCAGAGTTGGTCGGTGACATCGGCGTCGTCATTCAGCTGATCGTCGAGGACGGGTCAATGCGCTCCGTTGTCACGGCGGGTGTTGAGTCCGAGCCTTCCCGCGCTACTCTTGACCGCATCGAACTGCGTGAGGGTGACCTGGTTCATGTGGCAGCCTCAGACATGACGAACGATCATGCCGCGGTGGAACTGAGCGAGTGGGCCGCCGCCCTGCCGCCTTTCGTGACCCTGGTCGTCTCCGTCTCTCCCGCGGTCGTCCAAGTGCCCGTTGAAGCCTGGGAGACGATCCTCCCGCGCGCTGACATCGTGACCATGAACAGCTGGGAGGCCTCGGCGCTGGCCGGCATCCTGGACGCTCGCTGCCACGGCTCCACGATCCGCACCTACATGCGTCCCGACGCTGCTACCGTGCGTCGCACGGGCGACCGGGGCTGCGAGCTGCAGACCTGCGCGGACGGCTCCGTAATTTCCGTCCCCGCCTTCGATGTGCGAGTCGCGGACACCGCTGGCGTTGGGGATACGCACATTGCTGAAATGTGTGCCGGCATCCTCTTGGGTTATGACCTGGAAACCTCGTGCCTTATGGCGAACGCTGGTGCGGCATTGGCTGTCTCCCACGAGTCGGCCCTTCCTGTTCCCACACGCGAACAGGTTGAAAAGCTGCTCGAAAGCGGTGTTGTTACCAACATCGTGCGCTGAGGGGAGCGGCGCGCCTCCTGCCGGGGCGCTGCGTGGGCGATATGGTGGAACGATCATGGCACAATCGTCTTCCCGTTCCTCCGGTAAAGCACCCGCGCGGCCACGTTCGAAGGCCGGAACCTCCAAGTCGGGTGCCTCCAAGGCCGCGTCCTCTCACGCCCAGGGCGCCCCCGAACCCACGCAGCCGGGTTTCCTGGCGCGTTTCTTCTCCGCCGTCGCACGCGCCGCCGTCGGTGTCGCACGCGCATGGAAAGCTACCGACCCGCAGGTTAAGCGCGACGCTTCGGCATTCGTCGCTGTCGCCGCTGCGATCGTCATCGCTCTGCGCGAATGGTTCCAGATTTCCGGTGAAGCGGGTGACGCCATTCATCGTGCCTCAGCAGGCCTCTTCGGAATCTTCTCAGTGGTCCTGCCACTCCTCCTGGTTGCCTTAGCGTGCGAACTCGTCTCCGCGCGCTCCGGGCGATCCGCGCTGCCCCACCACGTGGCCGGCGGCGTCGGCATCACGATGGCGCTGACCGGCCTGGTCCACGTGTCACGCGGCAATCCCGGCATGGGGGAGGAACCTGGTATCGACGCAGCCGGCGGCCTCATTGGCTGGTTCATCGCACGTCCCCTGGTGCTCCTCCTGTCCGGGTGGGGAGCGGGGGCACTCCTACTCCTGCTCTTGGTCTACTCGATCCTACTGGCCACTCGCACTGCAGTTGCCGACGTTCCAAGCCGGCTGCGCGACCTCGCCGCACACCTCAGTGGAGACTCCACTCGCGACAAGGACGGGGCATCGGGCGAGTCGGCACTATCCGACCAAGCCACAGACGCGCGGCGTCAGGGCCGCAAAAACCTGGCCGCCGGCGACGATGCTTTCCTCGACGAGTACGACGGCGACGAGTCCTTCCGGCAGGCAGCCGACACGGAATCCGTTGATAAGACACGCCTCCTGCAATCCGGCCCCGTCCCCGTGGCTGCTCCTGAATCAGCTCCCGCGCCCCGGCCTCGTCCCACTACGCCCGACGCACCTACCGAGATGCTCACCCAGATGCGCCCCGCGCTGGTGCACGAACAGCCGACTGGGCACGTGACCGCGCACGTGACCGAGCCCGTCGACGAGCCGACACCCCCGCCGATCACCGATGAACCCGCCGGCGCCTTCCAGCCCGACCTGGACGATTCCATCACCTACACGCTGCCGCCGGAGGATCTCCTCGTGTCCGGGCCACCCCACATGACCCGCTCCGCCGTCAACGACCAGGTTGTCGCGGCCCTTTGTCAGGTCTTCGCCGACTTCAATATTGATGCCCGTGTCACCGGCTTCTCACGCGGCCCGACAGTCACCCGCTACGAGGTCGTCCTCGGCGCAGGCGTGAAAGTTGACAAGCTCACGAACCTGTCGAAAAACATCGCCTACGCGGTCGCATCCGCGGACGTGCGCATCCTTGCACCCATCCCCGGCAAGAGCGCCATCGGCATCGAGATCCCCAACGCCGACCGCGAAAACGTTGCCCTGGGTGACGTGTTGCGCTCCGCTGCCGCGCGCCGCAATCATCACCCGCTCGTCGTCGGCGTCGGCAAGGACGTCGAAGGCGGCTACGTCGTCACCAACCTGGCCAAGACCCCGCACATGCTGGTGGCCGGCCAGACCGGCTCCGGTAAGTCCTCCTTCGTCAACTCCATGATCACGTCGATCATGATGCGTGCGACGCCTCAGCAGGTGCGCATGATCCTCGTTGACCCTAAGCGCGTCGAGCTGACGATCTACGAGGGCATCCCGCACCTGATCTCTCCCATCATTACCGACGCCAAGAAAGCAGCCGAGGCGCTCGAATGGGTCGTGAAGGAAATGGACGCGCGCTATGACGACCTATCCGACTACGGCTTCAAGCACATCGACGACTTCAACAAGGCAGTGGCCGCCGGACAGGTGCAGGCCAAGCCCGGCCTCAACCGCACCCTGCATCCCTACCCGTACCTACTCGTTGTTGTCGACGAACTCGCAGACCTCATGATGGTTGCCCCCCGCGACGTCGAAGCCTCCATCCAGCGCATCACCCAGCTGGCACGCGCCGCCGGCATCCACCTGGTCCTTGCCACGCAACGCCCCTCGGTCGACGTCGTCACCGGCCTCATCAAAGCCAACATTCCTTCACGCCTGGCGTTTGCGACCTCCTCGCTGACCGACTCGCGTACGATCCTCGACCAACCGGGTGCGGAGAAACTCATCGGCCAGGGTGACGCCCTCTACCTGCCCGCCGGCGCCTCCAAGCCCATGCGTGTCCAAGGCGCCTGGGTTTCCGAATCTGAAATTCATCAGGTCGTGTCCCACGTCAAGAGCCAGATGGAAGCGCACTACCGTGACGATGTCGTGCCCGACAAGAAAGAAGCCAAGGTCGCCGAAGACATCGGAGATGACCTCGACGATCTTCTACAGGCAGCAGAACTCGTTGTTTCTACCCAGCTGGGTTCCACATCTATGCTCCAACGAAAGCTCCGCGTCGGCTTTGCCCGCGCTGGTCGCCTCATGGACCTCCTCGAATCGCGAGACATCGTGGGTCCTTCCGAAGGGTCGAAAGCGCGCCAGGTGCTAGTCACCCCCGAGCAGCTGCCCGAGGTTCTCGCCATGCTGCGCGGCGAATCCGCCAGCATTGCCGAGCCTGAGTCCGCCGCTCCTGCCATCGCATCCGCGGCGGCGTCCAACCCGGCCACCGGCGCGCTGAATGCCGCCAGCGCCCGGCAGGGGGACTCCTCTTCGGGTGACGCGCAGCCGCCCTCTGGTTACGAATCGGGAGCGGGACGTACGGGCGATTCGCGCGAGAGCAAGGTAGACCCGTACTCTGGACATAACTTTGGTGGTTCCTCGCCTGAATGGGTGGATGAGGAGCCAGACGAGGACGAGGATGCTTGGCAGCTCACCGGTCGCTAAGAGAGAGGTATCAGCAATGACTGATAACGTGTCGCGCGTGCAGCGCAATAGTAAAGTTTCCGTATGGAACTTGCCAAATGCGTTGACTGTGGCGCGACTCGTATCTGTTCCCGTTTTTATCATTCTGGCCCTGCAAGACTCCTGGGCTATGAGATGGGCCTCCTTCGTTGTCTTTGCGCTCGCTGCGATCACGGATCGCTTTGATGGCCATCTGGCACGCTCGTGGAACCAGATCACTGACTTCGGGCGCATTGTCGACCCCATTGCCGACAAGGCCCTGACGTTGTGTGGCTTTGCGGTGGCGTCCTGGCTCGTTAATCTTCCCTGGTGGGTGACGATCCTCATCGCCGTGCGCGAGCTGGGCATTACCGCAATGCGAGCCGTCTTCCTGCGTCGCGGCGTCGTCGTGTCCGCGAATCAGGCAGGCAAGCTCAAAACCTTCATGCAGATTATGGCGCTGGGGGTACTGCTCATCCCGTGGGGCTATTTCCTCGCGATGGACCAGATGGCGAACGAGTGGTGGGTCGTCATGATGATTCGTTTTGGTTGGGCTCTCGCTGGTGTAGCCCTCGCATTGACCCTTTACTCCGGCATCGTCTACGTCATTGATGGAGTGCGCCTCATGCGCGCTACCTCCGCCTCATCAGGTGACGATGACAGTGGCGACGATGAAGGCGAGAAATCGTCGACGCCTCTCGCAGGCCAGCACGTTCAGGCTTGAGTCTCGGTGAAGCAACCCACGTAAGAAGTGCCCCTGCGGTGGAATATGTTCGGTTTGGTGTACGTTGAATGGGTATGCAGGCGATCCGAGGGACGCGCCCAGCCGGTTACACCGGTCCGATGCGCGAACTGACGATGCATTCGACGAACAGGAACGGCTACAGTAGCAATATGGAAAAGACACGGAGTGAAACCCCGCTGCTGCGCAGCGAACTCGGCGATGTTCTGCGCGGCATTCGCCAGCGCCAGGGTCGAACCCTGCGCGAGGTCTCTTCCGAGGCGCAGGTGTCCCTGGGTTACCTCTCCGAAGTTGAGCGTGGGCAGAAGGAGGCATCCTCTGAACTGCTCGAAGCAATCACCTCTGCCCTGCGCGTACCGCTGTGGTATGTGCTGCGCGAGGTTTCCGAACGCATGGCGATCATCGACGGCGCCGTGGTCCCCGATGCGGTGCCCGATGAGATCATGCCCGTTACGCTGATTTCCTGACGCGTGAAGCATTCCGAATTCTACGAAGCGGTCGAGGCGACTTTTGGGTCTGCTCTCGGCCGTTCGTACGTATCTGACCTGTATCTCTCGTCGTTGGGTGGGACGGCGAGCGATGCGCTGGCGGTCGGCGTGAACCCAGACGAGGTGTGGGCTCGACTCTGCGAAGAAACCGGTCGTGAGGACGCGCGTTGGATTCATCGCATTGATCCGCGCGAGCGAGGCCGCTAGCCTGCGGCGGTGAGTATCCTGTGTGGTCTACCGTCGCTGCTCCTGATCGCCATCCGTTTGCCGGGAGGCTCGGCGTGTCGCCCGCGAATCGAACACCTGTTCCATTTAAGCTAGTGGACGACGAAATTTTTGTGCGTGTCGTCCACAGGGAGGGCGCGTGCGGGACGTAGATGACGATGGCCGGTCGCATACTCGTCATGGCGCCTCGGAGAGGGGCGTCATTTAGGCCAGGACACTCGCAGGCCGGAGAGGCCTCAGCATGAAAGGACCATCATGGCAGCCCGTAAAGCACCCGCAGCGAAGAACGTGACAAACGACCGTAATAAGGCGCTTGAAGTTGCACTCTCCCAGATCGACAAGCAATTCGGTAAGGGGTCCGTGATGCGCCTGGGAGACGATAGTCGTCCTCCAGTTCAGGTGATCCCCACCGGTTCGCTTGCCCTTGACGTTGCACTCGGCATTGGGGGCCTTCCCCGCGGTCGCGTCATTGAGGTCTACGGTCCCGAATCGTCAGGTAAGACGACGGTCGCCCTGCATGCTGTGGCGAACGCGCAGAAGGCTGGCGGCAACGCTGCCTTCATCGACGCCGAGCACGCACTCGATCCCGTCTACGCTCGCGCCCTCGGTGTGGACACCGACTCCCTCCTGGTCTCTCAGCCCGACACGGGCGAGCAGGCCCTCGAGATCGCTGACATGCTGATCCGCTCGGGTGGCATCGACATTATCGTCATCGACTCGGTTGCGGCCCTGGTGCCGAAGGCCGAAATCGAAGGAGAGATGGGGGACTCGCACGTCGGCCTGCAGGCTCGTCTCATGAGTCAGGCCCTGCGTAAGATCACGGGGGCTCTGTCCGCCACCGGCACGACTGCGATCTTCATCAACCAGCTGCGTGAGAAAATCGGCGTTTTCTTCGGTTCCCCAGAGACAACGACTGGTGGCAAGGCTCTGAAGTTCTACGCCTCGGTGCGTATCGACGTGCGCCGGATTGAGACTCTGAAGGAAGCGGGGGCGCCCGTCGGTAACCGTACGCGTGCCAAGGTCGTCAAGAACAAAATGGCCCCGCCGTTCAAGCAGGCCGAATTTGACATCGTCTACGGCAAGGGCATTTCACGTGAGGGCTCGATCATTGACATGGGCGTCGAGGCCGGAATTGTTCGTAAGTCCGGCTCGTGGTTCACCTACGGTGATGATCAGCTGGGTCAGGGCAAGGAGAACGTGCGGCAATTCCTGGTGGACAATCCCGAGCTGGCCAACGAGATCGAGCAGAAGATCCTGGTCGCTCTGGGTATCGCGGAGGAGCCGGAGCCGGAGAAGAACACGAAGAAGGCATCCGCTGTTGATCCCGACGAGGATGCGGGCTTCTGAGTCGTGGTTCGCTACCTGGACCCGGAGGACCATCCGGAGCTGGGGGAGGAACGACACCGTCGCTCCTCCCCGGGTGAGCGGCTCGCTCGAGCGCGCGAACGTAACGCCGCCCTGACGGGGGCTGAAGCGATTGAGGCGGCGCGAGAAGTGGCACTGCGTAAGCTTGACGTGCGCGCGTGCTCGCGCGCCGAACTTACGGCAGCTATTGAGACACGTGGCTTTAGTCCTCAGTTGGCTCTCGGGGTCGTTGATCGTCTCGAGGCCGTGGGATTGGTCGATGATCAGGCGTATGCGGATGCGTTCGTTCGCTCTCGTTTTTCTGCCACTGGTGTCTCGCGGCGTGCTTTGCGTGAGATTCTTAGGCGCAAGGGGTTGGACAGTGACACGATCGAGTGTGCCCTGTCGCAGATTGATCGTGATGATGAGGCTGAGCGGGCCCGGCAGCTGGTCGCTCGCAAGGCTCGTTCTCTCGCAGCAGTTCCCCGCGACACCGCTTATCGCCGACTGTGCTCGATGCTGGCTCGTAAGGGCTATTCCTCGTCTGTGGCATCGAATGTCGTGCGTGATGCTCTCGACGAATGGCATGCTGGTGGTGCGGAGGATGAGGACCGCTGGAGCTGGGAGGTACCCGTGTGATGGATGACGTGCAGGTTGGAGCACTGGTCGAGGAAATGACGAGCCGTGGGCTGACCGTCGCGACCGCTGAGTCGCTCACGGGAGGTGGCCTCGTTGCGCGTCTTGTTGACGTTCCTGGTGCCTCTCACGTCGTGCGTGGCGGTGCCTGCACGTATGCGGTTGACACCAAGTGTTCGGTCCTGGGGGTTTCATCGGATCGACTGGCGCTGACGGGACCAGTCGATGAGCAGGTGGCTCGCCAGATGGCCGAGGGGACCCGGCGTCTGTTCGGGGCCTCCATGGGGCTGTCGACGACGGGCGTGGCCGGGCCGGGTCCCGCGGACGGATACCCCGCTGGAACCGTTCACATTGCCTGCGCGCATGAACGTGGGACGGAGCACCGATTACTCCACCTGGAGGGCGATCGAGCTCAGGTGCGCCAGGGTACGATTGATGCGGCGCTTGCTCTACTGCGTGATGTGCTCGACTTCTCTGGGGACCTTAGGGGCGATTAGACTTTAGTGCGATGAATACGACGATGACGCAGGCTGGTGTGCGTCCTCGCACTTACGCGGTGCGAACGCTCGGCTGCCAGATGAATGAACATGACTCCGAACGTATGGCGGGTTTGCTCGAGCAGGCTGGCCTCGTCCCCGTTGACACTGTTCCCGAAGCCGCCGCGCGTGCGACTGACGCTGGCGATATGGGAGCCGACGTCGTCGTCATCAACACCTGCTCCGTGCGTGAAAATGCGGCGACTCGCCTGTTCGGTAACCTCGGTCAGTTGGCTGCTGTCAAGCGTGAGCGTCCCGGCATGCAGATCGCCGTCGGGGGCTGCCTTGCGCAGCAGATGCGCGATGGTATCGTCACCAAGGCGCCTTGGGTCGATGCTGTTTTTGGCACGCATAACATTGATGTGCTTCCCGCATTGTTGGCGCGCGCCGCGCATAACCGCAAGGCTGCCGTCGAGATTGAGGAATCGTTGAAAGTGTTTCCCTCGACCTTGCCTACCCACCGGGAGAGTGCGTTTGCGGCGTGGGTGTCGATTTCTGTGGGCTGTAATAACACGTGCACGTTCTGTATCGTGCCGCATCTGCGTGGCAAAGAGCGCGACCGACGTCCCGGCGACATTCTGGCTGAGGTTGAGGCTGTTGCGTCGCAGGGCGCTATCGAGGTGACTTTGCTGGGTCAGAACGTCAATTCCTACGGTGTGGGATTCGGTGAGCGCGGTGCTTTCGCGGACTTGTTGCGTGCTGTTGGTCGCGTTGAAGGCATTGAGCGTGTGCGCTTCACGTCGCCTCACCCCGCGGCCTTCACTGACGATGTGATTGCTGCGATGGCGCAGACTCCGACGGTGATGCCGAGCCTGCACATGCCGCTCCAGTCGGGTTCTGATGCCGTGCTGCGCCAGATGCGTCGCTCATATCGCCGTGAGCGTTTCATGGGTATCCTCGAACGGGTGCGTGCTGCGATCCCCGAAGCGGCTATCACGACGGATATTATTGTCGGCTTCCCCGGCGAAACTGAAGAGGATTTTCAGGCGACCCTTGATGTCGTGGAACAGGCTCGTTTCACGTCGGCTTTCACGTTCCTGTACTCGCGTCGGCCCGGTACGCCCGCAGCCGATCGAACGGACCAGGTGCCCGACGACGTCGCACTGGAGCGCTACCAGCGCCTCATCAAGCTTCAGGAGCGAATTTGCGCTGAGGATAGTGCGGCGCTGGCTGGGACCGATGTTGAGGTCCTCGTCTGCGAGGGTGATGGACGTAAAGATGGTGCGACGCATCGTATCTCGGGCCGCGCCCGCGACAATCGCCTGGTGCACGTGGCCCTGCCCGAGGGGATGAGTGAGACTGATCGCCCGCGCCCCGGCGACATGATTCGTGCGACGGTGACCTATGGTGCGCCTCATCATCTGATCGCTGATTCTGGCGCGCAGGGTGGCCTCTTTGAGGTGCGTCGCACGCGCGCCGGTGATGCCTGGCAGGCGCGCCAAGTCCCGCCGGAACCCGACACGGCAGTGTCGTTGGGTATTCCGACTGTGCGCGTGGGTGCTCCGCGCTGACGAGCACGCCAGGGTGTTCCAGCGAATACTCGCGCGTGATTTGCGCGACTACATCGCGTCAGCTGCATCGAAAGGAAAAGGGTGTGCACGTTTGCGCATCGCAGAGGTGAAAGTTGAGAAAATGTCTCAGGCGAACGCATGTGTGACGTGCGTCTGAGGCGCTACCTTTGAGTCGTGGCGATCGTCATGATGTTGAGATGATCGGCATGCGGGAGCACTCTCGGTAGTGCGGGTCGATTCGAGCCCCCTATGCGACCCGTGGCCCCACCGCGCAGGTGGTACACGCTGCGCCGTCGCATGTAGTCGGCGCACACTCACCGAGAGTGCCCCGTTCCTCCAAGCGAGGAACGGGGCACGTCGTTTGGTATCCGACGGGGTATTATTCTGCGGATTCCTCGGGCGTATCGAAGAGGGTGGGCAGTTCCTGTGCGGCCTGCAAACCGATAATCAGGCCGCGTCGCGCCATGACGTGAATCTGGCGGTCTGAGAGTCCTTCGCCGACGAAGAAGCGGGAGGCGGCGACCAGGATCCAGCCCGTGTCGGACTCGATGGGGAAGACGGTTGGCTGCAGGTGTTCAGAGTTCCAGCGGTTCGCGATGGCCTGCAGGGAAATCTCGGTGTGGTCATCTCCTGGGGGTACGATGCGTGTCTCGATCTGCACCCAGGGAGCGTCGGCGGGTTCACGGTGAATCTGGAAGGGTACATCGTTGAGCTGTGCCGCGACGATGAATTCATGGGTGGCGTGCGGCAGGCCATCGCCGTCGAGGACGGTCGAGATACGTTCGATGGTGACCTCTAAGACCTCGGTGCCCCACTTGGCGGCGTATTCGTCGGGTTCCATGGCGGGGTTTGCGGCGCTGGGTTTGGTGGCCTCGGGGGCGGGGGTGGCTTCCCCGTCCTCACCGAAGGTGAAGCTCTTCCATTCAGGCATTGTCGGCCTCCTTGGTCCACTGGTCGGGGAACATGACATCGAGTTGGTTCATCATGGAAATGGCAGCCATGATGAATTGGGAGACCTCGGCGTTGACCTGTGCTTCGGATGCGCCGACAACCCAGTTGAAAGTGTGCTGAAGCTGCAGGGAGATGGCGCCCGAGTCGGTCGTGACGGAGGTGATCTTGGGCACGTAGGTCGAGGCATTGAGGCGGCGAACCGCGGATGCGATCTGATCGGCGTGCGAGGGGGCGAAGAACCGCGGGTAGTCCGCGACGCCTTGCGCGGGACGCCCCTCGGGCACCGCAATGCGTACGGTGCGTCCTGGCAGGATAGCTGCGATCTGCCCGGTGGCGGACACGAAGGGGATCAGGCCGACGGCCTCAACTGCCTGGGTGACGCGATCAAGGGTGACCGGTGGGGTGTTAGTTGTGCTCATGGTGTTAAGCCTAGCGGCACGTGGGTGGTATTGGGTGCTAGCGCCCGTACACTGGTGGCCATGGAGTCTTGTGTGACGTGTGCGTCGGACCTCGTGTGCGCGGTTGTGGGACCCACGGCGTCGGGTAAGTCGGATCTGGCGCTCGAGGTGGCCTGCCGCCTTCCGGGTGTACTGGGAGCGGGCGGGGCTGGCGAGATTGTCTCTGCCGACGCGCTGCAGCTTTATCGTGGCATGGACGTGGGCACGGCGAAGACTCCGGTGAATGAGCGCCGGGGGATCGCTCACCATCAGATCGACGTGCTCCAGGTGCGAGACGAGGCGTCGGTGGCCGCCTATCAGCGTCACGCGCGCGCTGACGTGGCGGACATCCATGCGCGCAGGGGAGTCGCGGTGGTTGCGGGGGGTTCGGGCTTGTATCAGCGTGCGCTCCTGGACGTCATCGAGTTCCCGGGGACGGATCCGGTCCTGCGTGCCCGCCTGGAGGAGGAGGCGGAGGGGGCGGCGGGTTCGCGCGGCCTTCACGATCGTCTGAAGGCTCTGGACCCGGTGTCGGCGACGCGCATCAACCCGCACAACACGCGTCGAATCGTGCGCGCCCTGGAGGTCATCGAGTTGACGGGGAGGCCCTATTCGTCCTCGATGCCCCGGCACGAATTCGTCTCTCCTGCGCTCATGGTGGCGCTGCGTCGTTCGACGGAGAGCCTCGATGCGCGCATCGATGCGCGCACTCGCGCAATGATGGATGGCGGCCTCATTGAGGAGGTACGCGCTCTCATTGACGAAGGGCTGCGTGAGGCTAAGACCGCCTCCCGGGCGACGGGCTATGCACAGGCACTCGCGGTCATCGATGGGATTATGACTGAGGACGAGGCCGTGGACTCTATTGCGCTGGCCACCCGTCAACTGGCGCGCCGGCAGGTCAAGTGGCTGCGACCGGATCCGCGCGTGCATTGGCTGGACGTGGAAGAGTTTGCCTCGGACGATGCCGTGGCGACCCGCGTGGTTGAGCTGGTGGAGCGGGAAGCTGAGGCGGCGCTCGCGCGCTCGTAGCGCGGTCGGCGGCTGCGAGGAGGGGGTGTGGGCGCTACCGTGGGGGCATGGTGAACTCGCAGCTTCCCTCCCATGCCCGCGTCGTGAAGGCTCACGGCGCCGGCAACTCTTTCGTCGTGGCTACGGACCGCTTCGATGAAGACGATCCTTCTGAGGAGCAGGTCGCGGCCCTGTGTTCCTCGGCGTTCGGGATCGGCGCGGATGGCTTCATTCGGGCTGTTGAGCGTGATGGCATGTGGTTCATGGACTACCGCAACGCCGACGGGTCGAAGGCGGAGATGTGCGGCAACGGGGTGCGCGTGTTTGTCGATCACTTGCGCCGTGAAGGCCTGGTCGACCTGCCGGTGGGTGCCACGCTGGAAGTGGCCACCCGCGGCGGTATCAAGCGCGTGACACCGGAAGTGGAGGACGAAGGAGAGGGAGCGCGCTACCGCGTCGACATGGGTCCGGCGGCTTCCCCGGCGCGCGAGACAATCAAGGTGAGCATCCCCGGCATCGACGGGGTTCTCGGTGGCATTTGGGTAGAAATGCCCAACCCGCATACGGTCGTTGAGTTAGCCGATGAGGACACCCTGCGCGGGGTGTTCCTGCCCACCGTCGACGTCTCCCTCATCCCGCCCGCGGCGCGCCCCGCCTACGACCCGGCGCCGCGCTCGGGCACGAACCTGGAGTTGGTCGTGGACCTGAGCGTACCCGGGCAGAGCACCGGACACATCGCGATGCGTGTGTTGGAGCGCGGCGTGGGGGAGACTCAGGCGTGCGGCACCGGATGCTGCGCGGCCGCGTTGGCCACCGCCCTGCGCAGGGGACCCGATGCCCCCACCCAGTGGGTTGTCGACGTTCCCGGAGGACGGGTGAACGTGGGCTTGGACGGTGTCATCGACTGGAGCGGCAACGCCCCGCGCATCACGGATGCCTCGGTGTTCCTCACCGGCCCCGCGACACGGGTCGCGGAGATCCGCCTCACCTGACGGCGGCCCCGCGACACCGGCGCCGAAGAGCGTGACGGGACCCCGGCCTCGTCGAAGCGACGGAGAGCTTTACGCGGGGCGCACCTCGATGATGCGGAACCCCTTCTTCGACGCGAACTTTGAGGCCTCGAAGCCCTGACCGTTCAGCCAGGTGATGAGGGAGTCCGCGCCCAGGTTGCGCTGGACGACCAGGTAGGCGACGCCGGTGGCTGCGAGCCTGCCCAGCCACGCCGCCAGCATCTCGTGCATCGCCTCCTTGCCGATGCGCACGGGCGGGTTCGACCAGATGACGTCAAAGCGCGTGTCCGACTCGATGGAGGCGGCGAGCGCCTCATCAGCCTTGAGGGTGCGCACGCCCCGCGCGCCGTTGGCGGCGGCGTTACGCTGCGTCAGATCCAGGGCGCGCGAGTTCACGTCGACGGCCCACACGGTGGCTTGCGGCGACTCTCGCGACATGACGGTCGCGATCGGACCCCAGCCGCAGCCCAGATCCAGGAAAGTCCCACCCTCGGGCAGGTCGGGTGCGACCGAGAGCAACTGACGGGTCCCCAGGTCCAGCTTAGACCCGGAAAAAACGCGCGAGGACACGCGCATCGACAGATCGAAACCCCGCGCGCTCACCTCGATGAGGCGAGTCTCGTCGGCGCTCGCGGGGGCAGAGTCGGTGAAGTACTGTTCATCCACGAAAGAAAGCCTATCGCGCCCGCGCGCGCAGACGCAGATGAGGGCCCGTCGTGCGACACTGGAAGCCCCACGTAAAGGACGGACATGGACACAACCTCCGCTGATTCGACCACCGAGGCCAACGAGCGCGACCAGCGCGTCAATGACGTCGTCGCGCGCATCCTCGCGCGCTCGGGAACGGCGCTCGCATCGACGACGGGTCAGGACACCTCCCAGGACGCCGGTGCCCTCGAGCGCGAGGCCCGCGCGGGCACGCGCCGCGTCGACACGGGTGCCTCCGACCGCGAGGACATCTCCGAGGTCGAATACCGCCAGGTGCGACTCGAAAAGGTCGTCCTCGTGGGACTGCGCACCACCCAGAGCGAGGAGGAGGCGGAGAACTCGCTGCGCGAGCTCGCCGCGCTCGCGGAGACCGCGGGTTCGCGCGTGCTCGACGGCATCATCCAGCGCCGCATGAAGCCGGACCCCGCGACCTACCTGGGGTCGGGTAAGGCGCGCGAGCTGGCCGACATCGTGCACGCCGTGGAGGCCGACACCGTCATCGTTGACGAGGAGCTGGCCCCCTCCCAGCGCCGCGGCCTGGAGGACGTCGTCGACGCCAAGGTCGTCGACCGCACCGCCCTAATCCTCGACATTTTCGCCCAGCACGCTAAGTCCCGTGAGGGCAAGGCGCAGGTGGAGCTCGCCCAGCTGGAGTACCTGCTGCCGCGTCTGCGCGGCTGGGGCGAGTCGATGTCCCGTCAGGCCGGTGGCCGCGTCGCGGGCGGCGCGGGTATCGGTTCCAGGGGCCCGGGTGAGACCAAGATCGAGCTTGACCGGCGCCGCATCCGCACGCGCATGGCGAAGCTGCGCGCGGACATCGCGCGCATGGAGCCGGCCCGGCGCACGCAGCGAGGTTCGCGTCGGCGCGGGGGCGTGCCGTCGGTGGCGATCGCCGGGTACACGAACGCCGGCAAGTCGACGCTCCTCAATCGCCTGACGGACGCGGGCGTTCTCGTCCAGGACGCGCTGTTCGCCACCCTGGACCCGACCGTGCGGCGCGCTCGCGCCGCCGACGGGCGCGAGTACACGCTCACCGACACGGTCGGATTCGTGCGCAATCTGCCCACGCAGCTGGTTGAGGCCTTCCGCTCGACGTTGGAAGAGGTGGGCCAGGCCGACGTGATCCTCCACGTCGTGGACGCCGCCCACCCCGACCCGGTCTCTCAGGTGCAGGCCGTGCGCGCCGTCATCGACACGATCGAGGGGGCCTCGGACATCCCCGAATTGATCGCCCTGAACAAGGCCGACCTGGCATCGCCCGAGCAGATCGCCCTGCTGCGCACGGTCTTCCCCGGCGCGGTTCCCTTGAGCGCCTACACTGGATGGGGCGTGGACGCGCTGCGCGTTGCGCTGGAGGATATGCTGCCCCGGCCTCGGGTCGCCGTCGACGCGGTCCTGCCGTACTCGGCGGGTTCCCTCGTGCACAGGATCCACGAGGAGGGCGAGGTGGAGCGCGAGGAATACGTGGACGCCGGAACCCGCATCGTGGCTCGCGTCGACGAGGCGCTAGCAGCCGTCATCGCCCGCGCGGCGGTGGGCGGCACCGTGGGTGATGCGACGGTGAGTGGGCAGTGAGCCGGGACCTGGTCGAGGCCTCGGGGCGCGTCCTCGACGCGGTCGTCTCCTCGATGGGCGGGTCCGTGCGCGAGGGGCAGGCATCGATGGTCGCCGAGGGGGCCGCCGCGCTGGAGGACCGCGAGCACCTGTTGGTGCAGGCGGGCACCGGCACGGGCAAGTCGCTGGGCTACCTGGTGCCCCTGCTGACGCACTGCGCGGTGAGCGGTGTGCGCGGGCTCGTCTCGACGGCGACGCTGGCGCTGCAGCGCCAGATCCTCGTCAAGGATGCGCCGGTGGCCGTCGACGCGGTCGCCTCGGCGACGGGCGTGCGTCTGAAGGTCGCGGTGCTCAAGGGCTGGTCGAACTACGCCTGCATGCACAAGCTGGACGGCGGGTACCCCACGGAGGGCACCCTGTTCGAAGATCGGGACATCGGAGCCGGCCCGACGGGCGAGCTCGGCAAGGAAATCCTGCGCATCCGCGAGTGGATCAGCGAGACCACGACGGGGGACCGCGATGATCTGGTTCCCGGCGTGTCGGACCGCGCCTGGCACCACGCGTCGGTCGCGAAGCCCGAGTGCTTGGGCAAGCACTGCCCGCTCATCGACGAGTGCTTCGCGCAGGCCGCGCGCCTGGAGGCCGCCGAGGCCGACGTGGTCGTCACGAACCACTCCCTGTTCGGTATCAACGCATGCGGGGAGGGCGAGCTTTTCGGCGAGTACGATGCCGTCGTCATCGACGAGGCCCACGAGCTGGCCGACCGCGTGCGCTCCCAGGCGGCCGCCGACCTGTCGGTGGCGCGCGTGAGTCGCGTGGCGCGTTCCCTGCGCTCGAATCTGTCGATCGACTCCACGGACTTGGACGAGGCCGGGGCTGGGCTGGGCGCAGCGATGGCACCTGTGCAGGAGGGACTCCTGGAGTACCGCCCCTCTGCGCTCGTGGACGCGATGACGGTCCTGGATGATGCGGCTCGTCGCGCAAGTACTGAGGTGGGCAAAGCGCAGGGGGATGGAGCCGCAAAACAGCTGGCACGAGCAGCCATCGATGAGCTGATTGGTGCGCTGGATGCGTGGGGACGCGACCCCGATCAGTCGATTGCCTACATCACCAGGGATGATGCCGATAACGCCCGCCTGACGGTGGGACCCCTCGACGTGTCCGGGGCGATCGGCGGGGTCGGCATCGGTGAGCGCGGCGCGATTTTGACTTCCGCAACCCTGGCTCTGGGTGGCAGCTTCGACTACATGGCCCAAGCCACGGGCATGGCCCTGACGGGCGTGCCGTGGCACGGCATCGACGTGGGGTCGCCCTTTGACCACGCCCGTCAGGGTATCCGCTACGTGGCGAGGCACCTTCCTCCGCCGGGACGCGACGGCCCCTCGGAGCAACTACTGGACGAACTCGTTGAGCTCGCCCAGGCCTCGGGGGGCGGGGTCCTGGCGCTCTTCGCCTCGCGCCGGGGTGCTCAGGCGGGGGCGCAGGCGCTGCGCGAGCGTACCGAGCTGACGGTCTACCTCCAGGGGGAGGAGACGCTCGCACAGCTGATTGGGCGTTTCCGTGAGGAACGCGATTCGTGTCTGGTGGGAACCATGTCCCTGTGGCAGGGGGTTGATGTTGTTGGGGATGCGTGTCGGCTTGTCGTGATCGATAAGATTCCGTTTCCGCGACCGGATGACCCTGTTTCGCGTGCCCGCTCCAAAGCCGTTGAGCGCCGAGGGGGTAATGGTTTCATGTCTGTCTGCCTCACTCATGCGGCCCTCATGATGGCGCAGGGAGCAGGGCGCTTGCTGCGCTCAACCGAGGATCGCGGAGTCGTGGCCATTCTCGACCCACGTGCTTTGACGAAGCGCTACGGCGCCTTCATCCTGGCGTCGCTACCTCCTCTGTGGCCGACCACGGATCCGCACGTCGTGCGAGGAGCACTCCGACGTTTAAATGGTGCCGGTGATCAATAGGTGGCAAGTGGTTTCGCACACGCGAAAAATCGTGTAAATTAGCCATCAGGCCTTCCATGACCTGCAACAACGGAAGCGCCTGCTCACACTAGGAGAGACACGTGGAAAACAAAGCGCAGACCCTGTACCCCTCGAAGTCCTCTGGACGACCCTCAAAGATCGCCATCATCGGTGCTGGCGCCGTTGGTACCGCTGTCGCGTACGCGTGTGCGATGCGTGGCGACGCGCGTTCGATCGTCCTCCAGGACATCAACAAGCCTAAGGTTGAGGCCGAGGCCCTCGATATGGCCCACGGCATCCAGTTCACCCCAGCCGGTTCCATTGAAGGATCCGACGATGTTGAGATCGTCCGCGGATCCGACCTCATTATCGTGACGGCTGGCGCGAAGCAGCAGCCGGGGCAGTCCCGCCTGGAGCTGGCCGGCTCGACCGTCAACCTGATGAAGAAGATCGTTCCGAACCTGCAGAATGTGGCTCCTGACGCTCGCTTCATGTTCGTGACCAACCCGGTGGATGTCGTCACTTACGTGGCGCTGAAGCTGACCGGTCTGCCCCGCAACCAGGTCTTCGGTTCTGGCACTGTGCTGGACACCTCTCGCCTGCGCTACCTCGTGTCGCGTGAGACCGGCGTAGCCACGCAAAACATTCACGCATACGTGGCCGGTGAGCACGGCGACTCTGAGGTTGCCCTGTGGTCCAGCGCCGAGATCGGCAATGTGCCGCTCTCCCAGTGGGGTCCGACGCTGAGCGGTCGCGTCTTTGACTCGGCCATGCGCGACTCCATTGCGCAGGAGGTCGTCCAGTCCGCCTACAAGATCATCGAAGGCAAGGGAGCAACGAACTACGCGATCGGCCTGTCCGCTGCGAACATCGCGGGTGCGGTACTGCGCGATGAGCAGCGCGTCCTCACTATCTCGACGCTGCTCGAGGACTGGGAGGGCATCTCGGATGTCGTCATGGCCGCCCCGACGATCGTTGGACGCGACGGCGCGGGACGAGTCCTGAATCCGCCGCTGACCCTTAACGAGCGCGACGGCCTGACCGCCTCGGCCGAGCGCCTGCGTCAGGTGGCCCGCGACCTGGGCTTCTGAGCCTTCTTCGCTTTCCTTAATGGCGCCGACCCCGTCTGGGGTCGGCGCCATTGGTATGTGCGGGGGGTCAGAGGGAGCGGATGACAGTGACGACCTTGCCGAGGATGGTGGCCTCGTCGCCGGGAATGGGAGAGTAGTCCGGGTTGTGGGGGAGGAGCCACACGTGGCCGCCCGTGATGGACAGTTCCTTGACGGTGGCCTCGCCGTCGATCATGGCGGCCACGAATTCTCCGTTGCGCGCATCGTTTTGGGAGCGGATGACGACGTAGTCACCGTCGAAGATGCCGGCGTCTATCATGGACTGCCCGCTGACTTCGAGCATGAAGAGGTCTCCGTGCCCCGTCATGGAGGTGGGTAGGTGGAACACGTCCTCGACGTGCTGTTCGGCAGTGATGGGTGAACCCGCCGCGATGCGACCGACGAGCGGGATTGCCGTGCCCTCTTCCGCCACGTGGGAGACGGGGATTTCAATGCGGACGACGGGGGAGGGGGCGGGTGCCTGGGTGCCGAGCTCGCTGCGCGCCTTGTCGGTTAGGTCGAGGGCGCGCGGTAGGCCGGGTTCGCGTGCGAGGTAGCCCTGCGCCTCGAGTGCGTCGAGGTGGTGTTTGACGGTGGAAGGGGATGCGAGGCCCACTGCGGATGCGATTTCGCGTACTGAAGGAGGGAAGCCGCTGGCCTCCAGCTTGTCGTTGATAACTCGCAGGATTGCGCGGTGCCGATCGGTGATTGGACGGTCGGTCATGGGGTCCTCCTGTGTGGGCGGATGCAGATGTGCATGGGTGGTTGTCCACTGGTGATGTCAAGTTTAAGCCGTAAATGCGCGAGTATGAAACATATGTTCGAGTGTGCCTCGACATTGTCGCCCGCGCATGCTATCGTACAGGTGTTCGACGAACATGTGTTCGATCAGTCGTTCTGGAGGTTGCCATGAGTGTTTCCTACGCTGCCACGTCCACCGTTTCCTTCCCCGCGCGTCGCTCATCGAAGCGGCCTGTGACGGATGCGCCGCTAGCGACGGTGAGAGACATTTCCACCGCTCCTTCCGCGCGCCGACGCGTCGAAGCCCAGCGCGCGGATGACCCCTCCTTCCTTCGTGCACCTGTGGCACCTCGTCGCGTGGTGCGTGCGTCCCGTCGTACCCTTGTGGTGGGGGCCCTCGCCACGATCGCTCTGTCGGTGGGGGCAGGGGCCCTGGGATTGGCCCTTCAGCCCGCAGCGTACGATGGGCCAACAGTCATTAAGGCGGCGGTTAGTGGGGACTCCGTCTGGTCGCTCGCACAGTCTGTTCGAAGCGAGCGACCGCTCGAGGACATTGTTGCGGACATTGAGCGCCTCAACGACATTGACGGTGCTCTTCAGCCTGGACAGCGCATCGTTGTGCCCGTTCGATAGCGGTGGCGGATGGGACTCTTGTGACAAGGGTGGACTTCAACGTGTACCGTTGAAGGGTGCACTGCCCTTTCTGTCATAACCCTGATTCGCGCGTCGTCGATACGCGCATCGCCGACGACGGTGCGTCGATTCGGCGCCGTCGCGAGTGCACGCACTGTAAGAAGCGTTTTACGACCTTGGAGACATCGTCCTTTCAGGTCGTCAAGCGCTCGGGCGTCGTCGAATCTTTCTCCCGCAATAAGGTTGTCTCCGGCGTGAAAAAGGCATGCCAAGGCAGGCCGGTCTCCGACGACCAGCTCGCGATTCTCGCCCAGCAAGTGGAAGAGAAGTTGCGTTCGACCGGCGTATCAAACGTATCGACCAACGAAGTCGGTAAGGCGATCCTGCCCTTCCTGCGCGACCTGGATGTCATCGCCTACCTGCGTTTTGCGTCCGTGTACCGGGCCTTCGACACGCTCGAAGATTTCGAAGAAGCAATTCGTGCTCTGCGCGAACGCTCCCAGGGCGTCGTTTCTCGAACCCAGGAAGAACCGGGCGTGGAGCCTGTCGCCCCGAAGAAGGCTCGCAAGGCGCGCGCGAACCGCAGGCGGCCAGCCGTTGGCCCAACCCTGCTTGGAGACCAGTAGCATCCGCGTCCACAAGGGATACGGGAGGAATCGTCCAAGCGATAACGCTGGTCCTACTTGTTACCCTTCGTGAAACGCTCACTCGTATGCGTCGCGAGTTTGCGCACGGCAGCCGTTGCCTCGCTGGATGCTTCCGACGCGGCCACGCGGACCCCGGCGACCTTCTCAGACACGGATTCGCGGGCCCCCGCCACGGCCTCGGACACCGCTTCGCGGGCCCCCGCCACGGCCTCGGACACTGCTTCGCGGGCCCCCGCCACGGCCTCGGAAGTCGCTCCGCGAGCCCCCACGATCTGCTCGCGTACCCGCTTGCGCATGACTTTGCCCAGCTGAGAGCGAGGTAGCTCCGTCATAACGACGAGCTGTCGGGGCAGGGCGTAGTGCGCTAAAGACTTTTCTGCCCACTGGCGTAGGTCGGTGAGCGTGACGGACGCGCCCGACTCGAGAACGACGGCTGCGACGACGTCCTCGCCGCTCTCGCCAGCCGGGACACCCACGGCAGCAACATCGGCGATACCCGGCATCGAGCGCACGGCCTCTTCTACCTGCGAGGGATACACGTTGAAACCGGAGGAGTTGATCATCTCCTTGCGCCGGTCTGCCATGTAGATGAAACCGTCGCGCACCTGGACTAGGTCACCCGTGCGCAGCCATCCGTCGGCTGTGAAGACCTCCGCGGTCTCATCGTCTTGGTTCCAGTAGCCAGAGAATACCTGTGGGCCGCGCGCGATGAGTTCTCCGACCGCTCCCTCCTCGACGTCGCGCCCGGGATCCTCGGAGTCGACGATGCGCACCTGCGTGGAGGGGAAGGGGATACCCAGCGCCCCTCGAGCCCTCGAGGACGCCAGGGGTGAGCCGAGGAGGATCGGGGAGGCCTCGGTCATACCGTAGCCCTCGATCATGAGGCCACCGGTCGCCTCCTCCCACTTCTGGGCCAGCGGTGCAGACAGGGGCATAGCGCCCGACAGTGAGAAGTGGATGGAGGACAGGTCCACGTCCGTGCCCTCGGCAGCAGTCAAGAGTCGCTCATACATCGGGGGTACGCCCAGGAAAAAAGTGCAGGGCAGTCGGCGCTGCGCGGCTAAGACCAGGGCGGTGTCGAACTTTGGGAACATGGCGACGGTCGCACCCAGGCGCAGGCCTGCCAGGAAACCGATCGTGAAGCCGAAGGCGTGGAACAGAGGCAGGATGCAGTAGAAAACCTCGGCACCCTCGTGGAGGACGGGCACCCACGCGATGGATTCCTCGACGTTGGCGCGCAGGTTCGCGTGCGTGAGGGCGGCGGCCTTCGGTACGCCCGTCGTACCGCCCGTGTGGATGAGCAGGGCGACGTCGTCCATGTGGGAGGGACACTGCCCCTCCCACGGCGCCGCCGCGCGCATCGCGCGCGTCCAGGAGCGCGCCCAGGCGGGACGCGGACTCTCGAGCTGTTCGCGCTTGGCGCGCGCGGCCTTCAAGGGGAGCTTGAGCGCCATCCTCGAGGCCGTGGGAAGCGCCGTCGTGAGGTCCATGGAGAAGGTGGTGTGCCCCCGCCCCAGGAACGTCAGTTTCTCCAAAGCTTTCGACCAGGCGATGGTGACCCGGGCACCGTGACGCTCGTACTCGCCCTGCAGCTCGCCGGAGGGTGCAAGCGGGTTGTGCTCGACGACGATGGCGCCGAGCATCATCGTACCCAGCACCGCGACCGCGTGCTGGGGGCAGTTGGGCATGACGAGGGCGACGCGGTCGCCGGGACGCACGCCCGCCTGGTGCAGTGCTCCCGCGCACCGGCGCATCTGTTCGGCTAATTCTTCGTAGGAGAGCTGACGCGCGAAAAAGTCGATGGCCGCACGCTTCGGATACCGGGAGGCGACCTCCATGACCATGTCGGGGATCGGCTGGTCGGGAGTGGCTATTTCGTAGGCGACTCCGGGCGCGTACAGTGCGCGCAGCTTCGACGTCAGGTCCATCTGTCCTCCTGTGGAGATGTCCCCCTTACGATACCGTAAGTTACGGTCTTGTTAGACCACTGAGGAACGCGACGAATACGACAGTTTTACAGCGGAGTTGCGATGAGTCGCACCGTTTCGGGCAGGTGGGTCAGCTCTTCGAGGGCCTCGCGGCCCAGGCCGGCAGATATGTCGGTGAGCACGTAGCCGACCTCGTCCACGGTGGCCAGAATCTGAGCGTCGACGTTTGCCTCGGAGGAAGCAAAAATCTGGTTGACGCGCGCCATGACACCAGGGACGTTGTGGTGAATGAGGCGCACGCGGTACCGCGAACGCTTGCCGGGGGTCATCGTCAGGTTCGGCAGGTTCACGCTCATATCGGTGGAGCCGCTTGCCTGGTATTCGCCGATCTTCGCGGCCACGAAGCGACCAATGTCGTACTGGGCCTCCTCGGTGGATCCGCCGATGTGCGGGGTGAGGATGACGTTGTCGAGGGTGGCTAGGGGCGAGGCAAACGGATCGCCGTTGGCGCGCGGCTCCTCGGGAAACACGTCGATGGCAGCGCCGCCGAGGTGTCCGGACACGAGCGCGGCGTGCAGGGCCTCCACGTCGACGACGTGCCCGCGCGAGAGGTTGATGAACAGTGCACCCGGCTTCATGAGTTCAAACTCGGTGCGCCCAATCAGGTTCGTGTTGGATTCCTGGCCGTCGACGTGCACGGAGATGATGTCCGCCTCGCGCAGCACCGCTTCCATGGTGGGCATCTGCGTGGCGTTGCCCAGGGCCAGGCGCTCGGCGGCGTCGTAGAAGATGACGTTGAGGCCCATGGCCTCGGCCAGGACGGACAGCTGGGTTCCGATGTTGCCGTAGCCGATGATGCCAAGCGTGTGACCGCGCACCTCGTGCGCGCCATCGGCGCTCTTGTCCCACACGCCCCGGTGCAGGCGCGAGTTCTTCACGGTCACGCGGCGCGACAGGTCGATGATCTCGCCGATGGCGAGTTCGACGACGGAACGCGTGTTGGAGTAGGGGGCATTGAACACGGCGATGCCCATGTCGGTGGCGGTGGCCAGGTCGATCTGGTTGGTGCCGATGCAAAAAGCCCCGATGGCCTTCAGGTTTGGGCGTGCGCGCAGGACCCGTTCGGTGACCTCGGTTTTGGAGCGAACGCCTAGGTAGTCCACGCCGTCGAGGGCGTCGATCAGGTTATCTTCGGACAGAGCACCTTTCACGCGGGTGACCTCGATACCGAACTTCGCGAAGATCTCGTCAGCGATGGGGTGTGAGTTTTCCAGTAGCAGTGCGCGTGTCATGCTTCCATCATGGCAGATGGGAGCCAAGCCGGCGTGGGCGCGTCACTGTGTGGTCTGCCGCTACCACTCTTCCATGCCCGCGGGCAGAGGACTGGCGTGGACGACGTGGACGTCGTGGGTGGCGCGCGTGAGGGCGACGAAGAGGTCGCCGGTGCCGTCGCTCAAGATTTCGTTGGGTTCGACCAGGACGACAGAATCGAACTCGAGACCCTTGGATGCGTTGGCGGACAGAAAGGCGACACGCTCGGATAGCGCGGTCTCGCCGTTCGCATCGGCTCCCCACGCGCGGGCGCGCTGCGTGCCGACGATGATGGCGATGCGGCCCAGCGACGCTCCGGCTTCGCGATCGAGGCGTTCCTCAGCAATTCGCTGGGCGTCGCGTGCGGCCTGCCACAGAGGGTCGGCCTGCGGGGACGAGGCCGGGGCGGCCTCGGGCACATCCACGTGAGTCACGCGGTAGCAGTCCTCGACGTCACGCACGGCAGTCATCGGATAGAGGACGGGTGCTCCGGCGCGCGCCACCACTGCCTCTGCTAGAGCGGTGAGCGTGGCGGGGGTCCGGTACGACACAGTAAGGGCGTACTCGGCAGCAAAGGCGCGTGCTGCGGGGCCCAGGGCCTTCTCCCACGATGCGGGCCGCTTGGAGACCCGGCGCTGATCGAGGTCACCGACGACCGTGAAAGAGCGCGACGGGCAGCGGCGCAGGAGAGCGCGCCACGCCATAGCGGACAGCTCCTGCGCCTCATCGACCACGATGTGACCATAGGCCCACGTGCGATCCTTCGCTGCGCGCTCAGACAGAGGAACCAACGCTTCCTGCGCTGCGCTGCGCTCGGCGAGCATCTGAGCTGTCACGATTCCGCCGCCCAGGTTTTGCCCCTCGATTGCGGCGCGCGCCCTCTCAATCGCGTCGGCGTCTGAATCCCGGGAGGAAGCTGAGGCGGGAGGCATGGGGCCCAGCAATTCCTCGCACTCATCCAGGATCGGCACATCCGACACCGTCCAGGGCGCGCAGCGTGGCCGCACGAGGAGCGCTAGCTCGTCGGGGCGAAGGGGAGACTTCGCACGCCTATTCGCTGCCGCAAGAACTTCCGGCTTGGCGTAGAGCCTGCGCAGTAGCGTCTGCGCGCTCGTCGGCATCCACGCCGTGTTGATCGCGCGGCGGCAATCCACCGAATCGCGGATTTCGATCAGCCACGAACGTTTAATATCGGGATCAACGTTCCCATTCGAGTCCCCGTCGCCTGCCTCACGCGCCAAGCGCAGTGCTAAGACATCCATAAGCTCACGCGCGAACGATTCGCGCGCCACGTTGTGTGGCCGCCCCGTGCGCTTGGCGCGGCGACGGGCGCCTTCGACGTCCGCGCGCGTCAGCGTGACCGTCCGGTTCCATACGCGCAGTTTCTGGTCCTCCTTGGGGACTTTCGCCAGCGCCCGAACCGCCTCCTTGACGAGTGCCGCCCACGCTGGCAGTCCCTTGATTCGAGCCACGGCCTCGTCCTCGCTGACCCGGGCGTGCACGCCGGGCACCAGATCGCCCATCGTCACCGACACGACGCCCGTTTCACCCAGCGAGGGCAGCACCTGCTCGATGTAGCGCAAAAACAGGCGCGAGGGCCCCACCAACAGCACGCCGGATCGTTCCAAGCGCTCGCGGTGGGCGTAGAGGAGGTAGGCGATGCGGTGCAGGGCAACGGCTGTCTTGCCGGTTCCAGGGCCTCCCTGGACGACGAGGAGGCCCTTATCGGACGCGCGGATAATACGGTCCTGCTCGGACTGGATGGTGGCGACGATGTCGCCCATGTGCCCGTCGCGCGCCTCGCTGAGAGCGTGCATGAGCGCACCCTCGCCCTGAAGCTCTAGTCCCTGCGCGGCAGAAGCATCGAGAAGTTCATCCTCCAGCCCCGTCACGCGCCGATCACGCGTCGAAATGTGGCGGCGACGCACAACGCCCTCAGGCTTGGCCGACGTCGCCTGGTAAAAGGGGCGCGCCGCCGGGGCACGCCAGTCGACGAGCAGAGGAGTGCCATCCTCGTGGGACAAAGACAGTCGACCCACGTGACGCGTCGAGGAATCCGTCATGTCGAGGCGACCAAAGACGAGGCGCTCCTCGACACCCTCCAAGCGTGCGGCCATCTCCCCCAGGTGCGCGGAGAGAGCCTCTCGCTCCGTCCATGCCTGAGCGTTCCCAACCCCGTGCGTCGAATGGATACGTCCCTGACGCTCCCGGTAAGAGGCGCGCAGCGCGTCCAAGCGCGCGTACGCGCTGTCGACAAAGTCCTGTTCAGGCAACGGAAGGTCCGTGCGTGGCTCCTGATGCGCGCCCGTCGTCATACGTCCTCCTCGTTGTTGGTGGCCTTCTATTGTTCCTCACTTTTGGTCGCTGCGCTGCGATCAGTCACTACGAGACGAGGTAACTTCGCCGCAAGCTCAAAACGTGTCCCCACGTGACGAGTTGGGCATCTCGCGGGTACGTTAGCATGATGGAGAAGGTTGAGGATGAGGAGGAGACGTGAGCATCACCGCGACTGACCTTTACGAGGATGGGCCTGCAGCAGGCGCGAAGGCTAAAATCCTCCTCATTCACTTCGACGGAGCGATTGACGCCGGCGGTGCCGGGCGCATGGCCATCGGTCAGATGTTGCGCTCACTGCACAATGAGCGCGTCGCAACCTTCGACGCGGACACCCTCATGGACTACCGTTCCCACCGTCCCATCGTGACGGTCGAGGACTGGGTCTCCTCCCCGGACATGGTGATGCCCCAGACTGTCCTCGACCTGGTTGAGGATGACATGGGCAACCCGATCCTGGTCCTTCACGGCGCGGAGCCTGACTCTCATTGGGAGTCCTTCACGGAGGCGATCAACGACATCTGCGAGCGTGCGGGCGTTGAGATCACTTTCTCGCTGCACGGAGTACCCTCCGGTGTACCCCACACGCGCCCTACTCCCGTGCACGTGCAGGCCACCGACGCGTCGCTGCTGCCGACCAGTGGCCCCAAGATCACGAATCACATGCAATTCCCAGCGCCGCTGTCCACCTTCGTGCAGATTCGCATGGGGCAGCGAGGCATCGGTGGACTCGCGCTGTTGGGAGCGGTCCCCTATTACATGGCGGACACCGGCTACCCGGCGGCTTCTTCCGCCCTGCTCACTTCCCTCGCCAAATTCGCGGACCTCTCTTTGCCTGTGGGTGACCTCGAGCAGGGGGCCGCTCAGGATCAGGAGAGCATCGAGAAGCTCGTTGAGGGTAGCCCCGAAATCTCCCACACAGTGAGCGCCCTCGAAGAACACTTTGACGCCTGGAACGGAGGCGACGGAGCGATTCCGCTGCCCGGCATGGGGCAATCTGCCACTACGCGGGGAGAAGAAAAGGGTGCTAAGGACATTGGCGATGTTATCGAGGCCTACCTGGCCCAGGTCTCGCGCGCCAAGGAGGAAGAGACCCAGTCCATCCAACGCGCCCCCCGCGTCGACGGCCAGCAGCCAGCGGCCAAGCCCGATACCCTCGAAGACGTACTTGCCCGCCTTGAGGCGCGCCGCAACGGACGCAATCCAGGACCCTCTGCGCCGCGTCACCGCGCTTAAGCGGCGAGGCTACCCCGCAGCATTGACGCTCGAGAAGGGAACGCTCCCAAAGGGAGTACCGGGACCCTTGTCACGAGCAGGTGCGCACGCGCCGGTGGGGCGGCCCCGTCACGGAGAAGCCGGATAGCCGACCTGCTCATCCATCAGGGGCGGGCAGCCCGCCACCCACCGCTTCAGCTCCGTCGGTCTGGTGATGCGCGCAGGGAGCGCGAGCGTGCGCAGTGCACGATCGATGTTGTCCGCATCCACCACACCGTCTGCGCAAGCAACGGCGACCACGTTGCCACGCCGACCGCCGCGCCCCACCTTCGGATCCTGGATGGTAGCCACGAAGGGAAAGACCTCCTGCAGGGCGGCCACATCTTGGCGAGCATTGGCCGGCCCACCGTGCGCGCAGTTGACCAGGTAGACGCCCGAGGGAGAGAGCACTCGGCGAACCTGGTGGGCAAACTCCACCGTGCGCAGATGCCCCGGCGTCACCCCGGCCGCAAACGCGTCGCGCACGATCACGTCGAAAGTCCCTTCTCGCGTGCTCTCGAGAACCACACGCCCATCGCCCGCGCGGATTTTTACCTGCGGTGCCTTCGGGATAGGGAAGTACTGGCGCATCCGCGCGGCGAGTGTCCCATCGATCTCCACCGCGACGTGACGCGACTGAGGGTATTGCCCGGACCACGCGCACGCCAGCGCGCACGCTGCACCTCCCACGTGAAGCGCGCGAAAGCGGCGCAGGTTCCCCAGCCAGGAGTGCACGATAACGCTCATGTGCTGCATGTACTCGAACTCCAAGTACGTCGGGTCTGACGTGTCCACCGCCGAGGATTCCACTCCGTCCAGGAAGAGAGTTGCGCGCGGACCATCCCAGCGAATGCGCGCGGAGCTGAAATCCGTTTCGAAGGAGATGTCGCGTGACGACGATGAGCGTGCCATGGTGGACACTGTAACCGTGAGATGGGGCATCGGCGTCAGGAGGTGACATGTCAAACGCTCCCAGGGATGCGCGCGCCAAACGCGATTGGGGATCGGACGATACAGCCACGCCGATCCTGCACGTGGACATGGACTCTTTTTTCGCTCAGGTTGAGATGCGCGAGGACCCCAGTCTGATTGGTCGCCCCATCGTCGTCGGTGGAACCTCCGGCCGAGGAGTCGTCACTTCCGCAACCTACGAGGCACGCGCCCTCGGCGTGCGCGCCGGTATGCCCACGTCACGCGCCCGCGCGCTGTGCCCTGCGGCCGCGTTCATCCCTGGCAACCACTCCCTCTACCGGCACTACTCTCAGCAGGTCATGGAGATCCTCGCCACCATAACGCCGGTGCTCGAACAGGTCTCCATCGACGAGGCTTTCCTCGACGTGTCGGGAGCCAGACGTCGCCTCGGCCCACCCACTCGCATCGCCCGCATCATCCGTGCCCGTATTCGGGAAAGCGTCGGCCTGCCCGCGTCCGTAGGCATCGCCGCCACCAAATCGGTGGCGAAAATTGCCTCCTCACATGCAAAGCCCGACGGCCTGCTCCTCATCCCGCAGGACGCGACGGTGGAATTCCTGCACGGCCTGCCCGTCGGAGCACTATGGGGGGTCGGCGGTCGCACCGGCTCCATCCTCGATCGTGAAGGGATCGATACGATCGGTGACCTCGCTCATGCCCCCGTCGCGCGCCTGTCCAAGCTTCTCGGCGTCGCCTCAGCCCACCATCTCCATGACCTAGCGTGGGGCATCGACCCCCGAACGGTCACAACCTCCCGACCTGAGAAGTCCGTCGGCATGGAACGAACTTTCGAGGATGACGTGCGCTCGCGGTCTCAGATTGTGGAGTTCATTCTGGCTGCCTCCCACGACTGTGCGCGACGCCTGCGTGCCGGGGATGTCGTCGGGTGGAGCGTCGGTATCAAGATGCGCGGTGCGGACTTCCACACGATCACGCGCAGCATGAGCCTGGTCGCCCCCACCGACACTGGGCGTGACATAGCCCGCGCCGCCCAATCGCTGTTTGCCCGTGAGGACATGCCCATCGGGGGAGTGCGCCTCTTCGGTGTGCGTGTCGAGGGACTCCAGTCGCGTGCGGGGGGTGTCGCCGTCACACTGGACCGTGACGAGCGCCCCGCAGCCTCCGAACGTGCGATGGATCAGATTCGTTCCAAGTTCGGTGCGGGTGCTCTGGCTCCCGCAACTCTTCTCGGCAAGACACTGCCCGGCAGGCGCTCCTCGGGCATAGATGCAGCCGGGAGTGTTGGTGGAACCCGCGTGGCCGGTGTCTCGGACAGGCGCGCGAGCGGCTCGCGAGCCGGTGAAGGCGAGCAGGGGACTCTCCTGTGAGCTGGTTCGTCTCCCGTGGGAGGCACACGCTAAGCTTGGGCAGTAGTCGTCCGAAAGGGGCATGCAATGGCTCTCACTGAGTATGAGAAGAAGGTCCTTGAGCAGATGGAGGCGTCTTTGCGCGAGGAAGACCCCGCGCTCGCCTCGCACATGTCTACCTCCGCTCCCGAGAAGGATGCTGAACCCGCTCGAGGCCCCCGCGCCCCTCGACGCATCGCGCTCGGTTTTGGTGGGGCGGTCCTTGGTATGGTTGTCCTCGTTGGCGCTGTGTCCCTCGGCTATTCGCTCGTGTCGATCCTGCTGGGGGTCGTTGGCTTCGCACTTACTGTCGGCGGCATCCTTTACGCGCTTTCCAGGCCGAGTTCGGCGCTTTCTGACGAGGTCGGGGTTCGACCCAGGCAGAAGAAGGACAAAGAGACCGGTGGCTGGGATTCTTTCATTCAGGATCAGGAGCGCCGCTGGGATGATCGAAAGAACGATGACTGACCTGACTGACTGCCGGGGCGGGGGTGCGCGTGGGCGCGCCCCCGCTTCGCTGTCCGTGAGGGCATGATCTGACCTCCCTGCCGTGCTTCCCACGGGTTCGGCACCGGGTTCCACGGGGTTTCCCGCTCCCTCCCCACGGCGCTCCCCACCGTGCCTCACGGGGTTTCCCGCTCTCTTCCACGCCGCGAGGGGGGAATTGCGTCAATAGGGACTCGACACGCCGGCGACACGCCGCAGCGATGCTTCTAATGGTGCAAAACCCCCATCCGCCCCGGGCGCGCCCCATGGCCCGCTCCACA
>ERZ773057.55-NODE-55-length-55411-cov-6.391358_pt1 | contig 55411 bp, 68 predicted proteins | sample MGYA00580629_ERZ773057 | MGnify/ENA primary metagenome ERZ773057 (study PRJEB29015, sample SAMEA2738143) | human oral metagenome | biome: human oral; feature: human-associated habitat; material: saliva | place: China | collected 2163 ...
CAGACAGCATCTGAACAAGCCCCTGCTTTACAGGGTGAGATACATCTGCTGTAGCAGCGGCATTAGGCGCAGATCCCATACCTGCTTCGTTAGAGTACAGTCCCCTCTTCACACCAAACATTATGCAAGATCCTGTGAACCCACCGAAAATTGCTTTGAAATCAAAAGCATTTGCGAAAATAAGTTGGAACATGTGAGGAACGTTCTTTATATTCATGAGAATAACCACAAATGCAACACCCACATATATGACGCCCATTACCGGTACAAGTATCTTTGTTACATCTGATAACCTCTTTGCACCACCTATTACAATCGCGCCAAACGCAATCGCAAGAATCACACCGATAACTTTTGGTGAATTCTGATTATAGAAACTGAAGATGCTAAACGTTGACTGCAGATTATAAGCTGCTAGCATATTATATCCGACTGCATATGTAAATATTATGATTATAGAGAAGAATACTCCGAGCGCCTTTCCGAGGCCTTTGAACCTAATCGCATCTCGCATGTAATATGCCGGTCCGCCGTAGCTAGAGCCGTCGCTGTTTTTCTTCTTGTAAATCTGAGCAAGTGTAGACTCAACAAAAGCCGAAGCTCCACCAAAAATAGCAGTGAGCCACATCCAGAAAATCGAACCAGCTCCGCCGAGGATAATAGCTGTGGCAACACCGATGATATTACCGGTACCTACTCTAGATGCAGTAGAAACCATTAACGCACCGAATGACGAAATACCGTTTTCACTCTTAGGTTTCTCAGACACAACTTTGATTGAGTCCTTGAACATGCTTATCTGCATGAATCTGGTGCGAATTGTAAAGTACAATCCACCAGCAAGGAGTAGCAGTGGCACAATCCAAGGCTTATATAGCACATCACTTATCATGAGCACTATATTGTTAATAGCATTTTCCATATTTTTTCTCCCTAATAATAAGTCCGCATAGTAGTAACGTATAAAGTAAAAGTATTTTAGTATAAAAAGTTGATGCACGATTCCCCTAATAATCATGCATCAACGTGAAAATTATACCACACTACAAATAATGTGTCTATTATTTGTATATTATTTTAAATGGCATTCCCTATGATTATAGCTTTGTAATTAGCTGTTCTTTAGCTTCCCTTGTCATCTTTTTTATGTGCCACTCTCTGCTCATCGCTTCGCTCCTGTTATCAAACTCCTCGTAATACACTAAATCTACCGGAACACGTGTACTAGTGTATTTTGCACCACTTCCACTATTGTGAGTATCAATTCTTTTAGCTAGATTTACCGTCCATCCCGTGTATAAAGTACCATCATCGCAAAGCAATATATATGTGTAGAAACCGTCTTTTTCAGGCGCTTTTATCTTTTTAAACTCTTCTACATGTGAAGATTTATAATTATTAATCATAAAATTACCCATTAATCTTTTTCATCGCTGTTAGAACATCATCCATATGACCATGATTGCCGCCTTTGTTGTAGCAGCCCAATGTAATAACTATGTACTTTTTGCCATTCTTTTCCGCTAATACAGCTATGCTCTTACCAGCTTCTCTTGTATATCCAAACTTACCACCGAGAACCTTAAAACTTTTAATCTTATGCTTATTAAATGCTGAAATAACGTCATTTGATAGTTTTATACCATCAGGGTGACGCTCAGTCTTTGTCGATACATAAGTCGGCGTAGTGAAAATTTTATAATAATCTTTATCCGGTAGCGATTCCTTGAGTAATTTCGCAACATCTGAAGCAGTCGAGTACTCCCCACTCTTATAAACACCATCCGGTGTCTCGTAATGCGTATTGGAAAGTCCTATTTCACTTGCTTCGTCATTCATCTCACTTACGAAATGGTTTATATTGCCACCCATCATGATAGCAATCGAATTTGCACACGCTCCATCAGATCGCATAATCATCGCATAAAAGAGATCCCTTAAATCGGTGCTCTCATCCACATCATAACCCACCATAAACTCTTTTTGCCGCTTGACAATATTGACCGCTTCTTCACTCACTTGCCCGCTATCATCAAGGACAAGCCCCTTACTTCGCATTACTATGAGAGCTTTTCGGCAGGTCATCAGCTTAGTTAGAGATGCTATTGGCAGCTTCTTATTGCCGTTAACATCAATCTCTACTTTACCGTCAGTCAAGTTGTATACATATACACTTTTGCTATTATAGATATCTTTGCTTCTGCTCCGGCACTCTCCAGTTCCTCTATCAGAGATAAAAAAACACATGAAAGAAACTATTGCAACCACAATGATTGCAATAGTTATCCAGATGTAAATTCTTTTTCTTTTATTCTTATTCTCGCGTCTAGTTTCCAATATACCTTCTTACTAAAATTCTTACAGAAAGCATGATGCTAATTCAAACCAGCTTCCGAGATAGCTAAATACTTTTATAGCATCTCAAGAAAAGCAGTAATTCTGGTATTAAGCTGCCCTACATCTGCCTTAGAATAATCCGTTTCTACGCTCAGGTACGGAATCCCCTTCTCCTCTGTTACGAATTTTCCTATCGATTTAGATTCAATATTATATGTCAGACAGGCAGTAAGCGACATATCAATAACTCCGTCTACATTATACTGATCGATTAGTCTCCCTAGCAGTTCATACCTATTCTCATTTGGCGTCATCACTGAACATCCAATCTTAAGGTATCTATCTGCTATCGCTCCTATTATATCATCAGCCTCTGCATCCACAAGTCTATCAAAATTCTTGTACCCAGAACAATTCTCGTAACATACAACAACACCACCATTATTCTCTATGGCATTCACGACTTTCATGGTTCCACTACCCATCGGACATCCTGTTATTAAAATTCTAGAACGCTTATCTAGCATGTTGCCGTGATTGTATTCATCTTCTATTCGATTAGTCAGGGCATTAAGTAATCCGATAAGTTCTTCTTTATCGAATTTAAAGGTGCTGCCATATACAGCATTGAATAGATTTTCTCCTGTAATAGGTGCTGGATCATGTATCATCACTTCAGAGATCTTTCTCTGTGCATCTCTCTCCCTATTCTTGAGCCTTGCAGCATCTCGAAGCTTATCTTCTGTAATTTCAACACCAAACTTTTCTTCCAAATACTTGATAAACTTAACTACTTCTGCACGCCACAGTTTCCTACCTTCTTCGTCCTGACTATTAGGAAGATTCATTAGGTAAAGTTCCTTAAAATCAGACATGAGCTCATACATTTTCTTCTTACCATCGCAAGTCGTCTCACCTACAACTACGTCGGAAAAGTGGAAGTAAGGACACTTGTCAGATTTTGCAAACCCGTAGCTGGCCTTAATCAGCGGACATAGGTTGGCAGGTAAATCTTTTTCGGCCTCAGGAATAGCTTCATCCGACATAGAACATAGGCCTATAGGCGCTGCCCCTACTGCCATAGCAACTTCCTGCGGAAAATAGGTACAGTATGCACCTATAACCGGTGTACCCGACTCCTTGATTTCTTTAACGCTTAAGAATGAGTTCCTTCTCTGTTCCGAGAACTCCTCAAATACCTCCGGTAATTCCTTAATAATTTCCATATCTGCTCTCCACCTACTCTTTAAGTATCAAAATTCGTGCTGCATGCGACAAATCATTTTACTAGCACTAATGCACTCTTAAAATAATTATACCAGTTCACTTTAGAGGATTTTACACCTGACCATGTATAAATTCAATCTCATGAATGCGTATTTTACAGCACTTCTAGGATTATAAGCCTTTTTTATATCGCCAGTTATTATTTTTTATTTTTCAATAATTAGTATCAGAATATCCCATTATTAAGTATTTATTAAATTGCACGCAACCTACTATGAAGAGCGGTTTTTAAATGCTATATTTACAGATAATAAATGTACTCATTACGAGATTAGGAGAATTAATAATGGACAGTTCAAAACTACACAAACTGAAAGTCTTGTCTGGTGCACAGCTCAAGTATATAGCATTTATCTCGATGCTGATAGATCATACAAACAAAGCCCTTATATACCCGAATCTTACGGGTGGAAAACTGAATGTCTTAAGCGATGTATTTGATATACTGGGTAGAATTGCCTTCCCTATATTTGCCTTTCTACTTGTAGAGGGTTATTTCAAAACACGCAATAAATGGCGATACCTCGGAACACTCCTATTGTTCGGAGCTATTTCTGAGGTGCCTTTTGACATGTTTACAAGCGCAGAATTCTACGAAAAGAATTGGAGCAACGTGATGTTTACGCTTGCACTCATGCTTATAACAATCTGGATTATAGATATACTTAAGGAAAAGATGAAGTCTTTACATATGGCTTTTTGGTACCTCGCATCTCTTTTCGTCATCCTAGCAGGCATCGCTCTCTCCTTGTACTTTAGTGTCGACTATGACTACCACGGAATCCTGATTGCATACTTTTTCTATTTATTCCACGGGAGAGAGTTACTGGCAATTCCATTCTGTTTTGTTTCGATGATCAAGGAACCATGGGCACTACTTGGATATGGATTCGTTCTCACTTATAACGGAGAACGCGGAAAGCAGTATAAGCTTTTGAACTATTTATTCTATCCTGTACACCTATTAATACTGGGGATAATTAGAATGAAATTGGGAATATAAATTATTTTCTAGCACTGTATTTTAACAATATATAAATGCATGGTGTATAGTTATCTAAAACATGTCATCTTTAATTCAAGAAAATAAAATGCTAAAGGCCTGATTCTAGGAATCAGACCTTTTTGCATGTGCGAAATATGGAGTTAGGAATATTTCGACCTGTGTTAATATATGGCCAGCACCCACTACTTTGGGCACATGCCTTGAAAGCGATGACGCAGTACAATAATCTACTGACTATCGCTATTATGGCACCTATCTTATGCAAATTAATTCTATGCTATGGAATTATTCTAGTGTCAAGTGATTATTTTCTTTTTTTTATAAAATACTTATGATTTATAGCGTTTTTGGATTTGATGTATCATAAAAATATATAGAGCTCATTTGAATTATTTTGCATACAAAAAACTTGGATTTATTCCGGGTCATCAAAGTTTTTTAGGGTCTAGATAGTTTAGGGGCAAACCCTAAACTATCTAGACCCTAAAGATCCTCTATTCTAAATTTTACTGTTTAAAGACTTTAATATTTTTTTCTATCAATTATTTAATTTCCATGATTCTGCCTTAGCTTTTGCATTGATAAGGTCAGAATAAAGTCCATTATTTTTAATCAGTTCTTCATGACTTCCTCGTTCTACTATTTCTCCATCTTTTAAGACTAAAATCTGATCTGCATTTCTTATTGTCTTTAGTCTGTGGGCAATCATAATTACTGTTTTGTTTTTTGTTAATGATTCTATTGCTTCTTTAAGCTTATCTTCATTTTCTGGGTCTACATTTGCAGTAGCTTCATCAAAGATTATGATATCTGCATCTTTTAGCATGGCTCTTGCAATGGAAATTCTCTGTTTTTCTCCGCCTGATAGACTTGCTCCACCTTCTCCGATTAGAGTGTTATATCCTTCTGGTAAAGCTTCTATAAATTCATGACATCTTGCTTTTTTAGCAGCTTGAACTACTTCTTCATGGCTTGCATTTTGTTTACCAAATTTTATATTGTTTTCAATTGTATCTTCAAATAGATAGACATCTTGAAATACCATGGAAATAGAATTCATAAGATTTTCTATTTTATAATCCTTAATATTTTTTCCACCTATTAAAATTTCTCCAGAATTTACATCCCAAAATCTCGCTATTAGATTACAAAATGTTGTCTTGCCAGATCCAGATGGACCAACAATGGCAGTCATGGTATTTTCTTTTATCTCAGCTGATACATCTTTTAAAATTGGTCTATCATCATAAGAAAAAGATACATCTTTAAAGACTATATTGTGATTTTTTATAGGCTCTGTAATACTTCCCTCTTTCATATCAGGCATTGAGTCTATAAAACCAACAGAATCTATGGCATTTTCGCAAGCTCTTAGGATGGCCATGTTTGATCCTGCCCCGATTAGACCTTCAAAGATTATAAAGGATGCCATAATCATTAGAATTGTTTCAGCAAGTGGAAGTTCACCAGATAAATTTAAATTTAATGATACATAGACCATAGCTACTGTTGTTATTCCCATTACAATTCTTTGAATAACTGTGTATGGTGCAACAGATTTTTCTAGGTCTAAGAGTGTTCTTGATGTATCTTTTATAGACTTTCTTAAAGCCCTGTTATTTTCTCCACCAAGATTATAGGATTTTATAACCTGCATACCTTGTAAAGTTGCCAATACTTCTTTTGTAAGTCTTGTCTGCGTTTCTGTCATCTTGTCTGCATTAGCTGATGATTTTTTCTCCATCACTGATGTAACTATAAAGAATACGATTACACCTGCTACAGCAACAAGTCCTACCTTTACATTAAATATTAAAGTTCCAAGGACAAAAACTAGTGTATTTAAAACTCCACCAAGTACAAGAACCAAAAGCATAGGCACCCACATTTCTGCTTGGGAAAGTGATGATGTGGCGATAGTAGTTAATCTTCCTAGTGAAAAGCTTGAAAAGAAGCCCATAGGAACTCTTTTTATCTTTTCTCCTATTTCTATTCTCTTATGAGCTGCCATAAAATATCCAGCGTGAGTTTGTGCCATTTGTGAGATTTTTTGTGTCATTATTTTTCCAACAAGGGATATGACTAATATTCCAAGACAAACAAAGATAGACTTATAGTCTAAAGTTTTAGAAAAAATATTTACTAGCATATAGTAAATTGCACCAAACTCAAGGGCATTAAATACTGCGTGGAAAAATCCAGCGAGAATAGATTTTTTAATATTTGCTTGTTCTTCTTTTGAAAAACTCCATATCTTTTTAAACACATTAAGCATTTTCATCACCCCTTATACTTGCAGCATACATTTCCTTATAAAGCTCTGATGACTTTAATAGTTCTTCATGATTTCCATAAGAATTCAATTTGCCATCTTTAATAACAAATATCCTATCTGCATCAACAATTGTCTTTAACCTATGAGCGATTATGATTAAAGTTTTACCCTTAACTAGATTAGCCAAGGCGTTTTGTATGAGAGCTTCATTTTCAGGATCTATATAGGAAGTTGCTTCATCTAAAATTACGATTGGTGCATTTTTTAGCATGGCACGAGCAATAGATATTCTTTGTCTTTCTCCTCCAGATAGATGACCTCCACCTTCGCCAACTCTTGTATCATAACCGTTAGATAGATTCATAATAAAATCATGGCAGGCAGATTTTTTGCATACCTCTATGATTTCTTCATCATTAGCTTCTTTATTGCCAAGCCTAATATTTTCCTTTATAGTCATATCAAAGAGGAAATTGTCTTGGGATACAAAAGAAATTAATGAAGATAATTTTTCAAGGGATAAGTCTTTCGTTTCAACATTCCCTATCTTTATAGATCCACTATCTGCATTCCAAAATCCAGCAATAAGCTTTGCTATTGTGGACTTACCAGATCCCGAAGGTCCAACGAGGGCTGAAACAGAAGATTCTTTTATTTCCATAGAAAGATTATCAATGACTTTCTTTTCTCCATAGTAAGAAAAGTCTACGTCTTGAAGTTTAATGTTATATGATTCTAAATTTTCTCCCTTGTCAATATTTTCTAACTCTCTTGAATCTAAAATCTTTCCTATTTCAGAAGTTATAGTTGATATTCTTGACATATCATCCATATAGTTCATGATTTTTAAAATACTAGAAACTGTAGCAAAGGATAAGACGATTAAGGTAATTAAGTTTCCTAAATCAATACTTCCCCTTATATAAAATAAAATCCCAAAAGGTATGATTGTAATAATTCCCATAGGAGAAAGTAATCTACCTATGGCAACCTTATTCATGGACTCGTCCATCCAGTTATAATAAAAGCTTGCATTATCATAAACTGCATCAGCATATTTTTTATAAGATGACTCGCTTTGATTAAAGGTCTTTATTACTTCTATCCCATTTATATACTCAACAATGGAATTATTCACGTGTTGACCAATGGCAACTGACTTTCCAAACATTTCCTTATAATGAGCATTCATAACAGACATCATGGTAGCCATTCCCACCGCAAATGGAATTAGTGATAATAAAGTTAAACGCCAATCTAAGGTAAACATATAAATAAATAATAGAACTGGTCCTACTAAGTTAGCCGTAAATTCAGGTACTAGGTGGGCAAGAGAAGTTTCCATAGAATCAACTTGCTCAACTATAATATTTTTTAATTCTCCAGATGATCTTGATAGTACATCTCCCAATGGCATCTTGAAAAGTTTCTTAGAGATATCATTTCTGATTTCTCCTAATGAGTTAAAAGTTGCGGTATGGGAAATACTTGTTGATATTCCTGCTGCCACTTCTTTAATAACAAATGCTATTAAAATATTTATGCAAAGCATAGTATATAAACTCATATTGTTTACGCCATTAATCAAATTTACAATGATTTTTGCCATATAAATATAGGAAAAAAGACCCGCCACCACCCCAACTATTGCAAGTAGGACGGATATAAAATATGAGCCTTTTCTTTTACTTACATACTCTTTTATTAAATTCATATAAACCTCCAATTTAAGATATATTTTTTCTTTCTGAGTAGGCCCTAAAATCTACTTAGCATAATTATCTAAGATAATTCCTATCATTTTTTTTAATACAAGTTTGTTATTCACAAAATTTTCTCTTGCATTTAGAACTTCACAACCTAGAATAAATGTGTTAATCAAATCAGTTATTAATTCGATAGCTTCACTTAATTCACCTCTTACATCTTCATCAAATAACATTAGAATAATATCAGATGATGATTTTTTTAGTTTCTCATATAAATCTTTTAACTTATCGTCATGATTTAATTCCTGCAAAAACATTACATAAATTGAAACATAGTCACTCTGATATAGCATTTTTTCTAAAATAATCTCAGATAAAACTTCGCTAAAATCCTGACTTGTTTTATTCATCTCATCATAGATTATCTTCTCTCTGTATTTATTTCCTTCCACCATAATGTCGTATAAAATTTCATAGGTAGAACCATAATGATGATACAATCCACCTCTAGAAAGCCCAGTAGCTTCCATAATGTCATTCATAACTGTATTTCTAAATCCCTTATCCAAAAAGACTTTCATAGCTGCTTGTCTAATCTGCTTTTTTCTTTCATCGGCTTCCATTTTCATTTTATAAATAACCTCCAAACCGACACTCTTGTCGTTATTATTGTATAAGCACTATTAATCATTGTCAATAGCTTCGCTTATACTTCTTTATTAATTTTTTAAATTGAAGCATACCTTGATTATTACAACAATAGACGAATTAAGTGCAAGTTAAAAGGACTGAGTCCTGTGCAATACAGGATTCAGTCCTCTAGAGTTGCTTAATTATACTATCCAACTTTTGGGGTTCAGTTCAAATCCTTACTCCCTTTCTAAAATTATTATTTCTTAACTCAATAGCAATCTATTTTTTCTAGCCTATTATTTATCTAGTCTATCTTTATCTGAAGTTCCATCACCACGTGAAGTTCTCCTGATTTTTTTAATTTACTCGCAATCATGCCTATTACCGGATTTATTGCAATCTTTTCACCGTATCGAGCATAGGCGGTCTTGCGGAACATATCGATTGCCGACATATCAAACTTTTTTACAGAGCCAATATTTACAAGTGAACACATGTACATTCCCTCTGGCTCATACTCGTATCCATGAGGTACATCTATGGATAGTTCCTCTGTGTATGATTCTGATATAGCCGCATGCCACGACTCCGTATCATCGATTGAAGTAAAACCATAATCCACAAAAGGGTTTACGTAATCTGAGAACAATACATCACTGATTGATGCTTCAAGTTCTATGGCACCAAATTCCCCACTAATACTATCTACAACGTGGTATCTATAGCGACCAGGCAGACTCTTTATCCAATAGCTACCGATGTTCTGATTACTCGTTTCATACCTAGATTTGAGTTCTTCTATGCGCTTTAGAAGCGTGGTGCCAAAACTTATTTCGTTCTTAAGTTCATCATAATATCTATCCAGATAACACGACATATTGTGTTCATAATCACCATGCCGCATCGCCTCGATTTCTCTAATGCTCAGATTAAGATTTTTGTGCTGAATTGTATCAAGTAACTCAAAAACCGCCATATTGTCATAGGTGCGGTAATTGTTGCTTTCATTGCGCTCCGAGACAATCACGCCTCTCTTCTCATAGTAGCGAATCATATCTCTGGATAAGTGCAAGAAATTAGCTACTTCTCCGATTGTGTACTTCATATCCCCACCCTATTAACCTTTGGCATGATTATATAGTATAGATGGTAGTTCGATGTGAATTGTTTTTATTATGTGCAAGGCATCATTATTTTCTGAGTTAGGAATATCAACAAGTGATTTACTTAAATGTCTCAATATATTCTACCGACTTTACAAAAGAGGTTGAAAGTTATAGATAAACAACAAGTATTAATCACTGTAAATCAGAGCCCTCACAAGTTCTATAAGCTGAACTTGGATGTTGTAAAAAAAATAGATGATAATCAAACGGACCCCTATCGGGGTCCTATTTGCATTTTTAGACTTATGGCAATTATTTTTGTATTAATTATTATCGAAACTGTATTATCCGTACTATGGAACACAGCTAATGTAGCCATTTCACTTGTTAGCATCATCTTAAATCATTATTTTTCCGGTATAATCTCAATCCAATATCCGTCTGGATCTTCGATAAAATATATCCCCATCCCCTCATTAACAAAGACAATGCAATCAAGCTCTTCATGAAGTTTAACAGAAGCTTCGATATCATCAGTAGTCATTGCAAGATGATACTCGAGTTCTCCTAGTTCATATGGCTCCTTGCGGTCGTGTAAATATGTGAGTTCCAGCTGAAAATCGGTTTTACCGTCACCAAGATAAACTAAAGTAAAGTTGTCACCATGGTTTTCTCTAACCGGCTTTAGTCCAAGCGCCTTATCGTAAAACTCAAGGCTACGATCTAAATCTAAAACGTTGAAGTTAAAATGATTAAAAGTAAACATGTTTTCTCCTTTAAATTGAATAGAATACAAATTCAATTGTATTAGCGATTTCCTAGAGCATCTTTTAAACGAGGAATTCATTTGATACTATTTGAACTTGATTTAGTTAATTCGATTTCTATCATACTTAAATATAATTTTTCTGTATTATATCATACAATAATAGGCATCAATAATTGTCTATAAAGAATTCAGCAATATTAATGTACTAATAATATAAGCTAAGGTATCCCATTGACGTTTTGTTATATTTATTATTTAATTAAAACACCATCTTTGAAAGATGGATATACCAGGTGAGTGCTTACCCTACGCGAGGTGGTCACCTGGTTTTTATATGATAGTCTGCAACCTGCTTGCTTTATAAGCATGTATAACTCGTACATAAAACTAAAACAATCATTTAAAAGTCAATGATTCTAATCATTTTGGCGGACACGGGAACCCGTGGCTTCTCGCCCCATTATTATTACATAAAAAAGGGACGAGCCTAGCTCGTCTCTTTTTGGCGGAGGACATGGGAGTTTTTTATATTGATTTTAAGTAATTTTGATTGATTCAAAATGCGTAATTATCAACGTTTATAGCTATTTAATGCTATTTGCAAAAAGTCGAATTTTATATTATTCGTGTATGATTCGTGTACAGAGCAATAAAAAAAGAGAGGGAGCTACCCTCTCAATCTCGACGTCTCACGTGTACACGGTAGGGCAACACACTGCCCGCGCAATTAACATTATGGTGCCTATAGCACATTGTAATAGCAATTATAACATCATCCAACCTATAACGTCTAGCACGGCTATGTAATGCCCCTCTCTAAAGAATACGGCTATATCATTGAATATACTCATGCTATTAACCCCTTCTACAGTAGCCCAGGTGTACCCAGCCACCTGCGCCCTTGGAATAACCCCAGTCCCCGCTAACCTTGAGTATGCGGAGCGGAGTTTCGTTCTTTAAAAAGTTAACTCGCCTATACCCTGTACCTGGTCCCGACCTTACGTTAAGTCCGCCAGCTGCGTTCACGTGATACATTCCTAGAGCACGACCAGAGCTACTTACTGCAGGTGTGCTTGCTGCCGCTGATTGCGGTCTCAAGAAATCCATGCAGAGCCAACCACCCGCACCAGAGCTGTATCCAAAGTTGTTTTCAATCTTGAGCACTCGAATAGGTGTGCCTGCTGGATATGTACGTATTACAGGATAGTTCGTACCCGCACCACTTCTACAATTGAGAGGTGCGGTTACTGTGTACAGTCCCAGTCCCTTATTACTTACTTGTGGAGCTGGTGAAAGTGTTGGTGCGGAAGTTGACGGAGCTGATGCTCCATCATATGTTGGACGGAAAATCTTACGGATATTCTTGGCTGACCTCGTCCTGATTGCAACTCTACTACCGCTGGTGTTACCCTCTATGGTTGTAAAGGTTCCGTTGCCGTTATTAGCTATAAGGAATCCTATATGATCTCTTGAGCCTCGGCCGCTATTGTTACCCTCTCCACTCCAGCAGAAAATAATTACATCGCCTGGCTGTGCCTCGCTCATCTTCACCCACTTGTAATGGGAGTCCATCCAGCTTTCTGCTGCTGGCACGTATGCAGTCTTTTGAAAGTTCACTCCGCAATGCTGCAACACATATGATACGAACACATTGCACCATGCCCACGCACGATACTTCTGTGAACCATAATACCAGTCGCTAAATCTTGCAGAGCTTTCGCCTAGAAACTGCCTAGCATAATTAATTACCTGATTACCTGTTGCCATAGCTTAGCCCTCCGCATTCTCTAGCGGTGCATCTTTAGGATCTAGTTCCTCATGCAGCTCTGCGCTGCTCATTTTATTGAATTCACCGCCTACTTTTGGATTGCTTATAAACTGCTTAAATGTTTGGTGTAAGCCAGTAGAGGCTAGCCCTGTTAATCCGCCTCGCACAATAGATTCAAAATTAACGCCCAAGCAGATAACACCGCAGACAGCTCCTATGACGAATAGCACTGTTGGGATTATCTTGTTGTCTGCTGGCATGTAATTCTTCATCAGATAGCCAATGCATAGGCAAAATACTAGCACCATTGGGATGAATAATTTTGATATAACTTCTAGATTCATATTTTTCTCCTTTCGAGCAATAAAAATACCGGGATTTCCCGGCTAACTAACTTATTTATTTTTTTCTAGATCATCTAGTCGATGATTTATCACCTTGAGCCTTTCCTCAATTACAGGAATTCTCGATGCGAAGTCGTTATGCTTCTTAACCTCTTCCGTTAGCTTGTCTAACTTGTAATCGGTTAAGCAACTCGATTTGCGAATACCGTACAGCGAACCTATTCCCATCCCCAAGGCTGATACGCAAGCTACTACAATGCTTGTCCAGTCTAACAATTTAATTCCTCCTAATTCTGATGAATGTATGCATTGCGCTGTTCACCCCAGTTTTGTTGTATAAAAGTATATTCATGCCCTTTTATTACAGCGAAACAAGTAGAGCCATATTGCTGGTAATTTGCAATAGTGCACATTCCAACATATTCATTTTCTGTCATGTCTTTGCAAAACAAATATGCACCTGCAGCAGTTGCTCTTCCGTTGCAGGTGACAATTCCATCATGTGGAGCTGTCCATATTCCCGTTAAAGATAAGGTATCTTTTATATATTTCTTATCTTCAAGCCTCTTCAGCTTATTCTTAACTTCTGTCATGAACTTGTTGAGAGATATCATTATGCAACACCTCCCATCTTTATTAGTTTTGCAAAGCGCTTGAAAGCCTTGAATTTACAGCGTTTTACCCCCCATATAGGAGATAACAACCTTAACTTTACAATTGTTCCATTCGGCACCTGATACAAGCTCAAGATTCCCAGATCTAACAATTGTAGCTAGCCCCCACTCGATATATCCTCCGCTACCATAGTTAAGCATTGGATACGATAGAGGCAGCGTATAATTCGCGTACTGAACTGCTCCGCTAATCGAAACTATTTTGTCCACTTCGATACCGATGCTGCCTAGAGGATTTATTCCCTTCTTGACATTGAGATTCTTAGTTATAACCTTTGTCCTGATGCCAGTGTCCGCCGCATCAATACTCTTAAATTTATCCATGATGGCTGTGAGCGTGTTATTAAGACTTATCATATCTACCTCCTATACTCTTATGCTTGTTCCGAAATATGCAACTAATTCTGACTCTAACGATGTGTTATTAATGTGCACATCCGACACCCCAACCCTTGCGCCCTGAATGTCGCTCTTCAACTTTTCAATAGAATTCTGCAAACTTCCTGCAGCAGTTCCGTCAATTGCCCCTGCAAGGATTGACTGCCAACGGCCCGTAATTGCCTCTAGCCCGAAGTTCGTCGGAAATGCCGGAAGAACGAATCCACATAACTCTCTATCTGGTCTCTGGTCAAGAATTACGGCGCTCGTAATATCTGATACACCCGCACCAACATATATGTCAGCTAGAGCGAGCTCGTAGTAGTTAGGTTGCTGAACTAGATTAGGCGCTATAGGTGTTGTTGACGGCGTGCCTTCCTTCTTGTATATAAGCATGTTACGAACACTGTCGGAAAGGTCGAGCCTTACAACAATTCTGTCAATCCTCTTAAGTGACGGATGAGCTTGCGCGATGTTAATCGTCTCTTCTCTCGTGTTTCGCCCAAGAGCTCCTTCGATAACGCAACCTCCTGGCATAACTTTAACTTTCATGCCCCCAACTGCCTGTACTTGCATGTCAGACCCATCAGCTTTAACGGTGGTTACTCCGTTAGACCAAACGGCTTTAAAAACTTCCCTTATGTCACTATCTGACACAGCTCTATCGCCGTTAGGGTCTGAGTCAAAATGCGACTGTAGTGGTAATGCAATCATTTAGTTACCTCCTTAAATACTTAAAGCGACATAGTTCTGCTTGCGAGGTGTTCCCATTGCGAGCTGAACCTCTACTGCGTTCTTGCGATGAACTTCTTTAACTTCCATGATTCGAGCTGTGAACATCTGCTCTATGTCGTCAAGGACTATCGTACATATGTCGCCTAGATTGTAGTCCTGTAAGTAGTAGAACGTGTTCTGTAAAACATCTACATTAATCGTCTCTTGTTTCCAGTTATTCAGCATCTCGAGTTTTGCTTGGTTCCGCAGTTGCTCTCTAATGGTTGATTCGTTGGATACCTTAAGCTCGATGCCTGATACGTTTCCTTGAATTACCTTTTTCGGATAAAGGTCAAGGTCCCGAGGACGATTCCCTTCGTCGATATAGAACTCTCGAATTAAGCTCTTAGTGTTGCCTTGCTCATCGGTGACTAGTTCTTCTTTTGAAAAGCCGGTCTCTTCCATTGTCTGCCTCGCCTCTACAATCGAAACTACTCCGCTATCGTCGTAGATATATTCGATTTTCGAAACGTTTGCCCAGCCAACTCCAAAAATTACTTTATCCCTTAAATCTCGACCATGAAGAGGGTATACCTTGTATAAGAAGTGTGGCTCTTTTATTTTGCGTTGCCACTCCTCTATCCAGTCAACAGACTCTTTGTACGTCTCCGCGACTTCGACCGATATGCTCAATCCATACAGCAAACAAGCATCATACAGCGATGTCGCTGCGTCTGTTCCGCCTTTAAAGGAGTAGACTAGCTCCGGCATCCATTCAGCGTCGTAGTCGCCCCACACTTGACCAGGTACCGATGGCGGTATGCTGTGGTCAGTTATATGCGAGGAGTATTGCCCTAGCGCGCTAGAATTGATGTTCGCGAAAAGTCCGAACACAACAGTTGCCCCTCTTTCGTTAACATTCTCGTCGGAGTGCAACACGACTTTAGAAAGTACCTTTTCAGCAAAGAATCCTGATACAGTCACCATCGCCCCTTGTGCAGTCACCTCGTATACGGTCTTCTGGATTATGCCCGTCTCTGGTCGTCCTGTATTGCGTACGAATTTAGCGTGCTTGTTCCAGTCTTTCGCAGCGAGGTGTATGGAAAAGTCTCCGGGCTCGGTCCACTTACGATTCCACGACACCTCTATGAAATCGAGGTCTTCGAGCCGATTCATGAATTTGTCAAAGAACTGTATCATACGCCATCATACCTCCCTATATACTCTATGCTCGTCCTCAGTGCGGATGCCCCTGCCTCTGCATCGACCTTGACAACATTGTCGCCATAATCGAGTACAAACTGTCTAAAGTCGTACGGGTCGTCGCCCATACCTAATGCGAGTATTTTGTTGTTGTGTACAGCATAGGAGCGAGAAGTATCAATTGTGATTGTGTCGCCTTTCTTGAGTTCTACATTTAGAATCGCAACCTTGTCATTAACCATAACAGTGATATTCTTCGCGTAGCCCTGCGACTCAATCTCGATAATAGGCTGTGCCGGGGAAGAGCCAAGGTATTCGATAACTTTTTCGGTTGCGACCTCTTCTCTTGAAAAGTTCCGCTTCGCACCGCTTCTAAACGCATGAGGCCACGCCCACATAGGTTGACTCTTGCTAAAACTCGTCTGTTCACCCTCTACGGCGAATAAATCCGCATGTGGTGACAAGAACTTTATAGTCATGTCCGGACGTTTATAAACGTTCTTTGTCGGAATTGACTTACCAATAAGTTCGCAATCCTTCGCAATTCGAGTTACTCCGTTATAGGTGATGTATAGGTCGACTCTATAACGGTTGTTGTGGAACCCTTGAGCCTTCGCTCTAGCCTCGTGATTTTGCGCCTGTGCGGTAATAGTTATCTCCCTGGGGAGTCTTCGCCTTCCGGTGATAATTGCACCATCTCCAACACCCCTCGCTTCTTTCGAAACTTCTATATCCGCAGCATCTACCCCCGTAACGGAAGTAGTTCGCCAGTCGTCTGACTCGTAGTGAAATATTAGGCCGTCACTACGAACGGCCTTTAAAACTAAGTTATGTATCATTATTGTGCTCCTGCTAGTCCTAACTTCGCAGTCTCCCACGATACTGCTCTAGATACGTCCGCTGGTGACTTCCAAGGCTGATTGAAGTTGATAGTCTGATTAACTTCAACATTTTGGCTTGAACCTGTCGTACCGAAGATTCTCGAACGCTCGCCACTAATAGCTGAGGCTATAGGGTTAATCTCTGGGGCGTCTATCAAGAATGCATCCTGCACTAGCCCCATTTGTTCACCTATAGAGCTCAACAGTCTGCCAGTGTTCTTCACGATTCCAACATCCATACCGTCGATAAGCATCTTACCTATCCAAGTTGTGAACCTTGACGGCGAGTTAATATCGAAAACACTCTTTAATTTCGCTTTACATTTTGAGCCAAGCGAACTAATTAAGCCGAATACCTTGCCGAAACCAGCCTTTATACCGTTGATAAGCCCCTGTAGGAAGTGAACTCCGATACTATACAAGCTACCTAGCGCCCCTCTAACTCTGCCAGGAAGTGACCTTGCGCCACTAATAACTGCTGAACCAGCCCTTGCAAATCCGCTACGTATACCGCCCACAAATCCCACAAGCCAGTTGATAGCTATCGACACTAGCGACCCTATTCCACTAATAATCTTGCCAGGGAGTGATGTCGCAAAGTTCCACACCGCATTGATCACGTTCGCAGCGCCTATTATGAAACCTTCGATAAATCCCCAAATCCAATTAACTGCGACCGTAACTAGACTGCCTAGTCCTCTGCCTATTGCATTTAGAACTGAAATTGCAAGGTTGCCAACAGCCGAGAGAATTATCGGTATGCACTTTACAATTCCGCTTACAACAGCAATTGCAATCTGCGGAAGTGCTGTAATAATAGCAAGAGCTAGCTTTCCCATACCGACGATAAAAGTCTTAAGGAAACCCAAGGCAATGCCTTCGCCACCCTTTGCACCTGCCTGCTCTCCTCCTTGCTTTGCGCCTTCACCCGAACGGGTAAACAACTCGAGGAGTACTTTAGGTATAGCGGTTATGATCGCTTGTAGCGCCTTTGGTAATCCTGTTGCGATTGCTTGCGCAAGTTGGCCGACTTTTTGGAATAGATACGTTCCGAGATTGTTCGCGAGCTGTCCGATTGTTGATAGTGCGGATGGGAGCGCTTTCCATATAGCCTTAGCCACCGTTGGCAAGACATCGAATAAAACCGTCTTAATTCCTTCTACGGCGACTTTAAAGCCTGCGCCTATACCTTTTATCAATTCTGGTATTTTCGCCTTAAACGCGGCTATTTTTGAATGAATCAGAGCAACAACCTTATCAACTCCACCTATCTTGTTTACCCACACACCGAGCGCCGTTATAGCCGCACCAACAGCGACTACAATTCCCGCTGGTGTAGCCATGAACGCAGCAATTGACTTACCTGCCGAACCAAGCACACTTGAGAGCTTGCCGACTGCCGACTGCATCCCTATAGGGATGTTGAGTAGTTTGGTTCCTAGTCCTGGTATAATCTTATCTACCCCAACACCTAGGTTTAGCCACAAAGAATTGTGGAATGCGCTGAAAAATTTCATTGCGCTACCCATTGAACTCCTTATAGCCTCATTGAATACAGCCCACTTTTGCGCCGCATAAAACGTCACCATCGCCGCAGTAAGTGTTGTTACTGCGGTCGTTACCGCTCCGATTAGTTTCGGGTATTTATTTAGTTTAGATGCGACCGCACCCAGGTGAGGTACGATACGCGTTAGCAGATTATACAGTGGTTTAACCGCATTACCTGCCAAAATTTCGAGGTTGCCCTTTAGTGCATCAACTTGTGCTGCAAAGGTCTTGCTTCCCTCTTTCATACCATTAAAGAACTGTCCGCCTTTAGATGTAGCGTGCTCAATTGCTGCTTGCACGTCCTGGAAACTGATTTTTCCTTGTGCCATTTGGTCTTTTAACTCTTGGTATGTGCCTCGACCCATTTTGGATAGTTCCTTTAACGGGTTAAATCCCGCATTGATGAACTGTAATAGGTCCTGCCCCATCAGCTTTCCTTGTGACGAAACTTGTCCGAATACAAGTCCGAGTTGCTGGAACTTCTCTTTATTTCCAAGAGAAATGTCACCTAATCGTCTTAAGTGACCACTAACACTCTTAGAGTTAACACCGAACGCTAGTAGCTGTTGCGATGCAGCTGCTAAATCAGTTGTCCTAAAGGGCGTTTTCATAGCTAGCTTTCGCAGTTCTGCCACGTGTTTATTTGCTTTAGTGGCACTACCTAGTAGCACCTTGAACTTACTCTGAAAGTCCTGCATCTGTGAATTATATGCAATCCCCATCTTCGCTAGTCCGACAGCGTGCTTTGCTACTACAAAGCCCATACCTGCGGTGAACAGTTTCTTAACGGTAGACATGCCAGTGCTGACACCTTCGCTCTCCACTTTGGTGTCAAATATAAGTGTACCGTCTGCCATTATTTGAATACCTCATCAAATTTCTTTCCTGCTACCTCTTGCTCCTCAGTTAGCTTTCCAGGGAGCGCGAATTTATCACGTAGTTTTTTGTAGTCGGGATCATCTCCGTCGTATGCTCTTATCTCAATAACCTTGGATAGAGCCGTATTGGGTGGCAATCCGTCTAAGAGCGCCTTGAACTTGTACCAATGGAGCTCATCTGACTCTAAATCGTATAAATCTATGTTGTATGCCTGCTTAAATGCAGCATAAATTAGGTTTTCGTCGATTTTAAAGTCTAAAACATTGACACTGTTCTCGCTTTGCTCAACTTCTTTGCCACAGTGATAAAATTCAACAATCTTCTCTATTGCACTTTGAGAGAAATACCGCATAAATGACGGATTTTTGCCTAAAAAAAGCACGGATAAGTCCTCTAGCTCGGGTAATGCGAGCCAAAATCGGAAATCTGTGCGTATAGGGTACTCAACATCGTCAATTATCAGCGATTTAGGTAGCCTTCTAAATGGTAACTGCATTATTTTAATTCAGATAGGTTTGCAACATTGCGCAAGAGCTCGTTTGCAGCTGTAAATGCTGGCCTATCCATCTCTGCAGCCTCTTTTCTCATCATGTACTCCGTTAACGGAGCCATGTATACGTCGTCAATCTCCTTTACAGCAATAGCAGACTCTACAACGGAAATCTGTTCCGAATCTGCTGTGCCGAACACACCCTTGATGCCTTCTCGTCCAATTGTCGCCTCTAGTACCTTCATTGCGCTGTTGTGAACTTTTACATCACCTTCACCGAATGTTGCGTTGAAGTCATCGAACAGCTTTGCAATCTTCGGAGTTCTCTTTGGCAGTTCGAATTCCTTATCGTTTAGAATAATTTCCATTGTTATATCTCCTTTGCGTAAATAAAAACGGAGGGAATGTTACATCCCTCCTAAAAAGTGTATTAATTTAGTGATAACTTATGCGCCAGCTGCTTTGAACTTAGGCTTTCCGCCCTCTTCTGTAACAGTACCTTTAATGACTGTACCTCTGAGCTGTAGGTCGAACTCAATCTTGCCATCTACCGCATCCAGAGTCTTTACTACTACAGTTGCTGGAACGTTCCAAGCCTTCCATGTACCTGTCTTTGCAGCATCCTCATCGAACTTGTACACGAGCAGAAGGTCTACAACTGCCTCGCCTCCTGTCTTGAGGTTGTATGCCAGGTCCCAAACAAGGGCAAAATCTGGCTCCTCTCTGTACATCGTGAGAGGAAGTCCGCTAATCTCTGGCTTGTACTTGTCAAGCTCGATTGTTGGATTCTCGTCAGCAATGTAGTCGTACTCCTGTGTACTTGCACCAAACTCTAACTTGAGCTCAGTTGCCTTCTTAATTCTTGTGTAGTCAGTCGCGCCCTTGCCTTTTAAAAACAGTGCGACTTCGTACTTTTTAACCTTGCCTTCACCTTTCATTAATTCTTTCCTTTCTTGTGATAAGTGATCCCGATTGATATTTGATAAACTGAATCATCATTCTCAATGTCAATCAAATAATAGCCGTTTGCTATGAAAACGCCCTCGATACCTTCTACATCTGGTAGGTTGCCTATGCGGTCTTGCTCCTCTATCCAATCCTCTAAGGTGGCCATAAGGTTGTTAGACCACTTCCTATCGTGTTCAAGCTGTGCGTCTTTGCGGAGTAAAAAATAATAGTACTCATTAACCACCTTGGAGCCGTCTACAAATTCGGTGACATCCCTCTGCGCTTGCTTGTAAACTCCAGCGCGGTCAGCTCCCTCTTCAAGTCGGTCAGTATCTATGTCCTGTACGTGGAAGAAGCCACACCCACTTAACCATGTCTTAATTTTCTCGCTTTTTGTCACCATTTGCTACTTCTCCTTTGCGCCAGCGACTTGCGCTGCCACTTTTAGTAATTTGTTTCGTCCGCCTTCCCTCTTCATTCGCTCGAACCAGTAGTTACCCCTTTTTGGCGCACCCTTAAAATGAGCCGGGCGATAATACCAACGCCGAGCATACGGAGTCCTATACACGACTCTTCCGGAACCAATTTTTGTGTGAATTGTTCCAGAACGCACCAGTGCGCCAGAGTCATGCGGTACGTATGGTTCGCAGAGCCTTAAGACCTCTTGGTCGACAGCTCTTTGAACCCTCCCACTTGACTCAAGCCCTCTTTTACGGAGTATCTCTGCTATAGGTCGCATCTCGACTCTTGCGTCTTTGATTTTGAACCCCATTATGATGTAAACCTCCAATGTTTGAGCCTATCTCGGCGCGAGTTGTCGGTAAACGTGCGAATTGTGAAAAAAGCGTAGTTCTTCTTGATGTTTTCAAACTCGCGATTTGACACGTTAATCATAGGGCACTCTCCAAGGACGATGATGTCTTTTCCTTTAGTGTCGAAAAACAACCTATTTTTCATGTCACCATTTATGGGGATAGTAACCGAAATTTCTTTAGTCTTAAATACTTTACCGCTACTATCTGTAGTGCGAACTATCTTCTCTCTCCACTGACAACCCTTTATAACAAAGCGCTCCCAATAATGGTCGTCATCGCTTGTAGGATACGAACTATACATTGTTATCGTGTCTGTGAAGTTCATTACATGCACCCCGTCAATCCTGTACCAGATAAAGCTTGTCGTACTGCTCGTTCTAGTCCGCTCTGCCACTCCGTCTCACTGACATAGTGCTCGGAGTACCCATCATTAGATACGATAGATACTCCCGATACACTTGCCCTTGAATGTAGTTCATGTATAACTAGAGCGATTACCCCCTTGACTCTATCATAACGATAATCTTCCGGATGATCCTCGCTAACCTCTTCAATTCGGCCACTAGTAATACCGTTCAGTATCACTTTCGCCCTGTTATAGAGTCTGTTAACATCCACGTCTTCGTCGTTATAATAAGTCTGGTATTCCTCTGTCATCATTGATAGCATGTTAACTACTTCTTTCCGCCTTTTTCTGGCTCTTTCTCTTCGACCTCTTCGATTGGCTCTTCTTCTACGACAACTTCGTCTGTCGCCTCATCGAACTCAAGTCCTATAACTCTGCTCATGATTTACCTCCTATGCTACTTGCAAGCTCCAGCGATGCCGTTAGCCTTGTTAACATACACGTCTGCGATACCAACTTCGCGGAAGTTGAACTGCCAACCGTCTGCATCCTTGTTATCCTCTGGAGCGATTGCCTTGTTAACGTTTCTCTTCTGGTACTGGATAACCGCAGAAGGCTCAACGATTAGGAAGTCAAGCGACTTGCCTGTAGTAGCCTTCTTGTATCCACCCTTCTCTTGTCCGCTTGTCTTTCCATCGTTTACCTCGATAGCAGTGAAGAATCTGCTTGCTGGAACCTTCTGAACGAGAGCGAACTGCTGTAGAATTTCTTTTGACTTAGTTGTGTCAAGGTCTCTAATCATACCGTACACTGTTGGTGATACGAACAGGATTCTTCCGTCCTCTGGGACCTCGTTGTCTGTCATCGTGTCGTACGCCTTAGCAATCGCCTTGATAGCGGAAGCGCCATCTGTAATAGCGCTAGTTGCGATATTAGCGCCTGCCTTCTTGCAGTAGTTTGCGAATCTAAATGCGTCTAGCTCTGGGATTACCTTGGTTCTCTCAAATTCGGATGATAGTCTTCCGAACGCAACTCCTGCTGTTGATGCGTCGTCTTCTGCATCTACGAGGAACTTACGACCTCTATCGAAGTTGCACTTAACTGTCTCATTTGTAAGCTCTACACTTCCCATAGTGTATCCTGCGGAACGATCGTAGTCTGCAAGCCCATCCATGTCAATCTTCGGAATTACAAGCTCGTCTGCATTTGCACCCTGCTGTGCTAGCTCTGGAGCACCGTCGAGCACGGATGTAACCGAACTGGTCTTGTAAACTTCATCTAGTAGGTCAACGTACATTTTGAATTTTGAAATCTGATTTGCCATTGTTTAGTTTTCCTTTCCTGTTGGTTTGAGTCCCATAACAGCCCTTGCAGTTGCCATAGCTGCGTCATTTCCGTCCGTGCCTGTATCAGTTCTGCCCGACGAGTCTATTCTTGCACCAGACGGCTTTGCGTCTGATCCGAACAAGAAGGATGTATCTTCCGATTCTTTCAGCGCCTTAATTGCTGCATCGATGTCATTAGTCCTATCCTTGCTCGCCTTTAGCTCATCAAGTTTTAACTCAGCTCTGATACTTGCAGTTCTGCGACCGCCTGCCTTGGTAATCGCATCATCTAGGAGCTTGTCAAACTCTGCGCCCTCTAGTTTGCTCTGCATTTCCTCGATTGCCTTCTGGTGTGCTGCATCCTTCTCCTGTGCTGCACTTGTTAGCTCGGCAATCTGTTTCTGTAGCGATTCCTTGTCGCCAGCAGATGCCTTTAGGTCAGCAATTGACTTGCTCTGTTCGTCAAAATCAGCCTTTACCTTGTCGTACTGTTCTGCCTTTTCTCTTAACGGATTAACCTCCGCATGGTGTGCGTTTAGTAGCTTGGTAATCTGGTCTTCGTCTGTGATGCCTAGCTGTTTGATTGAGTCTCTTGTTAATGCCATTGTGATTTATCCTTTCTTTTAACGTCCAAACAACCCCTTATGTTCAGACCAACCTCTTTCAGACCTCACCTTTAACGCCGCAGTCCAAGGGCAATAAAAAAGCACCGCTTACTTGCGATGCTAATTAACGTATTTAGTTATAATAAAAGACCCGGGGCCCGAAGGTCACCCGAGTACGTTCCGTATTATGCTATTTCAATGCTCTTCACTTCATCCACAGGGACCACAATATACGCCCCGTCAATAAATAGCTCCAGTTCATCTTTTCCTGATTCTGTATCATAATCTGGAGCAACGGAGTCAAGCTCACCTGCGACTCCTCTGCCATCAGTAAGCATAACCAAAACCTTTTTATCTATATATCTCTCAAAATCTTTTGCTATCATATTGTATACCTTTGTTTCTTTTTCATATAATCTGGGACTATATGAACACCTTTTTTAGAATAATGAATCTTAAAGACACTCGTTTCTTGAGTTTCACCATTAAGATTATTTATTACAAAGCCTATGATTTCATTATTCGTGACAACTATCTCTGTATGAGTCCAATTGCCGTGACTGTCATAAAGGTTTAGCCCTTTTCCCGCATATTCCTCCACAAGTTTTTTCACTTTCTCATTTGAAATTGTGAGATATGATGGCGGATATGCTTTTGTTTCTGACAAGTTTTTATACGAATTTGTGCCAACGACATGCTTATCTTGTGCCGGAGCAACTTTTGTTAAATCGTAATTTAACAAATCTTCCTTTTGCCCTAAATGGATAATGTCCTTAACCGATTTAATTATATCATTACCCGAATTAGTTTTCAATTCAGATTGATTTTTCAATATATATTTTCTAAGTTGTGAATCAGTGTTGCCGCCCGTCAGTGCTTTTGCACGACGGATACCTTCATCATAGCTTATTCCGACTTGTTTACGAGCATATATGTCGCTTGCATAGTGTTCTAATTCTTTTCTGCTCAAACGCTTGATTAAATCTTTGTCAAATTTCTTTGATGCACCTTTCGATACCGAACCCACTCCAGTCGAAGTCTTAATATACTCAAAATCTCGCTTATACCCCTTTATATAGAGTCGTTCGAGGTTCTGCTTTAGTCCTGCCTTGTCGCAAAACCTTGCGTACCGATGTTCTTTTGCCTTAATAGCCGCTAGTCTTGTTTCGTCTCCGCCTATATACTGCCGCTTTAATTCTCGTAGTTCTCTCTCGAGTCGCCTCTGCACCTGCGTTGCTTGGTAATATGTATAGGTTCGACCATCAACCGTTACAGGCTCTGGGTCCTTTACGACTGGATTCGGTTCAGAAATACCCTCAAGGAATGGATAGAATGTATGTCGGCAGTTATAACCACACAATCCTAATGGATCATCTGGATAGCCTGTAGCGTCTGACAGCTTCTCTATCTTGTAACCGAGTCGCTTCTCTTCTTCCGGGTGTCGTCTACCACTGATACTATAAACCTTACCTTGCCAATCTACGTGACTAGCGTGACCTATACCTTCACGGGCTCCTGCGTGTGACGAAACCTCTACAAGGTCAGTGCCGAGCTCTTCGGCGTTGCTCATTGATATTTCAGCCGCCATTTGACCGAGTGTAGTTCTAACCGCAAGGGCAGCAGCTACGTCTATACCCCTAGAGATACCAGAACCGAAGTCAACGTGTCTAATTCCGCTCTTCTCTAGGTCAGATACGACCTTTTCTATCGCCTGTCCGCTTGAGAAGCCGCCCGAGGCTACGTTCATTACCGTGCTATCCATTGCGTGGCTAAACGCTTTATCTAGCCTTATAGGTGCTCCGATAAACTTAAACCCCGTAGAGTGTGTAAGGTTCTTCAGTTCGTGAGCCAGTCTCTTCGTTGCGGTTCGACCTATCTCTACGAGCTCTGGACTCTCTGCTAGATGTCTGCCTCTTGACTTCCAGAAGGCTAAATCGTCGTTAAACGCCATTGTACCAGCTCGGCTTACAATATCATCACCACGCTCTTTTGCGACCGCTACAAGCTGTTTTATGCGGTCTCTGACAGTCCTCTTGTACTCGAGTGTGTTCTTCGCAATCATAGCTTGATACGCCTTGTCTGCTTTGAGCTCTCGCATGACCTTGTTCCGAATCTCCATAGGCTTATATCCCATAGCCTCAAGAGTCTTTGCTTGTAGCTCTGCGGTTTCAGTCCAACGCGACTCCTTGCGAACTCTACGAGCAATATCTTGAATTATATCTTGTTCGAGTTCCTGGAACAGCGGTATCATTTCTGCAGATAGTTGCTCCTTCTGTCTATCCGATAGCATATCGAATTACTCCTCTATAGGTTCAGTTGGGTCCGCCTCTGCTCCGCCTTCGTTGTACCACGAAAGAGCCTCTTCATCAGACAAGTTATATTTTTCTTTAATATAGTTAATAACGAGCTTTGGCAGTCCAAATGTCTGCGCATCTTGACGCATCGCTTCAAGTTCGCTCTGCCTGTCGATTATAAAGCTGTCGTCATAACCAATGTTGACTTGTGAATCGAGTGCGTACTGCGTCTTATTAAATGCATTTGAGAACCACAGCAGAGCCTTGATTATCCCCTCTATGTAGTCGGTCAAATTCTGCCTCTGTTTGTTCAGCTCTTGCATAGAGTCTTGTTTAGTTCCGATGTATTCCGTTGCGGTCTTTATCTGCCCATTCTCAAAACTATACTTACGTGAGCCGTACCCGAACTTTAGCGACAGCAAGGAGAGAACAAGCTCAAAGGAGCGAGTGATCTCGTCTACTCTAATCTCCGGATTAATTTCCTGTATCAGCGAGCCTTCCTCTGGAAGAGCTTGCCCCATAGACACGAATAGCTTCTTATGTTGCTTGTTCGGTGTTATTGGCTTTCCCGTTTCGTCAAATTTGCAAAGGGCTTCGTTGTACAGAATCATCTTGTCAGATTTATCAAGATCACCAAAAAGCACGTTGAAAACTAAGTCGACCGCCTTCAGCTCCGATATAGCTCCGTACAATTTTGGAAGTCCGTAGCCTTGCATATCAGTGAGATTATTAACAGCTGCGGTTGTCAGCACCGCAAACGGCTTAATCTCACCCAGTAAAACTTCGATGTGCTTATCAACTAACTCTTTACCGTTGTGGTCAAGCACCACAGTCGTTGCCCTATATTCGTTATTAACAAGTTCGAAAAGTACGATAGTCGTTTGGGTCTTGCCGTTAAGCGTGTCCTCCGACGCGAAGGCGCATTCGGTGATAATTCCCTTCTCGACGTTTAACGGGAATATACCCTTAGGAGGAACATATACAATCTCGACTTCTCCACCCTGTAACTCTTGTGTGTCTAGTACATCAGCACCAACAACTCGAACATACGCCGCAACAGTCCCTTCCGCTGCGATTAGCTCTAGCTGCCTTCTGATGTTCTTCTGGAAATTCTCGGCCTTTAGAACATCTTTAATGTAATCGTTACTTGGCTTGTCCTCGATTGTCAGGTCGACCACCTCACATAAATTTGCATCGTCTTCACAGACCCTTTTTGCAAAACCAGTTCGAGCCACCTCGTACTTCTCGCCGTTAACAGTGCATCGGTCGTGGAACCCCTCTATCGGCTCAGTCCTATACCAACTGTCGCAGAGGTCAATTAGCTCTAGAGCTTTTTTATTCGTCCTGTATCCTCTCTCGTTAAGGAACTCAATAATATGCGTTCTCACTTACGTCCTCCTATAGGGTGAAAATAATTTATGAAGTAACTCCATGAATAGAAGTCAGCATCGTATGTATCTACGTCCGTTGAGAAGTCATCAAGTAACTTCTCATCTTTGCTTTTGCTGTCGTACACCATTTCACTAATTGAATCTGCGATCGGTTCGCAGAAGTCCTTTACCCACATGAAACGTCCTGTATTTATGACAGCATTGTATGCTAGCACTCTGTCGCTAAACTCCGTCTTACGGCACCCTTTCACGTTAACACCAATGCGGTTAGCCGTACTGTATAGTGCCAATCCATTCAGTATGAGTTGCTCTGCGTTATCTACGAATGCAGCTGTTATTGGCACTCCTGGATAAAGACTTCTGACCTCGCTTACAAACGCCCCAAAGGTGTTATATATCTTCTCTGGATCAACTGTGCCTTTACTGTGCACAATCCGTTTGTAATATAGCCGTATCTGTTTTTCAAAACCTTTTGTGATCCCTGTAGCGACAAATGGTGTATGCGACTTCGTTCCGCCGATGTCTATGCCAATAAAGATTTGAACTAGCTTGTGTTGGCTCTTCATAAGCTCATCGTAGCTAATCGCGTACTTATCTGCATCATCAGCGAACTGTGGATGCACAAGTCCTTCAGCTCCGACCCACAAGCCCTTAATAAAGCGCTTAAAAAAGACACCAACGAATTGGCGTCTATATCGTTCCTTTATTGCCTCCGATAACGACAGGTTGTCGTCCATCGTGAAGTGTATGTATATAAGGTCTTTGTCATCAGCCTTGTCTATCCAGTTTAGTTTGAACCAGTGTCTCGGCTTATCGGGATTGCAGTTGAACCACCACTTTGACCCCTCTACCGAGCATCTAGCCGTTGCCTGGTTAACAAAAGACTCAGGCATAAGTGCAACTTCATCGAAGAAGAACCCAGCTAACGTAATACCCTGTACAAGGTCTTGTGAGCGTTCGTCCTTGCCTCCGAAGATGTAATAATAGTTCGTTACACCGTTGCGACTTACTTCAAGTAGGTTGTCGGCTCTATGGTCTTTAAACCTATAGCCCCTAGCAAAGAGCATCAACTTAAGAGGCTTTAAAACGTTTCGCCTAAAAGCCCCGATAGTTTTGCCTGCCATACCGAAGTTCTCGCCATCGAATGTCGTCATTGACCAAATGACGTACGACAATGCCATCGATACGGTCTTCCCCGAACGGATAGCCCCGTCCGCAATAATGCCGTTCTTATCCTGCACCGGTGACTCTGGGAGCCACCACGTAAGCACCTGTTTCTGCTTCCTGCTAAACGGTTGAAACCTAAATACCTGCGCTAGTCTTCCCATACGTCAGACACCTCTCTCTTAAGAGCATCGATAAATCCGTCGTCTTGGTAAGTATCTGCACCATCGTCTCCTTTTGCTTTAGCTGTCTGAGCCTTAATTAGATCTATGCGTGACTTCTGCTCCTCCGTTGCCATATCCCAGTCACGGTGTAGCATCTCGTCATACTGCTTGATTAAGCTTCGTAACTCGCCCTGTGCCCTTGCTTGCGCCTTGAGGAAGTTATTCTGCTTATCCCATGCCTGTTGCACTTCCCACTTTTCACCGTAAACAGTGCCATCTCTCTCCTCGACTCGTTCAATTGTCTTATCATCTTTATCTTTTACATACGCAATCCTCTGCGCCCTGATAATGGCAGCATAAGCAATCTGTATCTGATGCCACAATAGGTCAAGTGGATTAGCCTTTTCAACTGCCTGTACGATGTCGAGTGTTTCTTCAGGAAGATACTTCGAAAAGAATCCGTACTTTTCAGCATTCTTATTGCCCGGCGGTCCCGTGGCGTTCTTGTTGCCTAATTGAGCTATAGAGTTTTTGTGTGCACCCTTTTTCTTTTTTTGTGTGCACCCTTTACGGTTCCAGTTATATCTCTTCTTCCACGACTTAACTGTGTTGAGGCTGACTCCATACTTATCGGCAATATCTTTATACTTCATGCCGGACGTATAATCTTGTTCAGCTAGTTCGTACTTTTCCTTTGCCAACGCCTCTCTACACTCCTTTCGTCGTTTTGTAAGTATTAAAAAAGAGCCCCGAAGGACTCTTAATTCATTTAATCTTAAACATAATAGGTTTTTTTCTTTTATGAAATTTTAACTTTACTAGGTCTCCTTCTTGTGGTGGAACCTCACAAGAAATAACGAGTGTTTTTGCTGAAAATGCTTCTATTTTGATCACATCCAATGACGATGCTCGTCTTGCCTTAAATGCCTTATCTCCTCGAATCAGTTGAATTCGCTCTATAAAAACATCAACACCTTTTGAGTTAAAAACATTAACAAGAACACCGTTGTTAACCTTTTTCTCTGCACGCAGAAGTTCTTCCTCAGAGTAAAAATTTGTATCTTTAACGTGATAAGCCTCTATTTTTCCTATTCTTTTCCACAAAGCTGCTAACGCAAAACCAAATGCTACACCTAAAACATTTGATGTCGTCACAAAATGCCAAAATTCAATTAAAAACCACTTCATACAATCCTCCTAAAGTCAACATATAACAAGTGTATCACAGAAGAAAACCCGACACCAAGCGGTACCGGGTAACACCTTATTAAGATGACTTTAAATGGATTTGTTCAAGCGGTGCCGGGGGAGTCCTTCTCCCCTCTCTAGCTTTGCTTGAGTATATCATAAATCAACATAGTACCTCTAATCAAGTAAAACGACCTCTAATCTTTTGAGAATCTCTTGATGTTTCTGATACAGTCTCTGATACGAATAATTCATCCTGTCCGCCGCCTCTTTCCAAAGTAAACCACCCACGTATATCGCATATACGATATCCCTCTCTAATGGGTCGCTTAACGTATCAGCAAACAACGCAGCTTTATATACAAGCTCTGCTAGCTCCTCTATATCTCGTTCGACTTCTTCCTGTAGGTCAACTGCCGTGCTCAGACAGTCACTAGCCGAGTCGCGCACACTCGACTGCACACGCTCTTTGTAATCAATCGCTCCACCAGTCGCTCTAGTCTCGTACAGCTCGATACGCTGCATCTTGCGCTTAATGTGCTTACGTAGTCTAGGGATTCGCAGTAGTTCCTCTTTAGTTATCACGCTCATTGCTCTACTCCTTTGCAATCCTCGTAAGCTGCCTCTGAATTTTATAGTCTTTGTAAAGTTCCACGAGTCTCTCTGCGCACATAAGGTACTTAACCTGATTAATCATAATCTCAACGTCAGCAATCTCTTCTTTGACCGATTCCTCATCTCTAGAATCAATAGCCTCTATAAGCTCGTTAAGTTCTTCCTTGCACTTCTCTAGCTGGTGTTCCTTCCCGTAGTGGTCAGCTATGTGTTTCAAATCTTCGTTAATCATTCTGCACCTCCATATCCGTAATAATCACTATCGCCAGTAGTATTGTTGCTGCTATGTACATCCCTTGCCTGTGCCCGATGAATAAATCCAGTAGCGGGATGATGATCAGGTATATCGCCCCGATATCGAACACCAGGTACAGCCAGTTAGCCGCTATTATGTTGCCCCTATAGTGCTGCACCAGGGCAATTACACCTAGCAGCATTAAGGCTATTAGTTTTATCAGCATGTCGCCTCCTTAATTTATTATTTGTTACAAAATATATTGCTTAATTTGTTTTTTCATCTAGTTTGTTCCCAGTTGTTCCACGGTTGTTCCCAGTCGCTTTTTTGCTATGCCCCAGTAATATCAAGGGTGTTCCCAACTTTCCCTTTGTTCCCAACTTTTTTTGACTACACATATATACGTATATATTTTTAATGTTTTTTTATATAGCCTATAAGTGTGTAGATATTTTTGGGAACATTGGGAACAAGTATATATTTATTACTTATAACTATTGAAATATCAACGTTTTTGTTGTTCCCAAAACAGTTTTAAAAATTGGGAACTTTTTGGGAACATTGGGAACAAGTTACTCATCTTCTTCTTTGCGTAAAAATGATTTTTTAACCGATATACACCTAGGAGAGGTTGCCCCAATGCGAACTCGTTTATCTTTTCTGCCTTTGTTCGTATCAAGAACTTTAAGTCTATCCAGATAAGATACTAATTTTTTGTAGTTAATACCTGCCTTTTGACAATGTTCCCTTAGTACAGGAGCAACAATATCTACCGTTTCGCTGGTGTTTGCTAACCCGTAAATCTCGGGTGCATCCTCATCGAACTTGTTCCAATTCTTAACTATCCACCCCTTTAGCCACTCAACAGCCCTTAAGTCTTGCGATACGTCGTCATGTGTTGCGATATAAGGTTCTAGGTCCTCTGCGTCAAAGCTCGGCGGTTCGTTCAGAATTATTGTGCTGTAGAATGCCTCAGCCACAACCACTATCGACGCTGCTAGGGCTTGTTTGTCCGTAAATCCCTTTTCGCTATATTCAGCAAATACCGATTGCTGAGCCGACTTAATCTTCTTGCGTGTCTTGCTGTCTAGTGCCTCTACGAACTCTCGCCCCGCATGTCCATAGTTCGACTTGACTGCCTCAACTATCTTCATTGGGTCACTGAAGAGGTCATCATGGCACTCGATTTCGAAAACACGGTTCTTCGCACCGCCTCCACTCAGTTCGCCTGTAATTGGTTGCTCTCCGCTCGAAATAAAGCAGTTTCGCCAGTTCCTAGAGGCTTGAATTCCTAGTTGTTTGTTAGAGCGACTTTTTCCGGAACCTTCGCACAGTTCGTAAATCAATCCGTCGAAGTTGTCACTCGCTCCCGCCTTTATCTGTAATTCGTCGCAGATAACAGGCATACTATATAGGGTAGATGCGAGGATCTCCTGTGCAACTTTAGTCGAGTTGAACGTCTTAATGTATGATCCGACATCAGGTTTACCCCATACTGACGCAGCTATCATTAGCGATACAGTCTTACCGCCTCCAGATGCGCCCCAGAAGTGAACGAAGAACGGTAGTGCGTCGAGTGGTTCGATTAAAACTGATGCGAACGAGGCAGCTAGAGCGACCTTAGGGGCTATCTTATTAGACTTTCTAACAGTCTTAACAATCTCCTTCCATCCCTCTATAGTTCCATTCGGTCTCATTACGCATTGCTCTAGCTCTGGGTAATTGTCGTCTGCGTCGAATTCGATTCCGTCCACATAAGGGGAGAAGTCGTTGCCAATCCAACCGAAACGGTTGATGCTCTTGATTTCAGCAATCTGGTCGTAATTGGTATCCTCAAAGTCTTGTAGATAATTGACTAACAGTGCTGCGTTGGTACTCGATACCGATACACCTTTATTCGCTAGGGCAACAATGCTCTGCGATGATGTTATCCTTGATTTCGGAACGATAAAGGATTGTAGTCGCTCTAGTTCTGAATCTCTGGAATACGTTATTTCGAGCTTTATTTCGCCTGTAAGACAGTCAATAAATCTCTTTGATATGTATATCGGGTGACTGCATGCAAGCTCCATAGTGGTCTTCTGAATTTCACCTGTGCTAGTTAATACCCATCTAGTCGGCATGTTGAATCCAGCAATTGAGCCTACACTCGATACCGCCTCACCTCGTAAGTAGTCAGATACTATTGCATTAAATGCTTTCGCTCCGAGCCCTAGTGATTTCGCCTCTTGTTTGAGCTGAACTAGCAGCACCTCTCTTTCGCTAACCGTTCTCTCTCTGAGTCCTAACTCTTCGAACACAGTTCCGTCCGCAAAGTCGGACAGCGAGAAGGTCGTCGTTATTTCGTTGTTATTCATTGCGTACTTCCTTGTGCTGTCTTCTGTTCCGAGCTAGTTCGTCCTCGTATGCGACTATATCGTCTAGGATTTCCTCGAGTCGGTTTGCCTCTTCGTAATCACCGTTTTTAAAGGCTATACGGTGCTTTTCTGTCAACTCTAGTACTTTTGCCCTACGAGTCGCTTTTAGTTCGTCACGAGCCGATTTATGGCGCTGTGCGGTGGTTATAGCCTTGTTGTTCTTCGGTGATTTTAGATTAGTATTAACTCCCAGTCCTAAATCCTTATTGATTCGCTCTATCGCCTCGGTAAAGGTATCTCCGTATAGGTTCTGAACAAAATCGAATATGTCGCCACTCGCACCGCATGCCCAACACTTGTATCGCTCGTTCTTGATTGTGAGCGAAGGGTGATTATCGGAATGGAACGGGCAGAGCGCACTGCCTGTATGATTGAAGTGTGTCCCGTAATGCTCCATAACGGACTGCAAGTCTATTCGGTTTTTTACAAGTTCCGCTAATCTTGCCTTACTCATCTTGTTCCTCCAATAATTCTAAAATCCTCTGCCCTGTGCTCCTCTTGTGGCAGAACTCTACGCGTAGTGGGTATTTGTGGCACCACGACACGAGAACTCTATACACTTGCTCGCCTCTGACTACTCCTCTAGGTGCTGTCCAGAGCATTAAGTCTTCTATAGTCTCGACTCTGATTGTCTTCTCTCCGTCCTTGTAACTGTTCTGTTCAACTAGTAGGATTAGTTCGCTACCTGTCGCCTTAACTCGTTCTAGCTCCCTTTTGAATCGCTTGTGATCACGTGTGCAGTTCATGGCTAATTCAGAAATGTTGTGCTTACGGTCTATAACTCGATTCGGTTTTGCATAGTCCATATAATCGCCGAAGTAGAGCTTCGTAACGTCGTACTTGACGTTATTTTTTACGAAATGGTTCAGTATGCCACTGATTGCCTTCGATTTTTCGCGGCTATCGATTAGTAAATACATTTTTATTCTCCTGTATATGGATTCGGTAGTGGCATCCATGCGGCCACGCCGTCAATCTCGCCATCTGTGCCAGGAAGGTATACATGATCATCTTCATCAAAGGAGTCTATCCACACGCTTTTTCCATCGGTTACTAGCACCTCTTCTCCGTATTCTGGTAGATTCTCGACCATGTACGACCAATTGGCACATTCTTTTTCTTCCTCTATCAAAGGTGTTAGCTCTCTAAATATTAATTCGTTCCACTCTGGAATTTTGTCATATGCTTTCATTGCTCCGCACCCCCTTTACTACATTTCGATAAGAACGTTCTGCCACTTCTTGTAAGCATCAAGATAGCACTCGTTCTTGTCTCCGTTGTATGTGACCTCGTAGTACATACCGTCTGATACGTTGGTACTAAGTAAAGCCTTTGAGTTTTGCAAGGTTTTACAGAACCAAACAACGAATACATCTTCTGTTGTGATTTTGCCGTTCTTGTCGGTTGATTCCGCTCTATCGTTGTAGTAGTTTCTTACAAGCTCTTTGCACTTCTTTATAAATTTTCTTTCGTCCATTGTTCGCTCCTTAATAGTTCATGTATATAACTTCCATCCGCTTTCTTGAACATTCAGATGTTGTGCTTTTATATTCTTTTCTCCACCCTTTTAAACACTCGTTATACAGTTCGTTTTCGTACGCGGAAATCATAATCTTACAGTCACTTTCTTTTACAATTTGCAACAGTTTCATGTGCTGCTCATCTGTCATTTCGTGGGTATATTGTTTCTTTTTCTTTCGTGTATCTTTCATGTACGGAGGGTCTATGTATATAAATATGTTCTCTCCGTGCATGTCCTTGATTAATTTCAAAGCGTCAACATGCTCTATCTGCGCATTTTTTAATCGCTCAGTCGCAAATTGTACTGTTTCGGGAAGTTTCGCCCATGCTTTAGCGGGATTCGGACTTGTATCGCCTATACCTTGCCTGTAGCCTGTTTTATAGATGTTTCCACACCCAAAACCTTGCCAACATTTCACTGCAAACCTGCGTGCTTTTTCCAAATCTGATATAGATTCGTCATTAAATGCGTTCGAGTACTCATTTCGTGAGTATGGTGTAGCCTCTATCAATCTGCAGAGTTCTTCTGATTGCTCCCGTACTACCTTGAAAAAGTTATAGATATCATCGTCGAGGTCGTTCAGGATTTCGTTATATGATGGTTCTTTATTTAGAAATACCGCTCCACTGCCTAGAAATGGTTCGCAATACACCTTGTGCGGTGGTATATGGCTCACTATCCAAGGAGCTAACCTATTCTTCGCTCCTGGATACTTGAGTAATGGGTTCATTTTATTACTCCTCCTTAAAATGGAACGTCTTCCTCTATCTGCTCGAATCCGTCCGCCCTAGGTTCATTGCTACCGTTATCGGATTTCTTTCCGCAGAAGTCGAAGCTACTTACAATCAGATTCCAAGTTGTGCGATCATTACCGTCTTTGTCCTTATACTTGTTCTGTTCCATTCTTCCTTGGCATACGATTTCAGAACCTTTAGCGAAGTACTTATCGATTACCTCGGCTCTTTTTCCGAAGATTGAACAGTTGAAGAAGTCCGCATCGTCTCCATAATCTCGATTTACTGCAACAGAGAATCGACAAACTGCCCTGTTATCTCCGTTACTGTTCTTGAACGACGAGAGCTCTGGGTCTCTCGTCAATCTTCCTTTTATCGCAATTACATTCATTAGTTATCCTCCTCATATATTTCGTACTCTGTAGGTGCCGTTAACACTTTTGTCGCCTTACAATAATCACAGCTCTCGCATCTGTCTGGCTCAATATCGCCGTACTTAATTAATGCGTATCGGTCTATTTTCGCGTCGACTCCATGAGCTTTAAGTGCTGCATCTAACATGTGCTGTGGTATGTGAATTACTGCGATATCTGGTGTAGGCTCTTTCGTTGCCGCTACGATATAGAACGGTAGCGGTTCGGTTCGCCCTGTCGCAATCTGCTCAACTCTCTGATAGATTGCTCCCTGTAGGTCGTATCCCCAGAACTGAATCCAGGGCACTTTCATTCCGAGCCGAGGGTCATATATAGGCTCGAAGTCTTTAACGATTTTGAGGTCGACAATTCGCTCATCTGGAACATATGCGTCCATCTTGATTTTCCAATCGTATCCGAACAGACTCGCTGTCTTAATGACTTGCTTGTCACCCTCTAGGTACTTCATCATGAGCGGGTCGCTTTCGATTCGGTTAATAATCTCCTCGGCCCTTACATAGTCAGACTTAAGTGTTCCATCCCTCTTTAGTAACTCGGGGTGTTGTGCTTTGAAGATATCGAGCGCACCTTCAAAGTGAGCATCTACATACGAGCCGACGAGTAGGGCGGTTGTTTTCGCCCTCTCGTAATTTCCTGTAAGCTCTGCAAGTGCACAGTTTTCGCATTTTTCAAAAAACTTAAATTGCGAAACTCCGAAGTACTGCATTTGCGCATCTTGGCTGAAGTAATTTTCTGCTGTTAAAATCATAGATAATTAACCTCCATGTCTTCGCCGTTAGTCGTTCTGGTTGCAATGAACTGTAGTCCGCTAGCCTTGCATTTTTCGTACAGCTTCGCTCTATTTTCGTCTGATAGCTTTTCAGCTCCATCAATCAAGATTATTTGTAGATTGTTTGGTTTGCTCAAAGCGACGTCTACACATAAGTTAAGTTTCTCGCCTTCAGACAAGTTCGAAATAGGTAATCCATTGATTAGAGGTACTCCATCCTCCACAGTTAGACCTTCTACAGGGATTGTCGCGGTTTCAAGAATCTTGCCAGGGAGTTCTCTTGCAAGCTCTATTTTTTCTGTATAACCATTAGACTCGTCTGCAAGTTTTTCGCATTCTGCCTGCAGCCTCTTCATCCTGTAAAATTCGTTAAGGTGCTTTTTCATTTCTTCCGCAGTTTTTACCTCTTCTTCATCTGCGGAAGTATCAACTTTTTCTTTGTTGATATATTCATCAGCTACCTGCATGTCAGAGTCGAGTTTTGCCACCTTCTCTCTATAGGCACTCTCAGCAAGTTCGATTTTGTCTGTTAGCTTACTGTCAAGAGTTGTCAATTTGTCTTCTGCTGCTTTTATTTCTGCCTTCATTCGTTCAATCGACGAAGATAGCTCCTCTCGTTCGTTTGCGATTTTTTCTCGTTCAGATGAAACTTGAATTTCCTTCTCTGCCTCATAGCCTCTGACCTTGTTGTCGTATGAGTCTTTGAAAATCTTCGCCCTCTCAATCCTGGAATTAATTTCTTTTGCCTTTTCAATTCTTTTGTAAGTGTCTCCAAGGTCGTAGTTCTCCCACTTTTCAGCCTCATAATTTAATGGAATTGTTTCAGCGATTTCTTCCACAAAAGCCTTTTTGTTCCTCAGTTCTCTGTTGATATCTTGACGGGTCTGAAAGTAATGTCCATTTTCAGCCTGTATGTCGTTGAGTACTTGCAAAATGTTCTGTTCATAATTAACGTCTGGCGGAATCTCTCCAAACTGCTCCTTTATCCAATTCAAATCCCAATTGAACTCGATTAAGTCTAGAATTGCCCTGTTTTGCTCTTTCTTCGATAGTTGAATAAACTTGACTGGATCTAACTGTAACGGTGTAAAGATTGTCTTTAGCATTGCCTCTGGTGAGCTAACTACTTTGCCTCCGTCTTTAATCGACTTGTAATCTGCCTGGTTTGCTCTTTTTTTACGGTCAATATAAAGTCCTGTATCAGTTTCGATAAGGATTTCACCCTCGGTTTCTCCTTTTTTTAGAATGTAATCTCTCTCGCTGTCATTCGTTAGTGCGTACTTAATCGCATCTATAATCGAAGTTTTTCCAACTCCGTTTTTTCCTGTAACTTCAACATTTTTTCCGTCGAGCTCCGTTTCAGTAATACCGAATAGATTTCTAATCTTTATTTTTGTTGTTTTCATCTTTTTTAGCTCCTTTTAGTTTTCTCCGTTATATAAGTGTAGATATGCCCAATGCTTTACATCTTGCGCTAGCCATCTCTTTGCCTCTGCGCTATACATTGCGATTCTGATGTTGCGTGTTCCTTCTCGTTCCGTTTGCACTAGGTAGTATCCTGTAATGCTAGGATTCTGCTCTGATACGTGCCTCCATGTAGAGGCTGCGAACATCGAGCCGAATGCCTCCGGGTGATTCTTGGCGATCGTCATTGCGTCTGCCATGCCCTGCTCGTAGCCTTCTGTAAACTGCTCTCTTGCTAGCTCCATGCCCTATACCTCCTCGGTCTGTTCTTCCTGTATAGGTTCGGTATATTCTGGTTCGGTGCTCTTCTCCGCTCTTGCCATTGCACAATCCATGCAGAGGTATTCGCCATATTTCACCTTGGCTCTTTCCGCAATCGCTTTAGCTGTGTACTTGCCCGAGCCGACAATCTCCGCACCGCACTCGTTGCAGAATAGTTCCTTGCTCTTAGGTGCATAGTCTCTGATTCGAAGTGCGTCAGTTGTCGTTCCGAATGCGTTAACCTTCTCGGTGTAGATTGCGATTCTGATTCCGCTCCACTTCTCAACTCTAGTTGTTCCAGCAACCTTACTGATTCGCTGTGAGTTGGTAGAGTTGAGTATCATAGGTTTGAGCCCTCTGTCGGTGAAGTGAATAGTTAACTTCAGTTCTTTACCCTTCGCATTCTCAACCTGTTCTTGCTCAACGTGATCAATTGTCGCAATTAGGTCGTCACCGTCTGGGATGTCCCATGAGCCTAAGTAGTTTTTATTCATAAATTTTCTAAAATCGCCTTGTAGTTTTGCCATTTAGCTTGTCCTCCTGTATAATGTGTTTGAGTTTTTTAGGGAGCGCGTGACTTCGGTCTGCGCTCTTTTTTAGTCCATAAAAGCTAGGTCGCTGTCTGGAACAGATACGTGCTTGATTGCTAGATACTCGTCAACGACCTTGTCTAGTTCTTCGTCGCTCGTAATTCTCGGGTCAATCCAATCACATTCCGTTCTAGGTATTGTCTTTTCTGCTCCTAGCAAATCGCCAAAGAATCGTTCTAGTCTGCTTTTCTTTTCGTGTTTAGGTTCTAAATTCAGCATGTCTTCTCCTCCTTTCTTCTTTTTTAACTCTCTTTACTTGCTCTAGGCTCTTCCCTATACAGCCTTGCTTTTCCATATCGTTTAAGTCGCATATAAGTTCGTGCTGTCTCTTCTGAAGTTCGTCTCGTCGCTCTTCGCTATCGATCCGCAGCGTACCTGTATAAATTCTCACTTCTTATCATTCGCGTTACCTTACATAAGTGCCTCTAGTTCACTTAAATCGTCCTCGTATTGATACAGTGCCGACCTCAGAAGGTTCCCATCGCCTATATGGCGGTCGTCTTCAGCCTCTTCAGCCTTATCTTTTAGTATTTCCGTAACTGACTCTAGGTAAGCCTTTGCGTAGCCGTATATGCGCTCTTTATCTAGCATTGTTCTCCTCCCTCTCTATTTCCTCGCTGTACACCATGTATCGATGTAACTCTGTGAGTATCACTGTGATGCCGACTAGCACCATTCCGATGATGAATGTTCTAAATAACATGAGTTGCCTCCTCTTTGAGAGCTGTATAATCTTCACACAGCTCTGCATACTCTTCTTCCATGACGTTTATTACGTCAGATAGGCGTTCTGCCTCACACATAGCATTGAGGGCTATTTTTTCAAGGAACTGCTCGTATGAGCAGTCGGGCTTAATTCTGCCTAAAACAATCCCCGTGTCTGTAGAGATGGTGTAGTACTTCACTTCTCTAGCTCTACGGTCTCTGCCGTAGTTGCCTAAAATGCTCAGTGCATGATTATCACCGAACTCTATTATTCTTTTATTAATTATGGCGCCCATAACTCCTCCTTACCTCGCCCCACACATGTACATGAACAGCCACAGTGTCGGGATAAGTGCCGCCATGCTGATACATCCGATTAGCTCCTGTATAGGCGTGTTGCCGTTTTCCTTGCATGCATCTAGCATTACTTCTTTTACTGAATCAAACATTTTCATACCTCATTAGCTCCTTGTAGCTCTTGTCTATCTTTGCGATGTCTAACCCTGCTAGCTCAAACAAAATATCTTTGTCGATTAGCCCAGGGATGTCCGAGTAAATCCGTTCGCTTCTCTCTGCCATTTCTTCTAGCACTATCCTCTTAATTCTCCCCGCTGTGCTTGGTGCACAGTCAAAAAGTTCCTTGATATCCTTAGTCATAAGGTATGTGTTGTTGTGGTATATCTCGTGTGCAGCCTTGGTCGAGGCTCTAACACGAGGAAATCTTATCTTGTTATTCATGCAGTACCTCCTTGACGGCGAATGGTTCCCGAAGAATTCTTATCGCTACAAGCGCTTATAGGTACGCCGATAACACTCTCATCCACCCTTATATAGTCGGCGGTAATCACCACGGACATATGAGGATGGTAATTCTTAAGCTCTTTTGCAACTTGTTTTGATAGCTCTAATAGTTTTGTGTAATCCTGTCCTTGCATGTGTCCTCCTTTACTTTCCCTGTGTTGCTTATTAGGCAACTTAACGAGTAAAAAAAATTGGTGTTGGTGAATCAAGCTCTAGTAAGTCCATAATGCGCTCTATCTCAGCCCTCGAAAACTCTGATTTTCCAGAAGTCTTGCGGTAATAGGTTGCCTCGCTAATACCTAGCTTTTCGCAGAATTTACCTACGTTATAACCTTTTTTTTTGAATTCGTATTCAAGCAAATTCTTGTCCATATTTTCTGTAACTCCTTTCTTGTTAACTCTTGAGCAACTTCACTATACAACGGATACTTGTTGCCTGTCAAGTCATTTTTTAAAAATATTTTTCTTTTTTGTTGCCTTTTATGTAATTTTTGATATAATCATTGCAAACACAACGGCTGTATCAAAGGAGATAATCATGAACGATGGTATTAGAATCCGAGAAAGACGCAAAGAACTTGGACTTACATTAGAAGAGGTTGCCCAAGCTCTAGGCGTTAGCAGACAAACAATTCATAAATATGAAACTGAAAAAATAAAGAATATTCCATCTGATAAGTTAGAACAATTGGCGAAAATTCTAAATACAACGCCAGTTTACCTTATGGGTTGGCAGAACTTAATGGAAGACGAGGCTTTGCGCTTGTATGACGAAAAAATTGACCTTGAAAGCGCAGGTTATAAATTGCAAGCTATTCCCTCTTCAGTTAATGATCAGGTCGTTTCTTTTGGAAATAACAATTGCATACCTATATATGGAACGATTCCCGCAGGAATACCTATAGCAGCGATACAGGATATTGAGGGATACGAGGAAATCGACCCATCGATGTTGCGTGGAGGTAAGCGGTATTTTGGTCTTAAGGTAAAGGGTGATAGTATGTACCCTATGTTCATGGAGGGCGACACCATTATTGTTAGACAACAGCCCGACTGTGAGAGCGGACAAGTTTGTGCCGTTAGAGTTAATGGCGATGATGCGACACTAAAGAAGGTTATCAAGCAAGGTGGTACTACTGTTCTACAACCTCTCAACCCAGAGTACGAGCCTATGTTCTTCGTCGGTTCAGTTGGCGAACCGAGTCTTGAGATTATGGGAGTAGTTGTAGAGATCCGAAGAAAATTGTAGTCTATAAAGGGTACAAGGGACGTATCAAGAAAGGACGTATTATGAAAAAACTAATCACAATCGCACTAGCTATTACTCTTATGTTATCTGTCGCAGTCGGGCTGACTGGGTGTGGCGGAAAGAAAACCGAAGCTAAAAAGAAGCCATACAACCTTAGTGGCGAATGGAAGCAAGTTGACGGAGACAAAGACGGATGGCAACAGGCGACCGTTACAGATGACACAATCGAGATCTATTGGATGAGCGAAGACACGAAGGCTCTATATTGGTCGGGAACGTATGAAAAACCAACCAAGTATACCAAGGTCTACAAATGGACTTCAACGGCCAACAAGGAAAAGAACGAAAGCGCCTTAATGGCATCCCAGGATGGTACAAAAGAGTTCTCTTACGACGGCAAGTATATTACCTATAAGGCATCTGCACTAGGTGTAGAGAAAAAGATGAAACTTGAAAAAGTAAAGAAGTAATTAAATAAAAAAAACCGCCCCTACGGCAATAGGAGCGATTCGGAGCTACTGGTATAAGGTCCAGTAACACAACACAATTATCAATTAGAAGTATATCAGTAGCGCCCATATATTACAACTAAGTTACGAAAATAGTTGTTATTAGGGCGTTTTTAGTGCAAAAATATACGAAATTTATGGAGGTTATCATGCCTATATATAAAACCGGGGATAAGAAGGACGGATTAACAAAATATAAGGTCCGTGTTAATTATACAGATGATAGCGGTAAGGCTCATTCCCTTACTCGTGTTGCGTATGGACTTGATGCTGCAAAGACACTTGAGGCTCAGTTGCAAAAATCTGATCACGCTCCTTCAAGCACAATTACGGTTCCAGAGTTAATAGATCTATACATAGAAGATAAAAGACACGAACTCCGAGAGAGCACGTTAGATAAAAATAGTCGCGTCCTCAATAGATATGTGCGCCCTTTGGATATAAGGATAAACAAGTTGAATCTCCAGTCTCTGACAGAATGGAAGAGAGGTATAGGCGACCTGGACTTAAAACACAGAAGCAAGTCTAATATATATACGGTGTTCAAATCGTTGCTTAATTGGGCGGTTCAAAATGAGTATTTACCTAGCAACCCTCTAGCAAAAGTGCCTAACTTCCGTGATGCATATGAACGTAAGGAAGAGCTGCATTATTATACTCCTGAGGAGTATATCCGTTTTGCCTCTTCAGCGTGGAATATCGCAACAGAGATAGGTTTTTATGATTATTACGTATTCTTTGCCATTGCATATTACACTGGTGCTAGAAAAGGCGAAATACATGCCCTGCGTTGGCATGATTTAAGGGATAACTCTATATATATTACAAAGAGCATTACGCAGAAGCTGCAAGGCGCAGATAGAGAGACCCCACCGAAGAACAAATCTAGTAATAGAATTGTTCAATTGCCTGAGCCATTAATTGATATACTGAAAGAACACAAAGAACGTGGCAAGACCTACAAGGGATTCAACGATGATTATTACATCTGCGGTGGTATACGTCCTCTCCGAGATTCTACATTATCAAAAATGAACTTCCGTATTGCTGACGAGGCAGGACTACACCATATACGCATACACGACTTCCGTCATAGTCACGCATCTCTATTAGCCAATAATGGTGTTAATATTTTAGAAATTAGCCGCCGACTCGGTCACAGCAACATAGAGCAGACGCTTAACACATACAGCCACTTCTACCCCCAGGAAGAAGATAAGGCTTTATCTATTTTGAATAAAATTCGTGTATAATTCGTGTATAAATAAAAGAACCGTTGATTTCTCAACGGTTCTAGTCATATTGGCGGAGGACATGGGACTCGAACCCACGGGGCTGTTACGCCTTACCTGATTTCCAATCAGGCTCCTTAGCCACTCGGTCAATCCTCCACACGCGGCTAACGCAATCATATTCAAATCATGCCTAACTAGATTAACATAAACGGAATCTAAACGCAAGCCGTTATTATATTCACGTATATGGTATTATGTAAATACACAGAAAGGAGTATCAAATGCACGAGCTTATAGAACTATTAAAATCTGATATGAAGCCTGCACTAGGTGTTACTGAACCAGGTGCTATAGCTTTTGCTGTTTCGACGGCTTGTTCGTACCTTGACGGCGAGGTAGATAGCATCGAACTTAGACTTAATAGCGGTATATACAAAAATGCTTTTACCTGTGGTATTCCGAGCAGCCCTCACCTAGGCAACCTATATGCAGCAGCACTCGGTGCAATCGCCGCCGACCCTTCTATGGGGCTCGAGTGTCTTTCGTCAGTCACTCCTGATGATAATAAAGCCGCTGAGAAGATGATTGCCGATGGCCGGATTACGGTTTTGCTATCAGAGGTTAGCAGCCGCATACACATAGAAGTAATCGCCCGCTGCGGCGATGAATCCGCTGAGGTAATAATTTGGGATAGCCATACCAATATTACATGCATAAAACATAATGGTGAAATTGTAAAAGGCAGTGATTCGCCCGCTTATGACCAGTCTGAACCTGCTGAACCACCGATAATTCACAAGTACACTCTTCAAGATTTTGTCAACCTAGTTAACGAAGTTTCATTTGATGATATAGCGTTTATTAAGGATGCTTACACGGTTAATCTCCACCTTTACGATGTTGCCATGGCTAGTGACCGCACGACTTTTGCAAAATCGCTATATAAAAATAACGGAAATATAACCATCAGTGATAACGCTGTCGATACAGCAAGTTTATTATGCAATGCTGCGATTGAAGCGAGAGTGCTAGGACTCGATGCCCCGGCGATGAGTATTACTGGCTCTGGTGCACATGGAATCATAGCTACACTTCCTCTGTATGGCTACTGTAAAATCCATGATATCGAAGATGAGAAGCTTATCCGAGCAACTGCTCTTAGCTATCTAGTCTGTACGTATATAAAAGAGTATTCTGGTAAACTATCTGCATTTTGCGGATGTGCTATAGCTGCTGGAAGCGGTATGGCTTCTGCACTTGTATACCTTGATGGTGGCGATACTGAAGCAATGTTCAGATGCCTTAACAACATGGCGAGTAGCATCACTGGGATGATTTGTGACGGAGGAAATCATGGATGTGTTATGAAGAGTGTCTCAGCTGTAGATACGGCTTTTCGTTCAAAAGACTTTGCAATGGCTGGTATATGCATAGAAAACCTACACGGCATCAACGGTTCAACTCCTGAAGAAACTATGCGTAATATGGGCTTAATCGCCTCGCCTGGCATGGTAAAAACAGAGGAGACTATCTTAGATATAATGAAATCAAAATTACAATCATAAGCATAATTAATATTCTAATCATTATTGGAATCATAAGAATAATGACAAAGCGGACGGCAATGCCGTCCGCCATTTTTAAATATAAATTTCGCTTTGAAATCGATTCAAAAGTATACTACTCGTAAATCTTGTACTCCTTTGTCTCAAGAGCTCTGAGTGCACCATCAGCGAGAGACTTCATCTCTTCCTCTCCTGGGAATCTTAGAACTGGAGCAACCTTACCTACGTAGGAAGTGATTTCCTCACAGAATCTATCACTATAAGCCATTCCACCTGTGTACACAATTGCATCTACATCGAAGTGAAGAACAGCAGACATAGCACCGATATCCTTAGATAGCTGGTAAGCAATAGCTCTGAATGCACCTAGGCACTCCTTATCTCCTTCGTCAAATGCCTTGTTCTCTACTGTACGGAAATCCTTAGTTCCTGTGTATGAGAATACACCAGCCTCATGACCGATGATTTTCTTTACTTCAGCCTTAGTCTTTCCAGAGAAGCATAGGTTAACGAGAGCATTTGCAGGAAGAGCACCACCTCTATCCATACCCATAGAACCATCGTCCTTTACATTGTATACATCTACAACTCTGCCCTTCTTGTGAGCTGCAACAGATACTCCACCTCCGAGGTGAACTACAACTAGGTTGAGGTCCTCATAAGCCTTTCCTATTTCCTTTGCTGCCTTTCTAGCAACTGACTTCTGGTTAAGCGCATGGAAGAAGCTCTGTCTCTCCATACCCTTTAGTCCAGAGTATCTAGCAACATCATCAAGCTCGTCTACGCAAACAGGGTCAACAAAGAAAGCAGGAATGCCAACTTTATCACCTAGTTCTTTTGCTAGATATGCTCCGAGGTTAGCCGCATGCTCACCGTAAGGTGGGTTCTTAATATCTCTGATAACTGCATCGTTAACGAGATAAGTCCCAGATGGGATATGCTTGAATAGTCCACCACGACCGCAAATTGCGTCAAAATCTTCCAGTTTGTAGCCTTCAGCATCGAGTGTTTTCATTATTACGTCGCGACGGAATGGCATCTGATCTACGATGTTTGCATACTTGTCCATCTCAGCTGCATCGTGGTCAATACCTACGCGCATAAGCTCCTGATCATTCTCGTATACAGCAATCTTTGTGGATGTTGCTCCAGGGTTGATTACAAGAATCTTCATGTTACCAATTTCTCCTTTCGTTACCTCAATATTTTAATCATGTCCTTAGTATAAATACATTCGAACGTGATAACATGACTATTTATTTCTATTACCAGCTTTGCGCCTCTCAATCTCTTTGAGAAGCTTCTTGCGAAGTCTGATATCCTCTGGTGTTACCTCTACGAGTTCATCTCCATTGATGAATTCGAGTGCTTCCTCCAGGGTAAATGTTCGCGGTGGTGTAAGCTTAATCGTGTCATCGCTACCCGCCGCACGCATATTAGATACTCTCTTTGCTTTGCATGGATTTACTACCATATCATCGCCTCTAGAGTTCATACCGACTATCATACCTTCATAAACGTGAGTTCCAGGTTCAACGAACATCTGCACACGCTCCTGAATATTAAATATTGCATATGGCGTACAGTTGCCTTCTTCCTGTGCTACAGCAACACCGTTAGTGCGCTCTGGAATTTCACCCTTCCAAGATTCAAATCCCTCAAAGCGTCTAACCATGGTACCTTCACCATGAGTATCGTTGATAAACTCACTTCTATATCCCATGAGTCCACGAGTTGGAACGGAGTACTCAATCTTCGAATATCCGTTGCCTTCGCTCATCATCTGCTTCATCATGCCCTTACGCATATTGAGCTTAGAGATAACCAATCCAGAATATTCATCTGGAACACTCACGACAACCTCTTCAACTGGTTCAAGCAGCTCCCCATTGTCACCGCGCTTCGTTACAACCTCAGGCTTAGATACAGCGAGTTCATATCCTTCACGGCGCATATTCTCTATAAGAATAGATAGATGTAATTCTCCTCTACCAGAAACCTTAAATGAATCAGTCGAGTCTGTAGGCTCTACTACCAGTCCAACGTTAACCTCAAGCTCTTTCTCCAGTCGCTCCTTGATATGTCTACTTGTCACGTACTTGCCGACTTTACCAGCGAACGGCGAAGAGTTAACCATGAAGTTCATCGATAAGGTTGGCTCCTCGATACTGATATTACCGAGAGATTCAGGGTGAGCCGGATCACAGATTGTCTCACCTATCGAGATGTCTGAAATGCCTGATACAACGACGATATCCCCGCACTCAGCTTCGTCAACCGACATTCTCTGAAGACCTCTGTATACAAATACCTGATTTATCTTGGCATTGTACGACTCTTCTTCATCTTTCATGACTACTACCTGCTGTGCAGCCTTGAGTGTACCTCTTGTAATTCTGCCTATTCCAAGTCTACCGATATAGTCATCGTATGCAAGTGAAGAAATCTGTAGCTGAAGTGGCTCATCTCTTAGATCAGGATATGGGTCACAGTGTTCAACTATCTTATCAAGCAGAGGCTCAATATTGAACTCCCCAAATCCCTTCGGACTCTTCTTGATCTTAGTTGTACCGTCGTCCACCATTATGTCAGCAACCTCGCTAGGGTCGCTTACGGCAATTCCTTGCCTTGCGATTCCATACATAATTGGAAAGTCTAGCTGTTCATCATTAGCCTCAAGATCCATAAAGAGTTCATAAACTTCATCTACAACCTCATCTATTCTGGCGTCCTTCTTGTCTATCTTGTTGATAAATAAGATAGGATTTAATCCCTGCTCAAGCGATTTATTGAGCACGAATCTAGTCTGAGGCATAGGTCCTTCACTAGAGTCAACTAGTAGAATTACTGTATCAACAGTCTTCATGATACGCTCAACCTCGGAGCTGAAATCGGCGTGTCCTGGTGTATCGACAATATTAATCTTGTAATCCTTGTACATGATAGAGCAGTTTTTGGAATATATAGTAATTCCACGCTCTCTCTCGATTGCATCACTATCCATTACACACTCTACAACCTCTTCATTGTCTCTGAACACATGAGATTGAGCAAGAAGTGCATCAACAAGTGTTGATTTACCTGCATCAACGTGTGCAATTACTGCGATATTAATTATCTTATTCTTTTCTCCCATCGTTATCCCTTCTAACTGGCTATATCTATATAATATTTATCTTCCCGAGCTGAGGAAAAATCTTCTTCTGCGGTTAATTACGTTGTAAACGCTTTCTATCGTTCTTTCAAATTGATAAAGCTCTCTAGTCAAAGTCTCGACATCACCATTTGAAACGCTAGCCATAGATGTGCGTCCTTCGGCGACAATTTCAAACCAATCTGGCGCTGTAACCTTGAACCCTCTGAACTTCTGTGCCCATATCTCATACTGCGAGAACTGCATAGCGTAAGGTAACATCTCGTAGAAATATTCAGGATTTGACTGCTGCATTATTGCAATATCCCTAGGCTGTGCCTCTTCTATGAAGTTGCGCATACCCATCATCCTGTTTGAAAGACGAGCATTTTCTCTAGCCCTCGCGGCCATTAGGCACGACATCATCGCTGCAAATGCACCGGCAACTAGTATCAGAAGAGGAATCATTAGTGATTTATTGCACTTATACACGAGATATCCCACGTACACAAGTTCAGATACATAAAGCGCAGAATACATAGAAATTGAAAACTTGAAGTGCTTCCAATCCATATCGTACCTGAGATCAAATCTCATTGTGATAATGTTCAAAATAAGCACGGAGAGCACGAATAACCCAGCTGGAAGTCCATATTTAATCTCTTCTTCATACGTATACATCGACACAAGAACAGGAATAGTAGCAATTGCAAGAGATATAGCTACAATACTTACATACCTAAACAGTTTAGATATCGTAGTGCTCGCCCTCATCTCGCGAGAGTTATAACCACTAGCAACACTACTTTCAACATCGATAAGTATCCTTTTGAGCTTAACTCCTATGTCCTCCATCTCGACAGCTCTTCCCTCATAAACATCTTCAAAAAGCTCTCCATAAATTGCACGAATATATCTATCTTCGTCAATAGATGGTGTATTAAGCTTCACTAGTTTATACTTCTTAGGAGCGTACTCAACTATCTTGAGGCATCCTGATATCCCCAGCCTGACTATAAGCGGGACGATATCCCGTATTGATAGCTTACCGTTAAATACATATGCTACGTCAGCAGTCGATATTCCATCAATTGGATTGGTAATAACCTTTTTCTTAAATTTAGGATCTCTTCCACCTGCTAACCACAGGATCAAAGATAGTGTTGCTGCAGCGATAAATAATACCCCTCCTAGTCCAATAGTCCACTCATTGTTTAGAGGATCTTTCCAATATCCGTCTGGAAGTTCGGCCTTAAAAGTGATGCCGAAATCTGATGGAATAAGCGAACCACTCATAGTAATAGTATTTCCATCTATGGAGTAAGACATCTTGTTTGATACATCCTGCGAACCAAACTGACCCGCATAGTACTGAAGATCATCCCAAGGGAAATCCTTGGGCAGCACTAACGTGAACTTGTAGTTCTGGATTGGTACCTCCCAATCAGGAGATAGCGCAGTCAAATAAAACAAGTCATAATTTTTATTCTTTTCAGCAAACTCCTTCACGATATAGGTAATCTTAAATGTATGACTTCCCTTTCTTAACTGTTTCTTGTCATTAATTACGATGTTATACTTCGAGCCGTTTTTTGACAAAGAAAAATCAGTACCCTTAACATCTACATCACTAATGATGTAGTTACCTGCGGGTACATCAAATTTAAGTTCCGAGAGGTTATTCGGAAGATTAACGGTTATCTGCTTAGAGACTTCATAAGTATGATTCTTTTTTACAACCGCTTTAAAATCATAGTTGTTAATCTCATAGCTATTGTCCTTAGTTGCACCATAAGAGTCAGCCAAAACTAGACCATGACTCACACTCATGATTGCAAAAATTAGTAATATTTTAAGTAAGTATTTATATATATTTGACAACACTTTACCGTTGCTCGTCATTATACGTCTCCTTCTAGGCAATACTTCTGAATATTATACCGCATAAAACGGTTAAGCACAATAATTCAAAGGAGCATAGAATAGTTGATACACTTTGAACCTTAGTATAAAATACAGGATAGATACTATATTAACGAGGGCGTAATATGAAAAGACAAGATTATATATCATGGGATGAATATTTCATGGGAGTTTCCCTGCTTGCAGCTAAGCGAAGCAAGGATCCAAACACGCAGGTTGGAGCTTGCATTGTCGATAGTAACAATGTGATTCTATCCACTGGTTACAACGGATTTCCTGTCGGTTGCTCGGATGATGACCTACCGTGGGACAGAACTGGTGAGGATACCAAGTACCCTTACGTTGTTCATGCCGAGTTAAACGCAATCCTTAATTCAGGAGGTAAATCTCTGAGAGGTGCAACGATCTACATTGGACTCTTCCCATGTAACGAATGCGCTAAGGCGATTATTCAGTCCGGCATCAAGGAGGTCGTATATCTAAACGACAAGTATGCTAACGAGAAATCCACCCTAGCATCTAAGAGACTTCTCGGCATGGCTGGAGTTAAGCTTCGCAGGCTCACTCCTAGGGAGAAGAATCTCGTACTAAGCTTCGAAAACGAGCTTGATAGATAGCACTTGGCTTTATTACGATTATTAAGGAATTATTTTGTTAATTGGAGGTAGTTTTATGAAACTTCTAGTTGTTGGTCCTCGCGGCAAAATGGGTCGCCTGATTACAGCAATCGCTGCAGATCGTGAAGACATCACTGTTGTAGGTGGTGTCGCTCCTGCTGATAGAGATTACATCGGCAAGGACATCGGAGAAGTTGCTATGATCGGCAGAGTGTTAGATGCTCCTGTTGTTTCGGACATCGAAGAGCTAATTGATGACTGCGATGTGATCATCGATTTCGCCACTGTTGAGCAGGCTATGATTACACTCGAAGCTGCGAAAAAGCACAAGAAAGCACTCATCTGCGGAACTACGGGTTTCAGCCAAGAACAGAGGGAAGCATTTGAAGAAGCAGGTAAAACAATCCCTGTAATGCTTGCGGCTAATACATCTAGACTTGTAAATGTTATGTATAAACTAATTGAAGATGCCACGAAATTGGCTGGTGATGTGGATGTTGAGATACTTGACATGCACGACAGCACTAAACTTGACTCTCCTAGTGGTACTGCTAAGGAAATCGGTGAGCTCGTAGCTAAAACTAGAGGCGAATCACTCCATGATGTGGATAGATATGGCAGACAAGGAAGGTGTCCTCGTGAGCACGGCGAGATTGCTTTTCACTCCATCAGAGGCGGAGATATCTCAAGCAGCCATACAACTTATTTTGTAGGTCTCGGCGAGAGACTTGAGATTACCCATCACTCTCAGAGCTTTAAGTGCTTTGCTGCCGGTGCAGTTGACTGTGCCATTTACCTCAGCAAGCAGCCTGTTGGATCATATACGGTTCAGGATTGCTTTGGGCTTTAGACTATTTATGTCAATCAACACATAGTGAATATATTGACTTCTGCTCCTTTATTTGTTGTTTATAGACCGCATTTAAAGTGTCGCAGAAGTTTTTCATTTATAATGATTTTTGTTTATTACCCTGCCTCATAATACTAACTGTATAATTATTTATATTACGATTTAAAGCTTGATTTGTAGTTTTTTTATTATTCTTTATGATGAAACCAATAAGAATGGAATCCAGAATTAACAACAAATCCTCCCTTAGGTACTTGTCGTATTGTATTAACGATATTGATGTAGTCCCCTACCCCAAAAATAAATGGAAATGCACAGTATGATAATACTTTGGTTCCTACATATCCCATGTTTACAAAAAACACAGCCCAGAAAACATATGGAATAACGGCAAAGATTAGTGTTGGCGCAATGGACATTAGTATAAATCTTTTTTTCTCGAGCGGCTTTGTAGAATGGCATACTAACACTCCATTGTTTAGTGATATGTATATCTTCACATCCGCATTTTTTCCGTAACACACCGCATGGATATATTCATGTAATATCGCCTGTACAATCCAAAGAGCCACTATATCCAAAGTAAAGTAATCTGCACCTATGTATGGTACACCTTGAATATCAGAAATAACCTTACTAATGGTAACAAAAATAATCGTTACGACTATTGCTAAAAGTAAACACTTAGGAATAAACGCCTCTACATCCTTGCTCTCCTTGAACATAACTGCATTATCAGGTAGATTCGCTTCTTCTAGATTATGCAAATCCTTAATTAATTTATGCTTATTTAAAAACTTATACATAAAGGTGTCCTAAAATATACGATATAATCAACGAAGTAATAATACCTAAAAAAAACAGTACAAACTTATTCATATTTTCTCCAGTAAGCGGTGGTACTTTACTAGTAGCACCGCTAAATATAATTTATAACTAATCTATTGCTATTTTCCCCTATTCCCCCAAATGTATTTTTCCGGAGCACACCATCCACATATATAATCTAACATATCTGCAATCCACTGTTTATTTAGACTATCCGCTAAATTGTTGTGATACCTAAAAAGTATGTTATATGCTTGCTCTTGTGCAACTCTTAATTCTTTTATTTTAATCAAAATATCATATCCATGCATATTGTATGCATGATAATTTTCCTCAGTTATATTCGTGGAAAGTTGCTTTATTTGATTAAATAATTCGTCTGCTGTACACATTAGAGGCTCCATAAATCGCTCTATCAACTTATCCGCCTGCTTTATACCGTCACATGCTGCTGATGTAATACCACCTGCATATCCGCAGCCCTCACCTGCGGGATAAATACCGGAGATTGTTGTGCTTTCGCCCGTCTCCCTATCTCTAATAACTCTTAGAGGTGCCGAGCTTCTAGTTTCAACAGCTTTAATCAATGCATCTGGGCTATCATATCCGTGAATCTTCTTAGCGAAATTCGGAACCGCCTCTCTAATCGCCTCATACGCAAAGCCTGGAAGAGATGCTATGACCTTATCTGCTTTTCCAGAGAGGAACTCACCCATAGTACATGTTGGAGGTTTGTAGTTCCCACCACCGTTTTCAAAAGCGAGCCTTTCGTACTTCTGCTGGAATCTGATGCCTGCTAGCACATCATCGGATTCAAAATCACTCACTCTCACATCGCAGAGAATACCACTGTTAGCAGTCCCGCTATCTCTCCGTCTGTTGCTCATGCCGTTAACGCAGACTTCTCCATTATGTGTCGAGCAAGTTACAACCTCTCCTCCAGGGCACATGCAAAAAGAATATACGCCCCTACCATTGCTCGCTTTGTACGAAACCTTGTATTCCGCTGGCGGAAGCCTATCCTCTGATCCGTACTGTGCTCTATCGATTAGCTCCTGTGGATGCTCCATTCTAACTCCTATAGAAAGTGGTTTCTGCTCCATCTCAAGATTCGCTTCTTTGATAAGTTCATATGTATCTCTTGCGCTGTGACCAGTTGCCAAGATCATTGCATTAGTCGCAAGTACTTCCGTTCCTCCGTCTGGAGAAGTGATGGTAATAGACTCGAGTTCGCCATTTGAAATCGATATGTTGCAGAGCTTTGCTCCAAATCTAACTTCACCACCGAGGGCAATTATATGCTCTCTAAGCCTTACTATCACAGCTCTCAGCACGTCTGTGCCTATGTGAGGCTTATGCTTGTATATAATTTCCTCTCCTGCACCTGCATCAGCAAAAGTCTCCATTACGAACTTGATATTAGGATCTTTGATACCGCTGGTTAGCTTTCCATCGGAAAATGTACCAGCTCCACCTTCTCCAAAGAGAATGTTGGATTCTTCATTTAGAACGCCATCGTTTTTAAATGCCTCTACATCCTTAACACGTTCAGACATGCCCTTGCCACGCTCTATGACTATCGGTCTATATCCATTCCTAGCAAGCTCTAGGGCTGCAAATATCCCGCACGGACCAAATCCTACGATAACTGGGCGACCTATAAGATTCTCACTTCCAGGTATCGGGGCCAATTTTTCAATTTGCCTATGCACGTTACACTTATGCTTTTTTGCAATTCTAGGTGACACCTGCACTCTTGTCGTAAAATCCACGGTATATACCATGAATATATTTGACTTGTCCCTTGCATCTATCGACTCACGAGCAACCTGCCAAGTCATGATATCCGAAGCTTTTAAAGATAGCTGCTTAGATATTTTGGCTGGTAAATCAGTCATTTCACGTCCCACAGGAAGCTTAACTTCGCTAATACGGTATGAATATTTACCAGGCGTCTCTCCGCCGCGCCATACTCTATCTACAATTCTAGTTTCCATACTTTGTACTTCATCCTTATACTTTAACCTTTTCAGAGCCCTACTCGTACCTAGTCTAAATACGGTCTGCCACTGCAGCACCTGCACGCTTTCCGGACAGAAAAGCATGATTTAGGTTATATCCACCGCAAAAGCCGTCGTAATCTAGAACTTCACCAACAATATATAGATTCTTTACTAGATTTGATTCAAACGACGATTGATCAAACTCAGATTCTACAACTCCACCTGAAGTGCACTGCGCTTCCTTCCACCCCTTCTGGCCTGTCGGCTGGAACTTAAGAGCACTCGCACTTGCTACTAGCTTATCTCTTGCTTCTTCTGATGATAAGACTAGAGAGTCTTCATCTGCTTTAAAGCCAGCCTGCCTAATTATTTCAAGCGCTACGCCTTCCTTGAAAACAGTCTTAAACACATCCACAAGCTTCTCGCTCTCTAAAAATTCATTATTTGTATTAGAAACTCTTTCGGCCGCACGCTTTAAAACCTCTCCTAACTCTACATCTCTACATAAATCAAGTTCGATTTCGAAGTTAGAAAAAGTATCTCCTGGTTCAAACTTCATCATCTTAGATAGATTAAATACGCATATGCCTGAGAGCCCAAACTTAGTGAATTGAACTTCTCCACATTCTCTATGTATTTCTTCGCCATTCTTAAATAGCTTCGCTTCCGCACGAACTCTTGTACCCGACAGCTTTGATAAATCTGCACCAC
>ERZ773057.59-NODE-59-length-53953-cov-19.378196_pt1 | contig 53953 bp, 75 predicted proteins | sample MGYA00580629_ERZ773057 | MGnify/ENA primary metagenome ERZ773057 (study PRJEB29015, sample SAMEA2738143) | human oral metagenome | biome: human oral; feature: human-associated habitat; material: saliva | place: China | collected 2163 ...
TACACCCCCTCCCTGTTTCGGCAGCTTCTTGATATTTATTCCGGGGGATGATATTGATATTGACTTTATAGCAGGGGTGGCTCGGCAGAACAGTGTTCCCTTCTCAATTAGCGTGCTTCTGGTTCTTTACTCCTTTCTAACCAGAAAATTCTACCCACAAGTCGAGCCATTCCTACCATAAAGTCAATAAAAACTGTAGATATTCTATCCAAAAGTATAGGAGATGAAATGAGAAGGAAGAAACAAGATACTATAAAACCACCGACAGCATCTCCTCCAGGCCTTCAACCAGACAATCGCTTCCAACAAATCGCTGCTTTGGGACTAAAACGGCTTGAAGAGCGCTTGATTTCTGGAGAAGCAACTGGTCAAGAGATAGTTTATGCCATACAATTCGCAGATCCGCTTAGACCACTCAAGAAGGCAAAGCTAAAGAGTGAGAATGCTCTACTTCAATCTAAGAAAGATGCTATTGATTCAGCCCAGAAGTCAGAAGAGCTTTATGCGAATGCCATAGCAGCTATGAAACAGTATCAAGGACGTGACTCAGATGATCAGGACATACAAAGCCTTGATGGAACTGCCTGATTTTCGAAAGCGTTATGAATTTCTTAGAACTGAGTCTCCAATAGGCGATCCAACGTTTGGTTCTCGAAGATATTTGAATCAAGCGTTCTATGCAAGTAAGGAATGGAAACTAATTAGGTCTAAAGTAATAATTCGAGATGAAGGTTGTGATCTCGCGTGTCCTGACAGACCCATATACGATAAGATAATCGTTCATCATATCGAGCCCATTTCTTACGAAGATATTATGGAACATACAGATCGACTAGTATCACTGGATAATTTGATTTGTGTCTCAAATCGCACTCATCAAGCCATTCATTATGGTTCTTATGAGTTGCTAGATGATGAGTATGTTCCTAGGAAGGCTGGCGATACTACGCTTTGGTAAGGAGGAAATATGCCGGACTTTAAGAAGGCACGTGTACGTAAGGACGTTCGGGTTGTGTATCTACGAAAAGCTCCGGATGATCCTGTTGAAGAGGAAATTACAGTCGGACGAAAGAAGGGCGGAGAAGAGATCGAAGTCAATCCCAAAGAGCAAGTTTATAGCTGGGGTGGACTTAGATTCTGTCGAACCCGTCATCCAGATGGATATGTTCGTCTAGATGCGATTGCTTTGTGAGGTCAAATGGCTACTATTTTAGAGACAACCAAGAAGCTACTTGGTATTACTAACGATTACACAGTCTTTGACCAAGATATTATCATAGGAATAAATTCAGCATTTCTAACTCTAAACGAATTGAAGGTTGGGCCTGATATTCCATTTCGTATCGAGACAGGCAATGAGGAATGGACTGAATTTAGCAATAATCCTGGAGTATTAAACGGTGCGATTCAATATATTTGGTTGAAGACACGACTCGCGTTTGATCCACCGACAAGTTCGTTTGTGGTGGATGCTATAAAGAATCAGATTTCTGAGTTGGAGTTTAGACTTAATGTTCTGTCTGAGTGAAAGGAGGTTATATGGCTGATATTGTGTTTGATGATACCATATCTGATGATTATCTTCAGCACCATGGTGTTAAGGGAATGCGATGGGGTTTTCGCAAGGCGATTGAGCGAATAGGAAGTTCTGTTCGTACTGGACGAAACATGATGGCTAATTTTGCTAAGAGTACGTCCAAACGAATTACCAAGATTCCCAAAGACATCAATCGTAGTATTGCTAAACGTCGTACTCGTAAACAGCGTAAACTACGGACGAGGACTAAGCAGCTAGAGAAGGTTGCTGCACAGAGAAAAGAAGCTGCTGATTTAAGAACACGTCAAGCTCAAGCTCGGGCTGATATGAGAGCTGCAAAGAATGATATTCGTAAGGCAAAAGAGTCTGATTCTTTGATGGGTCGTTATCGAGCGCATAAGAATGAAGTAGCAGCTAGACGTGAGGCACGAGCAGCAGAGCGAGAAGCTCAAAATAAAGCATGGCGAGACGCGCATCCGCATCTCTCTAATTATCTTGATCGCCGTAGAGCACGTAAGGAGACAGAGCGTCAACAGCGTGACGTATATAAGGCTCAGCGCAAAGGGATTTATAAACGCATGCTTCAGGACGCCACGGATTCTCTTATTCGAGATCAGCTTAATTCTAGCTTCCGTTCGGCAGCTAAGTATGGATGGAGTCGAGTTGCTAGTGATGAGAATGCATCTGAAGGCGCTCGACAGTTTGCGGAATTTATGGGTGGCGTTAAGAAGAAGAAAGATAATGTCGAGGATATTCTTGCTAAGAAGGGTGGAGATTACAGTAAGCTTAGTGATGAGGAGATTACAAGGCTTAGGAAACGTAGGCTCGCTCTTAAGAGTATTACGAGGTCTTAATTATGGCTTTGTCTAATACAGCCACACCTAGATATTATGCGGAGTTTAGAGATCAAGTCCTTAACGGAGATATTCCAATATGTCAAGAGATCGAGCAAGAGATGAATCGGATCGATTGGCGTATCCGAAATCCTGGAATTTATTACGATCCTATTCCGGTAGAAGGTTGGATCAGTTTTTGTGATAACGAGTTGACACTTACAGATGGAACTGATTTAACTTTACTACCTTCTTTTAAACTTTGGGGCGAACAGCTTTATGGATGGTATTATTTCATAGAACGTGAGGTATTTGTCCCAAATAAGAATGGGTTTGGAGGACACTATGAACGACGCATGGTCAAACGGCGTCTAACGAACAAACAATTTATCATAACCGCTCGTGGTAGTGCTAAAACAATGTATGCCTCAGCGATTCATGCTTATGAATGTTCGGTTTCATCCGAGACTACGACACAGGCAGCAGTTGCTCCGATTATTCGTCAAGCTGAGGAGACGCTGATTCCAATCAAGACGGCATTGGTCCGAGCACGCGGCCCTTTGTTTAAGTTTCTGAGGAGTGGGTCAATCAACAACACGACTGGGTCGATAGTTAATCGAGTCAAAATGACTGCAACTAAGCGAGGGATTGAAAATTTCATAACCAATTCTTTGATAGAGACTAGGCCGATGTCAATTGATAAACTTCAAGGTTATCGTGGTAAGATTTGTACATTGGATGAATGGCTTTCTTGTGATATTCGCGAAGATGTCATAACAGCTCTTGAGCAAAGTGCATCTAAGACTCCGGATTATATAATCATTGGTATCTCGTCCGAGGGAACGATACGTAACTCTATTGGCGATACAATCAAAATGGAATTACAGTCGATTCTTAAGGGTGATTATGTTGATCCCCACACATCAATCTTTTTCTATAAGCTCGACAATGTGACTGAGGTGGCATATCCCGAACTTTGGATCAAGGCATCGCCTAATATAGGGAAGACAGTTTCCTATGACACATATCAACGTGAGGTTGAGCGTGCAGAGAAGAACCCATCAGTCCGTAATGAGATATTAGCGAAACGATTTGGAATACCTCTAGAGGGCTATACATATTTCTTTCCATACGAGGAGACTAAGGTTCATCGCAAGAGAGATTTTTGGTCTATGCCCTGTGCCATGGGCGCTGACCTATCTCGTGGTGATGACTTTTGTGCATTCACGTTTGTCTTTCCTCTTGGCGATGAGACGTTTGGAATTAAGACTCGGTGTTATATTTCCGAGAAGACGTTCTCCGAGTTAACTAAGGCATTACGAGAGAAATATGAAGAGTTTATCAAAGAGGGTAGTCTTATTGTCATGGATAAGATCGTCCTTAAGATGGATGATGTTTATTCAGACTTAGAGAAACATATCGAAGAGACTCAATATGACGTTCGAGCTATGGGATATGATCCATATAATGCAAAAGAGTTTGTAGAGAATTGGACTGCCGATCATGGACCATTTGGAGTAGAGAAAGTTATTCAAGGGGCTAAGACAGAATCAGTTCCTCTTGGTGAACTTAAGAAACTTTCAGAAGAGCGTAATCTTTTATTTGATGAAAGTTTGATGTCTTTTTGTATGGGGAACTGCATTGCTCTTATTGATACAAATGATAATAAGAAATTGTATAAGAAGCGCAGGGACCAAAAGATAGATGCAGTTGCAGCAATGATGGATGCATATATTGCTTGGAAAGCAAATACGGATAACTTTGAGTGAGGTGATAGCTTTGTATGGTAAGGGTAATAATCTTGCCCATTTTGGCATTAAGAAAATGAAGTGGGGTATCAGGAATTATCAAAATAAGGATGGTTCATTGACCACACTGGGCAGGATACGATATGGAAGTCCGCGTGGAAAAAAGATCGTGAGATCTGTTGATCTTCTTGAAAACTTCCCTAGGCAGCAATCTGGTGAGTCTGATAAAGCATTTCAAAGACGGTATAGTAAGTACGAAGATAGGGCTTGGGGCTCTTATTATTCTTTGACTCCGACCGAGCAATTAGCTGCTGATAATGAGCAGCGTCGTCGTCGGATGAGTAAACAACGTAAGACGGCTATAAAATACGCCATTGCGGGTGTGGCGAGTGGAGCAGCCGTTGGTGCTGTTGCGGGTCCTCCTGCTGGGATAGCCACTGGTTCGGCAGTAATTTCTGGAGCAGCAATTGCAGGTGGCCATGAGAATCTGATCAAGGCATATATGCAGAATCGTAAAAATTATAAGAGCACAAAGAAAGAAATCAGACGTAAAGTTCTAGAAGAGCTTGATCATGGCGACCTGTATCATTACGGAATTAAAGGACAAAAGCGCGGCGTTCGACGCTATCAAAATACGGATGGATCTTTGACTCCAGCCGGTAAGCAGCATTATGGAGTTCTTCAGCTTTTGGGCTCGCGAAAAGATCAAACTTCAGCACAAGGTGGGCCATCTAAGCCTAACCTTAAGATTGGTTTGGCGGCTGGATCTAAGAAAATAACAGCAACAATGAATTCTACTGGTCGTATGAATTCGGAAGGTCATTTAACCAAATGGCGCGATCGTCGTCGAGCTTTATCATATGCAAAAGGAGCTCGTGAGCGTTCTAGTGCACTTAAAGCATATGATAAGACGGGGAACGCAAGTGGTAAAGAGGCTGCCGAGTCTCGAATGAGTATCGCCGGTCGAGATCTTTCTGGTGCAGCTAAGGCATCTGGTATCGCTCGACTTCAAAATAGAACTGCAATTGCTAAGTATGCTAAATCTGCTGCCTATGCGGCTGCTGGCGTTGGTGCATCTGTCGCACTGGCGAACCCAGCTCCATTGGCGCTTGGTGCCGCTAGTATCAAGAATCTTTGGCAAGGGAATAGGGCTCGTAAGAAGTCTAATATTGCAAAGGAATTTGCGAAAGAGCATTACAATGATGAGTCTGATTATTTGCCCGAGAATATTGTGGATATTGAGAATAAATATTATCGGTATCATCCTAATCGCCGTCATGCTAAGCATAGTGATTTAGCTCATTTTGGCATTAAGAACATGAAGTGGGGACAAAGGCGCTATCAGAATCCAGATGGGTCCTTGACCGCAGAAGGTAAGATGCGTTATAGATCTATGGCACCAGATGGATCGTTACGTTATGGATCTTTGATGCCAAACGGAAAGATACGTCCTAAAGATCCTAGGACCCAGCAGATAAAGGATTATGGAAGTTATCGTGATTATGCGGATCAGTATCACAATCTATCTCGATCACGGTTAACGAATCCTTATCAGAAAATTGAAGCACTTAAAAGCAAACATCATTTTATGGAAAAGGCCAACAAAGCAAGAAGAGGTCTTACAGCAGCAGAAGAAGCGGCTGGCATGGCTGAAGCCCAACGAAAAAATAAGATAATAAATGCATTTGGCTCGGGAATTAGTGGGGTCGGTGGAGCAGTGATGTCAGCTACCGGTCTTGCCGGGATTAAGGCAGCAACAAGTGCAGTAGCCATCGGGGCCTCATCCACTGCTTTGGCTGGTGGATTACCATTTATTGCTGCTGGTGGATATATGGTTGGTCAGTACATAAGGGCTCGGCGTGCTGAGAAGATGTATCGAAAATATGCAAAAGAGAATTGGAATGACCCAAACGTTGAACTTCCATGGCCATTAGAATTTTACGGAAAGTACGATAACAAGACACAGAAGAAGGCTTATAAAGATTATAAGAAAGATCCAATTAATCTTGGCCGTCAATATGAGCCAGATAGTATTAATGAACCTGAAATCCCTAAAAAATATTATAAGAAATACTCCAAAAGAAAACAAAACACTCCTATGAATATTCCGTCGAATAGGGAATGGCAGCAGTTTAATCACCATCAGGATATGTTGATGCAACAAAATATTCTCAACGATATTAATCGAATATCAAACGAAACAACAATGATGAATATGCACATGATGGATCCAAATATAGGATTTTAAGAAAACATGTAGAAATCAGGAAGGGAGGTGACAATGGGAGTATTTGATCGGTTAAAGTCAGCATGGAATATTTTTCAAAATAGAACAGATAATGTTCCAAACTATCATGTTCGGACGGATAGTCTCCGACCAGATAGGTTTGTTCCATCTATAACAAATGCTAGGAGTATCGTTGAGGCAATTTATACTAGGATTGCTAATGATGTTGCTTCTGTCGAGATTGAACATGTTCGAGTAAATGATGACGGTCGTTTTACTGAAGTAATAGATGACAATCTTAATAGATGCTTCACCATCTCAGCTAACATTGATCAAATAGGTCGAGATTTCAGGCTTGATATCGTATCCAACCTTCTCGAAACTGGAACTGTTGCTGTGGTTCCAACCCATACAGATATTAACCCCGATAATGGTTCATATGAGATTCTTGCTATGCGAGTCGGAAAGATTACAGCGTGGCAACCAGACCGAGTAAAGGTTCAACTGTATAACGACCGAACTGGTCGAAAAGAAGAGATTTGGGTATTAAAGAAACGGACCGTCATTGTCGAGAATCCATTCTATCAAGTAATGAATGCACCTAATTCTACACTCAAGCGGTTGACTGCCAAACTTGCTCTTCTTGATAATATTGACAATCGCAATGCAGATCCAAAACTCGATCTTATTCTCCAGATGCCGTTTCAGATTGCTTCTGAGGCAAGGCAAAAGAAAGCCGGTGAGCGAATCAATAGGATTAAAGATCAGTTGGAAAATTCGGATTATGGTATCGCATATATTGATGCCACCGAAAAGATAACGCAGTTAAATCGCTCTGTCGAGTCAAATTTAATGCCTCAGATAGAATGGCTTACTAAACAGCTTTATGCCCAACTTGGTATTTCTGAAGAGGTGTTCTCCGGGACTGCCTCTGAGCAAGTTATGTTAAACTATCAAAATAGAGTTTTGGAGCCTATTCTTACATCAATTACAAACGAATTTACTCGTAAATTATTGACCAGAACTGCAATTACCCAGCACCAGCGTGTTGAGTTTTATATGAATCGATTCAAACTGGTCAGTCTTGTTCAGTTGGCTGACTTTGCAGACAAGTTTAGTAGAAACTCCATTATGTCACCCAATGAATTCCGTTCGATTCTTGGTCTTAAAGCCTCTGATGACCAGAAGTCTGATATGCTGTATAACAGAAACATGCAAACAGATGCAGACGTCATGGGCAGGTCTGGAGTTACTGATTCAAATGGTGCTCCAGTATCTGATTGGGATATTAGTGTAGCTGATGTAATGGCAGCAGAATAAGGAAGGAAATAGGATGTATGATTTTGCAGGATATGTAACTAAGAATGATATTAGGTGTGGTGATGGACGAGTAATTAAGCATGGAGCATTTAAGGATTGTATTGGTAAGACAGTTCCTTTGATGTGGCATCATATGCATAATGACCCGAATATGCTACTTGGAAACGTTCTACTTGAGGGACGTCCTGACGGCATCTATGGATATGGAAGTTTTAATAATGGAAAGAATGCCGAAGCAGCTAAGGTCGGTCTAGCTCATGGTGATTTTGACTCCATGTCTATTTATGCTAATCACTTGGTGCAAGAAGGGCCCAACGTGATTCATGGTGATATTAAAGAGGTCAGTCTTGTTCTGGCCGGGGCTAATCCTGAGGCCACCATTGAGGAGATTACCTTTGCACATGCGGATGGATCCTTTGATGTGTCTGAGGAGGAGGCTATTATTCACTCTGCGATAAAGCTTGATGAGCTCTCACATGCTGAGCCGGCTAATCAGGAACAATCTGCTTCAAATACTCAACAGGAAACTGTACGAGACGTTTGGAATAGTTTTACCGATGAAGAGAAGGCACTTGTCTTCTTGACACTTGAGCAGCAGGTCGGTCCCGAAGGAGTTGAAGCAGTTTCTTCAGGGCTTGGCGGTGGAGACATTGATCTCGATAAGTATAGCGATATGGATGTTGAGGCCGTCTATAATAACTTGGACGCTAAGAAAAAGAAGATTGCTGAGTATATTGTAGGAACTGCTGTAAGTGCGGCGCAGAATGCTGCCGAGACAAATCAAAATGGAAGTGAGGATGATATGGGTCACAATGCTTTTGAGGACAACGATTTTGTAACTGGTGTGGATGAGGATGATTATGTATTTCTTGATAATGGTGAGGTAATTCAGCACGATGACATTAATAAGTGCCTTGCTAATGCCTCTAGTTATGGTACGCTGAGTAATGCGTTCTTGCAGCACAGTATTAGTAACCTTGAGGTTATTATGCCTGACTACAAGACCGATGGCGATCCTAACATGATTAACCGTCCGGTTGAGTGGGTTGCGGATGTTCTTGGCAATGTCCATAACGTACCCTTTGCAAAGGTCAAGTCCATTACCTTTGATATTACTGCGGATGAGGCTAGGGCTAAGGGTTATGTCAAGGGAACCCAGAAGCAGGAAGAGATAATCGCTGCGCTTAGTAGGAAGGTATCTCCTCAGACGATCTATAAGAAGCAGGCAATGGATCGTGATGATCTTATTGATATTACTGACTTTGATGTGGTTGCCCTGCTTCGTTCTGAGATGACTATGATGCTTGATGAGGAGAAGGCTCGTGCAATTCTCGTTGGCGATGGACGCGCTAAGTCTGCTCCGGACAAGATCCATGAAGAGAATGTTATGCCGGTAATTTATAAGGCGGCAGATACTAACGACCCGTATTGCATCTGGGGCCTTATTGGTGGTTATGAGACCACGACTGATGTTAACGAGAAGTCTAATCTCCTCGTCGATTCGGCCGTTAAGTTCCGTAAGGATTATCGCGGCTCTGGAACTCCTGTGTTCTATGGTTGCAATGACGTCATTACTCAGATGATGCTTGCGCGTGATAAGATTGGACATAGGCTTTACAAGTCTGATTCCGAGCTTGCTTCTGCAATGCGAGTTAGTCGTATTGTCGAGGTTCCTGTCATGGAGGGTATCCAGATTGAGGGAGCATCTCCGTCAGACAAGTTTGATCTTCTTGGTATTATTGTCAATCTTTCGGATTATGGTGTTGGTCGCGACCGTGGTGGCGAGAATACCTTCTTCAGTGACTTTGACATCGATTATAACAAGGAGAAGTACCTCCTGGAGACTCGTATGTCCGGCATGCTGAGGAAGCCTTACTCGGCGATCGCTCTGGCCTGTAAGCACGTTTAAATCAAAATGGAAGTTGAGGTGAAGAATGAAGTTCTATGGTCCTATTGGATTTTCAGCACAAATCGAGGTAGAGCCCGGTGTCTGGCAAGATAAGATAGTTGCTCGTATGTATTTTGGTGATGTCAAAAAGAATCATCGTTCTTTTACCTCAACTTCCGAAATGAACGATAAGATTCGAATTGGAAGCACTTTGATCAGTGTTGTATCTGATGGATATTTGGATAAGCATATCGGTGAAATGCGATACGTCGAGTATCTTGGAGTTAGATGGAAGATACAATCGGTCGAGGTTAGTTATCCAAGAGTTGAGTTAACATTGGGGGAGGTATGGAATGGACAATAGGTTTGAGTTTCATAAGAAGTTATGTGCTCTACTCGATTCTGAGAATTGTTACTTCCAACCCCCCTCAGATATTTTATTAAAGTATCCTTGTATTGTGTATCATGAGAAAGACGTTATCTCAACTAGAGCAGACGACCTAATCTATCTAATGCAGTATCGGTTTTCTGTTACATGGATTACTAAGACAGCCGATATAGATATTCCAGTAAAGGTCTTGAAGGCATTTCCATCATGTAAACTTGATCAGATATTTGCTTCAGAGAATCTTATGCATTATGTATTTACAATAAGTATTCCAGTTAAGGAGTAACGTATGGCTATTTTGAAGTGGGATGCAAGTAGTGAGCGCAAGTATGAGCTTGGTGTTGATCACGGCATATTGTTCGTATTCGATAATGGCGCATATAAGAACGGCGTCGTGTTTAATGGTTTGACGTCAGTTCAGGAGTCTCCAGATGGTGCAGAGGCTAATGACATTTGGGCCGACAACATGAAATATGGTTCGATCCGTTCTGCTGAGAATTTCAAGGGAACGATTGAGGCATATATGTATCCGCCTGAGTTTGCGGAGTGTGATGGTAGTATTACGCTAGTCAAGGGCGTGACGGTTACTCAGCAGACTCGTAAGCATTTCGGTCTGGCATATCGTAGTAATATCGGTTCTGACACGACGGACTGGTCTGAGGATTATAGGATCCACCTCGTCTATGGTGCAACGGCCTCTCCATCTGAGCGTAATCATGAGACGGTAAATGATTCTCCTGAGCCCGGCCAGTTTAGTTGGGAGTTCGATACGGTGCCTATCCCCGTGCCTGGGTATCGCAATACGGCTCATATTTATGTCACTAAGTCTGAGTGTGACCAGACTAAGTTTAAGGCATTCGAGGACTACCTTATCGGAACGGCCACCACTGAGTCTCAGCTTCCCATGCCGGAGAAGTTGAAGGAACTCTTTACTTAAAATAAATCAAAATAGAAAGGAAACTACTATGTTTCGTTATGTTGATGTCTATAAGGACTTTAATGGTACTGAGCGCAAGGAGACTGTCTACTTCGATCTGAATCAGTCCGAGATCATTGGTCTTGAGATTGATTCTGAGAAGGGATTGTCTGAATACCTACAGGAGATTTCAGATGCTAAGAATGCCAAGGAGATGATGCGGTTCTTCACAAACATTCTTTACAAGGCATATGGTGAGAAGTCTCCCGATGGTCGTCGATTCATAAAGTCAAAAGAGCTATCTGATGCGTTTACTCAGACCATGATTTATCAAGATATTTATGCCGAACTTCTTACTAATGCTGAGTTTGCTGCTAAGTTTATTAATGCAATTATGCCGGATATGGGTGCTTTGGCAGATAAGATTAATAAGAATGCCGACAAGAACCAAAAGGTGATGGAGAAGATTCAGTCTGGCAAGATGCTCGTCTAGGCATATGTTATCGATAGATATTCCAGAGATTGAGATCTATGATCGAGAGAAACAGGAATTTCAAACAATAAAACCACAGCATCTGGTATTAGAGCATTCATTGATATCCGTGTCAAAGTGGGAAGCCAAATGGAAAAAGCCGTTTTTGTCAAGTACGGACAAGACAATTGAAATGATGTATGACTACATTCGATACATGACGATAAATAAGAATGTAGACGATCGAATCTATAATTATTTACCTCAAGACATTTCTCAAAAGATTAGTGAATACATTGAAGATTCCATGACAGCTACCACATTTTCATCGGATAGAAAGACGCCATCACACGTTCCAGTTAAGTATCAGAAGACAAAGATTATAACATCTGAAGAGATTTATTATCAGATGTTTAGTTTGCAAATTCCTATTGAATGCGAGAAATGGCATCTCAATCGTCTGTTAACACTCATTCGAATATTTAATGTTAAGAACAATCCAAAGAAGATGACTAAAGCCGAGATAATGCGTCAGAACACAGCCATCAACAAGGCTCGTCGAGCTAAGTACCATTCACGAGGTTAGTAGAGAGAGGGGGTCGTCTATGCCCATTTCAATTCGACACAAAGGCGATTTTGAGAAGACTACAAACTTTCTTATAAAGATGTCAAAACGACAATTCTTAAAGAGACTTGATGAGTATGGACAAATGGGTGTTAATGCTCTAAAAGCTGCTACTCCAGTTCGTACGGGCAAGACGGCCTCCTCATGGGCTTATGAGATTCGTCAAAATGGAAGTGATATCTCTTTAGTTTGGACTAATAGCAATGAATCTAGAGGAGTGCCAATAGTCTTTTATATTCAATACGGCCATGGAACTAAAAGCGGCCGGTATGTTCAAGGCTATGACTTTATAAACCCGGCCATACAACCAGTATTTGATCAAATTAAGAAAGATATTTGGGGGGAGGTAACCAGCGCATGAGTGCATCTCAGAATACAAAAGCGGTTGATGAGCGAATTGTCGAAATGAAGTTTGACAATGCTCAATTCGAGCAAGGAGTCAGACAGACAACTGAGTCACTTAATCGATTTAAGAAAGCAATTAATACAGATGGTGCTGAGAAGGCTTTTGATGGTATTGAGAAGGCCGCCAATAAGGTGCGGTTATCTGGTCTTAACGATGCAATTGAGGAATCAGGCCGCCATTTCTCAGCACTACAAGTAGTTGCAATTAGTGCATTGGCTACCATTGCATCTAGGGCAACACAAGTCGGTATGCAGATGGTTAAAGCCCTTAGTCTCAATCCTATACTTGACGGTTTCCGTGAGTATGAGACTGAGATGAATTCTATCAAGACAATTCATGCTAATCTTCCCGATACATCTTTTCAGCAAATTAAAGATACCTTGCAAGAACTCAATGAATATGCTGACCTGACTATTTACTCATTTGGAGATATGACTCGGGCTATCGGTTACTTCACAGCAGCTGGTGTTAAGGTCGATGCGGCAGCTAGGGCAATTAAGGGTCTGTCGAATATTGCAGCTGGTGCGGGTGCGAATAATCAAGCTCTTGCTCGTGCAGAATACCAGGTCTCACAGGCACTTCAAGGCGGAGTTATTCATCTTATGGACTGGAACTCGCTTATGCAAGCAGGCATGGCGAGTCCTGAATTTCAGCAAAGATTGATTGAAAACGGCCGAGCGATGGGCAAGAATGTTGACCAATTCATTGCTGCAAATGGGTCATTTAGGGAATCCTTGAAAGAAGATTGGCTTACTACAGATGTCTTTCTTAAGACCATGGATCAGGCAGCAGATGCTACGACAGAATGGGGAAAACGTCTAACTGATGCTGCAACCGTTGTCAATACATATTCTCAGCTAACCGGTACTATCGCAGAGGCAATCGGAACTGGCTGGGGCGAGACGATGAAGCTTATCCTCGGTGATGCTGAGGAATCAACAAAACTCTTCACTGATATTTACCGAGCTCTAGATCCACTTATTTCAGCATATACGGATTTTCGAAATAAGCAAGTTCGTATTTGGGTTGAGATGGGCGGTCGTCAAGCAATCATAGATGGTATATCTCATTCATTTGAAGCGCTTAAGAATCTCTTGTCTCCTGTCGGCGATTTGATGAAACGGATATTCGGTAAGTCCGGAGAGGTCATGGCTAATCTCTCGAAGAAGTTTGCTGAGTTTGCCGCTAAGTTCGAGGAGAAGACAAGACCCATTCGTGAGTTCTTTAGGCCGATGGTCGAAGGTGCTGAGAAGGCAGAGAATGCCATCCATGAGGTTAAGGACTCTATTGAGGAAGTCACTGAGCTTGCCGAGTCTGTAATCAATGGTGACTGGGGCAATGGCCAAGAGCGAATCGATCGTCTACAGGAAGCTGGACATTCATTTGAATTAGTTCAAAATAGGGTAAATGAGCTTCTTGGATGTGAGTATCGATATGAGGTAGAGCAAGATGAGGTTAATGATAGCATAGCTGAGGGGTCCGAGAATCTTAATGAGATGTCCTCAGAGCTTGATGAAGCTGCTAGGAAACAGAAAGCAGCCGCAACAGCATTTGATAATTATAATAATGCGCTGGCTGGTTTTCGTAGCGGTCTTGAACTTGGGCGTAAAGCGCTTGATATTTTCTTCTATACTGCAAAACGCGTTTGGGATGTAGTAAGCCGTATCGGGATATCACTAGGTAAGATCGGTCTTGCTATTGCCGGCGGTCTTGGGCGAATTGTTACTGCAATTAACTCTGTCATCGAGCGGCTTGGTCTGGTTGATAAGGCTAAGGATAAGATCGGTGGGGCGTTCGATAAGCTATCAGATCCTCTTGATAAATTTGATCGATTTGCGGATGTTATAGTCGATAAGATTGGTGTCGCAGTTGACTTCATTGTCGATAAGATTGAGAATATTGAGGATACTCTTGCCGATTTGAACAGTAAGTACGGTCCTACGGTTCTCAAGGTCTACGGGAAGATCACCAAGTTTATTGGGGACCGAGTAAAAGACCTTCTAAACATTATTTCTCAGCTTGGGCCTAAGATTGTTCCACTTCTGGATATAGTCAAATCTGGTCTTGGGCGGGTCGTGGATTTGATGGGTGACGCGGCTAGTAAAGTTGACTTTAGTCGAGCTATTTCATTTATTACTAGTTTTGCTGAGGCTGTTAGTCGATTGGTAACTCTGGGATTAGACAGACTTCATGAACGTATATCTGGTCTTCCGAGTCCAATCAATGTTTTGTCAAATGCATTTGGAGCTCTGAAGGATAAGGCGAGTGGATTAGCATCTGGTCTTATGAATTTGTTTGGTTCCATTAAGGTAGCTGACACATTCAAAGAAGCAACTGGACATATAAAAGAGTTCGTATCGACCTTAAGGCCACTTGAAGGCATTAAGAGTGTTTTCAGCAAGCTTGGACCGCAACCAGCATTGGGTGCTGAGGTAAACACTTCTGGAGTTACTGATCAAATAGATGACAGTATTAAAGCTAATAAGGGTGGACAACGTCGATCGTTCAAAGAGTTTGTAGAAAAGCTTGGTGTACGAAACTTTATTCAAGATATTCAGAAAGCATTTGACAAGGCTTCTCTTGGCGGAATTGCTACTTCTGTATCGAGTTTCTGTGGGCGTATCGGTCAGACCTTTGCGGCTGGAATTAAAGTTGGTTCCATAGATATTTCTCGACCGTTTGTTACGTTGAAAACCATTATTGGTAATGGCATCCATTCTATTGGCGAGAAGATTTCAAGTGCATTCGATAAAGTCAAAATAGAATCTTTGACTAAGGGTGCTGAGGGATTCGGCCATAGAGTCGGAGAGATGTTTGGTAAGATCCCTCAACTTGTTATGGCTCCTCTTGATAATTTGAAGAAGGCCTTTGATATTATCAAGCAAACTATTGACAGTTTCTTCAAAGGCTTTACAGACGGTATGATCGCAGTCGGATCTGGGCTCGCAGATGGCGCTAGTTCGATATTTGATTTAATTAAGAGAGTCTTGCACATCCTAGAGCTGTTCTTGACCAATCCATCTATGGGGATTGCTGCTGTTCTCTTTATGATATATAAGAATGTAACAGTAATAACCCTATATCAAAGAGTCATTCTTGTTGCTGTTGCTAGGCTTGGTACTGCATTAAAGCGAATTGGTAGTGGTATTAACAATATTGGTAAGGGTGTTAAATGGGGTGGATTGGCCGCGTTTGTCCTTTCGTTCTCACATGCCATTAAGCTCCTCGTTGAATGTATTGATATCCTTCAAACCATATCACCAAGCAACATTGCCAAAGGCATTGTAACTATTGCCTTTCTTGGAGTATTGTTGGGTGCAGCAGCCTTGATAATTGGTAAGTTTACCGATTTAAGAAATACCATGGCGGAGCTTAAGAAGGGCGATGATCCCCTTACTCAATTCGTTAACCTTCTTCTCAGTATCAGAGCGACTCTTGGTAATCTCGGCAAGGCGGCCATGTATACTGGTATGGGTGTTATGCTTGCTGGTCTTGCTGTAGGCATTTTCATTCTCGTTAAGGCCATACAAGCATTGGAATCGAAAGACATTGGGTATATTATTGACGGGTTTGTTAAGCTCTTACCTTTGTTCGCTTTGTTAGTTGGGGCACTATCAATTCTATCACTCCAAGGCCCGAATCTTCAAAAGGTTGCAGTTTCAATAATATTAATATCAGTATCGATCATATTGTTGGCAAGTGCTGTGAAGCAATGGAGTGCAATTCTTAACGATGGAGGTATGCAGAAGGGCATCCTAGCAGTTACTATACTTCTCTTTGGTCTGATAGGTGTTATCATTATCTTGGCTGCCGTTGGTGGTCTTACACAAGGTAATGGTTCAGGAGCTTTGAAATCCGCAGCTGCTATCCTAGTGCTAGTAATAGCAATAAAGATGATAGTTGGTGCTGTCTCGTCTATGGCAGATTTGGTTAAGGAGAAGGGCGCAGATGTTGATAAGGCACTATTGGCAATACGAGATATGTTGGCTTCTTTAACGCTATGTCTTGCATTACTTGTTCTTGTTTCTAAGGTCGAAGGAGAGGGTAAAGGTAGTGCTCTTGCTTCGGCCATAGGTCTTACGGCAGTTATGTGGGCTGTGGGCCAGCTTCTCCAACAGATAGCCACTCTGCCGGATCCGAATGGAGTTCTTGGAGTAATTATACCCATGATCGTTATCATAGGTGTCATTGGTGTTGTGATAATACTCATAAATAAGTTCTGTGAGCCTACAACAGTCGTATCGGCCACAATAGCAATAGCTGGTGTTATGTTGTGTATGGCATATGTTTTCCAGATGTTAAGTTTGCTTGATGGTAAGAATCTTGGTGGATATAAAGAGATCATTGAACAAATGCAGTGGACACTCGTCGAGATAGCGGTCATAATTGGTATTCTTATTGCTGTTATGGACGCTGTACCCATCTCTATGGCTGCCATTGGATTGATAATTGGATTGTTCTTGTCAGCCGCAGTTATGTTTGCAGCAGTTGGATATTGCGCTAAGATGATTGGCGAGAGTATTGATAAGATCGCCGAGGGTATGGATAAGCTCACAGACGTTCTTGCTAAGATGCAAACTCTTGATGATGCTGCTCCTGGGAAGCTTCTTGATATTCTTGGACATCTTGCGGGTGGAATCCTTGCTGTTGGACTATCAAATCTGTTTGGTGGCGCTGAGGCAATGGAGAAACTTGCTCCACCGATTGGATATTTGAGCTTCTCACTTGATAAGTGGGCTGCGGTTGACCCATCTGTTGGTGGTAAGATCCGAGACGTTCTTGCAGGCATAGGGGACGGCATCGGTCACCTTAATCTTGGTGGATGGGGTGCTGATGCTCTAGCCAAATGCGCAGAAGGTATTGGATATTTAGGCGAGCATATCCGAGCTTGGGAAAGTGTTAACCCAGATCTTGGTAAGAATATTGCCTGGACTTTGGAGAACGCTGCATCTGGAATCAAATCCTTGAATGGTTCAGTTAATGGCGCCGAGTCTATCAACGTTGCTGCCGGTGCTATCTCATATCTTGGTGAGCATATTCGAGCTTGGGAGAGTGTTAATCCGGATCTTGGTAAGAGTATTTCAGAAACTTTAAAGAACATAGCTGGAAGTCTTAACGCATTTGATGGTACGGCAGAAAGCGCCACTCAAATCGGATATGCTGCCTCTAATCTTGATAAATTGTCATCGTCAATAGAAAGATATTCTGAGGTGGCGCCCAATCTAGACGGAGTTAAAGAATCCCAAGATGGATTTACAAACTCTCTAGCTAATTTTAATGTAACATCACCATTAACTGAAGAGCAGCTAGAACAGCTTGCCCAAACAACCGGTGTATCTTCTGAGGAAATGCGTGAACAACTCGAAGCGACTGGTGTTAAATTCTCTGACGATCTTCCTGAGAACATTGAAGAGGGTGTAGAAGAGGGTCATGAGAATTTAGAGGGAAAAATTCCTGACTATCAGGGGTCCCTTGAGAAATACAAGCAGAGTGTGGAAGATGCTGCAAATAGGATGAAGGAGGAGGGCTCAAAGGGCGGTAATGGGACTGGTGAAAACCTTATTAAAGGTATCCAAAACCAGTATCCAGGCGCTAAGACAGCCGCTCAAGGTCTTGGAGATAAGGCTACAGAGGGTATTCAGGAGTCTACAAAGCATACTGACAACCTCGGTAAGATGTTTACTGACGGTTTTCTTGGTGGAATTCTTGGTGGACAGAATGATGTCATTAAAGCCATAATGGGCTTCGGTGGAAATGTTATCGATGCTCTTGCTCATGTTTTGGGAATCAGATCTCCTTCTAGGGAAGCCAGCTATCTTGGCGTCATGTGGAATCAGGGTTTTAAGCAAGGCATCCTAAAGAGTTCTGGTGATGTAACATCATCGATAGAAGCGGTAGGGCTTGGAGTAATTCAACAAGTTTCGAAGATGAACAAGTCTAACGAGTTTACTCCAAAGGTGTCGCCTGTAGTTGACTGGTCAAACTATCAAAATGGAAGTAAACAGATCCAATCCACGCTTAATGGGATTAGCGGGAACACCAACATTAGCCAATCCATAGCTTATTCACGTGACCAAAATATTCTGAAAGAGCTTGTAGAGGTTAAGAAGGATCTAAAGAAGTACAATGATAATTTAGCTAATCTAAGACCTAATGTTGTTATTGATGGTGGTATTCGTTCTGGCGTTACAGAGCAAATGGTTGACCAGAGAATAACAGATTGGGCAAATGATATGGTCCAAGGAGGAAGGAGTTATTGATATCATGGCAACACTCATTGAATCGACCAATGGTGATACTTTTGGTCTTGCTAAGGCAGCTCATGCAGGCGAGCCTAGGGGAAATGAAATGTTCCTCTCTATGGGTGGCTTGCGTAAGGACTGTTATATTCATACTGCTGAGTTTTATCTTGGCAAACCCGTAAAAAGCGGAAAGATATTGGGATGCTGTGGCGGAGGAATTTGCTTTTGGGCGTCTCTTCATGACGGCATGGTTCTCCCATTCAAGTATCGTACGGAAATTGCCGATAGCGGCAAGGGGTCGATCAATGAGCTTGGTGGCTTTGGTATGATGCCTATCGATCACTTTGACTATACCATAAAGTACCATAACTATGAGCCGTTTGTCCTCTATGCCAAAGACGGAAACAATTATTACGTGTTTGACGTTACTGGTAAGGGACTTACGGCTCATAGTATTAGTATTAGTTCCCCTGAGGATTTAAGAACGTATGCTGGTGAATGTATTCTATTGGCCGATTGGTTAAGGCGACCTCAGCCAGACATTATATTTCGTCCTGGGGCTTTGTATGAGCTTCGGACTAAGCATGATCCTGATTTCCTGATTAATTATGGTGCTGCCTTACAACCTGATCAAATACATGCGTATGTTCGTCCAGGCTCAAATGACAATAAGAATAAATGGTATGTTGAGGTTTCGGACGATGATACATTTGATTTGGTGAACTATAACTCAAATCAGATGATTGATGTTAACGAGAAGGAAACTTATGTCCCACTACCTAAAGAAGGTGTTCAAGTTGGAGATCCTAACGTAATTCTTTGGTATGTTCCTCATGATTGTTTTCAGATGTTCCCAAAGCGAAAAGAAGGCTTTAATGAGACTCGTATGTTTCAGAAGCCACATGATACGCCAGAACATGGAACCATATCCAAGAGCATTCGACAACTTGAGGGGATTGTCTATCAAACCGAGCTCATCTGTGCTCATGAGTATGCTACGACAAACCGAGAGGTAGACTCTCATTACAAGCTTCGGTGTTGTGCTCAATTTAATCAAAATGGGGAAGATACGAACCTTCGCTATGCCGGGAATCCAGGCACAAATTGCTTTGGGTTTTCTCGAACGTATCCGTATAATAAATGGATACCTAAGCCGTCGATTCTGGGATTCATTAATGATGACGGGGAGGAAGTTCCATTTGCTGCTTTGTCTGGTGAGGAGCACATAGAGTTTAACATTCCTCTCTTTGCTAATTATGGAGTTCAGTGTAGATATTTCGAGCTTCAGAATGGCCTTAATGAACGTCATGGTATGTGGTGCGCTCTGTCCATGTGTGTCATTGGTGGTCATGTGTGTTCTCTTGAGAAAATCAAAGATATTACAGATGCGCATAACATCATGCTTTATTTCAGGTTTGTTGGTGAGTTTGGAACTGGTCCATGCAGTCTTCTTGAGTTTAGTTGGTGGCCTTACAGGCAGACATATACCTCTGGGAAAGATGGAGTCTTTAAGTATAACACTAAGACTCGTACATTCCGCATGAAGTTTAGGTTCTCCATGTCCTTTGTGTCGTTCGGAAGCCGACTAAACCTGAAGAAGCTAGATGGGAATAAGGTAACTCCTCGGTTTACCAACATGGCGGCTGGCGATGGGGATCTTATTGGATATTTCAATATTCCAATTTCTAAGATGCCTGTATTACCAGCCGATAAGGCGACTGGTCTACTTGAGGTTTATTCTGAGTCAGTTCAAGTCCAACCAACTCTGGTTCAAGGTGTTTTAAAGGGTGACTTGAATGTTAGGAAAGCATCATATGGTGGAAACGGTGCTCTTGATTTAGGATTTAAGTACGACCGAGATACACAGTCAGTCATACTAACTCTCCCAAACAATGGAACGTATGTAGGTGGGCTAGTTATTCCTACAACACTTGGAGGAACCAGACTACGCCCGATTCCATTTATGTCCAATAAGTCAGAAATCATAATGCCCTTACCGTATCGTTATGATGCTAAGAACATTCAATTCCAACTTGTGTTTGAACCAACTGGAGCTACGAAACCAAGTCACTATACGTTTTATGCAGATCCAGCCTGGGTTGGGAAGCTTGAACCACAGGCAATTTGGTTTATTGATGGTTACCAAGGGGCTTTGACAATGCGTTGTAATGTTGATTCACCATATACAACAAATCGGTCTTTGTCTTCGACAATTACTAAGAAGAACCTTATGAATGATAGTACTGCTGCTGTTTACTATGAAGAGTCTATTGACGATAACATCAAAATAGAAGGTATGGTGCCGGATGCACAGGCGCTTTCGTTTAGGAATGCATTGTTGCAAAAGAAAGCCTTCTTTAGAGCACCAAACGGGTTCTATGGGTATGTTGGAATCACGAGTATCGATCTAGTCAGCAAACCTGGTTATGGATATATGAACGAGACTAAAGACTTTGACATGTATACGACTGTGAATATCTCCATGGTTCGTATTGCTGACTATGGTGGGACGTGGATTCTATGATTGATATTAATTATGACGATCATGGCACCAATCATGTCCTTAGATTCTTTAGGGTCGATCCGCGCGACGCATTTACCGGTGGAGCTCCAGCGGGGGAATTGATATTAACGTCAGAAGACCTAGCTCGTTGTAGCATAACTTGGAGTCATACAGATTCGACACGAGTATCCAGCACAATAGAATACACTGATGCTTCTGGTGGAGATATGTGGGATTTCATTCGCATAGTCGATACTATTCCAGACCGACAGTATTGGAATGTTCTTGGTACATTTATCCCTATGACGATCAAATACTCTGATTCAAATCACAATTATAGGCTGGATGGACAGAGCGTCTTATATGCTTTGAAGACCCAAATAGGACGAGAGAATTGGCTTGTATACAAATGGGCTTCTAAGAAAGACACTCTGCATAAGCTTTTGAAATTCTGTGAGAGAGCTCATGTGATATTATCCGATACGGGAAGTATGTATCGAAACCCTATAGTCATGGAGTATGGAGAAGATTACTTGCACCGAGCCATGTCTGTTGGGTGGTCTGGAAATTATCGCTTGGATGTGACGCCGCTTGGAGTTATTACGGCAGACGAATATAGAACGCCATATAGTAAAAACAGTGAGTTTTCTATAGATTTCACTACCGACGAACGACTTATTAGTAGTGGAAATGACATGGACTATGATCTTATTGGAACTCCGAACGATGCTATTGTATCTGCGCAGGGGGATAAGGAATATAAGAAACAAACTAAATCTAAAATTATGGGCGAAACCCCCATGGATATATACAAAAATATAGAAAACACAACTTCTTCTGCACAATATGATGTTGTCGGGTGGTATGAGAATACTCCAAATATAGAGCAGCGTGGATATATTGTATCTGACTATCAAGAGACAAATTCTTTAGATGATGTCAGTCATATAAATGTGTTTCGAGCAGCACGAAGTCGATTGAAGCAACTTGCTGGAAATAATATTCGGTCATGGACCAAGGAGTTTACATATTTTCCAATCGAGTGCGGAGCTGTGGGGACTATTTATACAAAAGACGTCATTACAGATACATATAGGACATTTCGAGTTATTGTCACTAAGGTTGTGTTGAATCTTTTACCCATGACTCAGACGATCACATTTTCAGAGATAACCCCAACAACAACATTCACTGATGAGGGGAGTTGATATTTAGTGAATAATCCAAATTATATGGTTCGAGATTTGGCTGGGAAGAATAGTATCGATCGAGACGATCGACCTTCCTATACGTCAATGATATATGGGTTGGCTCTCAATTATTCAAGTGAGGGATTTGTAGAAGTTAAGTTGCTTGGAGACGGTAAGAATGAGACTAGCGACTTTTTATATTGGAAACCTAATGAGGATGTAGGAATCGAGGAACGTGGGATATTTCTTCCAACAACAGTAAGTGTTATGCAAGGCGATTTAGTAGTCATCACCACAACCGGTCAAACCGAAAGGAAGATGATAGTTACTGGTGTTGCTGGTGGTGGGGATGTAACTGCCGATAGAATACAAAATATCAATGATAATATTTCCAGCACTAAAGCTTCTGCTGAACATACACAAAAAAAGGTATCTAATTTCCAGGAATATCTGGGTGACCCAATTCTTGATGGAACTAATTTACTAAAAAATCCTTCGTTTAATTCTTTAGATAATTGGACTGTGGAACACACGAATTCGGCGCCTGCGGTTAACCTTACAAATGAATATACAAACGGATCTTATAACAGTATTAAGCTAACATTTGGTAAAAATGATTATTCATCTAGTATAACTCAAATCTATAATTTCTCAGATCTCATGTTTGATCCTTCGGGCGATAACTGGATGGTTGGGAGTATCTATTGGTATGCCCCGGTTAAAGATAAGTTTAGTTTTGAATTTTCTCGTGAAATAGACATTAGTACTTCGTTGATATTTACAGCTAATGACGATAAAATTAGCTTCACATCTAAAAACTTTATTGGCATGGATACTCGGTATCATAATACTGGCTATCGTCGATGGGGGCGCTATCGATCTATAATTTATCTTGATTATTTTAAAGCGTTTAAGGATTCTTGGCCATTATATAAATACAAAGATCCACAACTAACATTTAAGATTTCAATTGATAGGCATCGAAGTACAGCTCAAGATACAGAAGTAGTTACTTACATCAACCGTCCGAAACTCGAATGGGGTGGACTTCCAACACCATGGACACCCTAATAATCATTAGGAGGTGATTATGCCTGATGATATTTCAAAAGAACCATTTATTGCCATACTCGTCGGGGTTCTATCGACCATAGTAGCTAGCTCCGTAGGCAGTATTCTCACAGAGATCTCAAACTCTCCGGACAAGACTGATGATATTATCATCTGGACTTTATCAATAGGAATTACTGTCCTTGGAGCTAGTTTATATTTGTTCAGACGACATTCAAAACTCAAGAAGATGTCCTTAGAGAAACAGAATATACAGCTCAAGCAATGGGTTAGATATTTAAAGTCTCTTTATGATGACAATAAACGAACTATAAGTAATGTTGCTGACTTGACTTTGTTCGTCACCAAATCAGATCTTCTTGAGAAAGCCATTCAATACTCAGAACGCTCTGAGGAAAGATATCCGAACGGTTGGCTTACTCTAGATGAATATAACGAATGGCAAAAGGAATATGCCGAGTATCGCAAGTTAGTTCAAAGTAAAGAATATAATCAAAGAGATTATCTTAAGGTCTTAAAGAACATGATAGATAATCTATCCATTCGACAGTTAGGAGAAAACTAATGGACGAGAAGATTTACCCCATTCCTGAAAACCTCTATAAGATATTGAAGTGGCTTTCTATTACTGTCTTGCCAGTCCTTGCCGTGTTTGTAGGGACTGTTGGTGAGGCTTGGGGTTTGCCGTATGTACAGCAGATCATGGTGACTATTAACGCAATTGGAGCTCTTATTGCTGGTTGTATCATGTACAGTCAGAACTCAGCATCAACCGTTACGATCGAGAATTCTAAAGGAGAGCATGATGGAGATTAGTACGGTAAAAGATATTGACACGGATGAGAGTCTTTACAAGGAAATGCTTAACGATCAGGACAAGGTCGATCCAGATGATATTTACCCAGTGAAGGAGCAACTCAATGGCTAATGCAGAAGACGTCCTTAACGTAGCTCGACGAGAACTTGGATATTCTCGATGGGATGATGATCTCCCAGGGACTAAATATGGTCGATGGTATGCTGTAGATCATGGCGAGTATTATGGTCATTCTGGAGTAGCATTCTGTGCTATGTTTGTCTCATGGGTCCTTAACCAAGCAGCTGTACCGTGTGTTGGTATCCCCGGCGCGTATTGTCCTTACATTGTTAGGGATTTGCGTAGGGCTGGTGCTGCGCTTGGAGCTCGTGATGGTAGGCCTGGAGATATTATCCTCTTTGACTGGAATCACGACGGCGTGGCGGATCACATTGGCTTTATAGAAGTTAACCATGGTTCATATTACACCACCATTGAGGGTAATACGCTTAACGGTCGTGTGGCGCGAAGAAACAGGTCATTTGGTGATGTCGTGTGTTGCGGACGACCAAATTACTCCGGAGGAAGCATTGATATTCCGGACGATGGATCTCTGTCTGTAGATGGTTGGGCTGGACCTAATACTGTTCGCAAATGGCAGGAAGTTCTTGGGACTGAGACCGATGGTGTGATATCTGGACAGGGTATTGATGATCGTCCTTATCATGTCCGTCTTGTGAGTGTGAGTTATGAGGGAGATGGTGATTCTCAGCTTGCTAAGAAGGTTCAGGAGATTGTCGGAGTTGACGTGGATGGATATATCGGGCCAAACACCATAAGTGCCATTCAGAGTAGGCTAGGCACTGACACGGATGGATATTTTGGACCTAATACGGCTAGAAGTCTGCAAGAACGTCTGAATACTGGATCTTTCTAAGGAGCTTATATGCCTATTAACATCAATGAATATAATCCAAAACCAAAAGCAGAAGACTGGGATTGGGCTTGGGATAAAATAATTAACGAGATGCAGACTAATTATATTGAGGCTTATGAGGCTGAGACTAGAAAGAAGTCTGATAATCAAAAAATTAATTCAGCCAATAATATCAAGACTTCGTGGATGAATTATCTTATTGATAACTTTAAGAATTCACAGCATCAAATGTTTAAAACCGAAGGGGCTCGATGGCTTGTTGAGCAACTTTATGTTGATGAACCAGATTATCCTTATAAAGATAAACAGCCTACACTAGATGGTACAGAGAATATGACTATTCAACTTCGACGCCAGCACGTAGCCACGCTTAAATCACTAAAAGAGCAGAATCCATTTAGTTAAAGGAGGTGTGTTATGCCGTTTGATTCTAGTGAACTGAATAAATATATCGATAAAAAGGCCAAAGCGATTGATTCGACTATTGAGGAAAAGACGACTTATCTCAAAACTATACAGAATAAACTCGATTACTATGATATTCTTCTGCGTCGTCAAAATGCTCTTAGTGCAATAACTAAGCAGCTAGGTGATGGCGATCTGACTGATGAAGTAAAAATCATGATTCGTTCAATAATCCGATCATTAGTATTTGATATTGACTCTGAGAATGTTGAGGCTAAGAAGGTATTTAATACTAAACGAAAGACTGTGGTTGAAAATGAGATAGAGGCTTTGAAGAGACGCAAACAAGAGATTATAGATCTTAAAAATTGATCTATAATCTCTTTATAGAAAGAAGAGTGTTTATTGTGTACGCCTATTCAGAAGATCAAGCAAGTCTTTACAGTTCTATTCTATGTGATATTGCCCGACACATCGACATAGGTGATCCTAAGAAAGTAGAGGAAGCTATGAACTATCTTACTCAATTTAGGATCAAGACAGATTACAATGATGTTGGAGTATTGACAATACAGGGCGTATCTGTGTTTGATACAGTCAAGCATGGACCAAAGTTGACTTTGTGTAATCATCCAACTTAGATATTCTGAAAGCTTTCTTAAAGAGACGTCATGTAAAATTTACACGGCGTCTCTATTTTTGCATTCGCACGAAAAGCATATCCCTTAATAGGAGAGAACATGGGGTTCTCTATATTCAGAAAGGAGTCATCATGACTCTGTTCAGGAAGAAAAAGGTAACACTGAACGTTAGCGTTGAGTACAGTAACATAGAGAAGTTTGTAAGGCTCATCAAGATTGTCGGGTCGCCTAGTATCAAACTAGATGAATACGGCGATCGGATGAGAGCCGAAATTGACTTCGAAAATGAGACTGAGCAGCGACTGTTTAGTATACTACTTGTTGACGGAAAGGTAGGTGATATTCTGAAGTAGATTCCTCTGTTTTTACCAAAAGAAAGGTCTTGAAAAATCAAGGTCTTTCTTTTTTTTCTCTAAGAATGATTCGCATAAAAAGCACACACTATAATAGAAGAAATAAACTGGGGTTTATTTTTATTAATCTTATTAAGGAGACTAAAATGATTAAGATCTATTCACATGGAAATTCAGATTCTATGAAGAATGAATTTGGGATTGGTTTCATGTCTATATTTGAACTTATGTTTGAGCTCGCTGAGACAACCGGTGAATCTATATTTGACCAAATAGATTCAGCGATTAATCGGGGGCATCTTAACGGGTTCAAGCGGGTTGGACCGTTCCTTGTTTCAGATGATATGGTGTTTGATTTTAGTGATATTTCTAATGGATACAAAGTTGAGTTCATTAAGTTTTAATAGTAATTTTACCCCAGTTTATTCTTTTTCTCTTCTCCAGAGGAGTTCGCAAGAATTAAACCTTCTATAATAGAAGGTAATATAGAATCCTTAGAAAGGGGATTATCATGAAGACCTTGAAGACTATTGTTATTATCGTCATTGCGATCGTTATAGCAGTGTCTGGGATCAACGAGATTCAAGCTCGTGCCCGCTTCGCGGAGTTTAACTCACGCGTTGAGAGCATTGAGTATATTGAAAACCCAAAGGTTCCGGGATACTACTATAGGTATCACATGGCGGGTGATTACAGTATGAATCGGAGAGATTTCGTGAAGTATCAAGATTTCTATTTCTAATTACCAAAAGCGAGGAGTGACAAAAAGATTCACTCCTTTGCTTTTTCGCATAAAAAACTCAGGTCTTAATAGAATAAATCGGGGTTTAAGGTTTATTAGAAAGGAATGACAATGATTAAAGTTGTTTCGAATAAAGACATTGTGGATGTTGGCGGTTGGTATAGGGACTACCTTGACCTTGCTCGACTGTCCCTAGCAAATTATGTCAAGAAATCTGGTTTAGATCGAAATGAGGCAATCTCGACCTATCTGAAGAATGGAGTTAAGACTGCCAATGAGATCCCTGGATTTCCAAGGGTATATTCTGTTGGGCACTGTACCATGAGCATTGTCGAGGGTAATCCGTTCCTAGTTGACTATACGGATGTTGATTTGGATCATAAAAACGAAGTCGAGTTTGTTCTTGTCTAAATAGCATATTAAACCCCGATTTATATTTTTGCAAAACTCCAGGTAAACGGCTTATTGTAAGGCCATTTAAGGCATTAGAATTTTGGCCCTTAATACTTATTAGAGGTTGATATTTTTAAGGTCTTAAAACGCATCTCAGAAGCTCATTTTTTAAGAATTTTTCGCGAAAATAATACACTCCTTAATAGAAGAAAGGAATCCGTTAAAGGAGGAAGAAATGGAGAAGATTTTAGTGGTTTTCGTACTGGTTCCAATCATTGGGCTCGTTACCATTAATACGTGGTGCGAGTTGATTGATTGGCTGGCCAGGAAAGACCCGAATCGTTATCATAATCCTATGAGCGATTTCTAGTTCTAACCGAGAGGGTGTTAGCTATATTTTTAAACATCCTCTTGGTTTTTCGCATAAAAAAGTCACCTTAGTATAGGACTAGACTTAGAAAGGAGTCTAAGATGAAAAAGTTTATAGTTTTGTCGATATTGGGTATTGTTTATGCGGTATTGCTAACCCCAGTGACTGTGTTATTCATATGGGTTGCTACCCATATGCCCGAAACATTTGATCTTGGGTATTATGGGTTAGTATTTCTGTTGTTGTTAACGTCAATGGGTATTAGTAGTAGCAGTATACTTGTAATCGATTTTATTAATTATAAAACAGATCTATTGGACTAATGCTTTATAACTAGTTCCAAGAAGAAGTTCTGAATTATATTCAGGGCTTCTTTTTTTTTCGCAAATTTATCATCTTCCTTAATAGAAGGTAATATTAACCAAATGAAGGGAGTTTCATCATGAAGGTTTTTAGGGGTATTGCTGCTGTCTTTATGGTGTTGAAGATAGTGGAGTCGATCGATGTTATTCAGAGTGAACTGAGGTATAGTAACTTTATGAAGAAAGTTGACCATACCGATTACAGCCTGGATAACGAAGATGGGCATCGCTATACTATCTATCTGAAAGATGGTAGCGTTATCAAGCGAGATCATGATATTTATAGGTGGGACTTTGGATTGTTTTAATATTACCTAGTCAAGGCACTGGAGTGACAAAAATGTTCACTCCTTTGCTTTTTCGCATAAAAAAGTCATGGTATTATAGAGCAGAAAAGGTCTGCTTCTAACAGAAAGGATGTGTTAGTTATGAAGTTTATTTATAACGGCAATGAGGATTACGTAAGTAAGCAAAAGGAGGCAATCGAAGCGATTGCTATGATGATCGTTGATAGGATCAATAACGCTTATCACCAGCATATCTATAACTGGGAAAAGAAGTTCGATTATATCTTGCAAGAAGATGCGAGGTATGATTGGCATACTTTCCTGGCTAAGAAGCTGAATAAGTGGGTGTTTGATTACATCAACCCTTATCTGGATAATCTGTTTGTGGTTGTCCTCCCGAGTGCTAAGTTTGGGTATATTCTATTGTTCGGATTTAAAGCTTATAATGATTGTATGTTCTGGACTGATTGGAGTAGTGAAGACCGAGACTAAATAGCTCTAAAAGAAAGGTATCAAGCCTCTGTGGAATTTCCACAGAGGTGCCTTTTTCGCAAATTTGTCACGTATCTTAATGAGAGGGAATTAACCTATTGTTTTTCCCTACGTTCTAAATGAAAGGAGGTGATTTTATGGCACAGGAAGCTGAGTATGGCAGTACGCTGTGGTGTATGCAACACTATCTATGGCTTCTGAACAAGGCTTTGGACCATTGTGTCCAGGCCTCGACAGAGGCAGAAAGGAAGCGTTACGCACGCATCATCGCCAACAATGCACTTGTGTTGGTAACTGATGCTCTTAGTTTGGAGCGTGGAGAGGAATGACGGGTTAATATTCCCTCTCTTTTTTATTTTTTTCTTTAGAAAGGATTGAGCATGAGTTATATTCCAGAAGGTTATTTTATCGATAAAGGATACACATTCGGGTTAGAGCAAATGTTCCGTCAAAAATTTATGACTAAATCTATGCGTGAGTTAGCAGATGAAAAACTTGCATACAACGTCCTAAGAGATACTTTCTTGGAATGCGAGAAGGGAGCTTCTAAACAAGATATTAAGAAGGTCCTTTACAAGAATTGTGACAAGGAGATTGATGCTTGGTATCGAAAGGTTTTGAATGATCCTAGATTTAAAGATTGTTGTGTACATCGTGATGAAAACCAGATTCTCATTCTATTCGGTATTGCAAATGCTCTTATTGATCTAGATGGCTATGTAGACTTTCTTGATGTGGAGGTTAATCAATGAACTTTACGAAATATATTTCTTATAAGTATTCAAGGCGCAATAAGGATATGAGGACGCTTAGACTTATTAACCATCACATCAAGATTTATTGTAAGATGTTTGAAGATATCTTTATGGCTCTTCTAAAGGAACGTCTGGCTCGTAAAATAAGTGACCGAGAATTGCCTTATATTTTGAATGAAGTGTTTGTAGAAACTGTCTTGAAGATGCCAACTACTTTTCCTTCCCCATATGACGGAGTACCTCCTATTAGTATCGGAGTCTCACGTGATGATAATTATAACTTCGAAGTTCATATAGATTATGATTTACTTGAACAAGACTTTGCAGAGGAATATGCTAATGGAACGTTGAGGAGGCCTTATGAAGCTCATTAACCAATCGTATAAAATTCTTGATTTTCCTTGGCTTGCCACAAACATTATAGCAAATTCAGCTCGGGTATCCCATATGAGCCAGAATGGATATTCGAATGCTGAGAATGTAGAGTTCATTAAGAAGCTAATTATGTGGGGTCATTTATCGCCTTTTGAGCATTGTTCGGCCCGAGTCAAGATAACTACAAATCGAGCAATCGCAAACGAGCTTGTCCGACACAGACATTGTGCATTCACTCAAGAAAGTACTAGGTATTGTCAGTACGATGACCTTACAGTCATAAGACCCGGCTGGTTGGATTTTTCATTGGAAGGAAATGAATATGCAATCAAAAGATATACGGAGTATCTCGATGAGACTCAATCTCTATATCGGTATATGATTAGATCTGGAATTCCAGCAGAACAGGCCCGAGGAATTTTACCACTTGATACAGCAACCACTCTAGTCATGACGGCTAATCTAAGAGAATGGATATCTGTATTTAAGCTTAGGTGTGACGCAGCTAGTCATCCTCAAATGATTGAGCTTATGAGCAAGATTAGGGAAGAGTTTGTAACGCGGCTTCCTTGGTTTGAGTATGCAGTTTGATATTCAGAATCGCAATAAAAGCACATTGTATAATAGAAGGAAAACTTAGAAAGGAGTTTATTATGTTCACGGAGATTCGTAGGAGGAACGAGGAGATTCGTAAGGAAACTGAGCGTAATTGCAGGATCGCTGCTGAGTTTAATCCGGATGCGCGTATTAAGCCGCAAACGGTTGATAAACTTGCTGAGATCGAAGCAATGAGCACTTTGTTTACAAACGAACTTCCATTCAACCCGGATGCTCGAATTGTATTCTAATTTCTAAAATTTACTACTAAAGCTTAGGAGTGACAAAAATGTTCACTCCTTTGCTTTTTTTTGAAAGGAAGATATTTATGATTACTGTTTATACACCATTGTCTGAGAAAGAGGCTAGGAGAATTTTACATAAAAATATTGTCGGCGCTTCTCGAACAATACTCATTAATAAAATCTTGACTAGAAGAGATTTTACAGATATACTTTTGGATAATATTGCTGACACAGTACAGTGTCATCCTTCTTTTCATTCAACGGGATTGATTATATATGTCGTAACTGATCCGAAGTTAATAACTGCTATAGACTTCAGTAAGTTTAGTTGGATAAATCGAGTTAAATATGTTAGTTATGACCCAGATAATCCTCCTAAATTGATTAAAAACATACAAGCAGCCTATCGACAAAACCCCAGGTAAACGGCTTATTGTAAGGCTATTTAAGGCGTTAGAATTAAGGACCCCTAATAAGTATAAGGCTTTTATGAATTTTCGCATAAAAAAGTCACCTTAGTATAGGACTAGACTTAGAAAGGAGTCTAAGAAATGAAAACGGTTGAATACTTGTTTGGTGCGGGAACGATGTATGCTATCTATCTTGTACTTATTGTGTCAGGAGGCATGTATCTATTATCACACATTCCTGAGACATTTGATCTCGGATATGCTGGGCTAGTATTTACTTGTCTATTCACGATATGGGGAGTGATAAGGAGCGTTTCTATCGTTCGCAAGAATCTAAATGATTATTTGGAGTTTACAAATTTAGATTAATTCATTAGTCTAGTCACCAGGAGGAGGTTCTGAATTATATTCAGGGCCTTCTCTTTTTCTTTTAGAAAGGGGATATTTATGAATATTGGTCTAATCAAAGGTCGTCATGAAATTCCAGAAGTAAACGGTCTTTATATATTCAATGATCCAATTGATCCTACGGATGTTATAGGAATTAACGAGATTGCTATAGATCACGTAAAGCAACTCTTCAATAACCCAGATGAAGAAAGAAGTATGAATCTTTATGTAACAGGGCTTACAGTAGCATTGGTAGCTGTCATTAATGCGTGTCGGATGTATCATATTAAATTGGTTTTGTGGCATTATAATAGGGATACCAATCGTTATTTTCCACAGGTCGTATGTTAATAAAAAATAATTTAGAAGGGACTTCATTATGCGCTTTGTAACATATATTAGTTCAATTCCTAAGAAATACCAAGCGGCTGCTGAGAATGTAAGTAATCTTATCCAAGAAACCTTTCATATAGGTTATACTACGTGGAGAAAGAATTATATTGAATCTAAGATTCGCTGGATGTTCCCTTCTTATATCGGTAATGTAACTAGTTTAACTAATATATTCGGTCCAAAGAATTCAGAATCAAAGAAATATTATATAACTTTTATGGAGAGCGGCTGTGGATTAACATTCTTTATAAATTACAAAAAGAAAGGTAAGAATAAAAGTAAACCGTTTTCCTGTGTTCTTCTCGACCCAGAGGACTGGTATTTCCGACCTCGGCACCAATAATTCAAATTAAGGAGATTAATATGACTAATGAGATTAAAGAGAACGACAAGGAACGTTTGGCTAAGAGATATTTGGTAATACATGCATCTCTGATTAAGCGAGATATAAAATCCGCTAAAAAATCACAGTCCTTAATAGGAGGTAAAACTCAAAGAAAGGAGAAAGAATGTTTGAAGCGTTGATTTTGTTCGGAATATTGGCCGCTATCGGATTTGTATTTGTATTAATGCCCATATATTCTATTGGGTATGTAGTAGGAATATTCTTCCGTGGCGTGATTGGAGGTGTTCGTGGACTGATCAATAGAGGTAAGGACATTCGTCTACCGTAAATGGGTTTTAAATTCTAGGAGGAGGTTCTGAATTATATTCAGGGCCTTCTCTTTTTCTTTTAGAAAGAATGGTGCCATGCCTGGAATTGAGGACGTTGATAAGGAATATATTCCTTATATCAAATTAGTTGTTTCAATCCTTGAAAAGATAGTCAACGAAGATGCTTTAGAGTGGGGCGATTGTTACAAGAAAGCTCAAATTCTCATAATGTATCAAAACACCATATTGCTTGGATCTCATTGGACACTTAAAGTTCTTGATGACGATGCCACAAAACAAGATCATATACTATCGTTGACATTCCATGACGATATTTCAAGGGTGGTATATGATATAGCGAAATTTCTTTACGTTAATCAGAACAAATAAGTCTTTAAGCTCTAAGAGAAACGAACAAATTCGCATAAAAAGCACACACTATAATAGAAGGAAAAGCTTGATGCTACGTACGATGGAGGGTTTGTGAATAATCAGATTCATGAGCCCAGTCGAAACGGTGATGAGGGCGCAACTGATTTTGCGTAACCCCGCGACTGGCGATACTCAAGAGGATGAATGCAATCATCCACTTTTTCTTTTTTTTTTTAGAAAGGATAATGATATGTCTTATAAAACATCTTATGCAAAATCTCGACAGGCTTACACTATTTATGTATTGTTATTTCTTCAAAACATTAATGACATAGTTGCAGAGAATGACCATAAGTGGGATATTTGTTATCCAAAGATTCGATCTGTGGTTAATCAGGATAATGGTATTTTACGACAAGCGCATTGGATACTTGATGTTCTGGACGACAACCCAAAGGAACCGAGCAACACACTCAAACTATCATTCTGCATGCATGATACAGGTAAGGAATACCATATGGCAAATATTATATTGCATCCGTAAGAAATAAACAGTCATTTATAGAGGGCGGAAAGGACTGTTTATGCAGATATTTTTAGCTGTTATCCAAATCATCATAATTTTGATTGGAGGTATATATCAAATTATCAAGATTTTAGAGAGATTTAAATACTAAAAATTTAAGCATCGGTTAAAACGCCCTCTTTTATTTTTCTATAAAAAGGATTAGTTATGCAGATATTTTTAGCCACTGTTCAGATCGTTCTAACTTTGATCCTTATTGAAGGTGTATACAAAATCGTCAAGATTCTAAACAGATATAAATACTAAGAAAGGATTGGTTATGAGTCTTTCCAATAATACAGTGTCTGACTATATTAATCAAGTACGTAATGATATTCAAAACTGTTACATCCGTATGGGCGCAGATTGGTATGATGAGTGGTTTTATGTGGATAGAGAAAATAATATCTCTTTGTCTGAATCTGTAATAAAACGTTCGATGCTTAAAGATATTCTCAACAAAGCTACCGAGGAATTTGAAGGACTTAGTTTCATCATGGTTCCTTCCGGACGAGCAGAAATCAGGTTCTTCTGTATTGTTAGTTATGGTGGCCAAGTCGTTGAGCATGCGCCAGTCTATACTTTGTCTCTTGCTTGAGGAGTAAATATTATGATTGATTTTACTGACCAACCAATTCCAGAGTATCCCGAAGATGAGATTATAGCAGCACCCGAGCATTACATAGCAGGAAGACAATATGAACCTCATCTAGTAATCGAGGATTGGGATTTGAACTTCAATCTTGGAAATGTGATTAAGTATATTTCGCGAGCAGGAAGAAAGGATGATATTCTTATAGACTTAAAGAAAGCTCGACAATATTTAGACTTTGAAATAGCTCGATTGGAGCGTGAGTATCATGCTTGAACTTCTATTTGGTATTATCGCGGCAGCTATCGGAATTTTCTGTATTGCCTTGGGGTTGATCGCACTATTTTGGCCGCTTATAGCAGCTCTTATAATTATTTGGTTTGCCCTCCGAGCACTCTGGTGGCTTCTGTTTTAGTATTATATTTTAGAAGGGAACTATCATGTCTGATGCAGTTGCAGTCTTTATCGTTTTAGCGGTTCTTTATCTCATAACAATTGCTTTGGAGAATAAGGGACGACAATTCTCTAAGGATAGAAATTGGGTTCCTAAAATGGTGACAAGTCCTAATACAGGAACATCTGAATCTGTAGTGCCTATGGGATTTATATTCTATAAGGAAGATGGCGGTGGACGCACATATCGTATGGAGTTGAACAATTCGATGGACAATTTTGACAATGGAACTATCTTTTCCTTTACGCTCCGCAAGGAAAACACTGCCTAATATAGGAGAGGGAGTATAAACCGTTGGAGGCTAAGATACTTGAGCTAGGCATGAGTTCTAGACGAGCCTTAGTTAGCCAACTATAATCGTTCAATGGTAGGATAGCTACCGTTTTGGCGGTAGAAGACGCAGGTTCGAAGCCTGCACTCTCTTTTTCTTTTATGAAAGGACTGGCATGATATTTAAAACTGTTAGCACGAACGCAGGGGACAACACAATCATTCACGGTACTTTGGAGGAATCAGATTGGGGTGAGCATCATGATACAAAGCACGTTAAGGACATGGAGTCAGAGGTAAAGTTCGATTTCAAAGACTTTGACATTAACTATAAGTCGAAGTCTGGCTGGTCTGTACGAGTCATTATATTTAAGTGGTCTAATTCGTTTGCAGCTATCTATCATCTTAAAAAATCTGACATAGTTTTGGATAATACAAAGCTGTTTGTGTGGGAAACTATAAGCCGTCTTACGAAATAGAGGCCAACATGATATTTAAAGCGATTGTTCAAGACATTGCGCCCAATGAGACTGTTATATTTGGAAAGCTGGACAGTTCTGATTGGAGTTATCATGATTCGAGTTTTATTGCAAATCTAGATAAGACTTTACATTATGAATCCATGGATTTTCTCGTCAGATTTAAACGCGAAATTGGAAGCCCGATTGTCGTTAGTATTTCTAAGCCGTTTAATTCGTTCTATGTGATCTGTCAGGACATGACCTATATAAGTCTTGATTCTATAGAATTGTTTGTACGGGAGACTATAAACCGCTTTATAGAACTAGAGAAGAAAAGGAAGTGAGTTTATGGGCAGGCTTTGGCTAGATATTTACACTCGACCGACTGATATTAAGATCTTTAAGGTATATGACATACAGTATACCATGACTGCGGATAGCACAACTGTACGAGTAGCCATTATGGATGGAAACGAGCCTCTTATCCGTCGAGTATCCACACAACTTCTTACTGAATTTCAACAGAGGGACGATCGTTTTCTCGATAAGGCATTTTATGATAGAGTTCCTCTTAAGGTCGTCATTAGGAATGACCAAGGACATGAGATGTATCATGATGATAGTGCAATCATAGATATTTGTGACGAGATGTTCTTCGGTTTTATGAGATTAGATATTTCTCACTATCCCTCAACAAATCCAAAATAGACTAAGGAGAGCCTAAATGAAAATTGATTGTATTGTTCCACATATGGATGATCACATAATCACGATAATCGGACGTCTTGAACGAGGTGACTGGGATTACACCCCGACATGTAATGAATTTGAGACTCTAAAATCTGAAAATATATCTGAGTTATCCCGTACATTTGGGATTGTTAGATATCATCTAAAACGTGGTAATTTAGTTAAAAGTATTTCCGTTCAAATTAACTCTAATAGTTTCGTGATCCGTTACAAATTTACTTTCGTTGATGACTTTATGCAAATACCATCCTATGAAATGCGTGATGCCATTAAAGCGACCATTAAGAAAATGCTTGAAGCAAGCGATTCGCAAGAAAAACCAGTTTCTTAATAGGAGGGTTCATCGGGAACTCTCAGAAAGGAGAAGGTTATGTTTCTTATGAAAAAGGATCCGATTGGAGATCGTTTGAAGGAGTTGGAAGATAATCCAGCTAAGGTGCAAGTGGATGACGAGATCATCCGGCTTATTGAAGAGATAAGAAAAGAACAGGACGAAAGTAAGGTTCAACGAGTTGTGAATAATATCAAGGACCTTGCGGAGGCCAGCAAGAATCTCAATTGTATTGAGAAGCGTGTTGACATTCGCAAAGACGATGGTACTATTCCGTCTGTTGTTGCAACCGCACTAAGTTTTGCGTTCTTGGTCGTATTCGAGAACCGGCATGTCTTGCCGCGAGCTATTAGTTGGATTAAGAGGGTCTAGCAACTAGAGTCGGTTCGCCAGAAGGTCCGTTGATATTTAACAGGCCTTCTTCTTTTTAACAAAGGAGGCTAGATGAAAATTGACTATATTGTACCACATATGGGTAACCATACAATAACGGTAATTGGACATCTCACGAAGGACGACTGGGATTATGGTCTAGAAAGCAATAAATTTGAGGCTTTAAGATCTGAAAATATAGGCGAATTATCCCAGTCATATGGAGTGGTTAGATATTATCCAAAACATGGTAGTATAGTTAAAAATATCACCGTCCAAATCGATCTAATTAAGTTGAACCATTTCACAATTTGTTATGAGATTGCTATTATTGATGATTTTCTACAAATACCCGATAGTGAGTTGCAGTGTGCGATCAAAGCAACTATTAAGAAGATGTTTAACGCAAACATAAAGCAAATAACTCAATTATTTAAGAGAGAGAGTATGGAATGAAAATTGATTATATTTGTCCACATGCTGATAACTTTACCATTACGATAGCCGGAGTAATTGATGAAGACGATTTAAAGAATGCAAATAATACTAAAAACTTTGCTACAATGGAATATGAAGTCACGGAGGAACTATCTCAAACTTGTGGAACAATTGTATACTATCCTAAGCGTCGAGGGCATGCTGTTAAAAGTGTTACTGTTCAAATACACTTCAACACATTTATAATTGAGATTGAGTCTGCTTGGATTACTTCATTTCCACAGATATGTTCAAGTGATTTGCGTTATGCCATTAGGGAGACTCTTAAACGAATGTCTGAGGTGAGCAATTCATGATATTATTTAATAAACTCTACTTGTCTGATAAGTCCGTCACCCTCCTTGGTAGTCTTGAGGATTCGGACTGGGATACTCCAAGACCATTGAAAGATATTCACAACATGCTAGTGGAGATTATTAAAGAGGAGGGGTATTATCATTATCAATTATATCCAGACAAGCATGACCGTTCAAGCTATATAGGTATTATCATCTTTTCCCCAGACCGTTTTGCAATCTCTTATCATGGAAAGCTTGCTTCTAAATTCATAAGCATTGATGAGATGCGTAAACATATCTGGGGAATCATCCATTATATTCAGGAAGGACATTATGATGTTGCGACCGACTGATTATACTCTTGCTGAAAAGAATAGTTACGGCGATCTGACTAAGTATCGTTTTGAGGCAATCCTGGCTATGAGATACCCTTATCCATCAACCATTGATATTACATATGACCGTGCGAAAAAAGAGGTTGTCGCAGCAGTTGGTTGGGGAGTTCAGTTGGTTCCTATTATTGATATTCCACATCCGTTAGTAGATGGATTGGTAGAGCATTACATTAGTCATCGATTGGAGAACTGATGGCTTCATTCAATCCGTATGACTATTCATTCTATGCTAGATATTCCGGAACAGAGGATAAGACCGGAAATGACTGTGATTTGTATATGTTTTATGGAAACGCTACTGTCAAATATCGGTCCATCCATATCTACCATGATTTAATAGAGGACCGTTGGGAAGTTAACGGTGTACCCAATTGGTATTTTACCAATGAGCCAATCCCAGTAACTGATGATGAACGCTGGTTGATGTTTGAACGAGTCATTCTTTGTAAGGAGTCTGAATGGTACGAATTGGACACTTCCACCTCGAAACTATACAAACGATCAATGGCGGAAGGGAGCTATGCGTTGTCTTTCTACGAAACGAAGGTGCCGATGACGAACTCGACAGTCTAGTCTTGTATTATGATATCTCAGAGAAGAAGTTTTGTGGGGCTTGCCGATACCCAGATTGGACCAAGCCCATGCTCAAGACAGACGTGTCGAGGATGCTTAGGCTGCCAGAGATTCAAAAGTTAATTAACCAATACAAACTAAGGAGATAATATGGATATCGAGGAACTGAAAGACAAGAAAGATGAGAACTCTAAGAAGACTCTAGGGGATATTGTTGGTAAGCTTGTAAACTACATGCTAGTACTACTCATTGTCTTGCTTGTAGTAAGTATGATTTTTGGGTTCGTCTATCTAATCTTGTTTATATTCTCATCTATGATGCATCTATGGGTTTAAGGAGGTAATATGAACATTCAAACAATACTTAAATGGGCTTCTAAGCGCTCTCCTGAGATTCTAACAAGCTTAGGGTGTGTTGGAGTAGGAGTAACTGGATATCTGGCCGGAAAGGGGGCAATCAAGGCGTCCTACGTGTATAATCAGCTCGCTAAGTATGATGACGAAGAGAAAGCCAAGACAAAGAAGGAGAAATTCCAGCGTAAGATGCGTCTAGCTGCTCCATGTGTTAAGTATTATATTCCCGCTGCCGTTAGTGGTGTTGCGACAGTTGCATCCATATTGGGCTTGCATCGAACTATGTCCATACGGCACATGGCAGTGGCAGCTTCGTACGTTGCAGCAGATAACGCACTCAATCGTCTTCAAGATTCTGTGAAAGAGACTCTGGGTGAGAAGAAAAGCTCAGAGATATTTCTAAACAGTTCTAAGAAGGCCATTGCTAAGCTGCCAAACGAGGAGGATATTCCAAACCTAGTCGAGAGTGGAGAACCAACAGGACATGAGAAGGCATTAATATATGATGCATACTCAGGTCGGTACTTCAAGTCTTCGATTGAGCACCTTAAGCGTATTGAAGCTGATATGAACGCAGACCTCATGAAGCATGATTGGGTGCCTATTAACCAAATTTACGATGCAATTGGCCTTAAGCCCATTGCTCTTGGAGATGATTTAGGTTATAAGTTTGAGATAGATGATATTTCGTCTCGAATCGAATTCAACTTCGAAAGTGACATTAATGATGATGGAGATCCTTATATCATTCTTGTCATGGGGCCAAAGCCAAAGTGGACATATTACTATGACTCAGATAGGTTTCTGTAAGAGATGGGAGTGGTATGGCAGAGGTAAAGCTATCTGAAATCTCAGACAAAGATATTCCCAATAACTCGAACCGAGCAAAGAGAGAGGCAGTAGCACAGAAAGATATTTCCAAACCACAAGTCGTGTCTGCTAAGGTGATTCCTCATAAGGATTCATTGATACGAGACTATGTATTTGATGAGGTGATTCTGCCAAATCTGAAAACCTCAATCGACTCGATTGCTATGACCTTGATATCCGGTATTGCAGACAGTCTAACTGGTATCGTCAAGACTTGTCTATTTGGCGAGACTCCAGGACGCACTGATCCTCTGAGTCGATACACTGCATATCGAAATCAAACTAAATATTCTCATCCTCGTCTGTATGAGCCATCCAATCAGATTCGAGTTAGGCCGGCCGGACGACCCGAGGGAAACCCCAGACGGATTGATAATATCCTGTTTGACTCGCGGCAGGAGCTGGAGGATTGTCTGGTAAATGCAAATGATATTATTGAGGAGTATGGTCGAATCAGTGTAGCAAAGTTCTATGATATTTGCGGCATCACAACGACTATCACTCAGTATGATTATGGTTGGTATGAGTTGGTGAATGTTAGAGTCAAGCCGAGTCAAGGTAAATGGATTCTAGAGCTTCCACCGACAGTTGCTCTCGATTAAGGAGGATATTTGGTATGAATGAAAAGAAGCGTTACTCTTATGCTGGACCTGTAAGGTTGTACGATAAGATTGTAGATCATAATTACAAAGGTGAGACGATGGCCTTCACGCCACAAAAAGCTTTGAGTAATCTAGCTTGGCGGTTTAAGCAGGATTACCATTATAACGATCTCGATAAGATTGAGCTTGATAAGAAGTATTTAAGCGTTCTTTACTAATTTATTCTATTGAAAGGATATTTGACATGAGTATTTCAGCAATTAAGAAGGTTGCGCAAGGTGTCTATGGAGCTTCTAGGTTCTTCCTGAAGAAAAACGGTCCTACGATTGCCACAACAATAGGCACTGGATGTATGCTTGGAAGTGCCGTATACGCTGGGTATGCCACATATAAGGGATTCGACGCTGTCGCTGAGGACCATCGCTATCGTATGGGTAAGCAAGAGATGGTGGAGGAGACTATGAACGATGAGGAGGGTAAGAAGCTTCTCGACTCATTTGAGCATAAAGTCTCTAAGGGCATGATCATAAAGGAGCGTATCACCAATTATATTCTGACTGGTGCTAAGTTCGTTCAGCTCTATGCCCCCGCCATCGGTCTTGCCACCGCTGGTATGGGCTTGATATTTGGTGCTCATAGTGTCATGGCCAAGCGTAATGCTGCCCTGAGTCTTGCTTACACAGGACTTGAGGCTGCCTATGATGCATACCGTAAGCGCGTTCAGAACAAGCTTGGAGAGGATGAGGAGGCTCGTCTATATTCGGACGTTCCGGAGCTTAGCGATGGCTCTACGGATGAGAAGGTCGAGCAGGATAAGGTAATTATGGAGGAGACGGGTTGGGATACGCAGATGTATAGGCGTGTCCTTGATTGCCGTAACTCCAACTACGGTAGGACCTTTGCAGCCAACATGATATTCCTTATGTGCTGCGAGCAGGCCCTCAACGCCAAGCTTAAGTATCAGGGATTCCTGACTCTTAACGATGCCCTCAAGCAGCTTGATATGCGTCAGACCAATGTCGGTCAGATTATTGGTTGGACTCTTGACGGTAATCAGACTCGTACTGATGGCGATGGATATGTTCAGATTATCCCTCCCGCAATCCGTGCGCTCTATGAGAAGGGGCAGGAGCACAGCCCCATTATCCCGCTTGAGTTCAATGTCGATGGCCCGATCTATAACAAGATCGATGACGTCGTCCGTGGCGGGTCTGAGTCTGATCCCGCTGTTGTTGACTCGACTGACCCTGAGCTTGCATAGATATTTGTAGTGGGAAAATCCTGTAAACCCTCTAGTAAAGCAAGACTCGTAAGACCTTAAGCTCTCTTTCAGCTTAGGGATTTGAGTTCGTAATTTATATTTAGACAAACTAAGGCATCGGGTAATTTACCCCTTGCCTTCCGTTTTCTTAAGGAGTTAGTTTTGATATTTGCAAAGTCAGATTTGGTAAAATGCCTGGTAGCTGGGGTTGTTGGTGCATGTGTTGGATCTGGTGTGACGTATGCTATCATGAAGCACAAGGCTAAGAAGCAGAAAGAAATCCTTGACGACACTGACGGAAAGGGTTACTATACATACGAAGAGTTCATGAGTAAGTCGGAAAAATGTAGTTGGAAGAAAGAGGAGTCCGAGGAGTCTCTGGAAGCCTGTAAGGACACGGATGAGGACTCTAGCATCATATCCTTGCCAGTCCCGAAAGTCTCAGATGATGGATATTACCGCTATAGCAAGAAGTATCTGTTGAGTAATATGCCCGCTCTTCACCCCGTTGACTCAGATGAGGATGATGGCTCAGATGATATTGATGTAAGTCCTGAGGAGATTGTAGAGGGACATGAGATATTGGATGAGGATCCGTTTGGTGCTCCGTCAGACGAGGATATAGCTCTCATGATTGCCCAAAAGAAGGCAGTCGATAGCATTGATATCGTTAAGGACAGTAGTGAGAATCCCCTTATGGACGAGCCTGACCAAGCTCTTGGTGAGTTGAGTGATGTTGAGAGTGAGGATGGGGAGGAGCCCCTCTTTCTTGAGCCTGTAGAGGTTGATATTGACCCGAACGAACCGCCGTCATACATAGGTCGTAGGACATTCTGGCAGAACGAGCCTGGATATGAGATTCGGGAATGGAATTGGTACACTAAGGACGACACTGTGTGCATGTCTGACGAGATGGAGTTGATTGATAATTGGAAGGATTTCATGCCGGAAGACATTGAGGAGCATAAAGGGGCTAATTGGCTGTATGTACGGGACCCGAAGCATGCTGTAAAGATTGTGATTCGGTGTATTAATGGTGGGTATGATACCTATTTGAAGGATTTGGAGGATTAGAGTTATGGCAAAGCGTGTTTGGACAGAGCGTATCCCGTATTTGCGTTGGCTTATGAACTATGCTGGTCTTGATGACTCGGATATTCCCGTGCGTATTCAGTATATGTTGAATGATCTGTTTCGGGTGGAGTTTGTTCCTGTTAACCCTATGGATATTAATAGGGCTAAGAATGGCCTTGTGCTGAGGGAGTATTACATTGATATCCAGAAGAATGTTATAGTCAGTTCTATTCCGTCAGATATGGATTGTACGGTTCTAGAGATGCTTATTCGGCTTGCATTTGATGTCAGTGATATGACTGAGGGGTTCGTTAAGGATGCAAGTCCACGATATTGGGTGCTTGAGATGTTGAAGAATAACGGTCTGTATTACAACCGAGATTATAGTATGGAAGACTTGAAGAATCCGGAATTGTTTAAGGGTGATTCTTTGTTTCCGGGGGTGAAAAAGGGAAATAAGGATGGGGAGATTTGGCAAAAAATGATGGGATATTTGGTATCGAATTTTAATTATGTTTAGTGATGAAATGTTGAATTTGGCATGGAACGTTTTGACGCTGCTAGCTGAAAGAAAGCTGAAAATAAGGGTAAAAATGGGGGTAAAAATGACCTCATTTTCATGTTTGCCCAGGAATAGGCATGAAAAGTTTTGCCGGATTTCATCTTAGTCACTCTTTTAAAAAAGTTTCTATGGCTATTCCTGGGGTTTTGTTAAGAAATTAGGGCATTTCTTCCCACTACACTTTTTTATATTAACATATAGCTTTTTGAAAGAAATCTTAAAAAAATAAAAATCGGCAATTAAAATCCGGTCAAATGTGTCAAAAAGTAATGAAAACCCTGATTTTTGACACATCGATGATTTATATGCCTATACCTGGGGTTTTGTTAGAAAATACTTAGATATGGTAGGAGGTCGTCGTCATTTTTGTTTTTGATCGTTTCTATGGCTATTCCTGGGGTTTTGTAGGTATAAAGCGTCAAAGCGTCACTTTTTTCTCTATAAATAAATAAATAAATAAATAATAATAAAAAAATATATATAAAAGTATATACGCAATTTTTTTGACATTTTGACGCGGGCCATATTTTTAGAAAGGAGTTATGATGTATCATGTCACTTGATTTTATCGATATAAAGGTTACGACTAAAAAGGATAAGATAGTTATATATCCTGATTTTAAAGTTGTTAAATCTAAAGACTTAATCGTACGTAACGGTGACTTTGTTGCTGTTTATGATGAAGATACTGGGTTGTGGGATACGAATGAAATGTCAGTGGCTGGTAGAGTTGATCGTATGACATTTGAATATAAGGACCAATCGAAATATAAAGATGATCCAAATGTTGTCGTTATGACCATGCAATCAAATCAAACAGGTCTTTGGTCAAATTATATTTCATATCGTAAGAATATCTCAACTCAAGAATCTGTCAGTATTGATAAAACCATTACATACGCTAACGAGCCAACAAAGCGCGAGGACTATAAGACCAAACGATTGCCATATGCACTATCAGGTAGAAATAGTCATAAAGCATGGGATGAGATAATCGAAACACTTTATGACACGTCAGAGCAAGAAAAGATAGAATGGTTTATTGGATCAATTGCGGCCAAAGAATCATATTTGATCGATAAGTTCATGGTGTTCTATGGTCCTCCCGGAAGTGGTAAGTCTACAATTATTAATATCATGTCATGGATGCTTAATGGATATTGTACCACAATCAATGCAAAAGCACTAGGAAAACCTCAAGATGCATTCTCCACCGGTGTATTCGAATCAAATCCCATTTTAGGCGTTCAGCATGATTGTGATTTAAGTAGGATTGATGATAATACTATATTGAATTCAATTGTATCACACGAGCCTATTATTATTAATCAAAAATACAAGAAGGGGTATTCTAAAGAGATATTTACGCTTATGGTTTTAGGAACTAACGAGCCTGTAAAGATTACAAGTGATAATTCGGGAATTTGCAGGCGTTTGCTTGATGTAGTTCCATCGGGTCGATTGATACTACCATCAAGATATGATGAGTTACTTAGTCAAGTTAAATTTGAGTACGGTTCGATCATGTCGAAATGTAAGAAAATCTATCAAGAGCGAGGAAGGAAATATTATCGAAATTATATTCCAAAGAATATGATTGAATCTACTGATATATTCTTTAATTTCGTTATTGATGTAAATGCCATCCTTGCTGATGGTGATGGAATTACTTTAAAACAGGCATGGGATACGTATAAGCAATATTGCGAAGATGCAAATATTCGATATCCTTTACAACGCTTTCAGTTTAAGAAAGCACTCAAGTCATATTTTAGAGAATACTACGACCGTATTAAAATCAACGGAAAGAACTTCAGATGCCTTTATAAGGGCCTAAAAACGGAGAAGCTACTAGGACTAGGGGTTGATAGTTTTAACGCCGAAAAACGGTATCTCAGGGCCTCTGAGTGGCTTTCTATGACGTCTGAAACCTCTGACTTGGATGACGTATTAAAAGATCAGCCGGCACAGTATGCTTCTGAGAGCGGAACCCCAATTAAAAAGTGGGTTGATGTAAAGACTGTATTGAGTGATTTGGATACAAAGAAACTCCATTATGTCAAAGTTCCTGAGAATCATATTGTTATCGACTTTGATATTAAGAACGAGAAAGGAGAAAAAGATAGGGAATTAAATATTGATGCTGCGTCATCATGGCCGGAGACATATGCAGAGTTAAGTAAAAGCGGTAATGGAATACACCTTCATTATATTTATGACGGAGATCCAAGTCAGTTAAGTTATCTTTTCTCAGAAGGAGTGGAGGTTAAAGTTTTTAAAGGAAATGGGAGTTTAAGAAGGAAGCTGTCGTTTTGTAATAATCATAAGATTAGTCATATTTGTTCAGGGTTACCGCTTAAGGAGAAGAGTGCAGTGATAAATCATGAAGCGGTTAAGAGTGAGAAGCTCTTAAGGAATTTGATAAAACGAGCTATGGGAAAGGAGTTTGGTGCTACTAAACCATCGATTGATTTTATTGACCATGTCCTGAAAGAAGCATATGACGCCGGCACAAAGTATGATATTTCGGACATGACGAATGCGTTGGTAGCATTTGCCAATGGTAGTACGAATCGCTCTAGCTATTGTCTTCAAAAGGTTTTAGAGATGAAACTTAAGTCTGATGAGCCTGCTAAGGAGGTGAACGATGGGTATGCGGATGATCGATTGGTCTTCTATGATATTGAGGTTTTTCCAAATTTGTTCTTAGTGAACTGGAAGTATGCTGGTGAGTCAAATGTAGTGAGAATGATTAATCCAACAGCTAAAGATATTTCAAAACTTCTGGATTACAAATTGGTGGGCTTCAATAATCTTAGATATGACAATCACCTTTTGTATGCACGATATATTGGATATACGAACGAACAGCTCTATGAATTGAGTAAAGCTATCATTCATAATAACGGTCGAGGTCATGCTTTTGGAGAAGCATACGGTATCTCATATACAGATGTTTATGATTTTCTGTCTGCTGGAAACAAGATGTCCCTTAAGAAATGGGAGATAAAACTTGGTATCCATCATAAGGAACTTGGATATTCATGGGATGAACCAGTTCCAGAGGATGAATGGTATAAGGTTGCTGAGTATTGTGATAACGATGTCATAGCCACAGAAGCAGTATTTGATGCAAATCAAGGTGACTGGAAAGCTCGTGAGATGTTAGCTGCATTGGCTAAGATGACACCCAATACGACTACCAATCATTTGACCGAAGCTGTTATATTCCAAGGTAATAAATATCCAGGATTGATATACACAGACCTCAAGACTGGAAAGCAGTATGAATCAAACGGTGAGGAGGTTAGTGAATCTAAGTATAAGAATGCATGGCCTGAGTATGAGTATAAGGATGGTAAGAATCTTTATAAGGGTATTGATGTTGGAAGGGGAGGATATGTTCGTGCAAAGCCAGGTATGTACGGAAAGACTCTAACGCTTGACGTTGAGAGTATGCATCCCCATTCAATTATTGCCATGCGAATGTTTGGTGAGTATACAGATCGATTTGAGGATATTGTAAATGCCCGAGCTCTCATTAAGCACAAGAAGTATGATGAAGCGAAGAAGGTTCTGAATGGGGAACTCGCACCATATCTAGATAATCCGTCTGATATGGATGCGTTGTCCAAAGCTTTAAAGACAGCAGTCAATTCTGTATATGGGCTCACTTCAGCTGGATTTCCTAATACGTTTAGAGATCCAAGAAATGTTAACAATATCGTTGCGCTTCGTGGGGCTTTATTTATGGCAATGCTAGCGGATGAGGTTGAAGAGAAAGGATATACTGTCATTCATGTCAAGACAGACTCTATAAAGATTCCTGATGCTGATTCTGATATCGAGACATATTGTCAAAACCGAGCAAAGGAGTATGGCTATAAATTTGATATTGAAGCCAAATGGGATCGTATCTGTCTTGTTAACAACGCAGTCTTCATAGGTCATCAAACGAGTGACTCACCACAGAAACCAAATCAATGGACTGCCACTGGGGCTCAGTTTGCACATCCGGTTGTATTTAAGAGTCTGTTTTCGAAAGAGAAATTGGAGATGGACGACTATGGAGAGACTCGGGAGGTAAAGGCGCCAGCATCCATTTATCTTAGCATTGGCAAAGAAGGTGAGCCGGATTATAAGTTTGTAGGGCGCGTCGGGCGATTCATTCCAGTAACAAAGGACGGAGGAGTCATGTTTCGTCATGTCATTGGAACCGACAAATATTCTTCTGTATCAAATACTAAGAATTATCGATGGAAGGAATTTGAGGAAGTAAATAAAGATACATTTGATAATGTGGTTGATCACAAATATTACAAAGAGCTTATTGATAATGCTAAGTCTACGATTGAGAAGTTTGGTTCGTTTGAACAATTTGTTGACCTACAGCAACCTCTGAACAATCAGCAAGAAATTCCATGGATGACTCCATGCGGTAGAACTGATATTGATTGTGAGGGGTGTTCTAAATTTGTGAAAGACCACGAGCTTTGTTCGGTTGGGTATGATATTAGCGATGTTATGGTTTCTAAGAAAGGAAATAAATAATGAGTAAGTGGATTGAGAATCTTTACATTGAGAATGCTAAACTTTATTTTAGGAATTTTGCAGGAAATCCCGATAAGTATAATTCAAATGGAGGGATTCGTTATTTTGGCGTTATAATTGATGAGGATAAAGTTGAGCCCCTTCGTGCAGAAGGATGGAAAATTAAAGATAGTACACCAAGTGAAACTGATGGTTCATTTGTTTCATATTTGAAAGTTAAGGTTGTGTATGGAAAACGTCTCCCATCAATTCTACTTATCAATGGAAATAATTCGGATGATAGAAATGTTCTGAATGAGAAAACAGTTGATATACTAGATCATATTCGTATTCAGCAAGCAAAGCTAAACATTCGTCCATATAAGTACAATTTCAATGGGCTTCAAGGCATATCGGCGCGCCTTGAGTCAGCAGCTTTCACTATGGTTCCAGATCCGATTATTGATGAGTATGGAATAATTATACCGGAGGCATAATGGAACTTCGGCCATATCAGGTCGAAGCTTTAGGCAAGATTAAGACTGGCTCTATTCTTAATGGAGTCACTGGTTCCGGTAAGTCTATTACGGCCCTGGCATATTTCTTTACAAGAGTATGTCAGGGTTCGTATAAACCATATTCAGAGCCTAAAAAGCCAATCGACCTTTATATTATTACTACAGCAAAGAAACGAGATTCTGGTGAATGGCTTGGTGATTGCGCATATTTTAGGATCGGCGAATCAATGGGTCCTATTAAATTGACTATTGATAGCTGGAACAACATATCTCGATACCGAGATAGAGAGAATAAGTTTTTCATATTTGATGAACAGCGAGTATGCGGTAGCGGAAAGTGGGCGTGTTCATTTTTAACGATTGCTAAAAAGAATAACTGGATTATTCTATCAGCAACGCCAGGCGATCAATGGTTGGATTATATTTCTGTCTTTATAGCAAATGGGTTCTATAAAAATCGAACTGATTTTTATAGACAACATGTCGTGTTTGATCGATTCGCCAAATACCCTAAAGTCGATCGATATATTAATACGAGTAAATTAGAATATTATAGAGATCACATTTTGGTTAAGATGGACTATGATCGTAAAACCGTTCGAGAGTATAAAATTGTTCATGTCATATTTGACAAAGACTTATATTGTAAAGTTACCAAAGACCGATGGAATCCGTTTGATAATTGTCCAATAGAGAATGTTAGTCAATTTTGTTATCTACAAAGAAAGGTAGTAAACTCAAATTCGTCACGATTACGAAAGCTTAAACAAATATATTTGGAACACCCAAGAATCATATTGTTCTATAATTTTACATATGAATTGGAGATGTTGAGAAAATGGGCTAAACGAAATCACATTCGTATTAAAGAATGGAATGGTCAAATCCACGACCCATTACCTAGGAGTAAGTCTTGGATATATCTTGTTCAATACATGGCGGGGTCAGAAGGATGGAATTGTACTACAACTGATACGATTGTATTCTATTCATTACCATATTCGTATAAACAATTTGAGCAAGCCGCTGGACGAATTGATCGAATGAATACAAAGTATAAAATCCTTCGATATTTCATATTTCAATCCAAGTCTGTAATTGATTCTGCGATACGAAAATGTCTGGATGAGAAGAAAATTTTTAATGAAAAAGCATATTTGAAAAATATAGAAAAACGACCCAAAAATTCAAAAAGTCAAAATTTTTCCACGAAATGACATTTTTGATTTATAAAACCGCAGGTTAGACCCCAAACGCATAAAAAACACGCCTTAGGATAGGAGGAGATAACAATTTTATCCCCTTCTATCCTTTTTGTCAACCTTTCAGAGAGCTTATTTTGGAGGTGCTATGAAAGAAGCTGAGTATCAGAAACGACTAATAAAAAAACTTAAAAGTATATTTCCCGGATGCATAGTTATGAAGAATGATGCAAACTATGTTCAGGGAATACCGGATCTAATCGTACTTTATAAAAGTCATTGGGGATTTCTTGAAGTTAAGCAAGCTTCAGATTCTAGCCACCGACCAAATCAAGATTTCTATATTCAGAAAGCATCGGAATGGTCTTATGGTGCTTTCGTGAATCCGGATAATGAAAAGGAGATACTTAATGATATGGAACGATCATTCAGATCTTAGAGGATGTCATGCATTTCTATCACCAAGTCAATCTCGATGGCTTAGGTATGACATGGAAAAGCTAGAGCAAGTATATTTGAATATGCAAGCAAAAGAGCGGGGGACTAAGATTCATGAGCTTGCGAGTCAGTTGATTGAGTTTGGTATAGGATTGCCAAAGAATCATAAAACCCTTAACATGTTTGTAAACGATGCGATTGGGTATGGTATGGAATCAGAACGGGTTCTATATTATTCGGCCAATTGTTTTGGAACCGCCGATGCCATCTCATATTCTGAAAAGTTTAAGCGGGTTCGTATACATGATTTGAAGACTGGTCTTATTCCTGCTAAGATGGATCAACTCGCAGTTTATGCAGCTCTATTTTGTTTAGAATACAATAAGAAGCCTAAAGATCTTGAAATCATCATGCGCATATATCAGTTTGACGATATTTTAGAAGAGCGTCCAGAACCTGATTATATTGACGAGATTATAGATCAAATCATCATATCGGATAAGACATTAAACAAGATAGGAGGCCGTTAATATGGAACAACCACTCCCAGAGTATGTCGTTACAGATGATGAGTATAGCGAATGGTTGGCTCACTATGGAACCCCCAGACATTCTGGTAGATATCCTTGGGGGTCTGGCGAGAATCCATATCAATCGGCTTTGAATTATTACATGCATGTTAAAGGGCTTAGATCCAAAGGTCTTTCTGATAAAGACATAGCTCAAGGCATGGGTATGACAATTCGACAGATGAAAGCTCGATATTCCAATGCTAAGAATGAGAAGAAGCTTGAGGAGTATCGGAAAGCATTGAAGTTGTCAGAGAAGGGATATTCCAACGAAGCAATAGCAAGAGAGCTTGGTTATGCTGGTGAATCTTCAGTTCGATCACTTCTTGATAAGAATCGTAAGGACCGAAATCTTAGAACTACGAATACAGCCAATGCGCTAGAAGAGGCTATCAAGAATCAAGGACCGATCGATATTTCTTCTGGTGTTGAGGATTATCTTGGGGTTAGTGCCACAATGAAAGATAATGCGGTGGCTATGTTGGAAGACCGTGGGTATAAAGTATTTAATCTATATACTCGACAGCAAGGAACGGGTAAAGATACAACTCGTAAGGTTATTGCCCCTCCTGGGTCTGAGTTTAAAGAGGTCATCAAACAGAATGCGCATATTTCGCCACCAGGTCTATATTCTAATGATGACTTCGGTCGCGACATTGTGGCTGTTAAAAAGCCAGTTAATCTCGATTCAAAACGAATTAAGATCAATTACAATGAAGATGGCGGAGTCCAAAAGGATGGCGTTATAGAACTTCGTAGGGGAGTGCCCGACTTATCATTAGGAAAAGCTAATTATGCTCAGGTGCGTATTGCGGTAGATGGAACTCATTACCTCAAAGGTATGGCGATGTATTCTGACAATCTGCCCGAGGGTGTTGACGTTATGTTTAACACTAATAAGCATCGCGGCACCCCCATGACTGATGTTCTTAAGCCCTTAAAGATTGACAAGGCAACGGGTAAGATCGATGAATTTAATCCGTTCGGTGCATCAATCAAGAATGGCGAGAAGTTAGTCAAAGCTCAGATAGATTATATTGACAAGGATGGTAAGAAGAAACAATCACCCATTAACATTGTTAATGAGGAAGGCGATTGGGGTAATTGGTCGAAGACGCTGTCATCTCAATTTCTATCTAAGCAGCCAGTGGATGTCGCTAAGAAACAACTGGACAAGTCATATTCTTCCAGCAAGGCTCGATTCGATGATCTTGACAAACTGACAAATTCTGTCGTTCGATCTAAGATGCTGATGGACTTTGCAGAGTCGTGCGATTCAGCAGCAGTTCATCTCAAGGCTGCGGCTATGCCAAGACAAGCAAGCCATGTTATTCTACCATTTCCTAAGATGAAAGACAATGAGATCTATGCTCCTGGCTATCGGAATGGCGAAGAGGTTATGCTTGTTCGTCATCCGCACGCAGGTAGGTTTGAGATTCCAACGCTTCGAGTAAACAATAATATTAAGGAAGCTAAAAGTATTATTGGAAATTCTAGAGATGCGGTTGGTATCAATCATAAGGTGGCTGCTCAGTTATCTGGTGCTGATTTCGATGGCGATTCTGTTTTAGTTATTCCAACGAGGGGTACTGGTCTTAAAGCAAGTAAGCCCCTTAAAGGGTTAGCAAATTTTGATCCGACCGAAGCATATGGAATGCCGGAGAAGGATTGGAATAAGAAGTATCCCAAGTTTAATAAGCAACTTGAGATGGGAACTGTATCTAATCTTATTACCGACATGACAATTAAGGGTGCTAGCGAATCCGAGATTGCTAGAGCGGTCCGTCATTCAATGGTCATAATCGATACCGAGAAACACAAACTAGATTACAAAGCATCATATTTGGACAATGGTATATCTGAGTTAAAGAAGAAATACCAGGTGAAAGAGAATGGAAAAGCAGGTGGGGCATCCACTCTTATTTCTCGGGCTAAGTCTACTGATTATGTAAATACATTTCGTGAACGGCTAAATCCTAAGACGGGTATGTATGAGCGATTCTATACGAACAAAACTTTCGACAAGAAACATATTTCACCGACGGGGGAGGTCACGTATACAAAAGAATACCGTAAAACAAAACTTACCAAGATGGGGAATACTGCCGACGCAAGAACCCTATCCTCGGGGTCCCCTATCGAAGAAGTATACGCCCGGTATGCAAACGACATGAAGGCCCTGGCTAGGGAGTCACGTATTAAGGCTGGGCAGGGTACGTATAAGTACTCCCCCACTGCCGCCAAAGCATATGCCACTGAAGTTGCTCGCTTGAATGAAGCTCTTCGAATCGCTCGAATGAATGCACCAAGAGAGCGCAAGGCCCAGGCCATGGCTAATGAGAGGGTACGCATGCAGCTGGGGGCCCACCCCGATCTAAAAGATGACCCAGACTTTGTAAAGCGATTGAAGAACCAAGCACTAGAGGTATGTCGTGAACGTTACGGTGCTAAGAAAGAGCAGATTGTAATCTCGGATAAGGAATGGGAAGCAATTCAAGCGGGTGCTATTACCAAGACGAAACTTAGTGAGATCATTAAGAATACTAATGAGGATCGCCTTACTGAACTTGCAACCCCTCGATATAAAGCAGCTGCTAATCCTTCAACGATTGCTCGTGCTAAGTCTATGGCGGTGAATGGTGCTACACTAGCTGAGATAGCGGATGCCATGGGGCTCTCTACATCCACTGTCTCTAAACTACTAGACGATTAAGGAGGTGCATGATGGTAAGTTATGCATTAACAACAATAGACAATCCTTACTCTCCGTTTACTAAGTTCGATGAATGGAATGCGTTTGACCAACAAAAAGGTTATAACACTTGTGCTTACTTAGCAAGAGTTTCATGTGCTTCTGATGAATTGTCTGATGTTGACAATGAACTTGAAGCGATTCAAGCAATTGAAGAGATTGCGAAGTTCAATCTTAATGGAATGTATAAGGTTGTAGTTCCTAATGATTACAATTCAATTGGCTTTGCGAAAGAACTTCAAGCTCAAAGTTAATGAACAAGTATTCATTCAAGTCTAAAGAACAAACTATTATATATAACATAATGATTGTAAACTTTTATTTTACCGTATTATTTTGTATGAAAT
>ERZ773057.60-NODE-60-length-53840-cov-23.661281_pt1 | contig 53840 bp, 64 predicted proteins | sample MGYA00580629_ERZ773057 | MGnify/ENA primary metagenome ERZ773057 (study PRJEB29015, sample SAMEA2738143) | human oral metagenome | biome: human oral; feature: human-associated habitat; material: saliva | place: China | collected 2163 ...
ATTTTGGTTTGGTTTTCATTGAATGAAAACCCGCACTCTGGCTTATGTCCAATTCCTAAGAATTGGTTACCTTACATTGTTCAGTTTTCAAAGATCTATACGTCTTATCGCCAACTAGTAGCGACTTGACTATGATATCAAATCGACAAGAGGTAGTCAAGCAGTTTTTCAACTTTTTTCGTTGTTACGCTGTTTTTAACTTTCTTATCCATCGACTTCACTTAGTATAGATGAGTTTAGACCTACCGTCAAGCCCTTAGAGTATGAAGTTTTCTACATATTCACCCTCTATTTTTACCTCCTACCACATCCTGTATACAAGTTATATTTCCTATACAATAAATGCTAATTTTATTTATTTTTTCTATTCATTTTTATCAAAGTCTTTAGAGATTACCTCTTGATTTAAACTGTATCTACTATCTCAAGGAGCTCTTGTTTATAATTATTTTATTTGTATTCACTATTTTCTCATGCTATTATTCTATTAGTCATTTCACTTATGGTTTATAAATCTTCTTTCTCTAGGGGATATTTTTAATATAATTGGTATAATTAATAGGTACTAGTATGAAAAACGCTTTTAAACAATTAACAATTGTCGCTGCACTCACAGCAATGACTTTCATTCCCTCCTTATCCCATGCTGCGACAGTTGCTGACATGCAGCCATCAGAAATCACTGTTACAGGTAATGCTCAACGAACTATGGCCCCTACTTATGCCATCTTATCCCTTGGTCTTACCTCCTCTAGCTCCAATGTTACCGCTGCTAAATCAGCTAATGACAAGGTTATGAGTCAACTTATTAACAGTCTCAGTAGCCAAGGGCTTGCCAAGAAGGATATATATAGCTCCAACATCTCCGTCAACCCTGATTACAATTACGACAATGGTAATCGTACAATTACATCCTATTCCATTTCTAATACAGTAACAGTTCGTATTAATAACCTTGATAAGGTTAGCTCAATCATTGGCGCTGCCGTGCAAGCAGGAGCTACTGAAATCAACTCCCTTACCTTTAAAGCCGATGTACCAAATGCCCTACAAGACCAACTTACTGTGGACGCCATTAAAGATGGCCGCCACAAGGCAGAAATCATGGCTTCCGCTTTAGGTAGAACCTTAGGCCCTGTTAAAACGGTCTCTACTAACCAAGTATCTACTAATTCAATCGATACCATGCCACGCCTTGCTAAGGTTGGTGCTGAACTTTCTCTTTCCACAAGCACTCCAGTCGAACAAGGGAGCCTAATTGTATCCCAAGATGCAAATATGACCTACTATCTTCAATAGAGCTTTAGCTTCCTACTTCTATAAGCCATAATAAACCGCAAAAATAAAGAGGACATCCCTTAGGGTGTCCTCTTTTATATATGTTTAACAATGAGAGATTTTACTTATCTCCTGGCACAGTTCCCACATGAACAGCTACAATACCACCAGTCAATTCTGTATAATGGGCATCTTCATAGCCCAATTCTTTCCAGTAATCCAAGATGACATCTTGATGGGGATAACGACGCAAAGATTCAGGCAACCAAGCATAGGAAGAGTTATCCTTGGACAAACTCCCTAAAAATGGCAAAATTTTCTCGAAATAAAGATAGTAAAGTTGCTTAAAGCCAATCATAGATGGTTTAGCCAATTCTAAGGTAACCACTTTCCCCCCTGGCTTAACCACCCGTTGCATTTCCTTAAGCACTTGTTTAACATCCGGTACATTACGCATAGCAAATCCAGACATGGCCGCATCAAAACTGTTATCTTCATAAGGAAGGTTCATAGCATCCCCTTGCAAGCAGTGCACATGACCGGATAAGCCTTGGCGATCCACCCTACGTTGTCCTTGTGCAAGCATTTCTGCATTAAAGTCCAGTGCTTCCACATAAGCCCCTGGGTGTTGCCGGAGGGCCTCCACTGTAAAAACGCAAGTCCCACAAGCCACATCAAGGACTTTAGATTGGTCGTTCATATTCATTTGCTTAACAGCGAACTTACGCCAAAAATAATCCTGACCAAAACTCAAGACCGTATTCATTAAGTCATAATGGCGCGCAATATTTGAGAAAACGCCTTGTACAAAAGCTTCTTTCTCATTATGGTCCTTAAATTCTTTCATAGTAGTCGTCTATCCTTTATATAGGTATATTATATATATGTCTTAATAAGCCTTAGGAAAGTATAACATAATCCCATATTTCTTACAAAAAGCCTTGCAGTCCTGCGGTGTATTTTGTATAATTACATTTGTCCATTAACAAAGGATATTTTAAATTGTGTTTTTTAGGAGATTACCTTATGAAAGCCATATTCCAAGCCATCAACCGGGTGAGCCTCATCAAGCAAATTATTGTAGGTCTCATCATAGGTATTGTCGTAGCCTTACTAGCACCAGAAGCAGCCAAAGACTTAGCCCTCTTAGGGACCCTCTTCGTAGGCGCTCTCAAAGGGATTGCCCCTGTTCTCGTTTTCTTCCTCGTCCTATCTGCTATTTCCAAGCAAAAGACCGGTGAAAAAACGGGGATGTCTACAGTTGTTATGCTCTATGTATTAGCTACCTTCGTAGCAGCAGTAACAGCTGTTATTGTATCCCACTTCTTCCCAACCACCTTACACTTGCAAATGGCTGATGTAAAGCAAGCCGCCCCAGAAGGAATTACAGCGGTCCTTACAACACTTCTCAAGAACATCGTGGACAATCCAGTCCATGCCCTCCTGGAGGGTAACTACATCGGTATTCTAGGCTGGGCTATTCTTTTTGGTTTCGCCCTCAAGCATGCGCCAAGTGGTTCCAAAGAAGTATTTGATGCTATTTCTTCTGCCGTTGCTAAAGTTGTAACCTGGATTATCCACTTAGCCCCTCTTGGGATCATGGGGCTTGTGGCTGATGCTATCGCTACTAACGGGATTGAAGCACTACTCAGCTATGTACAACTATTGGTTATCCTTCTAGGTACTATGTTGCTAGTTGCCTTCGTCATCAACCCAATCCTTGTAGCTCTTGTCATCAAACGCAACCCGTACCCTCTCGTTTTCAAGTGTATCCGTGAATCCGGTATTACTGCCTTCTTCACCCGGTCCTCTGCCGCTAACATTCCAGTCAACTTAGACTTGGCTAAACGCTTGAAATTATCCCCTGATATTTATTCCGTATCCATTCCTTTGGGAGCTACTGTAAACATGGGCGGTGCAGCTATCACAATCACTGTCATGACACTTGCTGCCGTTAACACATTAGGGATTACTGTGGATACACCTACTACAATTCTCTTATCCATCATTGCTGCTATTGGCGCCTGTGGCGCTTCTGGTGTAGCTGGTGGTTCCCTTCTCCTGATTCCTTTGGCCTGTTCCCTATTCGGCATTTCCAACGACGTAGCCATGCAAGTCGTAGGGGTCGGCTTCATTATCGGTGTCCTTCAAGACTCCACAGAAACAGCTCTCAACTCCTCTACTGATATTCTCTTTACGGCAGCTGCTGACTACCGTAAACGAGGCTATCGATCCGACTGGGACTAATCCATCTCATAAGGCAACTCCTTTATCAGGCTCCTAGCCAAGCTAGGAGCCTTTTCATATGGGTATACACGTAATGGAAAAGCTCCCTCACACAGTGAGGGAGCTTTTCTATTACCGAATCCAATTGATTCGCATTTGAATCGCATATTCCGGCGCCATAAGTTGAAGGGTCGTAGTAATAACCCGTTGTAGATAATCCGCCTTCTTCGAATCTTCAATAGGTATAATCATAATAAACTCCAGGCGGCGGTCCATAGAGCCAGTGCGTATTACTCGAACATCATGAACCTCATAGTCAGGCCCATAAGCCTTAACCAACTCCACCAATCGTTTTGCCCAGAATTTTGTTAGTTTATCTTGTACTAATGGGTCTAAGTGAGTTGTCAAAATAATGCCCATTTTTTCATGCATATCTTGCTCAATTCGGTCAAGAATATTGTGACTAGACATAGGATCCATAGAGGCATCCATTTCTATATGAATTGAAGCATACTCATTACCTGGCCCATAGTCATGAATTAAAAGATCATGAACGCCTAGCACCCCTTTGTAAGAAAGAACAAAGCGCTTAATCGCCTCTACATGCTCCTCAGAAGGGACTTCACCTAAAATTCGATTAGTGGAATCCTTCAAAACATCCCAAGCAGCATGCGCAATAAGCAAAGCTACCAAGATCCCCAAGTAGCCATCAATATCCACTTGGAAAATCGCTGCTACAACAAGGCCAATCAGGATGGCCGCCGTAGCAAAGACATCCGATAGGGAATCCTTAGAGTTAGCCTGTAGAATAGGCGAATTAATAGCTATCCCTAAGGACTTTAAAATACGACTCAGGGAAAACTTAACCACCATAGCGAAAACCATACAGACAATCATTAAACCCGATACATCAACCAACTTTGGTTGAAGAATCCGATCATAAGACTCCATAGCTAACTGAATAGCGATAAAGAAGAGAATCATGGAAAAACCAATGGATAAAAGATATTCAAAGCGTCCATGACCATAAGGATGCTCCTTATCTGCATGACGGTGAGTAAGAGCAAAACTTAAAAGGGATAAGAGCGAGCCCCCTACGTCCGTAACATTATGAACTGCATCAGAAATAAGGGCAATAGACCCCGTCATAAGGCCCAGTACAAACTCAGCTATAAAGATGAGGCCATTAAAGATAACCCCCAAAATTCCCGCGAAACGGCCCACTTGATAACGTTGCACATCAGGAGAAGCCGCCCCATTAACGATATGCCATTTGATCAAAAAGTCTTTCATATATACACCTATAGACATAAGTATAACCCTAATAGAACACAAAATCTTACAGGATAAGAACCTTATTTAGTATAATCTATTATCTCAACATTATCAATTAGTTTTTCTAAATGATAATAAATATCTATATTTTTCAATCTATGCTATACTGAAAATAGTTGTAGGATTTACTTACACTTGTAAATAAGGATTAGATTACTAATAAGTATACGCTAGATATAATCTACTTCCTATACATTTATAATTAACTCTTTCCTCTAAGAAAGGAGCCATCTATGAGAACATATGATCTTATCGTTATTGGGTCAGGTGGCGCTTCTATCGTAGCAGATGCGGCTATTGCTGCCGGCAAAAAAGTAGCTATTATTGAAAAGACAAAATTTGGCGGTACCTGTGCAACTCGCGGTTGTATCCCTACAAAGGTCATGGTAACGGCGGCTAACGCCATTCGTGAAATTGAAGACTACCAACATATCGGCATAAAAACAGCGCCGGCCTCTATTGACTGGTCCCTCATGTCCAAGCGAGTCTGGGAAGTGATCAACCGCCATAAGGGCACCCAAAAATATTATGAGGATGCACCAAATACAGATGCTTTTTGGGGTACGGCTACCTTTGTGGACAATCATACCATCGACATGATTCCAAACGATGGCTCCGAAAGCATTCGCATGACAGCCCCCACTATCATCATTGGTGTAGGGGGCCATTCCAAAGTTGCCCCTACACCAGGTCTGGAAGAAGCGGGCTATCTAACCTCTGAAAATCTCTTTGGCCAAGACTACCCAGACAAGCCTTACAAGTCTCTCATCGTCATAGGCGGCGGCCCAATCGGTACTGAATTTGCCCATGTCTTTTCTGCAGCCGGTACAGAAGTAACACTCGTGCAACGTAATGTACGCCTTCTTCCTAAGGAAGACGAGGCCGTTAGCCAAGCCATCTATGACAATATGAAGGATCATATGAAGATTTTCCTCAACACTGTCATCGAGTCCGTTCAAGTCGAAAAGGGAGAAAAGGTGGTTACGGTTCGCAATCGCGACACCAATCAAGTCACCCAATTACGAGCTCAAGAGATTCTTATCGCTACAGGCATTCAACCTGCTATAGAAGAATTGGGCTTGGAGCACACAGATATCGATCAACTACCAGGCGGTTGGATCAAGACTAATGAATTTCTTGAAACATCTGTCGATGGTATCTACGCCTTAGGTGATGTCAACGGCGGTGCCCAATTCCGCCATAAAGCAAATTACGAAGCGGATATCATCGCCCATAACCTCTACCGCGCACACTCTATTGACGATATGCGTTGGGCCCGCTACGATGTGACCCCTGCTGTCACCTATACTTATCCTGAGGTAGGCCATGTAGGCCTTACCGAAAAAGAAGCGCAAGAGCAGGGTTATAAGGTAAAAACAGGCATCAACCACTATTCCACTATGGCCAAGGGCTTTGCCATGGGGCTAATACCTGGAAAAACCAATGATGGCTTTGTAAAAATTGTGGTCGATGCCGATACCAATACAATATTAGGTATGCATGTCATCGGCCCCCAAGCCTCTATCCTCTTCCAGCCTTTTGTCAATCTCATGAATGCAGGTCCTACTAGGATTATCCCAATTCATGAAGAAATTGCTTCTGAAAGAGCCAAGAAGGCCCGAGCTAAAGGAATTATTCGCCCTATGGACCCACATTCTGTCATCACCGTAGGCGAGACAATGACGCCTCACCCTTCCCTTTCTGAAGTTATCATGTGGACCCAATACTATTTAGAAAAACGCTGGTAACATATAAAGAAAAAGACCAACCTAGCTAAGCTAGGTTGGTCTTTTTCCTTATAGAAACCTATATTCCCAGTTCCTATTTATTTGTCATCAGATCCATCATCTCGGGAGAAACCAAAGAGCTTGTTAAGCGGTGTCCCTGGTTCTGGTTCTGGCTCAGGTGGGATTGGAGTCGCTTGGGACTTGTCTGTTACAGCACCAGTCTTAGCATCCACAGTTACATAAGACTCCATACCAGCTTGTTGCATGTAAATGCGGTAGGAAATAGCATTGTCTTTGGCAGTTAACTTCCACCCTTTAGCAACAGCCCCATCACCCAAGGCCAATTGAGCTGTATTTTGTGCTACCTCTGGTTGCACCACATTACGTACATTAAAGATATTACCGATAATGGCCTTTGGTTTACCGCCAATTTTTTCCTTAGATGTCTTACCAGTTACGATATCAATATCAACCGTGTAGGTATTTCCAATAGAATAGCCTTCTACCCGGTAAAAGTACTTTAATTTATCAGTTTTTAACTCCACAGAATGGATGGCTGTATTGGCATATTTCTTAGCAAAAATAGACCCTACTTCCGGTAAGGACAAGACCATGGATTGATTGGTGCTATTAGGGCGAGTGACCACCATATTTGCTTCCAAATCAGGTTTTTTTTCTTTAGCCTGCACAGTTGCTGGTGCTGTCACAGAGAAAGCAGTCACAGCGAGCAAGCCCGCTGCTACTATAGACAAAGTCTTCTTAGTCATGAATTCCTCCTATATACCGCATCCACTCTCATCGGTATAGTAAAAATAATATGCCGTTAGTATACCATACTTAATTAGGTATATTCAAATAAGGCCATAGTGGCCAAACAAAAAGCCTCTAGCTACTCTAGAGGCTTTTATAGTTATAAATAATTATGTATAAAGATTGAAGGTATACACGAAGAACACTGTGAACTTAGTTTATAACAATTTCTCTCCCCGCTTTTCCACCACTCGATGACGTACATCCTCTTGGAGGAGCTTATATATGGTAGCTACTAATGGTACGCCAATTAACATACCTGCAATGCCATAAAGAGAACCACCGACGATAACCGCAGCCAATACCCAAAGACCGGGAAGACCGACAGAAGAGCCAATAATGCGAGGGTAAATAAAATTGCTTTCAATTTGGTGTATTACCTCTAAAATAATAAGGAAAACCACGGTTTCCCAAGGACTCACTGTCAAGAGGATAATAGCACCAATCACCGCACCAATATAGATACCTACCATAGGAATAAGACCCGTTAAGCTAATGACACAGGCAATAGTCCAAGCATAGGTCACGCCAAAGGCCATAAGGGTAACACCCATAAAAACACCTAATACTAAGGCATCTAAGAACTGGCCAATAAAGAATTGAGAGAAGGTTGTATAGGCTACGGACAACCAATGAGAGCATCTCTTATAGGCCTCTGTACTCATATAAGCCTTGGCAAAAGAGGCTGTTTGAGAGGATAACTTTTCTTTGTCTAATAGTATATAAACCGCAAAGAAAAGACCAATCAAGGCATTGAAGACCCATTCTGCCGCAGTTCCTAATGTTTTTACAACATAAGAACCACCCTTAGAACCCCACTCACTCAGATTACCCACCCAAGTTTGCCCCTGAATGGTACTCACAATGGTATCAGGCGTTATACCTGGAATAATGTCCATATGATTAGTCACAAATTCTAAGCCATGTTGGTAAACAATAGGAATAGCCATGACGATAAGGCCTAAGGAGTGGGCCAGTTGAGGTACAGCCAATCTGACCACAAATGCGATAAAGAGGGCCACCAAAAAGATGGATAAGAGTATGGCTACTGGCCGCCTTGCATGGCGAGCAATGGGATGGCCTTTTCCTGGCCACAAGATGCGCTCCAAACGACTGACGATAATATTGAGGACAAAGGCCATGCAGAACCCAACAATAAGAGGCATACAAGCATCAATCAAGCCCATGGCAAAATCAGTAATATCCGTAATCCGCATGGCTGCTGTAGCAACAATGCCTAGCAGACAGATCAAGAGAATAATCTGTTTATAGTGTCTCAGTAAATTCATAAGCACCCCAAGCCTAAGCTTTTATAATAAAACTATTATATATAAGCCTAGACCTACATAATCATTTTTAATTAGATGTAATCATTATACCATGGAATAAACTAATCGAAGCCCTTCTCTTTATCTACTAAATCCATCAAACATAGACTAGTCTAACAATAAACAGTTTAGTTAATAAGAATAAATAAAAAGAAGTCCCTAAGGACTTCTTTTTATTTAAAACCTATTTATGGTTTACAAATACATCGACACGACGGTTTTCTGCACGACCTGCTGGTGTTGCATTATCAGCCACTGGTTTCCAATCGCCATTAGCAAGACCTACCAAACGATTAGCACTTACGCCATTGTTTACTAGGTATTGAGCTACGGATTGAACACGACGTTCAGACAAGCCTTGGTTATATTCATGAGTGTAGGAAGAGTCAGCATTACCAACTACTTTAACGATATCGTTAGGGTATTGGTTAGCTGCATTCAATGCAGCAGACAAATGTCCTGCTTGATCAGCACGTGGTGTATCTACATCGGAATCGAAATAGATAGAAGTTGTGTAGTAGTCAGCTTTTTGTACCATAGGAGCTGGTGTTTCGACTACTGGTGCTGGAGTTGGAGCAGGTTTTGGAAGTGGTTTTTCAGAGTGACCACCGAAGCGGAGGGACAAGCCAGCTGTCAACCCTTTGAAGGTAATGTTTTTGTCAGACCAATCATTCCACTTAGTATTGATGTACTTATAACCAACATTAAGGTCAGCATTGCGGTTAATATGGTAACCCAAGCCAGCTTCCCATGTAGTAGTATTTTTAGTGCCGATGCCAGCTTTACCGTATACTTCCAATTTATGACCAATTGGTGCCTTTGCAATCAAGCCCAATTGAGCAATGTTGTTAACATGACGGTAGCCTTCTTCGCGAAGGAAGCCAGAACCAGCTGCATTAGTAGGACGATGACCATCGAAGTAATCGCCAGAGATGCGGGCCCAACCACCATATACAGCTACATTTTTACCCAAGGATTGAATCAAGTTAACTTCGTGCATTTGATTATTGCGGTTAACGTATTCATTAGGTGCAGTAGACCCTGTTTCAAAGTCAGAGTTAGCCGTATTTAATCCTGTGTACGCGTATTGGATAGCAGTCTTGTTGCCCAAGGCATAAGTTAAACCACCTTGGAAATTCCACTTATAATCGGACAATAAGTTGTGGCCTTCCCAATGAGAGTTGCTTGCATATTGCGCAGGGCCTTCTGTTACAGTACCTGCATCAGCTTTTGTGTGCATAGCACCCAAATCAACTTGGAACTCCCCTTTGTTAAAAGAAGTTTGTGGTGTAGCACCTACTACGGAAATACCCATAGCAGTTACTGCAGCTAAAGCGAGCAATTTTTTCATATCCAGTTTCTCCTATTACTTAATGACAATCATACCTTGAATAGTTTCATATTCAATGATTCTCACAAATTATACTACAGTGAGCATTTTATGAAAAGACTTTTCTGAAAAGTTTATAAATAGTTTATTAAAGAAATGATGAGCTTATATTCAACTTATATTACCATCACTAAATTTACTAGTTAATAACGTGTTTTTATAATTATATTTATTGTTTGCAAATATAATTATTAATGAAGTTTTCATAGTTTTAACATCTTTTTATAAATTAACTAATATATTATACAACTTTATCAATACATCTTTATGTCATTTTATGTAATTAATCTATTTTGCCCTCATCTAGCAAGTCATAAAAAAAGCTCCCTTAGGGAGCTTTTTATTGCTAACAAAGAAATTAGCGGTTTACGAATACGTCTACACGGCGATTTTCTGCACGACCTGCTGGTGTTGCATTAGAATCAGCTGGTTTACGATCACCATTAGCAAGACCTACCAGACGGTTAGAGTTTACACCATTGTTTACGAGGTATTGTGCTACAGATTGCACACGACGTTCAGACAAGCCTTGATTGTATTCTGCCGTGTAAGAAGAGTCAGCATTACCTACCAATTTAACAGCATCGTTAGGATATTGGTTAGCTGCATTTAATGCTGCTGCCAAGTTAGGTGCTTGATCCGCACGTGGAGTATCTACATCGGAATCGAAGTAAATAGAAGTTGTATAGTAGTCAGCCTTCTTAATTTGAGGAGCTGGTGCGACAGGATCTGGTGCTGGCGCTAGAGTAGCTACTGGCGCCACTGTTTTTTTAGAATGGCCACCAAAGCGATAAGAAATACCTGTAGTCAAGCCTTTCCAAGATACATTTTGATCTTGATTAGCTGCGGTATTGATATATTTATACCCTACATTGAGGTCCAAATCTTTAGCAGCTTTCACACCTAAACCAGCTTCCCAAATGGATGTATTTTTAGTACCTAAGGCACCTTTAGCGTACGCCTCTAGACGAGAACCAATATTAGTCTTAAGGATAGCACCAAATTGAGCAACATGGTTACGTTCATTATTTCGATAAATTCCATTGCCAAGATTCTTGGAGAAGAAACCACCATCAAAATTTGCATAGCCTTGATAAAGTGCTACATGTGGGTTCAAAGATTCAATGATATTCACTTCATGTATACGGGTCTCTGAATTTTGACCATTAGCATTGAGGGAATCAGTTGTGTGCAAACCAGTGTAACCATATTGCAAAGCAACACGATTAGTAAAAGCATGGGTCACACCAGCTGTACCATTCCAATGACGATCAGATTGCCAGTTAGAACCATCAGTTTGTGTGTATAAAGCGCCAGCATCCACTTGAGTCTGACCAGCTTTAAATTGAGTTTGAGGTGTAGCGCCTACTACGGAGATCCCCATAGCAGCTACTGCAGCCAAAGCGAGTAATTTTTTCATACTTATTCTCCCTTACATACTCTCAGTAAAATTATGTCGAAGATTTTCGATATTCAATCTTGCTCACTGATTATACTATAATGACAATAAGATGAAAAGCATTTTATTGATTTTGTCTAAATTTATTTTAATTTTAATTCTAAGAACCAAATTTAATAATTCGATAAATACCTTCTATAAATAGCGACAACTCAACATATTTTAAAATAAATACGACTACCATTTAATCAGGAATATTACAGAAAAATATATTAATTCATCTACGGAGCCAGCTATATTTATTTTTTTTAATACATTTTAGTATCATAAATTAGCAAAATATTTTTTAGCTAATAAAAAAGCACAGGGAAAGCTCCCCTTAGGGAGCTTTCCCTGTGCTAACACTAGTAATTAGCGATTTACAAACACGTCTACACGACGGTTTTCTGCACGACCTGCTGATGTTGCATTAGAATCAACTGGTTTTTTATCGCCATTAGCAAGGCCTACCAACCGATTTGCATCAACGCCATTATTTACAAGGTATTGAGCTACAGATTGAACACGACGTTCAGACAAGCCTTGGTTATAAGCTGCATTATAAGAGGAGTCAGCATTCCCTACCAATTTAACGCGATCGTTAGGATATTGGTTAGCTGCATTTAATGCTGCAGCCAAGTTAGGTGCTTGATCTGCTCGTGGTGTATCTACATCAGAATCAAAGTAAATAGAAGTTGTATAGTAGTCTGCTTTTTTAACAGTAGGAGCTGTTGGATCAACTACTGGAGCAGGTGTTACAGGTGTCACAACCGGTTCAGCTACATCAGAGTGAGCACCGAAACGGTAAGACAAACCAGTCGTGAAACCTTTGAAGGTTGTGGAGTGATCATCTGTCAAGCGAGTATTGATTTGTTTGTAACCAGCTTTGAGGTCAAGGTCATTAGTAACCTTATAACCAAGGCCCGCTTCCCACAAGGAAGTATCCTTAGTACCTACAGCACCTTTAGCGTATGCTTCCAACTTATGACCAATAGGAGCTTTTGCTACCAAGCCCACTTGTGCAATATTGTTGTCATGAGCAAAATGATCGCCACCGATATTAGCCCAACCAGCATAAGCCGCTACGTTTTTACCCAAGGATTGAACCACATTAACTTCATGCATGCGGTTGTCGGAATCACCATTCTTTACATTGAGACCTTGGTAATTGTATTGAAGAGCTGTTTTATCTCCCAAAGCGTAGGTTACGCCACCATCAAAGTTCCATTTTTTATCAGAAGAAACACCTGCAGTCTTGTTTTCTACATTAGATGCCCCCAAATCAATTTGAGTTTGACCTTTTGTAAAGGTTGTTTGAGGTGTAGCACCAACCATGGAAATGCCCATAGCTGCTACAGCTGCCAAAGCGAGTAATTTTTTGTTCATAATTCTTACCTCCTAGTATTTATAGTCCTTTCTACTAATACTTAAAAACAAACAACTATAAATACATATCTTAGTATAATTATATTATAAGAGTTTCATGTAGGCCTTACAATGATAGGGATCATAATTTATCCTTTTTTTATATTTACAAAACCTCGCTATTGTAATCTTTTTTTACCGTAAGTACGGTTTGAATTCTCCCGTAAAGCTAGTACAATGAATATATATAACAAAAGGAGGATTTATGACTAAACATGCTTTGGCTATCCGCCACATCCACTTTGAAAACCTCGGAATCTTAGAACCCGTCTTAAAAGAACTGGGCTTTGCTATTACATACGTTGAGGCTCCCACTACTAATCTAGCTACTATTAACGCTCAGGATCCAGCCCTCTTGATTGTCCTTGGTGCCCCTATCGGCGCATTTGATGAAGAGACCTACCCCTTCTTAGAAGAAGAAATGGCCCTCATCAAGTCTCGTCTTGATTCCGGCAAACCTCTTTTAGGAATTTGTCTTGGGGCTCAACTTATGTCCCGACTCTTAGGAGGCAAGGTGCAAGCTATGCCAAACCACTTAAAAGAAATTGGCTTTGCCCCAATCCGCCTATCTCCTCAAGGACAAGATTCCCCTTTGGCAGCCTTGGGAACTACCCCCGTCCTCCACTGGCATGGCGACCAATTTGAAATCCCCTCCAATGCAATCCGCCTTGCAGAAACAGGCGTCTGCCCTAACCAAGCCTTTTCTGTGGGCTCTAATGTATTGGGCCTTCAATTCCATATGGAAGCCGATCCATCTAAGATTGAAGCCTGGTTGGTCGGTCATGCTTGCGAATTGGCAACTAACCGCATCAATATTGACAAAATCCGTAAAGATGCCCAAAAGGTTAGTCAATCTCTTCCTGCCGCAGGTGCAGAGGCTTTCCGTTCTTGGGTTGCTCAATGGGATGTAAAGAAGAAATAAATTATCACCTCTATGTACTAACAGACTAGTAGCAAAAGCACCACCCTCCTAATTCCGAGAATTGATTTGAAATGAAAAAGAATGCTGATAAATCAACATTCTTTTTAAGTATTATTTGCAAAAAACAAGATATTTTGTCTGTTTAGCTACCAAAAAGATACCATATCTGCTTATTTTTTCTTACAATTTTTTTGATGTGCTTTTAATTTCTTCATCGCCCAATCATAATGACTTGAAGTAGTGCTTACAAAATACGAACCAAATACACTTCCTCCTACCCTACAATATTTGTACAAATTTTATAGGTTTCATCTAATAGAAACTTATAACTTGGGATTTGTTTACTTACAGTACGCCTCTATTTTATCCTCATATTTTTTCAAAAGTTCCCGTGAATATATTTTTTCATTTTTTGAATCTCTAACTTCTTTCCAAAGGATAGCTGCAACTTTTAACTTGTTAGAATAGTATTCGCTAAATTCATCTGTACAAAAATCTTTTAAAAATTGGTTCCATTGGCAAACTGAATTATCATATTTGGCATAGTCTGATTCTCCATAGTATATTTTAATCATATCTTGGATTGTAAATTTTATATCGTTATCCCTTTTTACTTTTCGCCAAGCTGTTGCCATATCAGCATTAAATTTAAACGAATTAACGCCTATTACCTCTGAAAAATAATCTCGAAATTTTTGGTTAAAAGAAAATCCGCATTCAAGTAACGGTGTATCTAATGTTATAACTTCGGATTGATTTTTGTTTCCTTTGCTCAAAAATTTTTCTATCCTATTTCCCTTAAAATATTGTTCTATAATATGATTCAACTCCTGTTTTGTACATCTATACTCCAATCCAAGAGATTTACAAATTTGTGAAAGTTCATCTCGATACCAGTAGTATCTGTTAAATTCTTCAAATGATTTTATATCTCGAAAATCAGGTCTATTCTCTTTCAAATGCTTACCTCTACAAGTTCTAATTTTACTATTTCTTTTTCTTGGGGTTAGGTGTTGGTAGCTCATCATACATTGAATTGTTTATTAAGAAGTCCTGTAAAAGACTAATAATTTGGTTTTTATCTTCCTCTGTTAATTCATGTTCTCTCAATAAACTAACTATCTCCTCAAGGCCATCATCTCGTCCTTTAAGAATCTCAAAAGAAGTATTTAAGATTTCAGCTAGTTTCTCTACTGTATCATCCTTATGTCAAAAACTAGATATACCGGTGTTACGAAAGATGATAAGACTGGCAAATATACTTATTATTTTAAAGCTGGAGTTGACCTAGCTACTGGTAAACCTTATCAAGAACGTAGACGTGGTTTTCAAACCGCAAAAGAAGCCTTTGAAGCACGTACAAGAGCCTTGAATAAGATACAACAAAAAGGAGGAATTAAGCATACTCAATGGACTTTTAAGCAGTTTATGGAAGAAGTTTTTATGCCAAATTATTACGCTACAACAAGTCCGGATCTCGAACACAGACGTCAAGTTATATTCGATGAATTTATTCAATACTTTGGTAAGAAAAAACCTAGAGAAATTACTACTTATGATGTGATTAATTATAGAAACGGTTTATTAGAGAGATATTCAAATTCATATACAAGAAACAAGATGACTTTGCTTAATCAAGTTTTGAAAACTGCAAAAAAATATGGGTTGATTTTTCATGAAATTCCCACAAGTAATATCAGTCCAATTCCAATCATAAAAAAACATATAGATTTTTGGACAAAAGACGAGTTCCAAAAAGTAATACAATCACTTGATAAAAAGAGTTATTTTGAGCACTTTGTTTATACACTTTTTTGGCTTTATTATTTTACAGGAATGCGTGTAAATGAGGCGACTGCTCTTTATTGGGAAGATGTAGATTTTGAAAAGAAAACTCTAGCAATCAATCACAACTTACAGTACATAAACCGTGAAAATTGGGTTAGGCGTAACAAACTAAAAACCGAAAGCTCCAGACGAACCATTGGCCTTGATGATAATACTCTAAACGTACTTAAAGAATGGAAAGAAAGACAAGCAAAAGTTGACAAGATACCATTCATTCTATCTCTTGATGGAAATCCATATCGTAAACGTAGTATTAGAGACCAGATTCTAAAATATTCTAAACGTGCAGGAGTTAAATACATTCAACCAAAAGGTTTAAGACACTCCCATGCGTCATTACTTATTAATGAATATAATGTAAATGCTCTATATATTCAAAGACGATTAGGTCATTCTGATGTCAAAACTACACTTAGCATTTATAGTCATTTATACCCAAACGCTGATTCCGAATTAACGGATAAACTCAATCTCATATCAAGTGATTTTATCGATTAATTCTCTTTGGCTACCAAATTAGCTACCAAAAGATAAAAAACTACCTCAAAAGCCTTATTTTAAAGGGCTTTTTTCCTTATTTTCCCACTATTTCTAAGAGGGTGGTGCTTTTTTATAATCTATTTAGCTTTCGCTTTACTAGTAGGCTAACCTAACTTGTGCCAATGAAGATTTCTAAAATTCACCCATAAGGCCAGCAAAGACACTGCCACTTTCACCATCGATGGTGATGATTTGACCATCCTTAATCTTGGTCAAGGCATCCTTACCGCCCAAAATGGCAGGAATGCCAAAGTGAATGGCTGCGATGGCCCCATCAGAGGTAAAGCCATCTTCTACGGTAACCAAGCCAGCCGCCGTCTTAGCCAATTCCATATATTCTGGTTCCATGGCTGAAATAACCAAAATATCCCCTTCCTTGAAGTCACTGTGATTAGCATGGTCTTTGGCAAGATATGCGCGGCCTGTAGCAGACTTACGTACACAGCCATTGCCGGATACTAATACTTCCCCAGCCACGTGAACGCGGATCATATTAGTTGTGCCCGAACTACCTGCAGATACACCGGCTGTTACTACCACTAGGTCACCAGAATAGATAAGACCTTCAGCCAAGGATACATTGATAGCTTGGTTTACCAGTTCATCTGAATTAGTACAAGTTTCGCCCTTAATGGCCTCTACCCCCCAAAAAAGTTGCATGCGGCGGATGGTAGAATCATGTGGCGTGATGGCCACAATCCGAGTAGAAGGTCGGTTACGAGCAATATTAATAGCTGTATGACCAGATTCTGTGCAAGTTAAAATAGCCTTAGCATCCAAAGACTTAGCTACGGAAACAGCAGCTGTACAAATGGCTTCTGTAGTCATTACCGTATCACGACGGATAATACGACCTTCGTTATTATAAATCTTAGCCGCTTCCGTCACTTCCGCAATACGGGTCATTGTTTCTACAGCTTCTATAGGATAAGCACCGTTAGCTGTCTCACCAGAAAGCATAATGGCATCAGTTCCATCCAAAATAGCATTAGCTACGTCAGAAGCTTCCGCCCGAGTTGGGCGAGGATTTTGAATCATGGATTCCAGCATTTGTGTAGCTGTGATGACAGGTTTACCCGCTCGATTACATTTCTCAATCATCATCTTTTGAAGAACAGGAACCTCTTCCGCAGGGATTTCTACGCCCAGATCTCCGCGAGCAACCATGAGTCCATCGGACATTTCTAAAATATCATCCAGATTTTTAAGGCCTTCTGCATTTTCAATCTTAGAAATAATCTTAATATCCGCTCCCTCTTCTTCAAAGATACGACGGATGGCCACTACATCTTGCCCGCGCTGCATAAAGGAAGCCGCTACGAAATCAACCCCTTGTTGACAGCCAAAGCGCAAGTCTTTTTCATCCTGTTCAGATACAGGTGGCAGGCTAAGAGCTACACCTGGTACTGCGACCCGTTTACGATTGCCAATTTCGCCCGTATTAACAACGCGGGTCAGAATATCTTGCCCTTTTACTTCTAAAACGTTGAGCTTTACAAGACCATCAGCCAAGAGAATTTGGTCACCGACGGATACGTCATTTACGAGTCCTTCATGATTTACAGAGGAAATTTCCTCGGTCCCTTCCACATTCCGAGTAGTGAGGGTAAACTCTTGCCCTGCCTCTAAGAGGACCTTACCCTCCTTAAAGAGGCCCAAGCGTACTTCTGGCCCCTTGGTGTCGAGCATAAGGGCTACGGGCTTGCCTGTGATGAGGGACGCATCCCTTACCATTTGCATCCGTTCAGCCTGCTCCTCATGGTTACCATGAGAGAAGTTAAAGCGGGCTACATTCATACCGGCATTGAGCAGACGCTCAATGGTGCCCAGCTTATCTGTACCAGGGCCCATGGTACATACGATTTTAGTACGTTTCATAATATACTCCTAAGCTTAATGTATTCATTACGGAAAGTAATTATAGCTTTAGTATACAAGCTCTATCCTCTATCTGACTACAGGAAACCTGATAATTTATTTCATAATCTTATGAAAGTTATGCCAGATCTAGCAACTTTTATCGGTCTATATTTCACCTTAAAAAGTGTCTGTGATGACCAATGAGATTATGTAAGCTCTACCGATCCAGGACCTAATACCTTCTCAATAGCCGCAATGGATTCAGGATCAGGATCAAAACAAAGATTCTTAGGTAGAGGAATAGACTTTTTCTGCTTATGTAGATAGAGGGTGCAAGGCCGTTGGCCTGGTGCCGCTGCCAAAATTTTCTTGAGCGCCTCTGAATGTTGCGGCGTATCGAAGGCTGGTTTAATATGAATAGCCACCTGTCGCACTTGTTCATAATTGACCTTAAGAGGGGCCACTCGGTCAGCGATAATTTGTAATCCTTTTTCATCTGCATCTACACGGCCCTTAACTTTTACCGCCATATCTGGAGCAATGAAGCCCTGGCTAGAGGCATAGGCCTTAGGAAAGACTACCACATCCACGGACCCGGTGAAGTCCTCTAGGCGAATATTAGCCATAGCATCGTTACGTTTAGTCAACCGAGTTACCGCATTAGCAATCAGTCCACCTACCACTATGGATTGGCCATCAAATTTTTCAGGGTTCTCTAGGAGCTTACCGATTTCAAAGAGACCTTCCATTTCCTTTTGATAGGAATCCAGGGGATGGCCCGTAATATAGAAGCCCGTATAGTCCTTTTCATCCCGCAATTTATCTTCTTCAGGGAAATCAGCCGTCTGAGGAATAGCTAATTGATCGACAGCCTCCTCCATATCTCCAAAGAGAGACATCGTCCCCATCGCTTGATCCTTCTGGCTTTTTGCCCCAATGGCTTGTGCATTTTCATAGACCTGTATCAACTGATTGCGGTTTTCTGGGAAGGAATCCATAGCTCCACAACGAATTAAGCTTTCAAGAAGACGCTTGTTGACCACCCGGTAATTAACCCGCTTACAAAAATCCAAAATGGATGAGTAGGTCCCATGTATCTGCCGTTCACGAATGAGGTCGTCAATGGCGGCATCCCCTACATTCTTGATGCCTCCTAAGCCAAAGCGAATAGCCTTGTCCTGCACAGTAAAGGCCCTATCGGAATAGTTAATATCGGGCCCTAGAACTTTATAGCCATGTTTCTTACATTCATTAATATAATAGGTAATCTTATCCCGGTTCCCCATAAAAGACGTCATGGTAGCGGCCATGAATTCAGGGAAGAAGTGGGCCTTAAGGTAGGCCGTTTGGTAGGCAATATAGGCATAAGCTGCGGAGTGAGACTTGTTAAAACCATAGCCGGCGAAGTATAAGAGCAAGTCAAAAACCTGGTTGGCTATGTCTTGGTCTACATGATTCTTTTGGCAACCTTCTAGGAAACCCTCCCGTTGTGCTTTCAGGATGGATTCCTTCTTCTTACCCATAGCTCGTCGCATAAGGTCAGCTTGCCCCAAAGAAAATCCTCCCAAGGCAGAGGCAATCTGCATAACCTGTTCCTGGTAGAGGATAACCCCATAGGTGTCTTTTAAAATAGGCTCTAAAAGTGGGTGGAGGTAAGTTACCTCCTGCTCCCCATGGCGGGACTTGATGAAGTCTGACACCATGCCAGACCCCAAAGGACCCGGCCGATAAAGGGCCACAAGAGGGATTAAGTCTTCAAAGTGTTCAGGCTTTAAATCCATAACCAGGCGGGTAATACCTTCCGATTCCAATTGGAAGACTCCCGGTGTATCCCCTTGAGTGAGGAGGTCACAAGCAGCCTTATCATCTAAAGGAATCGCATTTAAATCTAAATCAATCCCTCGATTTTGCTTGATAAGAACCAATGCATCCCCCATAACCGTCAGGGTGCGCAAGCCCAAAAAGTCCATCTTGAGGAGGCCCAATTCTTCGATATTGTCCTTATCATATTGGGTAACAAAGCCCTCTTCATTAGAGTTCTGCACCGGTACGTGGTCATCCAAAGGATCGGCGGAAATTACAACTCCCGCTGCATGAGTAGAGGAGTTTCTAGCAATTCCTTCCAATTTACGACCAAAGTCAAAGAGCTCTTGTACCTGTGGATCAGACTCATAAAGAGCCTTGAGCTCCTTGGTCTCCAAAGCCTTGTCCAAAGTAATCCCCAATTCATTAGGAATAAGCTTGGCAATACGGTTTACCTCGGCAAGAGGCAGGTCCATGACCCGACCTACATCGCGGATAACCGCACGGGCTGCCTCCGTTCCAAAGGTAATGATTTGGGATACCCGTTCCTGTCCATACTTCCTGGTTACATACTCAATGGCTTTGCCCCGCCGTTCGTAGTCAAAATCGATATCAATATCCGGCATAGATACCCGTTCTGGATTGAGGAAGCGTTCGAAGAGAAGATTATATTTTAGGGGATCCAGACCCGTAATACCCAAGAGATAGGCTACTACAGAACCTGCTGCAGACCCCCGACCGGGGCCCACCAAGATGCCATGATCCCGTGAATATTTAACATAATCCCAAACGATGAGGAAGTAATCCTCAAAGCCCATGTGGCCGATAACACCAAGTTCATAATCTAAGCGTTCCTGGAGTTCTGGGAACATATTTCCATAGAGGCGGGGGATTTCTGCCTCGCAGATCTTACGCAAGTAAGTTTTTGCCGTCTCTCCGTTTGGTACATCAAAGTGAGGTAGGTGGTGTTCATCAAAATTAAAGACCACATTACAACGTTCCGCTATAGCCAAGGTGTTCTCCATCGCCCCTGGGATATGGCCAAAAAGTTGATCCATTTCATCTCCAGACTTGAGGTAGAACTGGTCATTAGGGAACTTCATCCGGTCTTCTTCCGCCCGGCGCCGTCCTGTGGATATACATACCTTGATATCTTGGGCGTCCGCATCCTCCTGATTGACATAGTGAAAGTCATTGGATGCCACTAAGCCTAGGCCGTATTCATCAGCCAATTGAATCAAAGCCTCCTGGGCCTTGAGCTCTTCTGGAAGGCCGTGGTTTTGAATTTCTAAGAAGAAGTTATCAGGTCCAAAGGTATCCTTATACCACTCTATGGCCTGGCGAGCCCCCTCCAGATTGTCCTGCAGTATAAGCTGAGGGATTTCCCCTTGAATGCAGGCGGATAGGGCAATGATTCCCTTGGCATATTGAGCTAAGAGTTCATGGTCAGCCCGTGGTCTAAAGTGAAAACCCTCCGTAGAGGCCTTAGATACGATTTTAACCAGATTACGATAGCCCTCCATAGTCTCTGCGAGCAGGACCAAATGTTTAAGGCGCTCTCGTGACCTTCCTTCTGGTTTATCAAAGCGAGAGCCTGCTGTCACATAGACCTCACAGCCAATGATTGGCTTAAGGCCAGCTGCCTTGGCAGCCTTATAAAACTTAATAGCCGCATACATATTACCGTGATCGGTAACGGCAATAGCTGGTTGTCCTAATTCAACGGCCCGCTTAACCAAATCATCGATGCGGCTAATGCCATCTAAGAGGCTATATTCTGTATGGCTATGTAAGTGCACAAAAGGTTTCATATCCTAGCCTCCTAGTTACCGTGCAAGTAAAAATATGTATTTAAGGCCTTCTTACGGGCCTTCCAATCTGGTAAAAAATGAGCTACCACAGTGTGAAAGGCCTTACTGTGATTAGCATGTACAAAATGAGCATACTCATGAACCATAACATATTCGATAAAGGATTCCGGCCCTTCAATTAGCCGGGTATTCATGTTGATTAACTCCTTCGCAGGCGTACAAGACCCCCAACGGCTAGTCATCCGTCGCTGACGCAACTTAGCTAAGGGCACCTCATAACCTCGCTGGCGAAATCGTTCATAAACCCGTTTAGACCAGGCCTTAAATACCCTCTTACCCAAGCTTCGTAAGTAGCTGTCAAAGGCTTTAAAGCGCTGGTCTTTTGAGGTAGGATCCTTCACGAAAAGATAGAGGGTATCCTTGCCATCAAAAGCACCATAGGCAGATCCAGACCTCTGTAGCACTTCTACCTGCAAGCGGACCTCCTTACCTAGGATAGTCGTCTTCTCTCCTGTCACATACAAGCGTGGAGACCCTTGATTAACCACTATTGATTTAAACTTAGCTTGGGCCCGCTTAATGAAAGGCATCTGCTCGATAATAAAGGATTCTATCCGCGCCAGAGGTACATAGGGAGAAGCAGATAGGTGGAGGGATCCATCAGGATGAATGCGAAGATTGATATTCTTAACCCTTTTTTGAGTCAAAGTATAGGTTAAAGACTCTCCCCCGTAGATTATCTGTCCTTGGTAAGTCGTCATAGGACATCTTCCCTCCTTTCCACAGTTATACTCCCTTGGCTCATCTCGAAAGAGGCCTAATCCAATAGGAAAAGTAATACATTCATTATTATACCATGATAAGAAGAAGCCCTCTCCGAAGAGAGGGCTTCTTTGTTAAGAGTGGTAACACAATACGTGAAGACCGCTTACATAGACTAGAACTATTCAGTTTATTTAGCTTGCTTAGCTGCTTTTGCACGAGCAGACTTATCCAAGATAGTCTTGCGGATACGAATGTTTTCTGGTGTTACTTCTACTAGCTCATCATCATTGATCCATTCCAAAGCTTGTTCCAAGGAGAGAATTCGAGGAGGAGTCAAGCGAACTGCTTCATCGGAAGAGGAAGAACGCATGTTAGTAACATGCTTTTTCTTACATGGGTTAACATCCATATCGAGTTCGCGAGCATTTTCACCGATTACTTGTCCAGCGTATACAGGAACGTTTGGACCAAGGAAGAGAACACCACGGTCTTGAACAGAGTTCAAGCCATATGGGGTTGTTTCACCATCTTCAAAGGCTACCAAGGCACCACGTGTACGGCCTGGGATTTCACCCTTATATGGAGCATACCCATGGAAGACATGGTTCATGATGCCGTTACCCTTAGTAGCTGTAAGGAATTGAGCCCGGAAGCCGATGAGACCACGAGCAGGCACAACGAATTCCATGCGGATATAACCAGCAGTTTCCACCATATTCACCAAGTCGCCCTTACGAACGCCAAGGGATTCCATAACAGTACCCATAAATTCTTGTGGTACGTCAATGGTCAGGTTTTCCAATGGTTCACACAATTGGCCATTAACTTCTTTGAAGATTACGCGAGGTTTACCAACTTGTAATTCATAGCCTTCACGGCGCATAGTTTCAATCAAGACAGCCAAGTGCAATTCGCCACGGCCAGATACCTTAAATTGGTCAGCAGAATCAGTTTCTTCCACCTTCATAGCCACGTTTGTTTCAATTTCGCGGAAGAGGCGGTCACGCAAATGACGGGATGTTACGAAATCACCTTCACGACCAGCGAATGGAGAGTTATTGACAGAGAACATCATGGACAAAGTTGGTTCGTCGATGGTGAGCATTGGCAATGCTTCTGGATTTTCAGGGTCCGCAACCGTTTCGCCGATGTTGATATCTTCAATACCCGCGAAAGCAATGATGTCCCCTACCAAAGCTTCATCAGTTTCAACTCGTTGTAAACCATTATAGGTATAGAGTTTGCCAATACGGCCTTTACGAGTTTCTTCCCCGTTCATAACCACAACTTGTTGGCCTGCTTTCATCCTACCGCGAACCACACGGCCTACAGCGATTTTACCGATGAAATTATCATAATCGAGGGTAGTTGTCATGAATTGAAGAGGACCTTCAGCGTCGCCTTCTGGAGCTGGGATTTCTTTGATCAAGGTTTCGAACAAGGGTTGCATATCAACAGCTTCGTCATCCCAGTTTGTTTTAGCCACGCCGGACCGAGCAGATGCATAAACTACAGGGAAGTCAAGTTGTTCATCGTTAGCTTCTAGCTCCATGAAGAGTTCAAGGACTTCATCTTCTACGTCTTTAACCCGTTGGTCAGGACGGTCAATCTTGTTGACAACAACGATAGGTTTCAAACCTTGTTCCAAAGCCTTCCGCAACACATATTTGGTTTGTGGCATTGGACCTTCGAAAGCATCTACCAAGAGGAGTACGCCATCAACCATGTTAAGAACCCGTTCTACTTCGCCACCAAAGTCAGCATGGCCTGGGGTATCCACGATGTTAATTTTAATGCCGTTGTGCATAACCGCCGTGTTTTTCGACAAGATGGTAATCCCACGTTCCCGTTCCAAGTCGTTGGAGTCCATTACACGTTCAGCCACTTTTTCATTTTCACGGAATACGTGACTTTGTTTCAACAATGCGTCAACCAAGGTCGTTTTACCATGGTCAACGTGGGCGATAATCGCTACATTACGAAGATTTTCGCGAATCATACTTCCTCCTAAGTAAACTCTGATGACAGCCTATATAACTCTCTATATAAGATCGATTTCCCCCTTACCAGGAAGGGCAATCCAATCATCCTTAGATAACGATTTATTATAGCATATAATGCCATTCATGGCTATGCACATATCCTAGTTCACCCTTGAATCCAAGACTCAAAAAAGCCTCTGCCTAGTAAAATCACTAGGCAGAGGCAACAAAATTTATCCAGAGTCATGAAATGGTCCTATAGGGCTAAGAGATTCCTACTTTTCATCTTCCCCTAGAATCCGTACTTCCGTTTCTAAGTCCACATCATGTGCTTCCTTAATACGCCGTTGTACTTCCTTGATGACACCATGGACATCCTTAAAGCTTGCGTGGCCCTTATTAATGACAAAGCCTGCGTGTTTTTTAGAGACTTCCGCATCACCTACGGACAGACCCTTGAGGCCTGTTTGATCAATCAAGGTTCCTGCAAAGTACCCTGGTGGCCGTTTGAAGGTAGATCCTGCAGAAGCATACTCAAGGGGCTGCCTAGACTCACGCTTCTCTGTGAGTTCATCCATCTTAGCCTGAATAAGATCCTCAGAGCCCGGTTCCAGCGTCAATTTGATTTCCCCTATAATTTCCCCATTATCATGGAAGAGAGAGTGACGATAGGAAAAGGCTAATTCTCCTATGCTATGTTCAACGATTTTGCCTTCCCGTGTAACGGCTTTTACACTAGTAACTACATGGCTCATTTCGCCACCATAGGCACCAGCATTCATAAATACAGCTCCCCCTAAAGAACCAGGGATACCACAGGCAAATTCAAGACCTGACAGGCCGTGTTTCCGAGCAAACTCAGACACATCTTTCATCATATGGCCCGCAGAAGCTCTCACCGTGACCCCATCAGCCCGCAACACTGCTAACATATTCTTGAGGACTACAATCACACCACGGATACCCCCATCTCGCACTAACACGTTAGAGCCACCACCTATAACGGTGACGGCCACACCTGTCTCATGGAGGTAAGCCATAAGAGCTGCCAATTCTTCCAAGGTCCGTGGCAGAACTAAAATATCAGCAGGGCCACCAATTTTAAAGGTCGTATAACCTGCTAACACTTCATCGCGAAGAATACATTCCTTAGGTAGGATTTTTTCCAAATCCTGTGCGAGCTTATCTAAATTAATGTTTTTTTGCATCTTCAAGCACCTTCATGCCTTCCGTAATAGGGCCGGAAATAATCTTGTACACATCATTTGTTACTTGCGACCATTTCATGTGTGCTTGAAGATACTTAGCTACAGCTGGATTAGCTTCAATTTGTGGTACCAAAGCCTCTTGTTTTTTTAAGAGTTCTGCCTCATTAGGGGCTTGTGCCAATTTAGCATATTCCCATTCCATTTGCTGAGACATAAAAGTGCGGACAAGTTCAGTAGCAGCTTGGTCTTTCTCCACCTCCGCCTGAGCGGCCATCAATTCTTTATATTCTTCAGATTCACGCATAGCTGCAGCCAAATCATGAGCTTTATCGTAATTCATTTTGCCTCCTCTAAAAAAATCTAATTCCTATTACTATAAATTTTTACTCTCTATACCTACTTAGAGCTCAAGTAGGTAGATACATTTTTTAGGTCTGGATAATCCAACTGCCGCATGGCCTCATAGGAAATGATAGCCACAGCATTGGATAAGTTAAGAGATCGTGCTTGGTCCACCATAGGGATGCGAATGCAGGACTCTTCATGATCCGTTAACAAGTCTTCTGGCAGCCCTCTCGATTCAGGGCCAAAGACCAGCATATCTCCCAATTGATAGGCCACCTCAGAATGGGTATGAGAGGCCTTAGTAGTAGCATAGAAATAGCGACGGTCTGGATACTTAGCATAGAGTTCTTCTATGCTCTCATGGACTTGCACATCCACTAAATGCCAATAATCAAGTCCGGCCCGTTTAACATGCTTGTCATCAATAGAAAAACCCAAAGGTTTAATGAGATGCAAGGTCATGTGGTTAGCCGCACAAAGGCGTGCAATATTACCTGTATTGCCAGGAATTTCTGGTTCATATAATACGATTTCCATAGGTGGCCTTTCTAGCCTCTTACAAGCTTCTACAACAGCTGTATATCCTTATATATTTTACAGAATTTAGAAAATTTCTACAAGATTTAACGCACAAAGTGGCCAGACTTGCCCCCTGATTTTTCCACCAAATATACGGGCCCCATCACCATTCCTTTATCAATAGCCTTACACATATCGTAAACCGTTAAGAGTCCCACTTGAACAGCCGTAAGGGCCTCCATCTCAACACCAGTCTGCCCCTTAGTCTCCACCTGGGCTCTTACCTTGACCTCATAGATTACCCTTCCTTGCCCTTCTTCTCGCTTCTCCAAAGAGCAATGAACATCAACCTTGGTTAAGGCCAAGGGATGGCAAAGGGGAATCAAATCAGAGGTTCGTTTAGCCCCCATAATAGCTGCTAGTTGAGCAACATGTAATACATCACCCTTTTTCATATCATGACTCGCTATGCGGTCATAAATGTCCTTGCAAACCTTGATAAATCCCTCCGCTATGGCTATGCGGTGGGTTACCGCCTTGTCTCCCACATCGACCATGCGGGCATTCCCTTCTCTATCAAAGTGCGTTAATTCCTTTTCCATAAGGACCTCCCATATATATCCCCTGCTAGCATCAAGCAATACTCTTATAGAGTAACCCTCTAGGTTGTATTTCTTACACTGAAAGCTAACATAAGTGAATCGATTATTTATACAATTATCAGTATAACAAACAGGATAAACCCCTGTCTGTCTAGAATTACTTATATAGTGAGGCAAGCGGTTGACTTGTCCCTTAATGACTATCTTAGAGGAGGTAAGAATCTCATGACAAATACGCTCACCTACTTCGGCCATGCAGCCTTTATGTTAACTCATGACGATCAATCAATCGTCTTTGACCCATTCTTTACCGGCAACACTTGGGATAAGGCCAAAGCAGAAGATATTAAAGCCCAATACATATTCGTCAGCCACGGCCATGACGACCACTATGGAGATACAGAGGCCATCGCCAAGGCCAATGATGCCCTTGTCATCTCCACTGCAGAAATCTGTCAAAAAGCGGCCCAAGGGGGATGTAAGACCTATCCCCTTCATCTGGGAGGCAAGGTAGACCTTCCCTTCGGTTCTATCCGCCTAGTACCAGCCTTTCATGGAGCTGGCGTTCCTGGTGGCCATGCAGCAGGTTGCTTAGTAGACTTCTATGGGACTCGCCTTTACTTTGCAGGGGATACATGCCTCTACTCGGATATGAAACTCCATAACCGCTTCGGTGATTTGGATTATGCTCTTCTCCCTATTGGTGACACCTACACCATGGGTATTGATGATGCTGCCTTAGCAGCCTCTTGGGTAGATGCGACCATTACCATCCCAATCCACTATAAAACATGGCCTGTTATCGACAAAGAACCTGGCCGCTTCACCGCACTCTTGGAAGCTAAGTACAAAAAGTCTGGCCTCATCGTAGAACCAGGGACTAGCATCGAACTATAAAAAATTCACTTATACTTAGAAGAGCCCCTAGCTTACTTACATAAGCTAGGGGCTCTTCTTGTTCTCCTTTAGTGGAAGTTAAATTTTACTTCTACTGGATCGGTATTTTGAGAGGTATCTGTCTTTGTAGTTGGCATTTGAATTGCTGGTACCAAGGTATCATGCCCCTTCTTAGCCTCTTTAGTAGCCTTCTTATCCAATTTATCCGCTGCTTTACGAGCAGTAGCATCAATCTTAGCTCGAATATCTGCTTGCGTAGCTTGCTTAACTTCAACTTTTTCCTCAGCGGCTTTAGCAGCTTCCGCAGCCTTCTTATTAGCTTCGGCATATGGATTTGGACCATAGAAGGAAATGAGATATACCTTCTTAAAGACCTTATCAATAGTATCAGGACCAGTACCAGTTAATTGATACCAAGTCCCTCGGTAAGGGTTATAGGCTTCTACAATTTTGCTATCGTAGTTATAGCGCCATTGGAAACGACCATAATGAGAAGCTGACCCAGAATAGGCTGTCCCCATAACCTCTTGACCCGCAATAATATAAATAGGAGGAGCATACTTAACTACGTAAATAGAATCCAAATCAATAGCCGTTACCGCTTGTTGATGCATCTGAAAATTTGTATAGCGGGGATTTCCCTCCCAAGGATGGGCAGAAGCCACGGCTGTCCCAACGAGGAGACAAGACAAGGCTACGCCTAATAGTTTCTTAATCACCTGTGTTCTCCTTATCTTCTTCTCAATCAATTTTCCATCGATTTTCTAGTCTATCCGACCTTATCGTGCCTCACTTACTTATACTATAGCGAAACCACAAAGGCCCTATAATCTTGTCACAACTGTACTGATTATAGAGCCTTTTTATTCTTTATTCAAATCACAGGAGTTAACAATAGTTAAGAAAGCCTATTTCTAAGCTAAATACGTGGATTTTCTTTTTCCGTTACCCCATCTCGGAAATTGGACACAATATGGCGTCGGTCCAAAAATTCCTCAGACCACTCAAAAAACTTCTCTTGGTTAGCCATAGAGAAGCCTCCTCGATTATTTTCTCGAGCGATTTCTGCATCTACATCACCTTCGAAACGACTGGCAATGGTCTTATTTTCTAATGATTTTACAAGGCCATATGGCTTGGCTAGAGATAGGTCTCCATCATGCGTAAGAACCCAGAGAATCTTATAACCCTTAGGCAAGGGGTCCAAATGTTCCTCCCCTGCACCATCGGTAAAATAAATCAAAAGATCCGCCTGCTTATCATTAGCAAAGGCCACCACAGGGCTAAAGGCTGTGCCCCCCCGTCCTTCTAGACGAGTTCCTAAATCCTTCATAGTCTTGAGATAATAAGACCGCTGTATCTGATTGTCACATTCTACGATGATCAAATCATGCTGATAGGCCTTAAGAATCTGCAAGGTTTCCATAAGAGCCTCTCGAAACTGTTCATCTGTAATAGACCCTGACGTATCCAAAGCTACTACGACCCGTGCCTTATGATTGCGAATAGACCCTCTTAGATCAAGGCGGAAGGGCTGCCGCCGGTTACGGCGGGTCATGGTCTTCTTATGCCCCACTTCTATGGTCCCCATAAGTTTTTTCAAATAATGATGCCAAGGAAGATCTGACTTATACTGGTAAAATTCCTGAATAAGGGACCCCAAATAGCCTTCTGCATGACCATGATTAGCCTTCTCTATATACTCTTGAGTAAAAGCCTCTATATCCTTATCCGACAAGGGATCAGACTCATCCCAAACATCATGGGTCCGTTCTGCATTAAAAGTATACTCTACAGGGTCTCCTCCCTGATCTTGATCGCTTTCTCCCTCTATATCAGAAAACTCTTGATCCGCCTCTTGAGACTGCGTATCTTGTCCATCCTTATCAGCTTTTAATTGATCATAGGCAGCCTGTAATTTGGAGGCATAATATTCTAAGGTCCTAAAGGGTTTAAGTTCTAAGCTAAACCGTTCATTGAGGTAGGGCACCGTAATAGCATCACGTGGCATATCTTGTAGGTAATTATTGACCACCGCATCCATGGCCAAATTGACCACATAGGAATCATAGGACTTCTTAAGGTTGTTAGCCCGACTCATATGTTGTAAAAGAATATGGAGAATCTCATGCTTAATAGCATTCTTCATTTGCTCCATAGGAAGAGGTAAAAACTGGTAGGGATTAATATAGAGGCAATAGCGACCTCCTTTAAAATTAGAAGCCGTGGGACTAGCTATATCGGTCCGTAATTGATGGTCCAACTGCAGGTAAAAGTAAGCAAAGAAAGGGTCATCTTCCATGATACGACCGTTAACTCGCTCTAAAATTTTCTGAACCCCCTTCTCAATGAGAGGCGTAATCTTTCCTTCTCCATCTAAGAGATCTAGGATGGCGCCTGCTTCCTTCCTATGATCATAAAGTCTAGTCAGAGTCTCCGTCATAGCCCTCTTAGTGTCAGCCATATCATTAGCATCAACCATGCCTCTTTGTTCAACTATATCCTTGGTTTTGCACACTCTCTCCATTAAATCACGGCCTCATAATAAGCATTTACAAAAGACTCTTCTGCCATCAAGAAGGTGTAAAGGTGCGGTGTATCCTGAGCCATATCCTTCATGGCTGCCACCATCAGATCCATAGGACAGAGCTTGAGGTAGTCGATAAAGCGTTCCAGTTTAGCTTGCCTATCCGCAGGGCTTAGGAATTCAACTTCCCCTTCTAAGCGTTTCATAATATGCTTGGTGGCCACATAGATGCGGGTAGGCTTTTCTTCTTCCAAACGGCCAGGAAGGGCCTTCCAAGCCTCATCAGAGCCATAGAGATCCTCATAGGCAATCAAAGGGCCATCCTGACGTTTTAAAAAGGCTACAAAAGCCTTGGCGATGAGATTGCCTACATTCCCTCTCACGACGGCCTCAAATTGTTGGTCCGTAAATCGTCCTTCATGAGCCTTACAGGTCTGATAGAGTTGACTCACCCGTTCATAGGACCGAGGTGTGGCATCAATACCGCCCTCCTCATGCTTATAAAGGTAGTCTGGATATGTGGAAATAAACTCGATGACCTTCGGATCTAACTTAGCTTCCATAGCCCAGTCGAGCCACTGCATATAGTCCGCTTCCATAGGCAGCCAAACAAACCGATTCTTTTGAGCTGCATCCATATCTACCGTTTGGTAATCAAACTCATTGTCTGGGTTCATAGCCGCCATGATAGCAACAGAGTCGGGTAATTTATAACCATTGATTTCCCGATTCAAAATAAGATTCATTAATTCCTGTTGAACCGAATGTTCACAGCGGTTGATTTCATCAATAAAGAGAAGGACTTTTCGCCCCTCTTCTGCCAAGCGGTCAATGGCGGATAGGGTATGGTGGACTGCATAAACAGTAATAGTCTCTCTTTTAAGCGATCCATCAGCACCTTGTTTTGTCACTTCTTGCACGGTTGGAAGACCGCCGATTTCCCCCTCTTTCAAAAGGTTGCCATCAATAATCTCCAGTGCCCACCCCTCTTGATTAGCAATAGTTCGGGCCAAAGAGGACTTGCCAATTCCCGTTTCCCCCACCAAGAGAGGCACTTGATTGGCCAAAAGAACCAATTCAGCACTGCCTTTAGCATCATTAAAATTCATTATTACCTCTATTCTTAGGCCCTAATCAAGCCTCTAGTATGTGTATTACGATTAAACTATTTCTATAAAATTACCCCAGCCAGGTATCCATACAGACCTGCTTAGCCCTTAACGACCCAAATTGATAGGCTAGGACCGCTAGATCAAACACCTGATCGCCCAACTTGCGTTTTCGCCCATCAGAGGCCAACTCACGCAAATACTCTCGATCTGGATCCAGCGCTTCTAACTTTTCCTTCCATATGGCAAGGATATCATCTGGCCCAATCCCCAAAGAAGTTGGCAGGTAAGCTTCTACGCGACTGGAAACCCGTAAGAGCGCTAACCCATCCTCCCGACTCAAACTGCTGAGGAGGCGCATAGCTTGAATGTTCTGCTTAATAGCCAAAGATTTCATAGCCAGGCTAGGATTCTCTATGTAGCGCAAAGCTAAGTAGGACTTCTTAAGAGCCTCCAATTTAACCTTATCACTAGCATTTTTAATATATTGTAAGGACTCATAAGATGCCTTAACAGCCATAATTTGTAAGTCCTCTGAAGGTGCCTCCACATATTGTATAGCCCAACCGGATTGGCTTAAAGCTTCTTTAATCACCAGGTCCGTAGGATTCTTGATATAACGCAAATTATCCCAGGAAGCACGAACTGCTTTCAACTGGAGGTCCTGACTTGGGGCCACTACAAAGGCAATAGCCTTAATATCATTAGCCAAGGCCACATCAATGAGGTCTTGGCTAGGATCTTTAATATATTCCAACAGGGTCCCCTTATGAGATAGGGCCACCAGCTTCATAGCATGGCTAGGATTAGGAATATTGCGAATACCTTGGGGATTACGAGCCAAGGCCGCCAGAATTTGTTCTTCCTTCATCAGACCTCCTTATATCTAAAATTTTATATCTATATTGTATCACATGCTGGGTAAAACTGATTCTTCGGCTCGTAATAGTTTTAATCTATGAAATAGGTCTATAAATAGATATTAGACAGTCTATAGATGAAAGGGTAAGATAAATTCATTGTTGACATACGTCATTACCTAACATACAAGGACCTGTAATCCTTTTTTATTTTGCTTATATTGGGAGGTATACCATGAGCCAAGCCCCATTCCGTTATGATATTGTAGGTTCCTTCCTACGCCCTCAAGAAGTTAAAGCCGCCCGTGCTGCCTTTGAAGCTGGTAAGATTTCCAAAGAAGACCTGCGTGCTATCGAAGACAAGGCGATTCAAGAATTGGTAGAAAAAGAGAAAAAAGTCGGTCTCAAGGCTGTTACTGATGGCGAATTCCGTCGTGCCTTCTGGCATATCGATTTCCTAGAAGAATTAATTGGTGTAAACGAAACCAAGGCGGAAACCTGGTCCACCCAATTCAAGGGGCACAATCCTAAAGCCCTCACCCTCAAGGTCGAAGGCAAGATTGACTTCCCCGAAAACCACCCTCATTTAGCTGACTTCAACTATCTTAAATCCATTACTGGTGACGATGTAGTAGCTAAGATGACCATTCCATCCCCTTCCATGCTCTACCATATCGTAGCTGTTCGTGGCGCTGCTGATTACCAACCAATTGATCGCTACAAGGACGACCAAGTCTTCTTCGATGACTTAGCTGATACCTACATCAAAGCTGTCCATGCCTTCTATAATGCTGGCTGTCGCTATCTCCAAATCGATGATACCTCTTGGGGGGAATTCTGCGATAGCGAAAAGGTAAAGGGCTTCAAAGCTAATGGGGTCGACACTGAAAAAGTACAAAAAAAGTACGTAGAAGTAATCAACAAAATCGTTGCTGCTAAGCCTGCTGATTTGACCTTAACCCTACATATTTGCCGTGGTAACTTCCGGTCCACCTACTTCTCCTCCGGCGCATATGATGCAGTTGCAGAACTACTCTTCGGCCACTGCCATGTGGACGGTTTCTTCCTCGAATTCGACACAGACCGGTCCGGTACCTTCGCACCTTTGGCTAAAATTAAAAACCAAAAGGTTGTCCTTGGCCTTGTAACTTCCAAATTCCCTGAGTTGGAAGATCCTAATCAAGTGAAAGCCCGCATCAAGGACGCTGAGCAATACATTTCCAAAGACCAACTCTGTCTCTCCCCTCAATGTGGTTTCTCCTCCACAGAAGAAGGTAATGAGCTCCTAGACGAAGACCAATGGAAAAAATTGGCCCTCATTAAGAAAATTGCCGAAGATGTTTGGGAAGACGCATAATAATGCCTTGTAGAACTCCCTAATACTGGATAGTCTCCTACAAATATATATACATAAGAAAACCCACCTGCATAAGTAGGTGGGTTTTCTTATAGGCCTAACACTTAAGCCTTATGCTATAATAAGTGAAATTGATAAGGAGGACCTATGAAAAAAATCTATCTATTTCTCTGCTCCTTACTAGCCTGTCTGGCCTTATTCACGTCATGTGGTAGCCCTAGCCAAGACATGGCCAAAGAATCAGATCATCAAGCTCAGAGTATCCAAACGAGCCTGAACCAAACCTCCATACTTGTCGAGGAAGACCAAGCCTATACTGATAAAGATCATGTAGCCGCCTATATTCATCAATACGGCCATCTGCCGCCTAACTACATTACCAAAAAGGATGCCCAGGCCCTAGGTTGGAAAGACAAGGGCTCTCTTGATAAGATAGCTCCAGGTAAATCCATCGGAGGCGACCGCTTTGGTAACTACCAAGAACAGCTACCTCATAAGGAGGGACGTACTTGGAAAGAAGCTGATATAGACTATATCAAAGGTAACCGTAATGGCAAGCGACTTATCTACTCCAATGATGGTCTTGTCTACTATACGGATGACCACTATAAGACCTTTAAGGAGATCCCATGAGAACTATACAAATACAAGTAAATGCTATGAAAACCTTGGATCAGGCTTATACCTACCTAGCCCAATTAATGGACTTTCCAACCTATTACGGAAGGAATTTAGATGCCCTCTACGACATGCTCACAGAGATATCCCAGGATACACAAGTAATCCTACCCAAAGCCCTAGGAGACGACCACTACCTAGGTTTAGATGGGACCTATATCATCAGAGTCTTTCAAGATGCAGCGCAGAACAATCCTAAACTCCACTTGATTCTCCAATGAGCGCCTATCCTATTAACCCAGCTGTACCAAGAAATAAGGTAAGGTATGAGACTAAAGAAGACATTTGAGAAATAAAACAAGAGCCCCTAGGAATAGGACTATCCCATTCCTAGGGGCTCTTGTATATAAATTTAAATATGCTCATGTACCTATCGAGAGGATAATAATTCATCAATATAAGCTTGCATACGTTGGGGATCAAAAAAAACCTCTTCGAGGCACAAACCATGAGCTGGTGCTGTCTTACCAATACAGCGTCGATCCTTAGCAGCTAAATAACCCGCTATAGCCTCTATCGATCGAGCACCACGTCCTACATCCACCAAGAGGCCTGCTATATTGCGAACCATATGGTAGAGAAAGCCATCTCCTACAACAGTAATGGTCAAATCTCCTGGATAATGGCCAAAATCGCCATCAGAGGCTGTGTTTTCATCCACATGCACATCTATAGCATAAATAGTCTTAACAGGGTCTGCAGGTGTTGTATTAGCTCCTTTTAGGGTAGTGTAATCATGAGTACCACACAGAGCCTGCCCTGCTTGCCGCATAGCTTCTAGGTCTAAGGGCTTTTTAAAATGCCATTGGTAACGCATGGTCAAGGGGTTTTGAATGAGGTGGTTATGGATTTTATAGCTATAGGCCTTACCACATATCTTGTGGCGAACCCTCCAGTCCAATTCCATCTCCATAGCATCCTGTACCACAATATAGGCTGGTAGATGGGCAATGAGAGCCCGCTTTAAATTTTCTACTGGGATCTTTCCCTCCGTAAAGAAGGAGACCACTTGAAATTTAGCGTGAACCCCTGCATCAGTACGCGACGAACCATAGCAGGTAATAGGCTCGTTGCAAACCTTAGAGAGGGCTGCTTCTAAGCAGCCCTGCACGGTCAGTCCCTTATCGGCAGGCTGCCGTTGATAACCAGCTAGTTCAGTCCCATCATAGGCCACAATGAGACGAATGTGGCGGGTTCCCTTTGGGAAGGGTCGATCATTTTTTCGCAGACTTTGCTCCCTCATAGGGTTCCTCCCATCGATACAAGCTATAAGAAATGGAATTTAGAGAATCACATACATAAGAACCAAGGCTAGAACCAAGATAGCCACAAACCCAGCTGCGACTAGATCCTGAGTCCCATAAGCTAGGGCCTTCATCCGGGTCCGTCCCTCTCCCCCACGGTAACAACGAGCCTCCATAGCAACCGCTAAATCGTCAGCACGGCGGAAAGCAGAGATAAAAAGAGGAACCAAAAGAGGAACCATATTCTTAATACGAGCTAAGATATTACCTGATTCAAAATCAGCCCCTCGGGAGGTTTGGGCTTTCATAATCCGATCTGTTTCTTCTAAGAGAGTCGGAATAAAACGTAGGGCTATGGTCATCATCATAGCAAGCTCATGCGCTGGTACTCCAATTCGACGGAAGGGCTTGAGAAGTGATTCTACCCCATCAGTCAACCGAATGGGTGAGGTCGTAAAGGTTAAGAGGGAGGAAAAGAGAATTAAGCAGAGGAGGCGGACTCCCATTTGTGCCCCCATAGTAACCCCTTCCTCTGTAATATTGATGAAGGAATAGGTAACGATCGGTATTCCCGGAGTAGTAAAGATATGAATCCCCATGGTAAAAACAATGATAATCCACAGGGGTTTAATGGCCCCCCATAGAAGTTTCAAAGGCAACTTAGATAGGATAATAGACAAGACAACAAAGGCTATAACCAAACAATAAGAAGCTAAGGACTTAGCCATAAAAATAGCAATGACAAAAACCATGGTGATGAGGATCTTAGTCCGAGGATCTAGCTTATGGACCCAAGAATCTGAAGGAAAATATTGACCGATGGAAATATTACTTAACATGGTCTACCTCCTTCTCAATGGCTGCCAAGGCATCCTTTACCATTAATACGTGATTATCCACCATTAGACCGCGAGATCGTAGATACTCCACTGTAATGGATACAGGTGGTAAATCGACCCCTGCCTCTTGCAGTTCCTCCCTATGGTTAATAAAGATATCCATAGGCTGACCATCTAGGAGAACGCTCCCCTGGTTAAAGACCAAGAGTCGATCAGCTAGACGGGATATATCATCCATATTATGAGATACGATAATCACCGTAATCCCCTCCTCCTCATGGAGGCGTTTAATCTGCCCGAAGATCTCATCTCGACCTGAGGGATCAAGCCCAGCAGATGGTTCGTCTAAAATCAAATAATCTGGTCGCAAGGCGATAACACCTGCAATAGCTACCCGTCTCATCTGCCCCCCCGATAAATGGAAGGGGGACCGATCTGCATATGTATCGTAATCCAGTCCCACAAAGTCCATAGCCAAACGGACTCGGCGATCAATTTCCTCTGGATTCAGCCCTAGATTCTTTGGTCCAAAGGCTATATCCTTAGCAATAGTTTCTTCAAAAAGTTGGTGTTCAGGGTATTGAAAGACCATGCCTACCTTACGGCGCATAACCTTAGCTTCTGCCCCCTTCTTGGCAATATCCACACCATTAATAGCGACTTGGCCAGAAGTGGGATGCAAAAGTCCATTAAGAAGTTGTACAAAGGTGGACTTACCAGAACCCGTATGTCCTATGATACCGAGGAATTGTCCATCTTCTATGGTAACATTAATATCTCGCAAGGCTTGTTTTTCAAAGGGAGTCCCTGGACCATAGGTATACTCCACCTGACGCAGTTCTATCGGCATAGGGCATCTCCTAATTGACTGTCACAAATAATCCCCTCTGGCAGAGGATATCCATCTTTTCTTAAGCCTTGAGCTAACTCAGCTGCTACAGGCACATCTAAGCCAAGGGCTTTAAGTTGATCCACATGAACGAAAACTTCTTGTGGCCTTCCATCTAATATAAGGGCACCATTCTTCATGACCACAACTCGGTCTGCAGTAACAGCCTCCTCCATAAAGTGAGTGATGAGGATAATAGTAATCCCCTCCTCATGGAGATGATGTAGGGTCTCCTTAACCTCTTGGCGCCCTCTTGGATCCAACATTGCTGTAGGTTCATCTAATACGATACAAGAGGATTTCATAGCTAAGACACCTGCTATAGCAACGCGTTGCTTTTGTCCCCCCGATAAAAGATGGGGACCATGTAGTGCATAGTCAGACATATTAACTGTTGCCAAGGCCTGATCCACCCTATGGCGAATTTCCTCTGGATCAACTCCTAAATTTTCAGGGCCAAAAGCTACATCTTCCTCGACGATAGCCGCTACAATTTGGTTGTCTGGATTTTGGAAGACCATACCCACCTGTTGACGAATATTCCAAACTTGTTCTTGCTGACAGGTATCCATACCCGCTACCAGGACTTGTCCTTGAGATGGTTCCAAAAGCACATTAAAGTGCTTAGCCAAGGTCGACTTACCCGACCCATTAGTTCCTATAATGGCGACAAATTCACCCCGATTAATGGTAAGGTTTATATCCTTTAAGGCTTGCACCAAATTACCATTTTCATCCTCATAGACATGATTGAGGTGCTTTACTTCAATCAAGGTCTCATTCCTATTCATGTCTCTACGAGCCTCATATCTTTCTGGTCAATTTCGCATACTCTTCTTAGAGTAGGGGCGATAACTGCTGTCCAATATTTATTACTTCCTTATTTTATCAGCTAGAACAAGCCATGTAAACAAAAGGAAAAAGCCCCCAAACACTTATATAAAGTGCTTGAGGGCTTTTCAATGGCTCATTATACCAATTCGATAATTGCCAAAGGTGCAGCGTCACCTTTGCGAAGGCCAGTTTTGATTACGCGAGTGTAACCGCCTTGGCGATCGGTATATTTAGGTGCAATTTCACTGAACAATTTTGTTACGATATCTTCGTCCATGAGGTATGCCAACACTTGGCGACGTGCATGAAGATCACCACGTTTAGCCAATGTTACCATTTGATCTGCCAAACCACGAAGTTCTTTTGCTTTAGCTTCAGTAGTTTCGATGCGCTCATGTTGGAAGAAAGATGTCAACATGCCACGGAACAACGCTTTACGAGCGGAGCTGTTGCGGCCCAATTTTCTATACATTCGTCTTCCTCCTTATTCGCCTTTTTTCTTAAGGGAGTAACCACCTGGATGATTGTTGAGTTTTTCCTCAATTTCATCGATAGATTTTTTACCCAAATTACGAACTTTGCCCAAATCATCGAGGGTCTTATCCAACAAATCCGCAATTGTATTGATGCCCGCCCGTTTCAAACAGTTGAACGCACGAACAGACAATTCCAACTCTTCAATGGAAATTTTGGATGGACCATCTTCTTCAAGGACAACAGCAGTTTCTGGATCCACTACGTCGCCTTCGTAATCTTGACCTTCAAGTTCTACAACATCATGGGAATGAGCCAACTTAGTAAAGTTGTTCAAGTAACCAATCATGATAGCTGCAGATTTAGCAACTGCGTCAGCAGCCGTAATGGACCCATCAGTCCAAACTTCCAAAGTAAGTTTGTCAAAGTCCATTTCGTTACCAACGCGAACATCGCTAACTTCGTATTTTGCACGAAGAATTGGGGAGTAGATAGCATCGATAGGAATCGTACCGATAAGATCTGTATCCTTTTTATTCTTGGTGGAAGGCACATAACCTTTACCGCATTCGATGACAGCATCCATTACAAAATGAGCTGTTTCATCAAGGGTAGCAATTTCAAGTTCAGGGTTCAAAACTGTTACTTCTGGTGGAAGCTGTTCAGCCAAGTCACCTGCTGTTACGATGCCGTCTTTTTTAATATCGAAGTGTACTTCCAAAGGTACTTGTGCTTCTTCATCGAGTTTGAGACACAATTGTTTCAAGTTAAGGATAATATCCGTCACATCTTCACGTACACCTGGGATAGTAGAGAATTCGTGAAGAACTCCGTCGATCTTAATAGATGTAATTGCTGCCCCGTCCAAAGAGGAGAGCAAAATTCGACGCAAGCTATTACCGAGGGTGATACCATAGCCTCTATCCAATGGTTCACATACGAATTTACCGTAGCGACCACCATCAGCGATGTCCACTTTCTCGATTTTCAATTTCTTTTCTTCGCTCATCAGGAACATCCTCCTATAAACTACGTCTATATAGTAAGTATAGCACGGGCGTGAGAATCACGCCCCATGTTACAAATTATACGCGACGACGTTTTGGAGGACGGCAACCGTTGTGAGGAATTGGAGTAACATCTTTAATGGATGTTACTTCCAAGCCAGCTGCTTGAAGTGCGCGGATAGCCGCTTCACGACCAGCACCAGGACCTTTTACATAAACTTCAACAGTTTTAAGCCCGTGTTCCATTGCTGCTTTAGCTGCTTGTTCAGCTGCCATTTGTGCTGCGAATGGAGTGGATTTACGAGAACCACGGAAGCCAAGACCACCAGCGGAAGCCCAAGACAATGCATTACCGTTTACATCTGTAAGAGTAACGATAGTGTTATTGAAAGTGGAGCGGATATGAGCTGCACCAGCTTCAATATGTTTTTTCTCTTTACGTTTAGAACGTACTACTTTTTTAGCCACGAATTATCCCTCCTTTATTATTTTTTCTTACCAGCAACTGCTTTACGAGGACCCTTACGAGTACGAGCATTCGTTTTAGTGCGTTGACCACGAAGTGGCAAGCCCATACGATGACGTTTACCGCGATAGGAATTAATTTCGATCAAGCGTTTGATGTTAAGGGATTCTTCACGACGAAGGTCACCTTCAACTTTGTAGTCAGAATCGAGAACTTCACGAATCTTCGCAACTTCTTCTTCTGTCAAATCACGTACACGAGTATCAGGATTGATACCTGTTTTAGCGAGAATTTCTTTGGAAAGAGTAAGACCGATACCGTAAATATAAGTCAAACCAATTTCAACACGTTTATCACGTGGCAAGTCAACACCGGCAATACGAGCCATCTAACAATCCACCTCCTTATTAACCTTGTTTTTGTTTATGTTTAGGGTTTTCGCAAATAACCATTACACGGCCTTTGCGTTTAATGATTTTGCATTTTTCGCAAATCTTTTTAACAGACGGTTTAACCTTCATTTGTACCTCCTCTGTGGACTCTTAACGCCTATTTAAAGCGGTAAGTGATGCGACCACGATTTAAGTCATATGGCGTTAATTCCATAGTAACTTTATCACCAGGAAGAATACGAATAAAATTCATGCGCATTTTGCCTGAAACGTGAGCCAAAACGATATGACCATTTTCCAATTCAACTTGGAACATGGCATTCGGTAATGCCTCTACGACCGTACCTTCCACTTCAATAACGTCTTCTTTTGACATAGTTTAAAATCCTCCGGTTACCTGGTTATTTAATCAACCGCGGTTCAGACCGCATAGTTAATATTTCAGGGCCGTTTTCTGTAACAACCACTGTGTGTTCGAAATGAGCGGCTGGTTTACCATCTAATGTAACAGTCGTCCAGTCATCCCCTAGGACTTCTACCTTATAGGTTCCCAATGTAATCATTGGTTCGATACAAAGTACCATGCCTGGCTTAATCTGTGGGCCATGACCAGCTTCCCCATAGTTAGGGATTTGTGGGTCCTCATGCATATCTCGGCCTAGACCGTGACCTACAAAGTCTCTTACCACACCATAGCCATGTTGTTCACAATAGCTTTGTACTGCATGCCCAATATCACCGATGTGATTACCAGGTTGAGCCATTTCGATACCCTTAAACAAGCTCTCTTCCGTAACTTTCAACAGCTTCATGACCTCTGGCTTTACATGACCGATAGGAATTGTAATAGCCGAATCACCATGGTAATCATCTACCTTCGAAACCAAGTCGATTGAGAGGACATCACCATTTTTAAGTTTACGCTTCGCGCTTGGAATACCGTGAACGACTTCGTCATTCACAGACGCACAGATCGTTGCAGGGAAACCATAGTAACCTTTGCAAGACGGAATTCCTCCGTGGCTGCGAATATATTGCTCGGCCATTTGATCTAACTCAAGCGTCGTAAGTCCTGGCTTAGCTGCTTTTGCAAGCATCTCGAGACAATCGGCAGTTAGCTTAGAAGCCTTGCGGATACATTCGATCTCATGTGCGGATTTCAAAATAATCATCTTATTTCTCCAAAGCCGCTACAATGTCAGCGAATACTGCGTCTACATCTTGTAAACCATCAATTGCTTTATACAAGCCGCTATTGCAGTAGTAATCAATCAAAGGCTTAGTAGATTCTTCATACACAGCAAGACGTTTTTGTACTGTTTCCGGTTTATCATCATCACGGCCTTCCAAGCGCGCCCGTTCACTAATCCGTTTTACCAACTCTTGAGAAGGTACGTCTAAGTTCACGACAGCGTTTAGCTTATAGCCGAGTTCTTTGAGGATCGCATCCAAAGATACAGCTTGTGCTGTAGTTCTAGGGAAACCATCAAGGATAAAGCCGTTTTTGCAGTCGTCTTTTTCCAATCGTTCACGAACGATGCCAATTGTCACACTATCAGGTACGAGTTGACCAGCGTCCATGTACTTCTTAGCCTCAAGTCCAAGAGATGTTTGTTCCTTTACCGCAGCACGGAACATATCACCAGTTGAAATTTGAGGAATCTTGTATTTTTCTATAAGACGAACCGCTTGTGTGCCTTTACCAGCACCTGGAGGTCCCATCAACAAAATATACATATATATTCCTCCTACTTCATAAAACCTTTGTAATGGCGCGTCACCATCAAGGATTGAATTTGTTGCAAAGTATCAAGCGCAACACCAACAACGATGAGGAGCGCTGTACCACCAAAGTATACGCCTTGGATGCCTGTAAAACTTCCGAGGAAGTTTGGAATAATGGCAATGACAGCTAAGAAAATGGCGCCTACCAAAGTAATCTTGGTCATTACGTCATCTACGTAATCAGCTGTAGGTTTACCAGCACGAATACCTGGGATAAATCCACCGTATTTTTTCATATTATCTGCCATATCCGTAATGTTCATTGAAATCGCAGTGTAGAAATAGGTAAATACGAAAATCAATACCGCATACAAGGTTGTTTGTAGCGGAGTCCCCCATGCAAACATATCAGCCACAGACTTGAGCGTTGGATTTTGCACAAACTGGGAAATCGTCGCAGGAAACATCAATACGGATGACGCAAAGATAATTGGAATTACACCTGCCTGGTTGATTTTCAACGGCAGGAATGTAGCCTGGCCACCATAGGTTTTGCGACCCACTACGCGTTTTGCGTATTGAATAGCAATCCGACGTTGACCTTGTGTAGCAGCAACAGTAGCAACGATCATGATAATCGCTAGAACTGCAAAGATAGCTACTTGGAACATATTAACTGTCCCGGATTGAACATACTCAATAATAGTTTGAATACCTTCAGGGAGTCGAGCCACGATACCAGCAAAGATGATCAAAGAGATCCCATTGCCGATGCCATAAGCTGTGATTTGTTCACCTACCCACATAAGGAGCATTGTGCCCGCTGTGAGAATAATGGTTATAACGAGTACATGAATTATATCGTTAGTAACCAAAGCTTGGTTAGCTCGGAGTGCGTAGGCCATGCCGAAAGCTTGAATTGCAGCTAGGAAGACAGTGCCATAACGCGTAACCTTAGCAATCTTCTTTTGTCCCTCTTGACCATCCTTTTTCCATTCTTCAAAGGTTGGAACAACTGCCTGTAACAACTGCATAATGATAGAGGCGTTGATGTAAGGGGTAATAGACATTGCAAAGATGGAGAACTTGCTCAAAGCGCCGCCTGCAAATAGATCAAGAAGACCAAACAAGCTACCAGAGTTGAACAAGCTCTCGATTGCGGATGCATCGACACCCGGCACTGGTATATGAATACCAGCACGGAAGATGACGAACATGAGAAGCGTATACGCTATCTTATTGCGAAGTTCCACAATTCGAAAGATGTTCGAGAGGCTTTCTAGCACCCTAGATCACCTCTACTTTACCACCTGCTGCTTCAATTTTTTCTTGAGCAGCTTTAGTGAAGCCGTTAGCGATAACAGTCAAGTTTTTAACTGTTAATTCGCCGTTACCGAGGATACGGATACCATCACGAACGTTTTTCAAGATACCAACTTCGATAAGAGCTACTGGATCAACAGTGGCACCATCTTCGAAGCGGTTCAATTGAGCGATGTTAACTTCAGCAAATGTCTTAGCAAAAACATTTTTGAAGCCACGTTTTGGCAAACGACGATAAAGAGGCATTTGGCCGCCTTCAAAACCAGTACGAACGCCACCGCCAGAACGGGAGTTTTGACCTTTTTGACCACGACCGGATGTTTTACCCAAACCAGAACCAAGACCACGACCTACACGAGTACGAGATTTCTTAGATCCAGCTGCTGGACTCATTTCATGAAGTTTCATTAGTGCACCTCCTTATGTCTATTAAATTTCTTCAACTTTTACCAAATGTCTTACTTTGTGAAGCATACCTTGGATTTGAGGTGTTACTTCTTTCACGACTTGAGAATTAGTTTTTTTCAAGCCGAGAGCTTTTACTGTCGCACGTTGATCTTCAGGACGACCGATCAAGCTGCGAGTCAATGTTACTTTAACTTGTGCCATTACTAGTCTCTCCTATTAGTTATAGATCTCTTCAACAGTTTTACCGCGAAGTGCTGCGATTTCGTGTACGTTTTTAAGGTCTTTCAAACCTTCAATAGTTGCGCGAACCATGTTATTAGGGTTAGAAGAACCAAGGGACTTAGTCAAGATGTTACGAACACCAACCAATTCCAATACCGCACGAACAGGGCCACCAGCGATAACCCCAGTACCTTCTGCAGCTGGTTTCAAGAATACGCGGCCTGCGCCGAATACGCCTGTAACTGCATGAGGGATTGTACCGTTTTTAACAGCCACTTGTACGATGTTTTTCTTAGCATCTTCGATGCCTTTGCGGATAGCTTCTGGTACTTCGGCAGCTTTACCTAAGCCTACGCCAACGTGACCATTGCCGTCACCTACAACCACGAGAGCGCTGAAGGAAAAACGACGACCGCCTTTTACTACTTTAGCTACGCGATTGATGAATACAACTCGTTCTTGAAGATCGAGTGTAGTGTAGTCGATTCTCGCCATGAATCATGTTCCTCCTTCTTACTAGAATTTCAAGCCTGCTTCACGAGCGCCTTCAGCAAGGGCTGCCACACGGCCATGGTAGATGTAACCACCGCGATCGAAAACTACTTCTTCGATACCAGCAGCGATAGCTTTTTTAGCTACTGCTTCACCAACAGCCTTAGCTGCTGTAGCGTTACCACCATATGTCAATTTCAAATCTTTATCCAAAGAGCTTGCGGATACCAATGTGTTACCTGCAACGTCATCAATTACTTGTGCGTAAATGTTTGCGTTGGAACGGAATACGTTCAAACGTGGACGAGCTGCCGTGCCAGAGATGTGGCGACGGAGACGAAGATGACGTTTTGCTCGAGCAATATTTCTGCTAGATTTACGAGCCAAGATGTTCACTCCTTTCGAATGTTACGAGATATTACTATTTACCTTTAGCGCCTGCTTTACCAGCCTTACGACGAACAACTTCGCCTTCATAACGGATACCTTTACCTTTGTAAGGTTCTGGTTTACGCCATTTACGGATATCAGCTGCAACTGCACCAACAACTTCTTTGTCAGCACCAGATACAACGATCTCAGTTTGGTTAGGCACGTCAATTGTAATACCTGCTGGAGCTTCCATTTCTACTGGATGGGAGAAACCGAGTGTCAAAACAAGTTTGTTGCCTTGTTTAGCAGCACGGTAACCAACACCATTAATTTCGAGTTTCTTAGAGAAACCATCGTGAACACCTGTTACCATGTTAGCAACAAGAGCACGAGTCAAGCCATGAAGGGCACGATGATTTTTGTTATCAGATGGGCGAGTAACAAGGATTTCGTTGCCTTCTACAGCGACTTTAATATCTTCATGAATATCACGAGACAATTCACCTTTTGGGCCTTTTACAGTGATATGTTGACCTTGAAGGTCTACTGTAACGCCTGCAGGGATCTCGATAGGCATTCTACCGACACGGGACATTAATTCTACCTCCTGTTACCTATTACCATACGTAAGCGATTACTTCGCCACCCAAGCCTTCTTTACGAGCTTGTTTGTCGCTCATAACGCCTTTGGATGTAGAAATAACAGCGATACCCAAACCACCGAGTACGCGAGGAAGTTCTTCCTTCTTAGCATATACGCGAAGACCAGGTTTGGAGATACGTTTGATTCCAGTAATTACTTTTTCTTTATTGGAACCATATTTTAAAGTTACTTTAATAGTGTTTTCGATTACTTCTGCAGAAGCGATGAAGCCTTCTTGAACCAAGATAGCCAAGATAGCAGCTTTTACACGGGATGCAGGAATATCAACCGTTTCGTGCAATGCAGCGTTTGCATTACGAATGCGAGTAAGCATATCCGCGATAGGATCGGTCATTACCATAATCTAAAAACCTCCTCTCGTTCTTATTATTACCAGCTGGCTTTCTTAACGCCAGGAATTTGACCTTTGTACGCCAATTCACGGAATTGAATACGGCTGATGCCGAATTTACGCATGTAACCGTGAGGACGACCTGTAAGGTTGCAACGATTGTGCAAGCGAGTTGGGGATGCATTTTTAGGCAATTGAGACAAAGCTTCATAATCGCCAGCAGCTTTCAACGCTTCGCGTTTTGCAGCATATTTAGCAACGATTTTTGCGCGTTTATTTTCGCGTTCAATCATAGACTTTTTAGCCATTAGTTGTTCCTCCTAAATTATTTTTTGAACGGCATACCGAATTGAGTCAACAATTCACGAGCTTCTTCATCAGTGTTAGCAGATGTACATACAATGATATCCATACCTGTAACACGTTCCACTTGATCGTATTCGATTTCAGGGAAGATGAGCTGTTCTTTGAGGCCCAAAGCGTAGTTACCGCGACCGTCGAATGCAGTAGCAGAGATACCGCGGAAGTCACGTACGCGAGGTAAAGCCGCATTGATCAATTTATCAAGGAACTCATACATACGTTCGCCACGAAGGGTAACTTTAGTACCCAAAGCCATGCCTTCACGAACTTTAAAGTTCGCAATGGATTTTTTAGCTTTAGTAATAACAGGTTTTTGACCAGCGATGATTGTAAGGTCATTAACAGCTGCTTCCAATGCTTTTGCATTGCCTACTGCGTCGCCAACGCCGATGTTGATAACGATTTTTTCCAATTTAGGAATTTCCATTACATTTTTGTATTGGAATTTTTCTTGCATCGCTTTGCGAATGGATGCGTTGTATTGTTCATGTAAACGGGACATTGTTTATAGCTCCTCCTTTCCTGATTATTTCAAAACTGTATCGGATTTAACAGTTGCGCGAACGAACTTGCCGTTTTGTTCAACTTTTTTAATGCGAGTAGCAGTTTTAGTGCTAGGGTCAACTACCATAACGTTAGAAGCATGGATACCTGCTTCTTTGGAGATGATGCCACCTGCTGGGTTAGCTTGAGAAGGTTTTGTATGACGTTTTACAACGTTTACACCTTCAACAACAACGCGGTTGTTTTTAGGATCTGTAGAAAGTACAGCGCCTTGCTTACCTTTATCTTTACCGGAGATAACAACAACTGTATCGCCTGTTTTTACATGAAGTTTAGTTTGGGACATGCTGTGCTCCTCCTTACTACAATACTTCTGGAGCCAAGGAGATGATTTTCATGAAGTCTTTTTCACGAAGTTCTCTCGCTACTGGTCCAAAGATACGAGTGCCGCGTGGGCTCTTGTCATCTTTAATTACTACAGCTGCGTTTTCGTCGAAACGAATATAGGAACCATCTTGACGGCGGATACCTTTTTTGGAACGAACAATAACAGCTTTAACTACGTCGCCTTTCTTGACAACGCCACCGGGTGATGCATCTTTTACAGAAGCAACGATTACGTCACCGATATTGCCGAATTTGCGATAAGAACCGCCCATGACTTGGATGCACATAATACGTTTAGCACCAGTGTTGTCGGCAACATTCAAAATTGTTTGTTGCTGGATCATCGTCTAATCCTCCTTACATCACTTAATTATTTTTGTCTTTCGATAATTTCAACTACTCGCCAGCATTTATCTTTAGAGATTGGACGAGTTTCAACGATCTTAACTGTATCGCCGATTTGGCATTCATTATTTTCATCATGCGCTTTGAAGCGTTTTGTGATTGCCATGTTTTTGTTATACAAAGCGTGCGGTACTTTACGTTCTACAGCAACAACAACAGTTTTGTTCATTTTGTCGCTAACAACTTTACCTACGCGGACTTTACGTACATTTCTTTCTTCTGCCACGATCTTAAGCCTCCTTTTCAACTTGTTATCAATGTATTCAATTACGCATTAAGTTCAACTTCGCGTTGTACTGTTTTGATGCGCGCGATTGTTTTCTTTACTTCGCGAATGCGCATTGGATTATCCAATTGACCTGTTGCGAGTTGAAAACGGAGGTTAAACAACTCCTCTTTAAGAGTGGAAATTTGTTGATCCATTTCGGCAGCGCTCAAGTTGCGAATGTCATTAACCTTCATTTATTTCACGCTCCTATTCTTGGCCTTTAACTACGAATTTACATTTGATTGGAAGTTTGTGGGATGCCAAACGCATAGCTTCACGAGCCACGTCTACAGGCACACCATCCATTTCAAACATAACACGGCCAGGTTTAACTACTGCTACCCAGTATTCTGGAGAACCTTTACCGGAACCCATACGAGTACCAGCTGGTTTTGCTGTTACAGGTTTATCTGGGAAGATTTTAATCCATACGTTACCACCACGTTTGATGTAACGAGTCATCGCAATACGGGCAGCTTCGATTTGACGGTTAGTGATCCAAGATGGTTCGCATGCTACCAAGCCGAACTCACCATGAGCCACTGTATTACCGCGCATTGCACGACCTTTCATACGGCCGCGGAATTGCTTACGGTGTTTTACACGTTTTGGAATAAGCATTATTTAGCACCTCTCTTAGCAGGAGCTTGTTTTGCACCTGGCAAAACTTCACCTTTGTAAATCCAAACTTTTACGCCGATACAACCATATGTTGTATGAGCTTCTGCTGTACCATAGTCAATGTTCGCACGAAGTGTATGCAATGGAATAGAACCTTCACGAACGAATTCGGAACGAGCGATTTCCGCACCACCCAAACGACCAGATACCATGATTTTGATACCTTTTGCACCGAGGCGCATAGTGCGACCTACAGCTTGTTTCATTGCACGACGGAAGCCAATACGACGTTCCAATTGGGATGCAATATTTTCAGCTACAAGAACGGAATCCAAGTCAGCTTGTTTAATCTCAGCGATGTTAACGTCAACTTGTTTATCAGTGAAACGTTTCATTGCAGTTTTGATATCTTCAATACCAGCACCACCACGACCGATAACCATACCAGGTTTAGCAGTGTGAATAGTCAATTTAATACGTTTGTTTGTACGCTCAATTTCAATGCGGGAGATACCAGCGATGAAAAGTGTTTCTTTCAAGAAGTTACGAATTTTCACGTCTTCATGAAGGTTTTGAGCGAAATCTTTTTCAGCATACCACTTAGCGTCCCAGTCTTTTACAATGCCAACACGCAAGCCATGTGGATTTACCTTTTGACCCAATCTAATTCCCTCCTTCTTAAGCTCTTTCTTTAACTACTACTGTTACGTGGCTAGAACGTTTCAAGATTTTGAAAGCTTGACCACGGGAACGAGGATGGATACGTTTTAAAGTAGGACCTTGATCAACGAAGATCTCAGATACGTACAAGTTATCCACATTCATATTAAAATTGTGTTCTGCGTTAGCGATTGCGGAACGCATAACTTTTTCTACTACATCAGCGCCAACTTTCGGAGTGAACTTCAAGATGGCAAATGCTTCGCCGATGTTTTTGCCACGAACCAAATCAGCAACGATGCGGATTTTGCGAGGGGCAATGCGAATATGTCTAGCGATTGCTTTTGCTTCCATTAATCAATTCCTCCTATTAGCGACCACTGGTTTTTTCACTCTTAACGTGACCTTTGAAAGTACGTGTAGGAGCAAATTCACCAAGTTTGTGACCAACCATGTCTTCTGTAATGAATACAGGCACATGTTTACGGCCATCATGAACTGCGATTGTATGACCAACAAAGCTAGGGAAAATTGTAGAGGCACGGGACCAAGTTTTGATAACTTTTTTCTCATTAGCTTCATTCAAAGCTTCCACTTTTTTGAACAAGTGTGCTGCAACGAAAGGGCCTTTTTTAATAGATCTAGACACTATTGTTTCTCCTTTCCCTTAACCTTATTTAGTACGACGTTTAATAATCAAGCTGTTAGAAGCTTTCTTTTTGTCGCGAGTTTTAACACCATGTGCTGGTTTACCCCAAGGTGTAACAGGATGTTTACGACCAACTGGGGACTTACCTTCACCACCACCATGTGGATGGTCACAAGGGTTCATTACAACACCACGGTTACCAGGACGAACGCCCATCCAACGATGGCGACCGGCTTTACCAATTACCATGTTGCCGTGATCTGCATTGGAAACAACACCAACTGTTGCGCGGCATTCGATGCGTACACGACGCATTTCACCGGATGGCAAACGAAGGATCGCATAGTTGCCATCTTTACCCATCAATTGAGCAGATGTACCAGCAGAACGAACGATTTGGCCACCTTTACCAATTTTCAATTCGATGTTGTGGATTTGAGTACCATCTGGAATGTTCGCAAGTGGCAAGCAGTTACCAGGTTTGATATCAGCGTCAGGACCGGAGAATACAACATCGCCAACCTTAAGACCAATTGGAGCGATAATGTAACGTTTTTCACCATCTGCATAGTTTAACAATGCGATGCGTGCAGAACGGTTTGGATCATATTCAATCGTAGCTACTTTTGCTGGAATAGCGTCTTTAGTACGTTTGAAGTCGATAATACGGTATTGACGTTTATGACCGCAGCCTTGATGACGAACTGTCATTTTACCAGTGTTATTACGACCACCTTTTTGTGTGAGAGGTGCGAGCAAGGACTTTTCAGGTTTGCTTGCTGTAATCTCATCGAAGGCGGAAACCGTCATAAACCGGCGACCAGCGGAGTACGGTTTAAAAGATTTAAGTGCCATTAGTGGGCCTCCTTACAACTAGACTCTTAGTTACCTTCAAAGAAAGAAATAGTTTCACCAGCTTTGAGTGTTACGATTGCTTTTTTGTAATCAGAACGTTTGCCGATTGTACGACCCATGCGTTTACGTTTACCTTCAACGCGAATGGTTGCAACTTTCTCTACTTTTACATTGAAGATTTGTTCTACGGCTTGACGAATTTGTACTTTGTTAGAAGTCAAAGGCACACGGAAAGTGTATTTGCCATCTTCCATCATAGCTGCAGATTTTTCAGTGATAACTGGACGAATAAGTACATCACGTAAGTTCATTATGCGAGCACCTCCTCAATTTGTGCGACAGCACCTTTAGTAATGAAGAGTTTGTCGTGGTGAAGAAGGTCGAAAATGTTCAAACCTGTGCTTGCCAAAGCTTTAACGCCTTGAATGTTGCGAGCAGATTTTTCTACGTTTACATCACCTTCAGTGATGAACAATACTTTCGCGTCACCCACTTCGAAGTTGTTGAGGATGTTCAACACTTCTTTAGTCTTAGGAGCTGCTAATGTCAATTCTTCCATAACGATCAAATCGTTATTGTTTACCTTTTCGGAAAGAGCAGATTTCACTGCCAAGCGTCTAGCCTTACGAGGCATTGCTTTATAGTAAGAACGTGGGGATGGACCGAACACTGTACCACCACCGATCCACAATGGGGAACGAGTGGAGCCAGAACGTGCACGACCTGTACCTTTTTGTTTCCAAGGTTTACGGCCGCCACCGCGTACCATACCACGAGTTTTTGTTGCATGTGTGCCAAGACGTTCGTTGGACAATTGGCGAACTACTGCTTGATGCATAACAGCTTCGTTAACTTCAACTGCGAAAACAGCATCATTCAATTCGATTTTGCCAACTTCTTTGCCGGCCATGTTATATGTTGCTACTGTAGGCATTTTATATCCTCCTTTCAAATGTGTTATTACTTAACAGGTTTAACCGTGTTGCGAACCATAACCAAGCTGCCTTTTGCACCTGGGATACCACCTTTAATGAGTAAAAGGTTGCGTTCAGGATCAGCTTTTACTACGGACAAGCGTTGAACGGTAACTCTGTAGCCACCCATTTGACCAGGGAGTTTTTTGCCTTTGTAGACTTTACCGCCGCCACCGGAGATCATAGGACCGATGGAACCAGGTTCACGGTGAGATTTGGAACCGTGTGTTTCAGGACCACGGGAGAAGTTGTGGCGTTTAATAGTACCAGCAAAACCTTTACCTTTACCAGTACCCACAACATCAACCAATTCACCTTCTGCGAAGATATCAGCTGCCAGAGTTTGGCCTACTGTGTATTCAGCGCCTTCGTCAACACGGAGTTCACGAACGAATTTAACTGGTTCTACGCCAGCCTTTTCGAATTGGCCTTTCACAGGTTTTGTCAAATGTTTTTCTTTAATAGAGCCGTAACCGAGTTGAATAGCGTTGTAACCGTCAGTTTCAACAGTTTTCACGCGTACTACTACGGATGGTGTAGCTTCTACTACAGTAACTGGGACTAATTTGCCTTCAGAAGTGAAGACTTGTGTCATGCCCAATTTTTTACCCAAAATAGCTTTAGACATACTTCACACCTCCTTATAATTTTATTTCAATAGATACACCAGCTGGCAAATCAAGACGAGTGATAGCATCTAATGTTTGCTTACTTGGTTCAATAATGTCGATTAAGCGTTTATGTGTACGCATTTCGAACTGTTCACGAGAGTCTTTGTTAACATGTGGGGAACGAAGAATCGTGAAAATTTGTTTTTCTGTTGGCAATGGAATTGGGCCGGATACTTGAGCACCATTCTTTTTTGCCGTTTCTACGATCTTAGCTGCGCTTTGATCGAGAGCTTTGTGGTCGTATGCCTTAAGGCGGATACGTACCTTTTGTGTTTTTGCCATAATGACTGTTTCCTCCTGTCGTCCATTTCAGCGAATAGACTGCTCCATGGAAATTCTCCTCCGCAGAGGTCACCTTCCACTTCATAGTTTATAACACAACATGAGAGTGGCACACTGGTGCCACTCTTACGTCGTCTCTTTATTATATCAGAATTCTGAACAATAAAGCAATTATTTAATTTCAGTTACTACGCCTGCACCAACTGTGTGGCCACCTTCACGAATCGCGAAACGAAGACCTTCTTCAATAGCGATTGGAGTGATCAATTCGATGTCCATAGTGATGTTATCGCCAGGCATACACATTTCTGTGCCTTCTGGAAGGTTGATAACACCAGTTACGTCAGTTGTACGGAAGTAGAATTGTGGGCGGTAGTTAGAGAAGAATGGAGTATGACGGCCACCTTCTTCTTTAGTCAAAACGTAAACTTCCGCTTTGAATTTTGTGTGTGGATGAATTGTACCAGGTTTAGCCAATACTTGACCACGTTCGATGTCTTTGCGGTCTACACCACGAAGCAAGGCACCTACGTTATCACCTGCTACTGCTTGGTCCAAAGTTTTGCGGAACATTTCGAGACCAGTTACTACGTATTGTTCTGCTTTTTCTTTCAAACCAACAACTTCTACAGTGTCGCCAACATTGATTTCACCACGTTCAACACGGCCAGTTGCTACGGTACCACGACCAGTGATTGTGAATACGTCTTCCACTGGCATCAAGAATGTTTTGTCAGTGTCGCGTTCTGGAGTTGGAATGTAGGAGTCAACAGCGTCCATCAATTCTTCGATTTTTGCTACGTATTGAGCGTCGCCTTCCAAAGCTTTCAATGCGGAACCAACGATAATTGGCACATCATCGCCAGGGAAATCATAGGAAGAAAGAAGTTCACGAACTTCCATTTCTACCAATTCGATCAATTCTTCGT
>ERZ773057.61-NODE-61-length-53105-cov-9.662564_pt1 | contig 53105 bp, 38 predicted proteins | sample MGYA00580629_ERZ773057 | MGnify/ENA primary metagenome ERZ773057 (study PRJEB29015, sample SAMEA2738143) | human oral metagenome | biome: human oral; feature: human-associated habitat; material: saliva | place: China | collected 2163 ...
AGCGCGCCGCCCTGTCACGGCGGAGGTCGCGGGTTCAAGTCCCGTCGGGGTCGCACAGGCCGCGTATTCAGATGATTTATCATCACGAAGCACGCGGTCATTGCGTATCTAATACGCAAGGCTCTGTAGCTCAGTTGGTAGAGCGTGCGACTGAAAATCGTAAGGTCACCGGATCGACGCCGGTCGGAGCCACAATCCGCCCTCCAGGCTTCTACAGTGGGGGCGGATTTTTTCTTTAACCACGGGCTGCTCCCAGTCCACGCACCCTATAGTCTGATGCCCGCCCTCGTACATGGGCCCGTGCCCTTCACCCTCTGCTCACAAGGTTCTTTATCTGAACGACACGGCGAAAATACGCCTCATCCTAAGGCTCTTTTGCCCCGAAGAGGGGAGAACTGCGCCAGGCAGACGAGTAAACACGCCGGTTCGTTTCAATTTCTTGGAATTTCCGTTAGGGTGGAGACGTTGTGTTATTTGGACAACACCTTTACACACGGCGGCAAAACCGGCGCATACGGAAGAGATCGAATGCCAGCATCCACTCCCCAAGAAACCATACCGTCGAACTCCGCGCAGGCAACACGCACTGCGGGAATCGAATTCTCCCAAGTCACCAAACGCTACGGCGCTAACACCGTGGTCAATAACCTGACTCTGAGCATCCCCGCCGGTGAAACCACCGTTTTCGTCGGTTCCTCAGGATGCGGTAAAACCACCACCCTGCGCATGATTAACCGCATGGTAGAGCCACAGGAAGGCACGATCACCATCGGCGGGCAAAATATTGCAGACCAAGACCCTTACAAGCTGCGCCGATCCATCGGGTACGTCATGCAAAGCGGCGGGCTGCTGCCGCATCGTACCGTGCTTGAGAACGTTATGACCGTGCCCCTGTTGAACGGCACCTCCAAATCGCAGGCGAAAGAACGCGCTCTTGACCTTCTGGGCACCGTGGGTTTGGATGCGTCCTTAGCGCAGCGCTATCCGGCTCAGCTTTCCGGCGGGCAGGCACAGCGCGTGGGAGTCGCGCGGGCGCTCGCGGCGGATGCCTCTATTTTGCTCATGGACGAGCCATTTTCTGCGGTCGATCCGATCGTGCGCACCGAACTGCAGGAAGAACTTTTGCGCCTGCAGGGCGAGCTGCATAAGACCATTGTTTTCGTAACCCACGATATTGATGAGGCCCTATTCCTCGGCGATAATATTGCGGTCTTCGCCCCCGGCGGCAAGCTCGCCCAATATGGCGCCCCCGAAGAGATCCTGACGAATCCCGCTAATGATTTTGTGGAATCTTTCGTTAGCCAGTCCGTGGGTGCCTTGCTGCCTGCCGATGTGATGCGCCAGGTGCGGTATATTCGCCGCGAACGCTACCGCCGCACACGCGAAGCCGCAGTATCGGGCGAGGGCGCCGCATCAACCTCTGGGTGGGGATAGTATGAACCTGTTGCTGGCAGATTCGATGCACTGGGACTGGTTGGGAAATAACATCCACCGCGTCCTTGATTTGACCCTCAATCACCTGTACCAGGGCATTATTCCGGTACTTGTGGGAACCGCTCTGTCGATTCCGGTGGCGCGGTATGCGAGCCGACGCCGCGCGCGGGAAGACGGCGCGAAAACCTACCGGAGTGGTGCACACGCCCTGGTGCACGGCTTCGGGCTGCTCTACACAATCCCGTCGATCGCGTTCTTCGTACTCATGCCGCTGATTCTGGGGACCAGCATTATTTCGCCGGTGAACGTGCTTGTGGCGCTTACGATCTACACGATGGCGCTGATGGTGCGTTCCGGGGTAGATGCTTTTAATGCGGTTCCCGAGCATGTGGTGGAGTCATCGCGCGCCCTGGGATACACCCCGGCTCGTGCATTTTTCACGGTGGAATTACCACTCGCTTTACCCGTGCTTTTTGCCGGTATCCGCGTGGCGACGGTGGCAAATATTGCGATGGTATCCGTGGGTGCGGTTATTGGTGTTTCTTCGCTCGGCACGCTTTTTACCGACGGACTGGCGCGTAGTATACCCGCCGAACTTATCACGGGCGTGGTGCTCAGCGCCGTCCTCGCCTACCTCGCCGATGCGCTTCTTGCCCTCACGGCACGGCGCCTGACCGCCTGGAGGACCGCATGAATGTTATAGAACGTACCTTCGCTTTTCTGGGTGATGGCACCAACTGGCAAGGGCCTCAGGGCATTTTTGCGCGCACCGTCGAGCATCTGGGCATCACCATGTTTGCGGTTGCGATTGCCCTGGTGATTGCCGTGCCTTTGGGGCTGTGGGCTGGGCATACACGCCGCGGCGGGCACGCTCTGCTGGGGTTTACCGCCGCTTTGCGCGCTCTGCCCGCCCTGGGTTTGCTGACCCTGCTGGCTCTCTGGTTTGGTGTTAACGCGATTCCACCGCTCGTGGTGCTCGTGATTATCGCGGTGGCGCCCCTGCTGGCGCATACCCTCGAAGCCGTGACCGGGATTGATCCGGATGTGGTGGATGCGGCACGCGCTCAAGGCATGACCGAAGGGCAGATTCTTTGCCGGGTTGAGATTCCTCTGGGTCTTCCGGTGTTTATGGGCGGTCTGCGCAGCGCGGTGCTGCAGGTGATCGCGACCGCGACTATTGCCGCCTACATTAATGGGAATAACCTGGGCCGGTACCTTTTCGATGGGCTCGCGGTGCGGGACTATCCGCGTATGCTCGTGGCAACCCTGCTGGTAGCTGTGCTCGCCTTCGTGGTGGATGCGATTATGGCCCTAGCGCAGCGGGCCGTGACCCCCGTTCCATTGCGGGGTGGCGGAGCATCCAAACGTCATGGGCAACCGAAACACGAGAGCGCACTGGATGCGGCAAACTCGCACACGGAAGGGGCGCACGCATGAGCCTGGTGCATCGCCGAAACACGAACGATCGTTCTTTTCTATCCGGAAAGAGCGCGAAAAGCCACGGAACGGCGGAGACTGGAATGGCACGCGGCGTTACCAGGCGGCGGGCATTGGGTGTCCTCGGTGCCTTCGGGACGTTAGGAGCGCTGAGCGCCTGCGGGCTGAGCGGTGAAAACGTTTTCGGCGGTGAACACGACGGCATTATTGTGGGGTCAGCAGCGTTCGCAGAGTCGCAGATTCTCGCCGAAATATACTCCCAAGCGCTAAATAAAAACGGGTTTAAATCGAGCACCCAGCTGGGGATTGGCGCGCGTGAAGCCTACCTGGGGGCGCTTACCTCCGGGGCTATCGACGTGGTTCCCGAATACTCGGGCAACCTGCTGCTGTATCTTGACGAGAATTCCACAGCGCAGACTAAACAAGAGATTCTGCAGGCGCTCGGTAGGGTGCTGGATAAAAACCTCAAGGCGCTGGACGCCTCGCAAGCGGAAAATAAAGATACCTTAGTCGTCACCCAGCAGACCGCCCAAAAATACAATCTGCGCACCCTGGATGATTTAGCGAAGGTCTGTACCGAACTGAAGATTGGGGCCGCTCCCGAATTTGCCGAACGCGCCTACGGAATTCCGGGGCTCAAAGATAAGTACGGGTGCGTTCCGGCGGAATTCGTCTCACTTGCGGACGGGGGAGGGGCACTCACCGTCAAAGCCCTGCAGGATAACACCGTGCAGGTTGTAGATTTGTACTCGACCACCCCGGCAATTACGCAGAACAATTTTGTGATGCTCGAAGACCCGAAGAACATGATTCCGGCGCAGCAGGTACTTCCCATTATCAACACCAAACGAGTTCCTGAGGATGCGCAGGCGGTACTGAACCGCATCAGTGCGGTGCTGACGACCGACGATTTACGCTCGCTCAATGACGAGGTATCCGGCGATAAGAAACTGGACCCATCCACGGCAGCGGCACATTGGCTCAAAGATAAGGGGCTGTTGTAGCCTTTCTTCCTTTCTGCGCTGGACTCTGAATGCCGCTAGGTTCTGGTGCTCAGCATATGCGGTTGTGGAGATGAACGGAGAGGAGTCTAAGCGACCGGGAGTTCCGTGAGGGAAAGGCCCACCCGCAGGTCACCGAGCGCATCCGTCAGGTATTCGATGCCAGCCTCTAAGGAATCCAGCACATCCTCGCCCGCGCTAGAGACTACCACCGACGTCACAATACGCCAGCCAGCCTTACCCTTCGATGGCACGCTGAACCTGCCTGAACCAACAGTCTGTGCTCCCTCATGGCTGCTGGCGAGCGCCACCCTGCCCCGCCCGGATGCAGACACCACGCCCACCGTAAACCCGCCCGCATAGTAGGGGCGCGCAAACCCCAGAACCGGGTCAATCGCGTGCCCATCGGCGGAATCGTCATGAGTGAGGGAGCCCAAGAAGGTGCGTACAGCATCCAAAATCTGCCGTTGGGATGCGCCGCCCGGCACCCGCACCACATCAATCCGCACGCTCAGAAGCAAGTCAAGGTCGGCACGTTGGAAGGTTTTGGAGGGCATGTAATCAAAACTTATGCTCCCACTTTAACTGTGTTGTTAAACCGCGAGCAGGTCGTTTTTTGCCGAACAGGTGGAAAAAACACACCTGCTCGCGCATGTAACCATACCTGTAAATGCCCATGTAACCGAGCAATTAATCTGGCGAGCTAAGAAGAAACGATGGGCTCTTCCACGATCAAAGCCAACGATTCGTAGGGACGCAGCGTAACCTCAACCTTGCCAGGATCGGAGCCAGAAACACTGGAAGCACCGCTACTTTCCGACGTCTCAGAAACACCATTAACACGACCGAGCAAATTCTTGTAATTACACAAAAACACCCGTGCAGACCGTGCGTCCGCTGAAACTCGCGAGCCTTCACCGTCAGTGAGCGCATCCAAAACCTCGCCCGGCATGAACTCGGCAGGAACACCCACCGTTGTCTCGTCCCCAAAGAAATTATTGAGCACCAACAGCCGCGTGCGCGTGCCTTTAGCGATATGTTCACGCAGGTACCCGAAGACCCGCTCATGGTCGAGCGCATAGGGCGCATAACTGCCCTCAGAAATCACCGGGTACTGCCCGCGCAGGCGAATCAGCTCGCGATAGTACGGCAAAATCACGCCGTCACATTCCTCATCCGCCACCGAAATACCCGCGCCGGTTGCCGCATCCACACTGGGGGCGGGCATCAGCCAGGGGGCGGCTGTACCAAAACCAACCGCGCCGCGTTCCCCACCGGAACCAGACTCCCACTGCATGGGAACACGCGAATTATCCCGCGCCTTGGCACGCACCACCTCAAGCGCCTCGCCCCCCGAGAGTCCCCGCGCACGCAGGGTCTTAAAAGCGTTATGAGCCTCAACATCCACGTAGTCGTCAATCGAAGAATACACCGGGTCAATCATGCCGATCTCTTCGCCCTGATAAATATAGGGAGTGCCGCGCAGCAGGTGAATCACGGTCGCCAGCATGGTCGCAGATTCCGCCCGATACCGCTGAACGTCACCAAAACGGTTGAGCGCGCGCGGCTGATCATGATTATTCCAGAACAGCGCATTCCACCCACCGCCCGCCTGCATACCCAGCGCCCAAGCGTTGAGCAGCCCCTTCAGCTCAGCAAAGCGGAACGGCACCTTCGACCACTTCTCGCCGTCCTCATAATCCACCTTCAGATGGTGAAAACTAAACACCATGTCGAGCTCGCGATTCTCAGAGTTGGAGTAGCCCACGCAGTTCTCGATGCTCGTCGAGGACATTTCACCCACGGTCACAGTATCCCCATGCCGCCCGAAAGATGCGCGGTTCAGCTCCCGCAGACGCGTGTGCACGATAGGCGTGTCGGTGTATAGGGTCTTATCGACAACCCCGGCGGGCGCATCCTCAAGCTCTTCGGATTTGCCGATCACGTTAATGACGTCGAAGCGGAACCCGCGAACACCCTTGTCATACCAGAAATTGACGACCTTATAGAGCTCCTCACGCACGGCGGGGTTGTACCAGTTCAGATCAGCCTGTGTGACGTCGTAAAGGTGCAGATAGTACAGCGGTGCCCCCGATTCGTCCCGATAAACCTCACCCGCCGTATCGGTGAAAGGCTCCCAGGCTGAACCGCCGAATTTCGATTCCCAGTTCGTGGGCGGAACCACCGTGCCGTCAGACTGAACCCGCCCCGGACGAAGATAGAAATAATCCCAGTACTCGCGCTCGCCCGCCTGCGCCCGATTAAACCATTCGTGCTCGGTCGAAACGTGGTTGAGCACCATATCGAACATGACCCCGATGCCGTGCTCCCCGAAAGCGGCGATCATCTCTTCGACGTCCTCCATCGTGCCCAGCTCGGGGTTAATGGCGTAGTAGTCGGAAATATCGTAGCCGTTATCGTGCTGGGGCGAGGCGAAGAACGGGTTGAACCACACCATGCCCACCCCCAGCGATGCCACATAGGGCACCTTCTCGATAATGCCGCGAATATCGCCGGTTGGCCGCCCGTGCGCGGAATAGAACGACTTCGGGTAGATCTGGTAGATCACGGTGCTGCGGAACTGTGCGGGGGAGTGATGCATAGAAGATACATCCAATGGAGAAGATAACGGGGGCTGCCGTGCGAGTCTTCGTGCGCTTGTGTAGCGTTTGTTCGCTAGCTGGCGCAAATCACGCGGCGGGAGTTCTTACCCCACCAGCATAGGGGGCATAATAGACTCATTCCACGCTGCACGGGGATATATTCTCAAGGGGGCAAATCTGCCGCAGATCCGGCATCCTTGTCCGCCCCGCGGCATAAGGTGCGCGCCGCATCCACACTCACCCTTCGGCGCGCCACAGGCACAGCTCATGACCAAGCATCACGGCATGCCAACATATGAAACCAAAGTAACCCTTCGATGATTGGGCGCACGCCTGCGCGTAGAATCTATAGATGCATCACAACGGAAGGTAAAGACATGCCCGAATTACGCTCACGCACCTCAACTCACGGTCGCAATATGGCGGGTGCCCGCGCTCTATGGCGCGCAACCGGAATGGGTGATGATGATTTTGGCAAACCGATTATTGCGATTGCCAACTCTTACACCCAGTTCGTGCCCGGTCACGTGCACCTGAAAAATATGGGCGACCTGGTGGCTGGCGCTATTCGTGAAGCTGGCGGCGTGGCGAAAGAATTCAACACCATCGCGGTCGATGACGGCATTGCGATGGGCCACGACGGCATGCTCTATTCCCTGCCCTCACGCGACCTCATCGCCGACTCGGTCGAATACATGGTGAACGCTCACCGCGCGGATGCGCTCGTATGTATCTCGAACTGCGACAAGATTACTCCCGGTATGCTCTTGGCGGCGATGCGTCTGAATATTCCCACGATTTTCGTGTCGGGCGGTCCTATGGAATCCGGCGAGGGCGTTGAAGGCGTTGTGGAGCACCGCCTGGATCTGGTGGATGCGATGGTCATGGCGGTGGACGATTCCGTGAGCGATACCGCGCTCGCCCAGATTGAGAAGAACGCCTGCCCCACGTGTGGTTCGTGCGCGGGCATGTTTACCGCAAACTCCATGAACTGCCTGAACGAGGCGATTGGTCTGGCACTGCCCGGCAACGGTACCACGCTTGCGACCCAGATCGCGCGTAAAGAACTGTTTTTACAGGCGGGTAAGCGCATCGTTGGCTTGGCGAAGCGCTACTACGAGCAGGATGATGAGTCAGTTCTGCCCCGTTCGATCGCCACCAAGGAAGCCTTCGAGAACGCTATGGCGTTGGATGTGGCTATGGGCGGTTCCACCAATACCGTGCTGCACTCCCTGGCTATTGCGCATGAGGCCGGCGCTGACTTCACGCTGGACGATATCGACCGTATTTCGCGCCATGTGCCCTGTCTGGCGAAGGTTGCGCCGAACTCTACGAAGTATCACATTGAGCATGTGCACCGTGCGGGCGGTATCCCCGCGCTGCTGGGTGAGCTGAACCGTGCCGGGCTGCTGCACAAGAACGTTCATTCTGTTCATGCGGATTCGCTGGACGAATGGCTTGCCGAATGGGATATCCGTTCCGGTACCGCGAGCGAGCAGGCTCAAGAATTGTTTCTTGCCGCACCCGGCGGGGTGCGTACCACGCAGGCGTTCTCGACCGCGAACAAGTACGAATCGCATGAGACGGATGCCGAAAACGGGTGCATTCGTGCTGTGGAGCATGCTTACACGAAAGACGGCGGTCTGGCGGTTCTGCGCGGCAATATCGCCCAGAACGGTGCGATCATCAAATCCGCCGGCATTGATGAAGAACTTTTCCACTTCGTGGGTAAGGCATTCGTGGTTGAGTCGCAGGATGAAGCCGTGTTTGAGATTCTGTCGAAGCACGTGAATCCCGGCGATATTGTTGTGATTCAGTATGAGGGCCCGAAGGGCGGCCCCGGCATGCAGGAGATGCTGTACCCCACCTCGTATCTGAAGGGTCTGGGCTTGGGCAAAAGCTGCGCACTCATTACCGACGGGCGTTTCTCGGGCGGTACTTCGGGTATTTCGATTGGCCACGTTTCGCCGGAGGCTGCCGCCGGTGGTGCTATCGGCCTGCTGGAAACCGGTGACGAGATCGAGATTGACGTGCACAACCGCATCCTGCGGGCGAATGTGCCGGACGAGGTTTTGGAGGCGCGGCGCAAGGCGAAGGGCGCCCTCCCGTGGAAGCCCACTAAGCCGCGTGAACGTCAGGTCTCGAATGCGCTGAAGGTTTACGGGATGCTGGCCGCCTCTGCCGACAAGGGCGGGGTGCGCATCCTCCCAGAGGGAATCTAGTCGCCTATTGACCGAACATAAAAAGAGCCTTTATTTGAATAAAGCGGCGAAAAACCCTCTTTATTCAAATAAAGGCTCTTTTTAGCAGAGGAGAACAGGGGGAGTAGAGTTACATCTCGAAGATGCGAACATCCAGCTCTGCGGCGAGCAGCGGCTCCCAGGTTTTCACAGCGGTGCTGAAATGCTCAGTCGCCATATGTGCTTCGAGTGCCTGCTGTGATTCCCAACGCTCAATAAAAGCGAAGACGCGCGGCTCGCCCGCAGGGGTCTCACCGGTGGCGGGGCCGAAATCGTAGCTGATATTGCCCGCATCCTTGCGTGATGCCTCTACCAAAGCGGGGGTAGAAGCCAAAAACTCTTCAACATGCTCAGGCTTAACGGAAACACCTGCGTAAACACCAATCATGGGGTTCTCCTTCATGTGATAGCACAAAGTGGTTGTCCCTCAACTGTACCCTGTTAGGGCACATTAGGGGATGGGATTGGGAAGGGGCTACGGATCCATACCCATGCCCTCAGGGCTCACGGTAAACCCGCCCTTTGCCCCCACACAGTGCATAGTTGTGCCGCTGGAAGCCTTGCAGGTCATACCGTAGTAAGTGACAGTTGATCCGGTTGCCAGGGTCTGATAATTATCAAAATTTGTAATCCCACCCGGATCATTACGCCCTTTAATTTCGTAGTTAGGTACGCTGTTTGTGCTCATGATGACGCGGCTCTGGGCCTTGCCGTGGGTTGCCTCATCCCAGTTGTTGGGGTTAGTGGCGCGTGTGCTCTGGCACATAAGGCTTCCGCTTACATCAAAGCGGCAGGCGGCGTTACCGTTTGCGGTAATAATTGCTTGGGAGCTGGAGGAGGTTTCATTGGTTCCTGAAAGCATGGGAACCCAGCTGGGACGGACCGCGATCTTAATACCTTTGCTCTCGTTCTCGCAGACAGTGATGAGAGAACGTTCTGTTGAAGAGGCCGCGGTGGGGGATGAACATTGATACCCATGCACAGTTGCGTGGGCGGCATTACCGCCGGTGCGGTTAGCTTTCAGCTCAGCTTCATAGGCGTCGATTACGGTCTGCGCTATATCGCATGAGATCTTATTGTCGGCTTTAGCGATATACACCATGGAGTTAGCAGCGAGGGTATTGCTCCCACACGCTGTGCCCGGTGCCGCAGCTGAAGCATCGTTCTTGTTTGAGTGGACTACCGCGTCTAAACCGGGCGGGTTTTTCGTGGCCTGGTAGCTTGGGTCCATCCCGCCACGTCCGGCCGTACTGCCGTCATTCTTGCTCGGTTCTGTTTTCTTTTCCTGTGGCTTAGCCGACTCACTGGTTTCGCTTGGCGACGGGCTTACGGATGTGATGGTGTTGCCTGTGGGTGTTGCAGCGGGGCTAGATGATCCGCTGGGGCTTGCTGAGGCAGATGGTGAAGCGCTTGAGCTTGAACTTGGACTGGATGTCTGAGGTGTTTGATGCTGGGCGTTGCTTCTTGAGCTGTCGGCCCCAAATGGGTTACCGCAGGCGCTTAGCGTCAGAAGCGCGACCATTAGGGGTACAACTAATTTAGGGCGGGCCATACCGTACCTTTCGTATGTGGTTGGTGCAGTTACCGGTCATGTACCTCTTCTAGTCTCTCATATATGTGTCCCGCACGCCGTAGATTCGCCTTGTGGGCGTGGTATCAGTCTTTTAGGTTTCGCGTGCCGATTCGCTCACCGTAAAACCCTGCCCTGAACGTTTGCGTGCCCGAATCGGGCGACGATATAAAGGAATAAAGATACACGAATACCTGAGGGGAGAATCATGAGTTTAGGGGGTGTGGGCACATGGCTATTACACCAGCGAACATTAAGCGGTGCACATTAACGTGGGATGCGCCGGATTACAGTACGTCGTACCCCGCAGGGTACACGGAGCGCGGGGTGGCGGTGATCGCTGTTGCGGAAGAAGCCCAACAGGCGCAGGGGTTTTGTTACAGCTCAACCGCGACCTTAGTGTATGTGTCTAAAGAGAGCGGGGAACGTATCCCCCTGAATACTGAACCGATCTTGGGTGAGCACGCCCATTCCCTCATGGAGCCTTGCGAAGTGGTGCACACCAAAATGCTGGGCCGTGCGGTGCTTGAGGCGTGGGAGCTGATCCCCCCGCCGCTGACGGAGAACCTGGTGACGGTTGCAGCGGAGAGGCGCTACCTGAAGCAGCTATTCCGTCAGTTTGACCACCTTAAATGCATCCTGGAATACCGTGCGTTTGAGAAGGTTCTTGACCCTTACGATAATCACTCCTTAGGGGAGGTCCATGTGCGGCTCGCGGGCACTGCGGCGGGTAAGCTCATGGAGGGTTTTATTGAGGTGGCCAGGCGCAATACGGAGCGTATGCTCACCGATGCGCTCATCGAGAAACCGGAAGAGCAGCTGGTGGAGTATAACGTTTTCACGGACTGTTCGTTCCGTTCCACCCATAATAAGAAGTACTCGCGCGGCGGCCGGATGGGTATTGCGGGCGTTAGTGAAGACGGCTTCTATTTTCATACTCATTATGACGCGGTGAACATTATGACCGGGGAACTTTCGGCGATGCTCACCGCGTTTCACGTATTTTATACGGGCGGACGCCGCCTGGTGATTAATACTGATTCACTGGGTGCGCTCACGTTTGTGCTGCGGCTGGCTCATAGCCGCTGGAGCTTTGAGAGGTGGGCCCGTGAGGGGGTTCAGGATGAGCGGGTTATCACTGAGATGACGCGCCTGACTGAGGCGATCCGCTCACGCCGGGTGATTGTGAAGCACGTGCCGGGTCATACGGGTCATGGGCTGCAGGAGAGCAGCGATTCGGTGTCGAAAATGCACCGGCATTTTCCGGGTCAGGTGGTTGATAAGCGGCATATTCTGGAGTTTAACCAGCGGTGTGAGTCGATCATTACGGCCCTGTCTGGGTGCGATAAGGCTGTACGTTTGCCCAGCCCCGAATGGCTGTACGTGCGCCCTTCAACTATTCACATGGGTAACCGCTTATGGCGTTAAGCTGACACGCCGTGCAGAACGGGAAACCGGCGTGGCGGGGCTGTGCTGCGGTGTGATTACAGCAGCGATGACCAGAGCCGGCAGATATTTTCGGTGACTTTAATGCGCTGCGGGCGTGAGGACCACGGGCCGTAACGCAGTTCCGTGCAGATACTTTCGTAGGTTTTCGCAACGTCGGCGAGCGCATCCACCATAGCGGGGTCTGCGATAAAGGTTGATACTTCGAGGTTGAGCGAGAATGAGCGGGGGTCCATATTCGAGGAGCCGATAAACGCCATTTCGTCATCTACGTACATGAACTTGGAATGCAGTACTGTGGGGCTGGGGTATTGCAGAATGCGTACCCCGGATTGCAGCAGCGTCTCGTAGTAGGAGCGCTGCGCCATATTGGGGAGGAACTGGTCGCCTTTTTCGCAGACGATCACGGTGGTTTCGATGCCCGAGAATGCTGCGTTGGTGAGTGCCTGCAGCAGGGTTTCGTCGGGTACAAAGTAGGGTGAGCAGATGGTGATGCGTTTTTCTGCGTTGTAGATCATGTAGTTGATTAGGCGCAGGTTGTTTTCCGTCTCGAACCCGGGGCCGGAGGGGACGACTTGGGCGCGCATCGATCCTGGAACGTAGGGGATTTTCGCCTCAATTTCTTCGAGGATCAGCTGGTTTGTTTCGGAGTACCAGTCGGAGACGAATACCGCGTTGAGCTCTTCGACGATGGGACCGGTGCATGAGAAGGTGAGGTCTTTCCACTCCAGACCTTTACGCACGTTTTCTTTGAGGTCGTAGGAGCGGTGGATGGCGTTTTGCGAGCCTGAGAATGCCACTGCGCCGTCTATCACGAGGACTTTGCGGTGGTTGCGCAGGTCGGGGCGCTGCCATTGTAGTCGCCAGGGTTTGATGGGCAGCATCAGGCGCCATTCGATACCCGATTCGTTGAGCATTTTTGTCAGCTGCCGGTATGAGGGGTATTTGCGCGAGCCGATATGGTCGATGAGCACGCGCACCCGCACGCCACGTTTTTGGGCGGCGAAGAGGGCATCCCAGAGTACTTTGGAGGCTTCGTCGTAGGCGGTGATGTAGAACTCGAAGTGAACGTACCGCTGGGCTTTGTTGACTTCCTGCGCCATGATGCGCATGGCTTCGTGGTTGTCGTTGTGCAGGGTGAAGGAGTTCCCGCCGACGAGGGGGAGCGAACCGAGCTTGTAGTTGAGTTGGCTGGCGACGAGGGTTGCTTCGTTGAGCCCGTCGGAGTCGGTGAGCTGTGGGGTGTCTCCGGTAGTTTCTCGGATCAGGTCGTTCATGGCGTGCTGCCGGGCGCGCCGGTATTGGGGAAGGTGTGAGGATCCGAAAATCAGGAAGGCTAGGAACCCGATGAACGGGATGAAGAAGATGGCCATGAGCCAGCCGAGTGCGACCACGGGCTTGCGGTTGTAGGGCAGCCAGAATAGGGCTAGTACACGGATGCTCAGGTCTGCGAAGAACAGAATGATCCTGAGCCAGTCCGGTAAAAAGTCCAGGTATGCGGGTGAAAATATGCTCACCTTACCTATTATGCCTACCCTCTTGTCTTCTGTGGGGGAGAGGCAGAACACGTCACGCCGCTTATTTTATGCAGTTGTGCAAAAAGTGCATAAGTGCAATAATTGCAGTTATGCAAAAAACTGAGCCGAGTCGCGCCGAGACAAGCCTGCGTGAACGCCGCCGCGAACGCACCTGGACGAACATTCACGAAACCGCCCTGCGCCTCGCCCGCCAACACGGCATGCGCGGCAGCACCGTCGAAGACATCGCGGCGGAAGCCGGAATCTCGCCCCGCACCTTCTTCAACTACTTCGGAACCAAAGAAGATGCAGTGCTCGGCCTGCGCGCCCCCGCCATCACCGACGAGCTGCTCGCCAGCGACCGGGCACACGAGAACGACAACCTCATCGTGCGTATCACCCATCTGCTGCTGTACATCGTGCGGCACAGCTTCAACTTTGCCGATCACGCAAAATTCCGGGAGCGCATCGACGAATTCCCCGAATTCAGGCACCGGCTGAAGGTGCACCATATCAACTGCGAACAAGTGCTCATTGACTATCTCAATACCGTCGATTGGGATGCCTTCAATGCCGCAGGAAGGCGCGGCCCTTTGATAACCCGCCCCGAAAATATGCCGCTGACAGAAACCGCCGAAGAACGCACCCGTGCCACAGTCCAGCTTGCATCCGCGGTGCTGCGGCAGCTGCACTTCGCCAAGGATATTGCCGACGAAGACGAGGTTGAGCGGCGCATCCACAACACCGTCAAAACTTTTCAAGCCCTGCTGAAGGAAAACTAGGAATGACGTCGCACTCAGACAAACCCGCTGAAGCCGCCACGGCTGAAGCTAGAAAACATCAAATAGCGCTCATGTTCTCCGGCCTGGTCATCGTGATGCTCATGTCGGCGCTGAACCAAACCATCCTCGCGCCCTCCCTGCCGACCATTGTGGGCGAACTGCACGGCGTGGAGCATATGAGCTGGGTGATTGCCACCTTCATCCTGCTCTCCACCATCACCATGCCTGTGTACGGCAAACTCTCCGACCAGTTCGGGCGTAAACCCTTCCTGATTTTTGCCATCCTCTCCTTCATGACGGGATCTATCATCGGTGCGCTCGCCCCCGATATGACTTGGCTGATCGTCGCCCGTGCACTCCAGGGAGTCGGCGGTGGCGGCCTCATGATTCTCTCCCAATCCGTGGTCGCAGACGTGATCCCCGCCCGCGAACGCGGTAAATATATGGGTATTATCGGCGGCGTCTTCGCCTTCTCCTCAGTCGCCGGGCCGCTCATCGGCGGGTGGATCACTGAGGGTCCCGGTTGGCGTTGGGCATTCTGGCTCAACCTGCCGCTTGCCGTACTCGCAATCTTTGCCGTCATTTTCCTGCTCCCACACACCGCACTCAAAGACCGCGAAAAGCGGCAGATCGACTACCTGGGCAGTATTATTCTCATGGCAGGAACCAGCGCGCTCGTGCTCGCCACCATCTGGGGCGGCAACCAGTACGCCTGGAACTCCCCGCAGATTATTGGGCTTCTCATCGCATCCGTCGTCGCGGTTCTGATCTTCATCCCGGTTGAAAACCGCGCCGCAGAGCCGATTATGCCCATGTATCTCTTCACCAACCGCAACTTCCTGCTCACCCTGGGCGCATCTCTCGCCCTCGGTGTTGCCATGTTCGGTGCCGTTGAGTACATCCCCACCTACCTGCAAATGTCACTGGGCGTGAGCGCAACCGTGGCGGGTCTGCTCATGATTCCCCTCATGGGCGCCCTGCTCGTGGTCTCCATTATTACCGGGCGGCTGGTTTCCGCACGCGGCAAATACAAGGCATACGTGGTCACCGGTACCGCACTCGTGGCGCTTGGGCTCTACCTCATCTCCACCATCACCCCGAGCACCCCCACCTGGATCTTCTGTAGCTACATGGCGGTCATGGGTGCGGGTCTGGGCATGTCGATGCAGTTCCTCACCCTCATCGTGCAAAACGCCTTCCCCGTCACCGTCGTAGGAACCGCCACCGCGGCAAACAACTTCTTCCGCCAGGTCGGCTCGACCGTGGGTGCATCGCTCGTGGGCGGCCTGTTTACTTCGCGCCTGAGCAGCCTGCTCAGTGAACGCATGCCCGCGCAAGCAGTAGCCTCGGCGGGGGAACACGGAACCTCCTCCCTGACTCCCGAGCTCGTCAGCCGGATTCCTGAGCCGATTCACGGCATTATCGTGAACGCCTACAATGATGCCCTGATTCCGCTTTTCCTCTACCTGGCACCGCTCGGGCTAATCTCTGCGCTTCTGCTTCTCTTCATCCGTGAGGATGCGCTCGCCACCACTATCGAAACGCACACCACTACCGATGTGGCGCGTTCGGCAACCGGTGCCATTGATGTAATCACGCCCGAAATGGCGGCAAAAGATGCCGAATGCCTGAAGAAAATGCAGGGTGAATCGCGCACCGTGTTCGGCCCAGAACTTGCCGATAGCGCATCCGATGCACCGGCGAAAACCGAGCTTCGTACCGAGGGACAAAAGAATACGGACGATCCTTCGCGCGGCACCAAGCCCTAACGGCTTCTTAGGTAACCCTATACAGTTATTCCCCTCTCACGCTATGCTGGAGGGGAATAACTGTTAACCCCCTCACACGGGATGCGGGTCGCCTTCGTCGCTGAACGCCAGCCCGCATGCACCATCCACAGGAGGACCTATGAAGATTCTGCTCCCTACCTCAATTACGCTCGACGAAGAGAAACTAGGGCTTGAACCCGGCGATATTGTGCGGCACTACAACCCCACGGAGCCTATCGCCGAGGAAGATACCGATGCCGAAGTTCTGATTGCCTGGGCGAATACCGCCGATCAGCTCGCGGATTCCGCCCGCCGTATGAAGAATGTGGGGCTTATCCAGGCACTTCTTGCGGGGCCAGATGCGGTGCGCGCGGCGGGCTTCACCCCCGATGCCGCCATCTGTGCAGGTGTGGGTCTGCACTCAAAAACCGTTGCGGAACATGCGCTCGCGCTGACCCTGAACTTTGTGCGTTTCTTGCCGACGTTGGCGCAGGCAACAGTCGAGCATCGTTGGGCTGAGGAGCTAGGCGGCGCGCAGGAACTTCATCCGAAAGACCAGGTCACAACTCTGCTTGATGCCAATGTGCTTGTGTGGGGCTTCGGCTCGATTGGCCAAGAGACCGCGCGGCTCTTCAAGGCTTTCGGCGCGAACGTAACCGGCGTTGCACAGAGTGCGGGGGAGCGCTCCGGATTCCCGGTGATTGCGACCGAACAAATCGATGAATACCTGCCGACTACGGATATTCTCGTGATGGTGCTTCCCACCAGCAATTCGACCTTCAAGGCGCTCGATGCCCATAAGCTGCAGCTGCTGCCCAAACGCGCCTACCTGGTTAATGTGGGGCGCGGTACCACTGTTGATGAGGATGCACTCGTCGCCGCCCTAAACTCCGGCTCGATTGCGGGCGCTGCGCTGGACGTGACGGCAACCGAACCGCTCCCCTCCGATTCGCCCCTGTGGGATGCGAAGAATATCGTGATTACCCCGCATGCCGCCGGTGGTCGCCCCGTAAATCCGGAGGAGCTGATCGCCCACAATATTCGTGCCTTCCGCACCGGTGCTGCTGCGAGTGAGTACCGTAACCGGTTCTGAGTTCGCTGCTGAGAAGTACAGCCCCGTAGACTCTGCCCTGCACCGATGATGCAGAGTTTACGGGGCTTCTTATATCTTAGGTTCTCCTAAATTTCAAGGGGCATGCCGCCACAGTGTCGTGGTTTTTCCCATTTTTAAGTGGGAATCGGTGGATTTTTGGGGTGTTTTGGACCTTAAGACACGCTTTATGACGGCCGAAAACCCGCAATATGCATTATTGTGTAAATTTTTCGTAACAATTTTTAACTCCGCTAGTTCTGTGGGGAAAATCGTTGCTGCATCACCCGAAGAAGCCTCTGAACGCAGCGGTGGCGGTGTAAAACGCAAATGTGGGTTTGGTGGATAGATAGAGGACTATATAAGATAAAGTAACTGTAATCCTAGTGACAACAGTCACGGGGTTATTTTGACATTGGAAGTCATTACACACATGCCTACGACACCGAATATTCGAGGAGGGGAGCCGTCCCATGTTTAGGTACGTCCTCCAACGCTCGCTCACGTATCTCGTCATGGTGTTCATTACTACCACGATGGGCTATTTCGCGGCGGTTATTACCCTTCAGCCTGCGCTGCTTGAACAGGAAAAAATTCCCAGGCCGACCCCAGAGCAGGTTCAACGTAACTTTGCCTCTTTAGGCCTTGACCCAAGCAAAAGCGCTTGGGACCGTTATATCGAGTGGTTGACCAATGTTGTGACCAAATTCGATTGGGGCCGCAGCCCCAACGGCGCGTATGTGAACGAAGAATTCGGCCAGCGCGTCTGGGTTTCTTTCCGCCTGATGATTGCCGCAACTATTTTGACGATTGTTATTGGTGTGGCACTTGGCGTGTTCACGGCAGCCCGCCAGTACAAACTTTCTGATCGTGTAATTACCAGCTACTCCTACCTGGTGTACATTATTCCTGCGCCCGTGGCGTACTTTCTGGTGCAAACCGCTGCGATTGAGATTAACCAGTCCGCAGGGGAGACCATTTTCTACGTAACTGGTATTTCCTCTCCCGGTGTGACGGGCTTCTGGAATACCATCATTGACTTGGCGGCACACTACACGGTACCCACCTTCTGTATGACCGTATTGGGCTGGTCAGCCTACCAGATCGCTCAGCGTCAGTACCTCTTGGATAACGTCAATGCCGACTTTGTCCGTACTGCACGCGCGAAGGGTTTGACCCGTAACCAGGCGATTACCCGCCATGCCCTTCGTGTGTCGTTTATTCCCGTCGCACAGTCCATCGCCTACCAGGTACCCGCGATTTTTGCCGGTGCTTTCTTCGCCGAGACAGTCTTTGCTTGGCCCGGTATTGGTAAATGGTCGATTGACGCCATTAGTCAGCAGGACGTGAACGCCGCAACCGCGACGTTGGCTTACGGGTCCGTTCTCTTCGCCATCGGCGCTATTATCGCCGATATTGCCACCAGTATCGTTGACCCCCGAGTGAGGATCTCATGAGCCAGGTAACTGAAACTCACGCCATTCCGGTGGTGAAAGGCGATGACTTTAAAGTCATCAATAAGAAGGTCATTATTCTGCGCCGTTTTATGCGGAACAAGCTGGCGGTGTTTGGCCTGGGGCTTTTTGTGTTGATGTTCCTGTTCGGAATGTTCGGTCAGTACTTCACCTCATACACCCCCACCCAGATTGACTATCTGGCTTTGGGGGAGGAGCCCAGTACTACCCACTTCTTCGGCACCAACGCAGCTGGCAACGACCTCTACGCCCAAATGGTTGAGGGTGTTCGTGTTTCGCTCTTAATCGGTGTGGTTGTGGGTACCGTATCCATTGCTATTTCCGCAGTATACGGCTGTATTATGGCGTACTTTGGCGGCTGGATTGATAAAGTCATGCTTTTCATTCTGGAAACCATGATTATGGTTCCTTCGCTGCTGATCCTGGCGATCTCAATGAACAGTGGTATCGGTAAAGAGATCCAGAAAAATATTCCCGCGTGGATCGTACTCTCTGTTGTGCTCATTATCTTTAACTGGATGTCCCCGGCTCGTCTGATTCGTGCAATGGGCCAGTCTTTGATTGGGCGTGACTACGTCAAGGGTGCCCGGTACATGGGCGTTCACCCGTTCAAAATTGTGCTGCGCCACCTCATCCCGAATATTGGTTCGCTGCTGGTGCTCGAATTTACGCGTGGCATTATGTACGCTGTGCTGGCTGAGGTTGTCTATTCCTTCATTGGTATCGGCATCCGCTACCCCAACTACTCATTGGGTTCGCTCATTTTTGAGGCATCTGCACAGATTAACACTCTGCCGCACATGTTCTGGTTCCCCGTTATTTTCTTCTTCCTTATTGTGGCCCCGTTGGCGTTTATGAACGATGGTTTGCGTGATGCCTTCGACCCGACCTCCATGTCTGTCGGTTCGATTAAGAAAGAGAAGAAAAACAAGAAAGCTCAGAAGATCAAAACCGTAAAACCGGCTGAGTCCGTCACCGCAGCAGAATCCGATACTTCGGAGTCTGAGGCCAAGAAAGAGGAGGTAAAGAACTCATGAGCACCTCTCCCGTTCTGAGCGTCAAAGACCTCAACGTCCGTTTCAATACCGAAAACGGCGTGGTGCACGCGGTACGCGGCGTGAATTTTGACCTGTATGCCGGTAAAACCCTCGGCATTGTGGGTGAGTCTGGTTCGGGTAAGTCGGTCGCATCAATGGCGATTATGGGCCTGCACCCTACGACAGCTGATATTACCGGATCTATTAAGTACAACGGCAACGAGCTGCTGGGGCTGAGCGATAAGGAAATGTGCGAGTACCGTGGCAAGCACATCTCCATGATTTTTCAGGATCCGCTCTCATCGCTCACCCCGGTGTATACCATTGGGCAGCAGATCGCTGAAGTTCTAAAGATCCACAATAAGGGCATGAGCAAGCAGGCGATTAAGGATCGCTCTATCGAACTCATGCGCCTAGTGGGTATTCCTTCCCCAGCCGACCGTCTGCGTTCTTTCCCGCATGAGTTCTCCGGCGGTATGCGCCAGCGCATTATGATTGCAATGGCTATTGCGAATGACCCGCGTGTTCTGATTGCGGATGAGCCCACTACCGCACTGGATGTGACCATTCAAGCGCAGGTGCTTGAGGTGATAGATAAGGCGCAGGACGAAACGGGCGCAGCAACCATTATGATTACCCACGACCTGGGTGTCGTTGCCGGTATGGCGGACGATATTCTGGTGATGTACGCGGGTAAACCGGTGGAAATCGCGAAGGCCGAGGATCTGTATAAGTACCCCAGTCACCCGTACACCATTGGCCTGCTGGGTGCGGTCCCACGCGTGGACCGTTCGCAGAAGATGTCGCTGGTGCCGATTGAGGGCACCCCGCCGAACCTGATTAACCCGGTGGAGCGTTGTTCGTTCCGCGACCGCTGCCCTGTGGCTAAGAGCGGTGGCCAGTGCTGTAAGGATGAGGCTGGCGAGCCTGAGCTGATGCCGCTTGACGGCGCGGGTGAGGGGCACTTGTCATCGTGCAGCATTTCACAGGAGCTGATTAGTAAGACAGCTGATGAGCTGTACTCGATCCCTGAGACCCCCGTGTCGAAGTTTGACGGTGTTCCGCGTGAAGAGCGTGCTCCGGTGCTTGAGGTGCGCAACGTGAAGAAACACTTCCCGCTCATGAAGGGCTCACTTATTAAGAAACGTGTGGGCACCGTGAAAGCGGTTAATGGTGTTACCTTTGATATCCGCGAGGGCGAGTGCTTCTCTATTGTGGGCGAGTCGGGGTGCGGTAAGACTACCACCCTGCTGGAAATCATGGAGTTCAGCAAGAACACCGATGGCGAGATCCTGATTAACGGCACCTCCACGAAGGATAGTAAGTCGGCTAGTGAGATCCTGAAGCTGCGTAAGAACCAGCAGATGGTGTTCCAAGACCCCACCGGCGCGCTGGATCCGCGTTTTACGGTGTACGAGGTGCTGGCTGAGCCCCTTGAAAACCAGGGGATGAAACGTGCGGATATTAAGAAACGCGTGATTGAGCTGATGCGGACTGTGGGTCTGCAACCGGATCATGTGAACCGCTTCCCGAACCAGTTCTCTGGCGGTCAGCGTCAGCGTATCGGTATTGCCCGTGCGCTGGCGGTGAACCCCAAACTGGTGGTATTGGACGAGCCTGTTTCGGCGCTGGACGTCTCAGTGCAGGCGGGTGTTATTAACCTGTTGGAAAAGCTCCGTGCCGAGCTGGGGCTCAGCTACCTGATGGTGGCCCACGACCTTGCCGTGATCCGCCACGCCTCTGACCGTGTTGCGGTCATGTACCTGGGGCGTATTGTTGAGATTGGTAGCGTGGATGAGGTGTTCGATAACCCGGTTCACCCGTATACCAAGGCTTTGCTGTCGGCTATCCCCGTGCCAGACCCAGAGGTTGAGGCGAAGCGTGAGCGCACCATGCTGGAAGGCGATCTGCCGACTCCGGTGAACGCGCCGGTGGGCTGTGGATTCTCTAGCCGTTGCCCTGTCTTCAAACTGTTGCCTGAGGATAAGCAGAAGGTATGCCTTGAGAAACTGCCTGAGCTTGAGCCTATCGAAGGTCAGGATCACGCATATGCTTGCTACTTCCCCGAGGGCGTTTCTCAGGTATCTCCTGAGAACGTTGCTCAGGCGGCGTAGCTTTAGAGTCGGCTTTGTCGTAAGCCGCATGTGAGCTGAGGGGCGGCCACCATCTGGTGACCGCCCCTCGGTGCGTTTTCAGCATGGGATGGGGAAGAGATGCCCAGAAATGACGGTACTGTGACGCTGAATGAGTGCTCTTTGGGCCGCTGAGGACACTAAAAACCAGCAATAATTACGTCATAAATACTGATAACACAGGATTCTTGTAAATATATATGCGAAATGTATATTTTTTTATCTATTAAGAGGCAATCCGTGTTCCCTCAGGGCAAAATTGTGGTGTAAGATACTAGACTAAGACCAGGTACTGTAGTTCAGCACACAGAACGTGCACCTGGTTGATTCGTCAGGCACTCGATGGTACGAGTGCATTAGTGAAAGTTGGGCGATAGCTATGGAGAAGCAGTATATCTTCAACCGCCGCACCCTGCTTGGTGGCGCGGCTGCAACAACTACTGTGGGCCTGTTGGCTGCATGCGGTGGCAAGAAAGAAGAAGAAAAGGTCAAGTCTGCTGGCAAGGGAGCTAAAGTTGAAGACCTGTACGATATCAACGCCCACCCGGTCTCGGATTTGAAGCAGGGCGGAGAAGTTCGTCTCCCTCTGAAGTCCATTGGGCCTGATTTCAATATCTACTCAACCGGCGGTAATAATGGCGACACGTATATTGCAATGGGTGCACTTTATGCTGCTGGCCTGTGGTCTTCGTTGCCTAATGGCACTCTTGAACTGAATAAGGATTTCGCCGTATCTTTCGATCCGAAAGAGGAAAACGGTAAAACCGTTGTGTACGTGGCGGTGAACCCCAAAGCCAAGTTTAACGATGGCACTCCCATGGATTACAAGGCACTGCAGGCAACGTGGAAGATCCTTAAGAGCACAGAGGGAGATTTCAAGATCGTTACCAGTGGTATTTACAGCAGCGTTGAGAAAATCGAACGCGACGGCGATGACTTCAAGGTCAAGGTAACGATGGCTTCCCCTTACTATCCGCTCAATGAGCTGTTTGCTTCTATTTTGCACCCCAAAATGGCGGACCCGAAAATCTTTAACGAAGGGTTTGTGAATGACCCGCACCCTGAGTTTGGGTGTGGCCCGTTTAAGCTGGCTGATAAAGGCTGGAACTCTACCGAGAACACCTTTACCGTGGTGGCGAATGAGAAGTGGTGGGGCGAGAAGCCTGTACTGGAACGCATCATTTTCCGTACCCTTGAAGATAGTGCGGAACGTGCGGCTTTTAAGAATGGCGAGGTTGATGCAGCCTCAGCACGTACGTCTACCGCATATGCCGAAGTGAAGAACGTTGCAAACGCTGAACTACGTAAAGGACAGCGGCTGTTCTCAGGCGGGTTGAACCTGAACCCCAAGCGTATTGAGGATGCAAAGGTTCGTAAGGCAATTTTTATTGGCACCAATCGTGAGGCACTTGCCAAAATCCGTTACCAGGGCTTGCCGTGGGAGGAGCAGCTGCCAGGCTCAAGGCTGTACCTGCCTTTCGAGGAGTATTATGAGGATAATTTCCCGAAAGCAGATGGTGACGCGAAAGCTGCCGCCCAGAAAATTCTGGAAGATGCCGGATATAAGAAAGACGGTGAATTCTACGCCAAGAATGGTAAGCAGCTGAGCTATAAGATCTCAATCTTTGGCGACGACCCGGTGAATAACAGCATGGCTCAGACCTTCGTTCAGAATATGAAAGAACTGGGGATTAACTTTAGTGTAAATAGCCGCGCATCCAGTGAATTCTCGAAGGCTATCCCTGCACGTGACTACGATACAACGTTCTCAGGGTTCGGGATTAGCACTGCAGACGGTACTTCTGCTACCAAGCAGTTCTATTATTCGAAGGATAATGAGGGCATAGGTTCGGAAGAAATCGACAAGATGATTGAGAAGATGCTCGTCATCAAGGACGATAAAGAACGGAACAAGAAGTGCAACGAGATTGAGAAGAAGCACATGGATGAGATCTCGACTGTGGGCACTGTATTTAACGGTCCCGACTTTATGATGTGCAAGAAGGGGTTGGCCAACTACGGTCCTTCTCTTTTCCAAACCACTGATTGGGCGAAGGTTGGCTGGCTGAAGTAAACATCCAATAGCTCTATTTCATAGAGGGTGTGGTTCCCCATTTGTTGGGAATGCCACACCCTCTTGTGGTGTCTTGAACGTGTACTTTCTGCAGAAGATCGTGTGGGGAGGAAATAGTCCTTCGGCTGCTCGGAGGGTAGAAAAGCCAAAATATGCATATAATGAATATTGTAAATGAAGGAATATTACGTATAAATATTCATATATACTGTTAAATATCCCACAAAATCTGCTTTTTCTGCCACAACCATAAAAAGCGGGTGTAAGGTACTGAGATATAACCTGAACTTATAGCTTAACTTTGGATAAGTCCAAACCCGTAAAGCATATAAGCCGGGTGACGCACCGGAGCACTTGGTGCAGCAAATGAACTTGTAGACGTGAGGCAATAGATATGCAGAAACAGTACATCTTCAACCGCCGCACCTTGCTGGGCGCTGCAGCCGCAACGACTACCGTGGGCCTGTTAGCTGCCTGCGGCGGCTCGAAGAAAGAGGATAAGGTCAAAGCACCCGGTAAAGACGCTAAGTCTGAGGAACTGTACAATATCAATTCGCATCCGGTGTCTGACTTGAAGCAGGGCGGTGAGGTGCGTATCCCCCTGGGGTCCCTTGGGCCGGATTTCAATACCTATTCAACAAGCGGAGATTCCTACGACACGCAGATTGTGATGAGCTCAATCCGTGCAGCGGGACTGTGGAATATTACGCACCTAGGAAAATACGAGCTGAATAAGGATTTTGCCCTCTCCTTCAAACCTGCAGAAGAGGGCGGTAAAGACGTCGTTTACATTGAGCTGAATCCCAAGGCAAAGTTCAACGATGGCACCCCTATCGATTACAAAGCCTTGCAGTCCACCTGGAAGATACGCAAGAGCTCCGACGGTGACTACAATATCATCAGCTCAGGTATCTATGAGTATATTGAGAGCGTCGAAAACAACGGGGACAACTTTAAGGTAAAGGTCACTATGGCCAAACCATACTACCCGTTAAACGAGATGTTCGATGCGATTTTCCACCCCGGCATGGAAGACCCGAAAGTTTTCAATGACGGGTTTGTGAATAACCCGCACCCTGAGTTTGGGTGTGGCCCGTTTAAGCTGGCTGATAAAGGCTGGAACTCTACCGAAAACACCTTCACTATGGTGCCGAATGAGAAATGGTGGGGTGAGAAGCCCGTGCTTGACCGGGTGATTTTCCGGGGCTTGGAGGAAAGTGCGAAGGTTGCTGCCTTTAAGAACGGGGAGGTAGATGCAGTTGAGTCGCGCACCTCCACATCATATGCCGAACTGAAAAATACTGCGAACGCTGAGCTGCGCAAAGGTCAGCTGCTGTATGCGGGTGGTCTGAACTTGAATCCCAAACGGATTGAAGATGCAAAAGTGCGGAAAGCAATTTTCCTGGGTATTGATCGGAAGGCTCTTAGTAATATTGCCTTTCAGAATTTGCCGTACGAGGAAGACCCATCCGGCTCAATGCTGCACCTACCATTCGAGGAGTATTACGAAGATAATTTCCCGAAGGCAGATGGGGATGCAAAATCTGCTGCCCAAAAGCTCTTAGAAGAAGCCGGATACACGAAGGACGGCGAGTACTACGCTAAGGGCGGTAAGCAACTGCGGTATAAAATCACCGTGTTTGGTGATGACCCCAGTAAGAGCAGCATGGCGCGTAGTTTTGCTCAGACGATGAAGGAGATCGGCATTAACTTTGAAGTCGAAACTCGCGGTTCTGCGGAGTTTTCGAAAGTTACCGGCTCTAAAGAATACGACATTATAGTGTCGGGCTTTAGCCTCAGCGGTGCGGATGGCACCGCTGCCACCAAGCAGTTCTACTACTCTAAAGAGAACGACGGTGTGGGCAATGCCGAGATCGACGCAATGATCGAAAAGATGGCGGTCATTAAAGACGACGCGGAGCGGAACAAGATGTGCAACCAGATTGAGAAGAAGCACATGGCTGAGGTCTCGACCATCGGCACGGTGTTTAACGGCCCCGACCTGATGATGTGCAAGAAAGAACTGGCGAACTACGGGCCTACCCTTTTCAAACCCATTGAATGGGAAAAGGTCGGTTGGCTCAAGTAACAAGCTGTGTATTGCTTTTCCTGTAGGGGCGGGCTCTTCACCCATAGAAGCAGTCCGCTCCTACAGGTTTTAACTTTTAGGCAGCTAACAGCCACTGAGGTGCAGCCCATTGGTGCGGATGCGGTTCCACATTGTTTCATACCAAAATCACCGAAGCTACTCTCATTAGCTTCTGGCGGGAGGAACCTCTCAGCGCCGTGTGAACAGCGGTGTGCGACCCATATGGTATATCGATATGCGCCTTGCTATGAACCTAAAGTTAACATTAAGAACAAAGTTTCTTAAACAAATCAAAACGCAGTAAAGCGTATTTTATCCCCTTAAAATATGCATGGTTGTGTGAATAAATCGGCAGCCTGGGTGCGCCACAGGTCACTTTACGGCTAAAATTGCCGCTATAATTAACTCCAAGAACTCTACTTCTTTGGGGCACCCTGCCCCACATCAGGCTATCTGTGTCCTCAATGATGACAGGCTGAATGTAGCTAGCAGATGCCTTGCCCTACTTCGAACGCTAGGAGATTCGATGACGAACATGTCACTCAATCGGCGCACCCTGCTCACTGGCGCGGTTGCACTGGGAACCGTCGGTTTGCTTGCCGCATGCGGTGGTAATAAAAAGAACGAGACTAACTCTGCGCTTGGTGCTGGGGACGATATCTCAAAGGCCGTATCGTTTAACCCCAAAGACCGTTCGGAACTCAAAGAAGGCGGCGAGCTGCGTCTTGCTTTCGATGAAATCCCTAAAAATTTTAACCCCTTCAACACCAACGGCTATACTTCAGGCGCCATCGTTATCCAGGCCGCTATGAACTCAGCGTACGCTGGCGGGTACAAGTATGACTATACGGGTAAGCCCAGCTTAAACACTGATTACATTACGGAGTACAAGGCCGAGACTAAGAACGGCGTTCAAACCGTTACTTTCAAGATTAACCCCAAGGCAAAGTTCAACGATGGCACCCCCATTGACATTGAATCGGTACGTGCAGCCCACAAGATCTTTACAGCGCCTGCTGGCGAATACCAGGTAACCGACGCTCCCATGTGGAAGCAGGTAAAGAGCGTTGAAGAGAACGGTGACAAGTTCTCGGTCAAGGTCACTATGGAAAAGCCCTACTATCCTATTGACGGGGGATTCGTTATTGCCACCTTTATTCACCCGGCACTGGTAGATAAGAAGCTCTTTGATGAAGGGCTCGTCGACAAGCCTCTCGATAAGTACTGGGCAGGGCCTTTTAAAGTTGAGAACTGGGATGTTTCTCAGAACTCCTTGATCTTGACACGGAACGATAAGTGGTGGGGGCAGAAGCCTCTGCTGGAGAAAATCTCTATTCGTTCTCTGGGTGAGGCAGCCTCTTTGGCAGCATTCAAGAACAGCGAAATTGACGTAATCTCCGCCAGCTCGCATAATGTCTACGCCGATGTATCAAAGATGTCAAATATTGATATCCGTAAGGGTACTGCGCTGGGTGTTTCAGACTATGAACTTAACCCGGATAAGATTCCGCTGCCCGTCCGCAAAGCAATTGTGGCGGGTATTAACCGTGAGCAGATTCAGAAGATCCGATTCGAAAAGATCGGGTGGAACGAGAAAGCCCCCGGGTCTATGTGCTTCCTGCCCCTGCAGGAAGGCTACAAGGACAGCTACCCTACCGAGATTGGTGAGGACGTGGCGAAGAAAATCCTGGAGGACGCTGGCTATAAGAAGGACGGCGATTTCTACGCTAAGGACGGCAAGAAAGCGTCGTACGAGCTGTTCACCTTTGGGGATGACCAAGACGTCAAGACGACCTCACAGTTCTTCTCGGATCAGATGAAGAAGATCGGTATTGAGCTGAAGATAGTGAATCGTGCCAATTCTGAGCTGACGAAGGTCTCAACCGAAAGGTCCTACGGTATTAAGTCTGCCGGGTACGGCATCACCACCAACCCGGTAGATTCCGCGTACTATTTCTACCGGTCCGAGATTAATAACGGACACGGTAAAGAACTCGATTCCCTTGCCGATAAGATGATGGCTACGGAAGATTATAAGAAACAGCTTGAGATAGCAACCGAGCTGGAGAAGCGTCACCTCGCTGAGGTCGCTATCTACATCCCTGTCTCTAACGGCCCCAACTACCAGGCGTGCAAGAAGGGGTTGGCAAACTACGGGCCTCGCCTGTTTGCGACTTCTGCATATGACCCGGATGTATGGATTAACGCTGGTTGGGAGAAGTAGCCTTTAGGCTAAGCACCTAAACCAGCCAAGCGGGGTCCCACCATGTACACATGGTGGGACCCCGCTTTATAGTGGGCCATTATATTCTAAGGAGGGCACTAGCGACCTTCTGGGATTTCTTGAACGATCTCCACTCACGAATAACGCCTTGTAAACCAACCCCGTGCGGCACAAGCACTTCCGTATCCTGCGTTGTGTGAGGTGGGAACCTCGGCTGCGATATGATAAGGATTTACTGCACATTCGGTTATCGATTCTCTGGGTGCTTCACAAGGCCTAGTAAAAACAGAAAAAGCCCCCGGCCCTCCCCAACGGTAGGGGAAGGCGGGGGCTTTTATCGGGTCCGTAGGGCTACTTCGTAGTCACCCGAATAACTGTAGACTCAGGCGTTGCTGCGCCAGGCAAGCCCTCAACATCGGCGAACTTATTCGTATTCGTGATCAGTACCGGGGTGATGAGCGGATAGCCCGCCTCTTTAATGACGGCTGGGTCAAAGGTCAGCAGCTCTTGGCCAGCCTTCACGGAATCACCCTTAGCAACTTTCACCTCAAAGCCTTTACCGTCAAGCTGAACGGTATCCAGGCCCACATGAACGAGCATCTCAACACCGTTCTCGAACTTCAGGCCCACGGCGTGGCCCGACGGCAGAGTGGCGCTCACCTTTGCATCAGCCGGAGCCACCACGGCGGTACCGGTCGGCTCAATGGCCACACCCTTACCCAGCTTACCCGAGGCAAATACCGGGTCAGGCACCTCTTCCAGCGCCACAGCCTTACCCTCCAACGGAGCAGTCAGCTCATACACAGTGCCGGACTCAATCGCAGGCTTTGCCGGGGCTGCCTTTGCGGCAGCTGCTGCGGTGTCAGTCTTCTTCGCGGTGTCTGCCTCATCGGCGCCAGCGGCCTTAGGTTCACCCTCAGACCCGGTCTCGGCAGCGGCCTGCCCGTCTTTCTTTGAGCGCGACTCATACCCAAACAGCAGCACGCCGGTCATTGCACCGAAGAAAGCAATTGCCAAGCCCAGAGCATACAGGGCGGAAGGCTGCATCGCGGGGATCGACAGGAGCGAGGTGAAGGCGAATGCGTGCGATTTGACCTCCAGCAGTGAGATGGTGGCGCCACCGACCACAGCCGGTACCAGAATGAGGGGGATAACCCGCTTGTAGCGCAGAACCACACCGTAGAGGGAAGGCTCGGAAATACCACCGAGCAGACCGGACATAGAAGCACCTACCGCAGTCTGGCGAAGTTCCTTATTCCGTGAAGCCCTAATAGCAACACCGGTCACCGCGCCGAAGACGGCGAAGTTGTAAGCACCCATGGGGGACTGGATAAAGTCGGTACCCAAGCTCTGCAAGTTGCTAATCATCACGGCGTTCAGAGGCCAGTGCAGACCCAGCGGAACCATGAACAGGTACAGACCTGCGATTAGCGCACCCACGGCTCCCGGAGCTACCTCGTTAACATTCTTCAAGAAGTTAGAGATACCCATACCCACGCCAATACCGATGGGACCCACCACGAAGGCGGTTACGGGTACCAGGATAATAACGGACAGCATGGGGACGAAGACCATTTGCAGCATATTCGGGATGATCTTCTTCAGCAGACGCTCCAGAGGCGCCAAGAGGGCAACCGCCAGCAGGGGCGGGAACACCTGACCGGTGTAATCGTAGGCGTACAGCGGCAGGTGCAGACCCATAATGGGCACATCAAGCATCTTAGTATGCTCGTCAGCAAGTTTGGTGAGGCTCTGGAAGGTACCGGTCATCAGCGCCGCCGGAATAGCAGCACCAACCCACATATTCGCGCCCAAACGCTTTGCGGCGGTTGCGCCAAGCATAATGGGCATGAAGTTCAGCACCGACAGCGCGGCGGCCTTGATGATGTACCAGAAAGCGAACTGCTTCATCCATTCGGTTTCGAGGTTCTTAGCCTTCGCGGCGGCGGCGGTGTCCTCAAGGGGAAATCGCGGCCCGTTCACAATATCGATGTTCACGCTCTGGCCGGTCGTCAGGTCAGTGTACTGACCGAAGAAGCCGAGCTGCTGCAGGAACACGATCAGGGTCAGAATCATGGAGGTGCCCAACAGCGCCCACAGCAGGGGACGGAAGGAATCGGAGAGCACATCGAAAACATTCGTCAGCCAGCCAGCTTTTTTACCGCCGGATGATTTAGCCTTGGAGTCATCATCCTCACCCAAGTTCTTCATACCCGGTAAGGTCAGCATTTCGTTATAGACCGCCTCAACGCGGTCACCAAGTACCACCTGAGTCTGACCAGACTGCTCAATAATCGACAGCACCCCGGGCAGGTTCTCAATCTTGGTGCGGTTCACCTTCTCATTCGAAGATGGGGTAACACGCAAACGTGTTGCGCAGTGCGTAAAATGGGCGATATTCTCGGGGCCGCCTAGGCCATCAAGAATCTTCTCGCCAAGCTCGTGGTTCTTCACGGTTCATCCCTTGGATAATTAGCGATATTGTCTGTGCGGGCTGCTGCTAAAAGATGCAACCTGGAAAACAAAAAAGACCCGAGTCAGCTCCTTCACCGTGCGCAACACCCGTATGAGGGTGCCCGAATACACGGGTGCCACCAACGTAAAATACGCCCCGTGGCGGAGTAACTCAGGTCTTGCCTGCCAAACCAGTAACAACCCTGTGCTAAAGGCTGTTCAAAACAACCTTAAGTTTTACTCAGTACTGTAATCGGTTTTGCCTCAGAAAGCAAGAAGAACCAAAAACTACACACAGACTCACAGGTGCGGCAAAATCCAGACACGCCGTGCATCCGTCCACCCACTAAGATGCACAAACACACGGCGTGCTCACCAAAGCCCCAGCTGCTACTTCTGCGGGAAGAACCGCAGAGGCGCCACCTCAAGGTCTGGGTAATGACGCTTCTGCCAGCGGCGCGAGCGGTGCGCATTCACCTCAATCAGCACCGCCCCTAAAACACCAGCTCCCACCGACAGCCACAACAATAGCGCCGACGGAGCCTCAAACTGGTGGTACCGCACCAAAACCGGAACCAATAACGCCGCAAAGAATACGGCAAGCAGCGCCCCAAACAGCAGGATACGTGCCTTGTTAAACGGCCTAGCCACTGCCGCAAGGTTCCACAATCCCATAATCACCAGGGTGATGAAAGAAGCAGTCTGCACCTGCCGCATATCGGTTCCCGGGAACACCAGAAGCGCCGCCAAATTCACGGTCAGAAGCATCGCAACCACGATAATAGAATTCGGAATCGTGTAATTCAGCACGCGGCGCAAGAATCCGGGCACGTAACGGCGAGAGTTTGGCAGCAGTGCCAGCGCGAAAGAGGACGCCCCAACAATCAGGAAATCCGCGGTCGAGTACTGGCGCGGTAAGAACGGGAAGATCAGGCCCATCAGACCAAAGACCACACCCAGCAGGATCGCAAAGCCGGTCTTGGTCAGGAACAGGTTCGCCACCATTTCGATATTCGCAATCACCTGGCGGCCCTGCTCCAAGGCGGCGGGAAGCGAAGAGAACTTGCCGTCCAGAAGCACCAGACGTGAGACAGCCTTCGTCGCGGGTGCCGCGTTACCCATCGCAATACCAAGGTTGGCGTGTTTGAGGGCAAGCGCATCGTTAATGCCATCACCGGTCATCGCCACGACGTGCCCTCGCTCTTTGAGCGAGATCACCATGTTCTTCTTCTGCTCGGGCGAAACGCGACCGAAAATATTGTGGGTTGCGGCAGCCTCGGCGAGTTCGGGGCCGTCTTCCGGCAGGGTAGAGGCATCAATCGCGCCCGCAGAAATATCCATACCGGCGGTCTTCGCAGCTGCCTGCACGGTGTACGGGTTATCGCCTGAGAACACCTTGAGGGTTACACCCTGGCGATTGAAATAGTCCACGATTTCAGGAGCATCAGAGCGCACATTTTCGCGGAAAATCACGAACAGCACAGGCGTATGATCGGTCGGTATGCGCTGCACCGGGTTGCCGTCATCGTTACGCACCACGGCGGAGGCATGCGCCAAAACCATAGTGCGCAGCCCCAAAGACGCCAGCTCAGCGGCGCGCTCACGCTCAATAGTGCCCTGATCCAAAAGCGCCTCGGGGGCGCCCAACAGCCACGCCCCTGATGAGGTGAACTCAACCGCGCTAAAACGCAGCGCCGAAGAAAACGGAACCACTCCGCTGGTCTTCTCAGCAGGCGCATCCGCAAAACCGCCGGTGAGCGCTTTTGCTGTAGGGTTCGCGTTCTCGTCGGCACCGAACCATGCCAGCGCCTCATCCCAGCCCTTTGGCAAGGACTCGCGCCACTGGTCGCCCTCCGGCGCCTCGGTCTGGGCCGGGGTGCTCAACGGGCGCACCGAATCGAAAATCACGCCGCCCTCAGTCAGGGTCCCAGTCTTATCGAAGCACACCGTATCCACGCGGGCGAGCACCTCAACAGCAGGCTGCTCCTGCACCAAAATATTGTGTTTACGTCCCAGCGCCACCGCCGCCGCCGCGAACGCCAAGGTGGTCATGAGCGCCAAACCCTGCGGAATCATTGACGCCACTGACGAAACTACCGCAATGGCGACGTTCTCCCAGAGCCCATCACGGTTCACAACTTCAAGGCCACCTGCGGCACGCACCTGACCCCACAGCACGATCGGGATAATGACGGCAAGGCCGAAAGTAATCCACCGCACCACGCGGTCGAGCGCATCACGCAGCTCAGACTGGATGCGGGAAAACTGGCGCGCCTCATCAGAGATTTTGCTCGCCCGCGACTGAGCCCCCACAGCCTGCAGCAGCACGCGGCCGGTACCGGCCAACACACTGGATGCCGAGAGCACCATATCGCCAGGACGTTTAGCAATCGGGTCATTCTCACCAGTGAGCAGAGACTCATCCAGCTCCATCGAATCAGAGGTCAGCACCACCGCATCTGCAGGCACCTGGTCTCCACGTTTGAGCACCACCACGTCGCCCTCAACCAAGGTCTCCATAGGGACCTCGGACAGCTTGCCGTCACGCACCACAGACACCGGGGCACGATCCAGCAGAGAAATCCGGTCAAGCTCAAGTTTTGCCTTGTACTCCTGCACAAAGCCAATAATGACGTTCGCTACCACCGCGAATAAGAACAGCAAATCTGCCCAACGCTGGTACAGAATCACGACCAGCCCGCACAGCCCCAGCACCAGGTTAAACACCGTAAACAGGTGCGCCCGCATAATACTCCACAGGGTGCGGGAAGACTTATTGTTCTGTGTGTTTACCTTCCCTGCTGCGACGGCACGTTCAACCTCGGCCGTGCTCAGCCCACAGGATGCAAGCTCCGCAGAGCCGTTATGGGCATCCGCCGAGTACTCGGGAACAAAACCTGCGGTCGCAGAATCCGCTGTTGATGTACTCTGCGGCTTGGAACTCATGAACCAGTACTCTCCTTCAAAGGCCAGCGGGCCTCTACCGACCCGCTCTCAGGCGGCAAAGCTTATTTTTCAGTCTATCGGTTCAACGGGCATAAAAGGTAATCCCACTCCCTGTGTGTTTCCTGAAAACACGCGGGAAGTGGAGTATATTCCTTATGCAGAATAGATAATGTGGGGGTGGGCTCCTGCTACCTAAGCGGCAGAATCAACAAACGCCCCGTCACAGGATGCTTCAAAACCTCAATCGGATATCCATAAACCTCCCTCAACCGCTGCGCCGTACACACCTGCTCAGGGGAACCAACACACACCACCCGACCCTGCCGCAAAAGCACAATACGGTCAGAATATGCAGCGGCAACATCCAAATCATGCAGCACCGTCAACACCCCGGCCCCTTCCGACGCCAGGTCACGAGCACTTTTGAGAGTCTGCTCCTGATGCCTAATATCCAGTGCTGCCGTCGGCTCATCCAGAAGCAGCAGGGGAGTCTGCTGCGTAAACACGCGCGCCAGATGCGCCCGCCCGCTCTCACCGCCAGAAAGAGTCGTAATATCCCGCTCAGCGAACTGGGCCACCTCTGTGCGGATCATCATCTGCTCAATAACAGCTTCGTCCTCATCAATGCGGATGGTGCCGCGCCACGGAGTGCGGCCCATCGCCACCACCTCACGCACCGTATACGAAAACGCCACCTGAGTCTTCTGCAGCAGCACGGCTCGTCGACGCGCCATATCCCGCGGAGAATACGAACTCGTCAAGGCGCCATCAAGCTGCACCACCCCAGAATCCTGCTTCGCATCCCCAGCAATTACCGACAACAAGGTAGACTTACCCGCACCGTTCGGGCCGATCAGTGAGACCACCTCGTTCGCGTGCACCTCAAATGAAATATCCTCAAGGATGCGCCGAGACCCCACCGAGTACGAAATGTTTTCGACCCGCAGCATCACACACCGCCCTTACGCATCGACCGACGGAGCAAGAAAAAGAACGTAGGCCCACCCACCAGCGCCGTGAAAATACCGATCGGCATATCGGAGAACGGGATAAGCGTGCGCGCCACCAAATCAGAGAGAGACACCAGCAGCGCCCCGCCCAGTGCAGAAGCCGGCAGCAGCACCCTATTCGACGGCCCCAGCAGCAGCCGCAGCAGGTGCGGAATAATCAGGCCCACAAACGCAATAATTCCCGAATGCGCCACCGCCGCACCCGTCAAAAGAGCTGTTGCCGCGATAGCCAGCATTCTCAGACGCTCAACATTCACCCCCGAATGCTGCGCTGCGCGCTCGCCCAACGCCAAAAGGTCAAGTTTCCCGGAGATCATGAAACAGGCCAGTAGCGCCGCAACCACAACAAACCACATATTCGATAATGATGTCCAGCTGGCCCGGTTCAGCGACCCCATCTGCCAGAACACGATCTCGTCACGGCTGGTGCTGTCAGCAACATAAACACAGAACGCGATAGCCGCATTCGCAACCGCTGTTACCGCAATACCGGTCAGGATCATTGACACCACCTGCGAGCGCCCGCCCGAGCGGGAGAGAACATACACCAATACCGTGGCGGTTAGCGCCCCAATGAAGGCGAAGGTCGGTACCGCAAACGTGTCCCTCAACTGAGGGCCCAGCACAATAGCCAGGCAGGCACCCACAGCTGCACCTGAAGAAATACCAACCACTCCCGGCTCAGCCAGCGGGTTGCCAAACACCGCCTGCATAACAGCCCCCGAGCAGCCCAATGCAGCGCCCACGAACAGGGCTAAAAGCACACGCGGGAAACGCACATTCCACAGGGTGCTGTCAGCGATCGCCCACTCCTGCTGTGGCGGGATGAAACCCCATTTGCGGGCGAACGAGGAAAGCACCTGGTCGGTGGGAATATTATATTGGCCCAGCCCGGCTGACACTATGGTGACAGCCACGAGGGTCACAACCAGTACCGAAAGCGTCACAACCGCGCGGGTACGTCGGGGGTTCGTGTATTTTGGGGCTCCAACACCTACGGGTTTCTGCACCTTGGCGAGGTCCACTCCGTCGGCTGACTGCCGCCGGGCTGTTTCTGAGGTAACCGCTAAGTCCTCTGCTACGTGTTCCACTACTGTCCTTCTGGGGCGTAGATGGCTTTCGCCAGCGATAGCAGGACTGCTGGGGTGTTCGGGCCAAACGAGAGGATCTGACCGTCATCCATATCTACAATGCGCCGGTTCTTACCTGCGGTGGTCTGCTCCACTCCCGGGCGGGACACCAGCCCGTCCACGCCGCCAGTGGATTTAAGGCCGCGGCTCATGACCAGAATAAGGTCTGGGTTCAGTTTTACCAGTGCCTCGGCGTTGGCCATTGTCATCTCTTTAATCCCGTTCTCGGCGGCGACGCCTCGACCGCCTACGGCAGTGATCAGCTCATCTGCGCCGTAGCCGTCTCCAAGCACGAAGAACACCCCCGAGTTACCGCGCACATACAGAAAAGCCATTGACAGGCGCTGATCTCCCTGCGGCGCGACTTCCTTCAAGGTGGTGGTTGCGTAGTCAAGGTCTTTTTGGATGCGTTCAGCCACCGTATTCCCCGCCTCCTGCACGCCGAGGGCCTGCGCCACCAGCTTGAGCTGGGGAATAATGAGGTTCATTTTACGGTTCGTGTCGGTCAGTACCACCGTAATACCGGAGCTTTCCAGTTTCTGTGCCGCATCACGTGAAGAAGCTGACGAGTCGAGGAACACCACGTCTGGTTTGGCGGAGAGAATAGCCTCAACGTTGAGATCGTGCCCGTTCTGAGTCATCACCGGAAGCTTCGAGAGCGACTGCTCCGTGTTAGAGACAGTCCTCCCCACCAGTCGTCCGCCCAAGCCGAGAGCTATCACATCCTGTGCCAGAGTCCCGTACGTATCGAGGGCCAGGATGCGTTCCGCTGACTTAACAGTCACCTCTTTACCGGTGTAGTCCTTAAAAGTTACCGGCAGCTGCGGGGTGGGGGTGTCCACCAATGCCTGCACCTCGGGGGTGTTCTTTGCGCTTGAGGGGCCGGTCACTTCTTTCGGGTGAGCGGCCTTGCCGTCTTTAAGTTGTTGGGCTAGTTCAGCGAGGACAGCGCTGCTTTGTTCCTCACTAACTATCGTCTGTGATGAGGCGGCATTATTCGGGTTCTGGGTACCGATGCCGCACGCGGATAGGGTGAAAAGCAACGCCGCCATCATGAGGGCAGCAATTTTCTGTGAGAAACAGCTGGGGGCTTTGATGCCGCTCACTAGTGAATGGATAAACATACGAGTTCACTCTCAAAAATATTGCGAATAGTGTGAATAATGATGCGAAATAAGTTGAGGGGTGCGGCGGGCTTCTTCACCTTCACCGCACCCCAAGCAGTGCACGCTACGCCCTAGTTATCGGATGTCTGAGCACGTGAACGACGCACATAGAACAGCGCACCCACCCCGGTGAGCAACGCTGAGACGCCACCAGCAATACTGCTCTGCACGCCGCTAGCACCCGTATGAGCCAGAGGCTTCTTATCGCACCCTTCACCCTCATACACGGTTTCGGTGATGGTCTTCTCGGTCGGCTGTGCTGCAGCGGGTGTGCTCGACTCGCCGCTCTTTGAGAGCGAAGCGTTGAAGCTCAGCGGGGACATGTCCTGCCCAGCGGAGTAGAAACCGGCGAATGATTTAGCCCCCGCTTCCGTCAGTTTGGTTGATGCACCCTTGACGGAGACCGACCCGTTAGAGGTCTGCAAACCGCTCAGGTCAACATCCAGTAAGGCAACTTCCCCGTAGCTGTTGGATTTGCCTTCCATATTGTTGCTGGTCAGGGTCGCGTACAGGACGCCCTTAGAGCCGTTAATGTCAAGGCGCGGGTTGGCAATTGTGCTGTCGAGTATGCCATGGTGGCCGGTGAAATGGATCGAACCAGTAAACGATACTGAGCCCTTACCGTCTTTCACCGTTCCGGAGCCGCTTGACCAGTTGAACGTATTATGAGCAAAAGTGGTTCCGCTCAAATCCCAGTTACCGTTGGCGATACCGCCGCGCACATAGGAACGGAAAGAATCTTTCACACCCCAGCCCAGTTCAGCCGTGACGACCTTACCGTCTGAGGCAGACGCCACGTCTTTTGCTGCGGTCGTTGGGGCGACCGCAACCTTACGGGTTCGGGTGACGGGCACGCATACCGGCTGGGCCGGGTTGGTGGAGACGGTTGTGCCCGAGCCTGAGCCGCCGCTGCTTAGGGTACTACTGGAAGAAGCGTCGCCACTACTTGAGGAGTCGGAAGAAGATACCCCCGAACCGCCACTGGCTGTGCTATCGCTATTATCACCAGCACCGGGTAGCTGCGGGGTATTGCCGCCGCCCTGATTAGCTTTGGCGATGTCAGGCTGACTTACGTTAAGATCCGTCAGCTGCTCCCCAAGCTTCACCGACAGGTTCAACGGTGCCATGGCGCGCTTATCAGCGTCGCTGTACTGGCCCGCAAAGAGAGCATTCGAACCGGCAACAGTCACGGTTACGGCCGCGTTTGAGAGCTTAAAAACGTTGTTCTCGTAGGAGGCACCGCTCAGATCCACCTCGGCCATTATGAGGTCTTTGAACGTATTGTGTTCGCCCTTGAGGTTTAGTGCCTCGGCATCCACCACCAAATAGCCCTTGCCGTTGACAGCGACAAGACGGGTGTTGCTGAATGTGCTGTCGAGCTGCCCGTGATGCCCGGTGATATGCACCTCGCCAGCGAACGAGATCTGGCCGGTTTGGGTGGCCGGATCGAAGGCCCCGGATGCCTTGGTCCAGTTCAGCCCGCCAGCATTGGTTTTCTCCATACCGCTGACCTGGATGCTGCCGCGTGCGAGGGTTGACAGGTAACGCAGGAAGGAATCACGGATACCCCACTGCATGGAGCCGGACTCAACCACATGCCCTTTGGCGGTGTTCGTGCTGTTATTGGGCAGGGCCGGGGCTGCGGGTGCTGTGGGCGCTGGGGCTGCGGGTTTCTCTTCGGCCTTGGAGGCATCGGCAGCCGGTTGCTGGTCGGTTTTTGGCGCTTCCGGCTGAACGGTGTTTGTCTTAGGAGCCGGTGCCGGTGTGGTGGGCTTCTCGCTGGGTGACGGCTGGGCGGGAGTCTCTGCGGACCCCCGAGCGATACGCCCACTGAACGAGATAGCGTCTAGTTTCTGCCCTGCATCATAGAAGCCAGCAAAAACAGGGGTAGCCTCTTCGGCGAGGATTACTTTGGTTTTGTCGCTGGCGGCAAGAGAAATGTTATTGCCGTCGTGTTTGAGGTCTGAAGCGTCGAAAGTGCCCAGTTTAATATTCTGGTATGACTTCAGCGGCTGCGGTGTTGTGCCTTCGTAGGGGCGGGACTGAACATTGGCGCGCACCTCACCCTTGCCGTCTTTGCTGATAATGATGCTGAAGTCGGTGATGATGGTTTCCAGCACGCCGTGGTGCCCGGTGTAGTGGATTTTGCTTCCGGTGTAGACGATCTCATAGCCGTCGTCGGTGACTCTGCTCTTGGAGGCGTCAAACTCGCCGAAAGTGTATTCACCCTTGGGATTAGTGCCGACTCTGGCCAGCTTTTGGGTGCCTTGGGCGACTCCTCTCAGCAAGTAGTCACGGAAGGAATCTCTGAGCCCCCATGTTGTTTCTGCTTGGGCGAAAGAATCTGCGGTGTTGTGCACCTGCGTTTGAGAGGCTATGGATGTGGTTGTGGTATCTGCGAATGCGACGGGTGTGGAGACGATACTGCCAAGGCCGACGGCGGCACTGGCTAAGAACGCCCAGGAGCGTTTAGCACTGGGTGAGACAGACATGTGACTACTCTCTTTTCGAAAGGGTGATGTGATGTTCGCTTCCAGTCTAGACCTATTAGAGAAGATTTGTGTAACGTAATAGGTGTCTAAGGCGGCATGCGAGCTCTCTAAGGGTTACCTTAGCAGAAATTTTGGTAGGGGTATTGCCAAAACCAAGTTTTAGTGACAATATGTCATTAGCGAAACTTGATGACACGGTGTCAGTAAAAAATTTGGCGCCGCACACCCTCAAACTCAACTAAGGAACCCGCTATGACTATTACCTGCGCACCTGAAACAACTAACGAACGTTTCTCTGCCCGCCTCAAAGCGGGCACCAAAAATGTGCACGACAATGCCGAGCACTCCACCTTCATGGAAGACCTCATGGGAGGTAAACTCGATACCGCCGCCTACCTGCGCCTGATCAACCAGTACACCTACATTTACGAGGCTCTGGAAGCGATCTCCGCAAACCTGCGTGAGGCAGGCAACCCCATCACCGACCCCTTCACCATTGAAGGGCTCGACCGCGCCGCGAGCATCCGCAACGACATCCGTGCACTAGGGCAGCAGGATATTGACGCGCCGCTGCCGGCAACTATCGAATATGTGGAACGAATTAACGCCACCGCCAACGTTCCTGAACGCTTCCTAGCGCACCACTACCTGCGCTACTTGGGGGACCTGTCGGGTGGTCAGGCAATCGCTGCACTGGTGGCGCGCCACTACGGCATTCCCGCCGAGGCGCTGAGCATGTACCGGTTCACTGAACTGCCCAAGCCCAAAATTTTCAAAGATGGTTACCGGGAACTGCTCGATAACGCGCCCCTGACCGAAGAGCAGCGGCAGGCCCTTATTGACGAAACCGTTGAAGGCTTCCGCATTAATGCATCACTCTTTGCGCAGCTGGGCCGCCTGTCCTAGCGGCAGCTAATAAAACAGCCTCCGCTGAGCCCATAAAATACCCGCCCTTCACGGGGCGGGCAGTTCGGGCTCGTGCGGCACCGCCGGTAGTGCGCTAGTTCGCGGGCGCACCACCGGCGTATTTCATACCTGCAGTGCTCCATCTTCTGCTCCACACCATTGCCTAGCCCACCGGCAGATAGGTTATTAAAAACACGTCAGAATTACGGTTCCCTGCCGAAATATGACATAAAGACATGCTGCACATTGAAGGCTTGAGAACCGTCCAAAAGATAGGGTGTCGTGGTGTATAAAGTCAGCGCGGCTATAGCAGGGACCTGCGCCGGTTCTTCAAAACTTTGAGAAGCTCCTTCATGCGGTGTGAATCGAATGGCAACTCTTCACGTGCTTGTTCGGCTAGGTGTTCGGTGCCTGTAAGAACTTCTTCAAGCACATGCTCGGCAACCCTGGATGACATACCTATATTATGTGCAAATGTCAGAAACCTACGCCGCGATAAACCATCTTTTTTCCCGCTTAGAAGAAGCGCCATGCTTTTGTCCCCGTACGGGGCGGTTGAAGGGATATCGTAGATGGGGGATAGCTCATACTGCCCTTTACGATTCTCCACAATTGACAGGTTTTTGGCATGCAGATCGCCGTTTCCGGTAAGCCACGCATAGACAAACTGGCGGAAAACCTCGGGAGCTGCAATGCGGGGTGAAAACACCTGGGCCAGTAGGGCTTCAGAACATTGTTCTGCGGTTAAAAGGTATTTTGTCGGAGGGGTAACGATTACTGAGTTGACATGCGTCTTCGGCTGCAAGACGATGCGCTATACCATGCTCATCAATATAACGGTCAAAACGGCGTATTAGAATTCCTGAGCGGCCCGTTGCATCATGTACAAGACGGTGAGAGACGACTTGAGGAAAAGCGTGAATGCGGCTCGCTGCTTTTAGAAAGAAAGACTCATTTTCAACTACTTGAGGGTATTCTGGAGGAGAAATTTTAAGAAGGTAGAAATCCTCACTGCTACGTAGTGGAAGAGTAAGTATCTTTCCAGAGACCTTGTCTTGAACTCCCGGTATGGCCGCAGGGTCAATAATACTATGCCGGTTTATTAGCTCTGAAAATGTTATGGTCTGAAAGTCCTCACTTTGAATGAGCTCGCCTGCATCAGGAATGACTAGCTGAGCAGGCTGGGTGTTGGGAGAAACTATCTGTACATCTCCCACGGTGTCCTCCCCGACAGCAATAAGCATCCCAAGCTCATCATCTGCTGAAGTTTTGAGGTGTTTCCGAAGGCCTGTTAGACGACGTCCTTCGGGTAAAAGCCCGGTAAAAAATGGTGGTAGCGCCCCACCTTCCCTGCGGTACGAGTCTGTGGAGAGCGGCAGAGTGGGGGATAGGGGCTTGCTGTTAGTTTCCAGGTACGTACTCGCATAGGTGTAAGCTGTGGCTCCATCGTCGGTTCGAGAAAAGTGCCCGGCGAGAATCCCTTTCTTGTAAACATCTGCGAGGATTTCAGGCATTAGCGCTCCCTCAAGATGAGATCGATACCGAGGGTATCAAGTACGGTGATTACTTTACTGAAGGCAACGGATTCGCGACCCTTTTCGAGGTCTCGGATAGTACGCTCTGAGACTCCCGCAAGAAGTGCCAAATACTCTTGAGTAAGTTTGAGCTCACGCCGGTGCGCCCTCACCACTTGGGCAAGTGTTCCAGTGAGTTCTCGTGCCACTACCGCTCCTTATCTAACCCCGGTCAAACAAACCGGTGAAATACTGCCGATTTATTAGTATAGCGAATGAAAAGCTGGATTTTTTGGGTAAATCGGTAAAATATTGCCGATTTCAAGGTATGGAGTGACTGATAGGGAAGATAAAGCAGGTTTTCGGCAATATTCTGCCGTTTTTGCAGGGGTGTTGGGGAAAGTCTTTCTCCGGCACAGACTAAAGAAGCCCCTTGAAGCTCAATGCAACGGTGCAGCCCGCCGCTTTGAGCCCCAAGGGGCATGTTGCAGGTGCTCTAGCCCTGCGCCACCTCACCAAAGTGAGCTGCCATGGTGCCTTCGTGAGCGGCACGCAGCTCATCAAGGTTGATGGAGACTTCGTTTTGGAAGTCAAGCGCGTTCGAGAGCGCATCCACTACGCCGATGCGCGCGAACGGGAACTGTCGGGCGGTGCACATATCCTTGAAACGTACCTCCTCAGAACGCGGGACGGAAACCACCACGCGGCCTAAGGACTCCGAGAACAGCAGGGTGAACAAATCGAGCCCGTCGCGTTCGGCAACTTCGCCCAGCCCGATGCGCGCCCCGGTGTTGAAACGCAGGCATGCTTCCGCGAGTGCTGCGGCAAGGCCACCGGCGGCAACGTCATGTGCCGCATCGATCATGCCGTCACGCGACATATTCACGAGCATATCGCCAAGCTGACGTTCAACCGCCAGATCAACCTTCGGGGGCAGACCACCCAAGTGGCCCTTGAAACGCGCCCACTCTGAACCGTCCAGCTCGTCACGCGTGGTACCCAGCAGGTAGATGGCCTGACCGTCGTGTTCCGGGGCCCAACCCGAGGGGGTACGCCGGGTAACGTCGTCCATTACGCCCATCATCGCGACCACAGGGGTCGGATTAATGGCCTTACCGCCGGTCTGGTTGTACAGCGAAACATTGCCGCCGGTGACCGGAACACCCAGCTCCATGCAGCCGTCGGCAAGACCGCGCACGGCTTCGGCAAACTGCCACATGACGTCCGGATCTTCGGGGGAACCGAAGTTCAAGCAGTCCGAAACCGCGACCGGGCGGGCACCCACAGTTGCCACATTACGGTAGGCCTCCGCCAGAGATGCACGCGCACCCTCATACGGGTCAAGGTAGGTAAAACGTGGTGATGCATCAGTCGCCAGCGCGACCCCCAGGTTGGTGTTCTCATCCACACGCACCACGCCTGAATCGTCCGGCATAGAGAGGGCTGTGTTGCCCTGCACGTAGCGGTCATACTGGTTGGTAATCCAGGACTTGGAGCACATATTCGGGGACGCCATGAAAGCCTTGATAGCCTCGCCCAGCTGTTCGCCGCGCGGGCGTGCATCGTCGGCAGCGGAGCCGGTGAAATGGTCTGCCTGGAGTGCATCCTGACCAGCCGGGCGCGCATAGGGGCGCTCATAGGTGGGACCATCGTGCGCCACAGTACGCGGGTCTACATCAACGATCACCTGGCCGTCCCATTCAATGGTTAGGCGACCGGTATCGGTCACCTCTCCCAAGAAGGAGTACTCCACGCCCCATTTCTTCATAATCGCCTCAAAACGCTCGACGTTCTCGGGCGAAACGACCGCCATCATGCGTTCCTGCGATTCCGACATCAGAATTTCGCCGGGGGTTAAGGTGGGGTCGCGCAAGAGTACTTTGGTAAGGTCTACATGCATGCCGCCCTCGCCGTTGGAGGCGAGCTCACTGGTTGCACAGGAAATACCGGCAGCACCGAGATCCTGAATACCCTCGACCACGGAACCCTTGAAAAGTTCCAAGCAGCATTCGATCAGAACCTTCTCGGCGAAGGGATCGCCTACCTGCACGGCGGGTCGTTTGGAGGGCTTGGTATCGTCAAAGGACTCTGAAGCCAGCACGGATGCGCCGCCAATACCATCGCCGCCGGTGCGTGCCCCGAAGAGCACTACCTGATTGCCCACACCGGATGCGTTTGCCAGGCGAATATCTTCGTGGCGCATAATACCGACTGCCAGGGCATTGACAAGGGGGTTTGCCTGGTAGCAGGCGTCAAATTCGGTCTCGCCGCCAATATTGGGCAGCCCCAGAGAGTTGCCGTAGCCGCCGATGCCCGCAACCACACCGCCGACCACGCGGGCGGTATCCGGGTGGTCGATAGCGCCGAAACGCAGCGGATCCATAACCGCGATTGGGCGTGCACCCATCGAAATAATGTCACGCACAATACCGCCCACTCCGGTTGCCGCACCCTGGTAAGGCTCAACATAGGAGGGGTGGTTGTGTGACTCGATCTTGAAGGTTACCGCCCAGCCGTCGCCGATATCGGTTACGCCCGCGTTCTCGCCGATGCCGACCATCAGGTCTTTTTTCATCTCGTCGGTGACTTTGGCGCCGAATTGCTTCAGGTGTACTTTCGAGGATTTGTAGGAGCAATGTTCGGACCACATGACCGAGTACATGGCCAGCTCGGCCGCGGTTGGACGGCGGCCCAGAATCTTCTTGATATCTTCGAACTCGTTTTCCTTTAACCCCAGCTCTGCCCAGGGGAGTTCAGTATCGGGGGTTTCCGCCGCGTGCTCGACGGTATCGAGGTTAAACTGCTTCTCGCTCATCGCTTGTGTCTATCCTTGTCGTCGTGCGTCTAGCGGGCGTTAATCAGGTTGGAAAGAACGGAGGTGAAGACGCCCAAGCCGTCGGCACCGCCTCGTAGTGAAACATCACCGAACCCGGAGGATGAGGGGCCAAAACCGGGCTCAACTGCGTGTTCTGGGTGGGGCATCAGACCGACGACGTTTCCGCGTTCGTTGCTGATACCGGCAATATCGTGGCGTGAACCGTTCGGGTTGAAACCCACGTATCGGAACACGACGCGATTCTCGGCTTCGAGCGCCTCTAGGGTTTTGGCGTCCGCCACGTATTGACCGTCCTGGTTTTTAAGCGGAACAACAATCTCTTGCCCAGGTTCGTAAGATCCGGTCCACGAGGTAGCGTTATTTTCGATGCGCAGGGTTTGGTCACGGCAAATGAACTTGCGGTGATCGTTCTTAATCATGGATCCGGGGAGCAGATGCGACTCGGTGAGAATCTGAAAACCATTGCAGATGCCCAGCACCGGCAGGGCAGCGGACCCCGATGTTCCCGCTGCGTTTGCTGCTGCGATGACCGAATGCATAACGGGTGCTTTCGCCGCGATAGCGCCCGCACGCAGATAATCGCCATAGGAGAAACCGCCGGGAATGATGACGGCATCAACGTTTTTAAGGTCTTCGTCGTCATGCCAAAGTTCGACGACAGTTCCGCCCGCTAACCGTACTGCACGCGCCGCATCACGGTCATCGAGGGTGCCGGGGAAAGTAATAACGCCGATGCGCGCATCAGCAAAGTCGGGGTTGGGTGCCGAGACGCTGAAGTCGCCAACAAGGGGAACTTCGTGTGCTGCGAGTGATTCTGCCATGCTCTTAGTCCTCCAGAACCGAGACATTCACAACGTCTTCGATGACGGGATTTGAGAGCAGCTCTTCTGCCGCTTGGCGTGCCTGCGCAAGATGCTCTTCGGTAGCTTCGCCTTCGACGGTCAGCTCAAAACGTTTGCCTTGGCGAACGTCGGTGAAGGAATTTAGACCGATACGGGGCAGCTCGTGAGCGATAGCTTTACCCTGCGGGTCAAGAATTTCGGGCTTGAGCATAACATCAACAACAATACGGGCCATGTGTGGGCACTCCTTGGGTGCGTGAGTTTTGGTTGAGCCGTCTTTAATGGTACCGCAAGCCTTGAAGTGCCGCCGTGAAAAAGCGCGCAGACATAACTCTATTTCACGGGCTGGTACGGCACGAGAACACCGGCAAAACTGCTTTCACAACAATGCCTGGCAGGCACCGCCAACACACGGGGCCGGGATGCAGCTAGATGTAAACGTGTAATTACAAGAATGTGTTTATGGTGGTCAGCAGACGTCGCCGCAGCGCCACTGAACGTTCCGACAGCTCGCGTTGATGCTGCACATACTCGGCTTTACCCTCGGGGGTCTCTACCTTAATAGGCTCATAGCCCCAATCGAGAAGGTCGTACGGTGCGGCGCGCATATCGAGTTCGCGCGCATCCCAGGCAAGCTCAAAGCAGTCCATCACGAGTGCTGAATCGATGAGCGGGATCAGCTTGTATGCCCACTTATAAATATCCATGTTGGCGTGCAGGCAGGCGGGCTGCTCCATGAACCGCTGTGTTTCACGGGTGGGCTGCAGCTCGTTCATGGGTGCCGCCTGAGGCATGAAAAACCGGAACGCATCGAAATGCGAGCAGCGGATGCGGTGCGACTCAACCACCCGGTCGGTGCCTTCAGCACCCAAACGCAAATCCAGGTAGTCGTGACGAATATTGTTCTGAACCGATTTATACGCCATCGCCCATTCGTGCATACCAAAGCACCCGAAGAATGCCTTCTTATCGGCTGTGTTGCCCAAGATTTCGCGGGTGAACGTGAGGGCGGTACTGCGTTTGTCCACGAATTGGGGTACGTCCACGAGAACCGCGTCACCGCGTTCGGCATGGGTGTGTGCATCGTCGGGGGAGAGCCCGGCTAAGACGAGCTCGTCTTCGGTTGCTGCACGGTAGAATTTCCAACTGGTGCGTTCGGCGGCATCCAGCAGAATGACACCCGCCCCAGGATGCCAGCGTTTGAACTGACCGGGCTTGAGCGTGTAGTACGTAAACAGAAAATCCTCAACCGGATGCGCCTGCCCCTGCTCGCGCCGACGCACAAACGGGTCAGCAAAACGACCCGCCCGGCGCTCATGCTCCCTCGCATAAGTACGCCACTGCGGGCCATTAAGAACCTTCAATACCTCAGCCATCCTTCTAGATTAAACTATCCGCTAAATACGCTACAGACAATACAAAATTACTGGCTATAAAAGGCAACGCTTACCAAGTGTCGTGTATGGGGGTGTACTGCATCCAGAGGAATTTCGACTGAGAGTCTTCGGATGCCTGAGAGAACCTCGGAACAGGATAAAAATAGAGATGCTAAGAAAAACTTGAAGTTTTTCTTAGCATCTTTATAGATCGGTAGAACCCAGGTTAGCGCCCGGTCCCGCCGTAGACGGTGGCTTCTCCTTCGGTGTCTAGCGCGAAGGCGGTGTGCACGGCACGCACCGCATCATCAAGCTTCGACAGCTCAGTAATCACTGAAATGCGGATCTCGGAGGTGGAGATCATCTCGACGTTCACACCCGCGTTGCTGAGCGCCTCGAAGAACGTGAATGAAACACCCGGGTTGGTTTTCATGCCCGCACCCACGAGTGAAAGCTTGCCAACGGCCTCGTTGTAGATGACCTCTTCAAAACCAATCTCTGCCTGCGCCTTCTCAAGCGCCTGCAGGGCCAGCGGCCCGTGCGCCTGGTCCAAGGTGAACGAAATATCGGTCACGTTCGGGCGGTCCGTAGAAACGTTCTGCACAATCATGTCGATATTGATCTTCGCCTCGTTAATCAGGCCAAACACGCGCGCCGCCGAACCGGGCACATCCGGTACGCCAACAACGGTAATCTTGGCCTGCCCGCGGTCGTGGGCGACGCCAGAAATCAAGGGCTGTTCCAAGGGGATCTCCTTCAGGTGGGTGGGGGTGAGCTCCGCCGAGTTCTCCGGGATAACAATAGTTCCTTCAAGTTCAGAGAACGACGAACGTACATGCAGTTTCAGGTTAAACCGTCGCGCATACTCCACACTGCGCAGGTGCAGAATCTTCGCCCCGTTAGCAGCCATCTCCAGCATTTCTTCGCTAGTGACGGTGTTTAGTTTATGCGCTGTAGGGACAATACGCGGGTCGGCGGTGAACACGCCGTCCACATCCGAGTAAATTTCGCACACATCGGCGTTTAGTGCGGCCGCCAAGGCGACAGCGGTCGTATCTGAACCGCCGCGGCCTAAAGTGGTAATATCCCTGCTTTGACGGTTCATGCCCTGGAACCCTGCGACAATCGCAATGTTCCCGGCTTCAAGCGACTCGCGGATGCGGTCCGGCTTCACCTCAACCAGCCGCGCCGCACCGTGCACGCCGTCGGTGATCATGCCAGCCTGTGAGCCTGTGAACGATTTCGCCTGAACACCAATATCGTTGATTGCCATCGCCAGCGCCGCCATTGAGATGCGTTCCCCGGCGGTCAGGAGCATATCAAGCTCGCGTGAGGGGGTGACTGCGCTGGTTACTTCTGCGGCGAGGTCAAGCAGCTCATCGGTGGTGTCGCCCATTGCGGATACGACCACAACCACATCGTGCCCTGCCTTGCGGGTGTTCGCCACGCGGCGCGCCACACGCTTAATGCTTTCGGCGTCAGCAACGGAGGAACCGCCAAACTTCTGGACGATCAGGCTCATTAAAACTCCCCGGGTGAGGTATGCAGTGTAAACGCCGGGGTGGTCCCGGCTCCTAATCCATAGTAGACGCGTGCGGGACGCCGTGTGAATTATGTGGGTATGTGTATTAGAACATGAAATATGACGCAGTGTTACAGGCTGGGGGTCCATAAACACTCCTGTGCCTGCCGTCACCTTTAAAAAAGTTTATACCGCAGCAGTGAACGCACCGTACGCCCCACCACTGGTAGTGGTTGTGTATGTGGTGGCTGCGCTCGCCATGTTCTGCGCGTGGGTAGTAATGCCTAATATTTGGGGTCTGCTGGTGGGGCAGGCGGTGCACGGGGTGATGTACGCGCACATGATGGTCGCCATTGTCACAGCTGAGGGTGCTAAGAATAAGTCTGCTGAGCTGAGCAGCCACCTGGGGGCCGGGCAGCTTCTCGTGGTGGCGATGTTCCTGATCTGTGCTGTGGCCGGGGTCCGGCGGATCCGCGCGGTTACGGGGGAGAAAGCCTCGGCATAAACACCTGTGTGCGCTGCTCATTCATAGAGACTCTTACTTTCACGGGGTGTCTTCACTGCAGCTTATGGGGCTGAGAGCAGGCTACTCCCACGGGTTAACATATTTAGTGCCCGGCAGAGGCGGCACCTGAGGGGTGGGGGTGCGCAGTGGCTCCTCCTGGATTTTGCGGATACGCTCCTCATAGTCCGCTGAGCGGTATGCGTCGGCACGTGTTGTTTCGACAGGAATTTCGGAGGTGCCACCTTCTGGTTTGGGGGCATGATTCTCGGCGGAGTCTTGTAGCACCTGCTCTATGAGAGCCTCATTAACGGTGGCCTGCTCGCCGTGCGATGGAGGGGCAGCCGACAGAGAATTATTGTTTTCTCCCTGCTGTTCGTCAGCATCTTCAGGGTTTGAGTGGCCCGCCCCGTCCTGAGTATTGTCAAGGTCGTCGAACATGCTCCCGCTCCAGCGTTTACGCGGCGCCTTCGGCTCAGCAGCCGCACGTTCACGCTCCGCCTGCTCTTCTTCAACCACCTGCTCAAAATCTTCAGCAGCATTCGCTTGGGCGATACCCGCGCCCTCACTGATTACGCGGCGCCCCTCAAGCGCGCGCCCGAGCGTAATCTCGTCCGCATATTCCAGGTCACCGCCAACGGGCAGACCGGAAGCCAGCCGTGAGAGGCGAATACCCAGCGGAACCAGCATCCGTGAAAGGTAGGTTGCGGTCGCTTCTCCCTCAAGGTTGGGGTCCATCGCCAGAATAATCTCTTGAACACGCTCATCCGCCAGGCGCGAGACCAGCTCGCGAATACGCAGCTGCTCGGGGCCAAGCCCCGCCAGCGGGTTAATAGCCCCGCCCAGTACATGGTAGCGCCCGGTGAAGGAACGGGTGCGCTCAATTGCCACCACATCCTTGGACTCCTCAACCACGCAAATCACGGCCGGGTCACGCCGATCATCGCGGCAGATAACGCACTGCTTCGTCTCCGAAACGTTGCCGCATGTTTCGCAAAAGCTCACACTCGATTTGACTGTTGAAATCGCCGTGGTCAGGCGCGCCATGTCTGAGGCGTCAGAGTTGAGAATATAGAAGGCGATGCGCTGCGCCGACTTGGGGCCCACCCCCGGCAGGCGACCCAGTTCATCGATGAGGTTTTGGACTGCGCCCTCGTACATGTTTCTCCTCTTATGACGCGCGTAGCAGGGGGCAAAAACGCGCCCCGTAAACCCGTACCCGTACAGCATAGGGGATATGCTGCTGCTGGTGCCCGCTTAACCGTCATTCTTCGCCGCAAGCTTTCCCTATCGTGCGGGAGCGGCCACCGCTTTCATCTGGTCAGTTTGCGGGCTTTGGCAAGCTGGGTGCATCTATAGCGGCGTTTCGTCGATTAGCTTACCGCCCAAGATTTTTTCAACCGCTTTGAGGCCCACATGCACACTGGACTCTACCTGCTCATCATCCGCTGAGGTTTCAAAGTTTTCTTCCTCCTCAAAGGCGGCCGCAAATACGCTTTTAGATGCCGGGGCCGTCGAATGCTCAGGCTTGCTGGGCTGCCCGTTGGTGGTTTCATCCTCTGAAGGCTCGGAGGCCGCCCCGCCGGGGAGGGTCTCGGCACCTACAGGGGCCCAATCCTGCCCGGGGTCGGGGGTGGAAACAGAACCGAATGCTTCTTCTTTTTCTTCCTCTTCTGCGGCGCTGCTCTGCGGTTCACCGGCTTTCTCGGTGTGCACACCAGCAGGGGTGGAAGAGGCGAAAGAATCACGCTCCCCGAACGGCTGCTGCGGCTCTTGCCCGGTATCCCCGGGCGGGGTTTCAGCCGATTCCTGCGGCCCCTGTTCTTCCAAGGGGTCTGAGAGCGGGGGTACTGCGGCATCGCCTGCGCTGTGAGCGCCTGCACCATGCGCGTCAGGGTCGGGGGCTGACGGAAAGTAAGGGTCTTCGGGGGGAACATCGTGATCGTTGGGTGCGGGGTATTCCGCCGGGGAATCAGCGTAAGCTGACTCGGCGAAGCTCTGAGAGGCCCTTTGTGCAGCCTGCTGGGGAGTAGTTCCCTTAGCGGGGGTTTGAGTCTCTTCGCCCCGCGTACTCGTGGAGGCTGCGGTGGTAGGAGTCTGCGTATGTGCTGCCCGGTTTGGCGCGGTATTGCCCGTATTCTTGGGGTGTCCCTCTGCCGCACCGGGCTCTTTAGGGTTCTCAGGCTCGGGGGTGGGGCTTGCCGGATCCTCCTGCGGGATGGGCGCTACCTGCCATGCCGATAGAGGGTCGTCTACGCTGGTTGCCGCCGGTTGGTCTTGTCCGCTGCCCTGCGGCTGCACGGGCTGGCCGTGGCGGCGCCAGGCATCTTCACCCCCGCGCGGGCCGTCAGCAATCGCAGAGGTATCAGTACTTGTGGGCGTCTCAGACGGCACAGCGCCTTGGCTGCTGGGCGCAGCAGGGCTGTTCCCCGTTTGGTTGCCAGCTGGCTTTACATCGTCACGCGGCGTTTTCTTGGCGACCTCAGCCCGCACCCGTACTTTCACGCGAAGGAAATCGCTCACGCGCTCACTGAGCTCAGTGACCGAAGCTTTGACGGCACGCAGAGTGGGCATATCGGCGCGCACATACAGCTCCCCATTGGTGTAGCGCACCGGTTCGAGGCGCAGCAGCTGTTCGGTTACGGAGCGGTCACTCACACGCCCCACGATCACGCGCCAGTTGCCGCGGACCGATAGTAACGGGTCAGATGCACCCTCACCGTTACGGGCGGTCTGACGCTGCTGGGAGGCCCCCGCGGTACGGTGGGCGGTTCCTTGATCACCCTGCGCCTGCATAGGACGTGGGGGTTGTGGGGTATGCGTAGTCTGTTGCTGATGCTGCCCGTGGGATGGGGCGCTACCCGCCGTGCCTGCACCATCATGTGATGTGCCGGGCTGGGGCTGTTCATCCCCCGGAGTGGGGCTGCTAAAGACCGGGCCGGTGTGAACCGGCGCCTGCGGAGTGGCGGGCTGAGGGCTCGTGCCAGATGGGCTGTTTGCTTGCTGTTCGGTGGAACCTGCGGCGCGTCCTGTGTTGTTCTGCCCGGGGGTCGTAGTCCGGTTGGGTGAAGGGACAGCGCCCCGCTGTGCGGCGGGGGAGCTGCCGGTACCGCCTGCTGCTATGCGCTGTTCCAGGGATTCAAGACGCGCTATGAGCCCGGTGGTATCTTCTGCAGGAACCAGCAGCCGCGCGCATAGCAGTTCAAGCTGCAGCTGCGGGTTGGTGGCACCGGTCATAGAGTTAAGCACTTCGTTTACGGTGCTCGCCGCGCCGGTCAGCTGGGCGGTGGTGAAGGCTTGCGCCTGCGTTTTGAGGCGTTCTATCTGATCGGTGGGAACGCCTTGCAGAATTTGCGCGGCATTCTGCGGTACCGCCTGCACCACAATCAAATCGCGCAGGCGTTCGAGCAGGTCTTCGACGAAACGGCGGGGGTCTTGCCCGGTCGCCACCACCCGCGAGACCGCCTCGAAGAGGGAGGGCGCATCCTGGGTGGAAAACGCATCAATCACGTTGTCGAGAAGTTGGGCGTGCGTGTACCCGAGCAGGGCGACCGCGCGGTCGTAGCTAATGCCGGATTCGGTGTTGGCACCGGCGATAAGCTGGTCAAGAATGGAGAGCGAGTCGCGTACGGAGCCGCCGCCAGCACGGATGACGAGTTGAAGCACGCCGGATTCGACGGGCACGTTCTCTTCGCCGCAGAGTTTTTCGAGGTAGGGCAGAAGAACTTCGGGCGGTACCAGCCGGAACGGGTAGTGGTGGGTGCGTGAGCGGATGGTTCCGAGAACCTTATTTGGCTCTGTGGTGGCAAAGATGAATTTGATGTGCTCGGGCGGTTCTTCCACGATTTTGAGCAGGGCGTTGAACCCTTCGCGGGTGACCATGTGCGCTTCGTCAATAATGAAGATTTTGTAGCGGTCGCGCACGGGTGCCAGGGTTGCACGTTCACGCAGGTCGCGGGCGTGGTCTACACCGCCGTGGGATGCCGCATCCATTTCGATGACGTCGAGGGAGCCGCCGCCGTCGCGGGAGAGTTCGCGGCAGGAGTCGCATACACCACAGGGGGTGGGGGTTGGTCCTTGGGCACAGTTGAGGCAGCGTGCCAGGATGCGTGCGGAGGTGGTTTTGCCGCATCCGCGCGGGCCTGAGAAGAGGTAGGCGTGATTGACGCGGTTGTTGGTGAGCGCGGTAATGAGCGGCTCGGTGACGTGTTCTTGCCCGATGACTTCGGCGAAGGTCTCGGGGCGGTAACGGCGGTAGAGTGCTGTGCTCACGGGTGACCTTCTGGTTGACGACGCGGGGTTCTACACTATTTTAGTTCACGGATGCACGCATGGGGCTTGGTTTCGTTACCGGCGTGGGACTGAAGCCGCGAAGCGTGGGCGCGCTATAACGGTGTGTTTCTGCTGCAAATGTTTTGGGCATAAAAAACCTCTTACGCACCCGTCATAGCTCGAATACCCTTGCTACCTTCCGGTCCTGGGGGAGTTT
>ERZ773057.64-NODE-64-length-51051-cov-5.444505_pt1 | contig 51051 bp, 46 predicted proteins | sample MGYA00580629_ERZ773057 | MGnify/ENA primary metagenome ERZ773057 (study PRJEB29015, sample SAMEA2738143) | human oral metagenome | biome: human oral; feature: human-associated habitat; material: saliva | place: China | collected 2163 ...
AATAAAAAACTTCTTCATATAATTACTCCTTTTAAACTTTTTATAATTATATCAAAATAGAATAATAAAGTATACCAAAATTTAATGTTTACTAATAAAATATAGAAATAAGAAGTTAAATCTATTAATAAATACTGATGGATTATATAAAATTTGATATAATTAACTTGAACTAAAAAATAGTCATTAATAAGGTTATTACAACGATTTAATAGTATATATTTTTTGTAAAAAATAATAGGAGGAGTTTATTGCATTATAAAAATAAACGAATAAATAATGAACAAAATAGAGAAATGTAAAAAATGTGGGCTATATAAAAATCAGCTCCCATTATTAGATGAGATAAAAGAATCAGAAATAATGTGGGTTGGATTGTCAGCAAAAAAAGTTGATAATATAAATGAAACACATCCATTAGCAAATGATACAAACACTGGAAAAATAATAGAACAGATTGAAAATGAATTAAATCAGCATACATTTTATAAAACAAATTTAGTAAAATGTGTACCATTAAATGAAAAAACCAAATTACGATATCCAACAACAAATGAAATGGAAGAGTGCTTAGAAAATTTAATATATGAAATCAGCTTAGTAAAACCAAAGGTTATATTAGTACTAGGAAAGCAAGCATATAATTTCATAATCAAAAAAGTAAAAATCAAAAACATATTTTATATAGAGCATCCATCATATATATATGTTTATAAACGAAAAGAAATAAATTCATATATCGACAAAGTTAAAAAATTAATTGAAAACAATATTTAAAAATTCATTATAAAAATATATAAAAGTAATATTTTTAAAATTGAATTGAAAGATACCTTATGCTATACTCACTTCAGAAATAAAATACGCATAAAAAGGAGATTAGTTATGGAAATCAAGGTAATTGCATCAACAAAAGTAGGATATGTTATGCCAAAAGATGAAGCAGTTGATTTTTCAGGAAAATCAGCAGGAATTTGTTATTTACCAGACACAGTAGAAACATTGTTTGCAGAAGCACCAGAGAAAACACAAAGAAGAGCAGATGGAAATATAAAGTCAGGACATCACAGTGTATTTGGTCATCCAACATATAATTTATGCCTTGAAGGAATTCCAAAAATACTTGCAATGATATTAAACAATGAAAAAATATATAATACATCAGAAAAGTCAGCAAGATATACACACATGGAGCCATCACCACAGGAAAAAGAACTATATGAAAAATGGATTGAAATATTCAAAGAACAAATACTTACTCAATATCCAAAATTTGAAGATAAAAGAGCGCTTAAACTAGCTCAAGAAAATGCAAGATACCTTATAAGTGTATTTACACCAGCAACAGTAATGGAATACACAGTAAACTTTGGACAATTAAATTATATTATCAATTGGGCAAAAGACTATATCAAAAATGCAGAAGAAAATGCATTTTCGATTAAATTAAAAGAAACATTCAAAGAATTTTTAGCAGCCATGCCAGATTTAGAAATAGAAGGATTGGATTCAAGAAATAAAAATCGTAATTTCTCATTATTTGCAAAACGAAAAAATCGAAATGAAGAATTCGGAGAAAATTATTCAGTCACATATTTAGCAAGCTTTGCCCAATTAGCACAAGCACAAAGACATAGAACACTATCTTATGAAATGACCTTATTAGATGAACCAAAATACTATGTACCACCAATTATTGCAGGAACAAACTTAGAGCAAGAATGGCTTAAAGATATATCATCATTAAAAGAGTTTTTCCCACAAGGAATGTTGGTACAAGTAAATGAAAGAGGAACAATAGAAAATTTTGTATTAAAATGCATGGAACGTCTATGTGGATTTTCACAATTAGAAATTATGCAAGAAACAAAAAATATAATGAATAAATATCTTGAAGCAACAAAAGATAAACCAGAACTTTACCAATATTTACTACCATATTCAAGAGGTGCACGCTGTACATTTCCAGGTTGGAAATGTGACTCACCATGCGTATTTGGTGGATATGGAGCAATGATTAGAAATATATAGATTTTTTAAAAATAATTAGTGGTTAGTGTAAAATAATATAAATATGTTTTGTTTACAAACTTAAAATAATATGTTAATATGTAAATAGGAGAAAACATTATAGACAACTCCAAGATAATTACTAATTTTAGTTCTATAATAAATAGCCGGCAACTCCAAAATTTTAAATAGGAGGATTATTATGCACAAATTTATTAAAAAACTAACAAATATTATTTTACTTATTATTTTATTTAATTCATTTATTTTTTTATCAAACATTCAAGCTAAAAATATAATAAATACTCAACTTAATATTAATAATAAAAAAGAAATAAAAATGATGTATCAACGTTTTGAATCACCGGAATTAGGTGGAAGACTGTATTATATTAAAAATATGTTAACAGGACAATATTTAGATGTCCAAGGAGGAAATGCATCTAATGGAACAAATGTATGGCAATATAAATATAATGGTACAAAAGCACAACAATGGTATTTAAATCACAATGATGATGGCACATATACAATATTTTCACAAGTTGGTAGTGAAAATGGATATATATATGCACTTGATATTAGTAATGGTTCATCGGATAATTGTGCAAATGTACAAATCTGGTATAATAATAATACTGATGCACAAAGATTTAATATTGTAAGAACAATAGCAGAAACTTATGTATTATTTACAAAATGTAGTAATTATCAAAAAGCTGTTGTATTAAATGGTCCGACTTGTGAAGAAGGAAGAAATGTAGATCAATACACATTTCAAGGACATATTAATGAAGCATGGATTTTAGAACCTGCAAATAGAAATATTGATTTAGGAATTAGATATGCAGAAACAAATTATAATCAACAAACATTTGCATATCCATATTTAACTAACTTTAATGGTCATACTGCAAATTGTGCAAATTTTGTATCACAATGTATGTTAGCATCAGGGATACACTATGATAATGATTGGAAAGTTTATCGTAAAAATTTTAATTATGATGTACCATCAAATGTTAATGAATTAAATGACACTTGGGAACTTTGTCAACCCAAAACAAGTCCTTGGATTAGCGCTAAAAAGTTTGGGGAATATTGGATAAAAAAAGTAAATATTAAGAAATTCGATGTAAACTATATTTTAAATCATCCTACTGAAATTTATGCACAAAACTTCTATAAAGGTGATGTTGTGCAAATAGCACAAAATAATTTAGGATTTTTAGGAGCATCAGAACATACAATGTTTATCACAAAATATGGAAAATACAATGGTATAATGAATTTTGAATTAACATATAGTTCTAACCCAACAATAAATAAAAATTTAATTCAAATATGCCAAGAGTATAGAAATAAAGGTCAAAATCCATATATTGTATTTTTTAAAATGTAAAAGGAGGCTATTATGAAAAATAAGACTATATTAATTATTTTAATTACATTAGCTTTAATATGCATTCCAATTGTAATTATAGGAATAAAAGATAAAAGAATAGTGCCAGAAAAAGTATTATTAAAACAAGAATTTGAAGCTCAAAGACAAGCAGAAAAAGAGAAAATAACTAAAGAATTAATAAACAATAATGATTTTTCAAAAAATAGTAATCAAGAAGATGATTATTTAACAAAAGAATATGAAAGATTGAAAAAGGAAAGTGATGAACAATATAATAAAATTGAAAATATCATAGAAAAATTTCATTCAAAAGAGTATAAAGAATCAAAAGCTAAAATGATCGAAAACCAAAGTAAAATGTCAGGAGATGAATTATATCAACAACCATATACTAAAAACATAATTCATTTAGTAATTGATATTATTGAAAATAAAAATATAGATTCAAAAGAAAAAGAAACATTAAAAGAATTTATAAAAGAGCAAGTAGTAAATTACAAAGATGACGTAGAAATGAATGGAAAAATGAATAAAGCTCTAAATAAATAAGTAATAACAAAAATCAATCCAGTTGACCACTGGGTTGATTTTTTTGTAAAAATATTTATTTTATAATTATAGAGTTATATAATGGATGAGGAAAAAAACAAAACTGAAAGGAGTCACAATGGGATTAATACTAAGCGAAGTATCAAAAAGCTTTGGAACAAATAAAGCAGTTGATAAAGTATCATTAACATTGGATACACCAGGGGTATATGGTTTATTAGGAACAAATGGTGCAGGAAAAACAACAATAATAAGAATGCTATTAGGAATTATCAATAATGATAGTGGTGAAATAACATGGAATGACAAAAAAGTAAGCCGCGAAACAGTTAACTTTGGATATTTACCAGAAGAAAGAGGCGTATATCAAAAAATAAAGATTAGAAATCAATTGATGTATTTCGGAGAATTAAAAGGCATGAAAAAAGAGGATATAATAGCATCAATTGATAAATGGTCAAAAAAATTAAAAGTAGAACAATACATGAATATGACAGCAGACAAACTATCAAAAGGAAATCAACAAAAGATCCAATTTATGATAGCAATATTACATAATCCAGAATTAGTAGTGCTAGATGAACCATTTAGTGGATTAGACCCAGTAAACTCAGAATTATTAAAAAACATAATCGTTGAATTAGTAAAAGACGGAAAATATGTAATCATGTCAGCACATCAAATGCAAACAATAGAAGAGTTTTGTGAAAACATTTTAATTTTAAATAAGGGCAAAACAGTGTTGCAGGGAAATCTATCAGAAATAAAAGAAGGATATCCAGCAAACCGTTTGAGTTTAAATACAAAACAAGATGTAACAAAATATATAGAAGAAAATGACATGGAAATTGAAGTAGTTGCAAACAACAATTATAAAATTAAAATAAATAATGAAGAGCAAGCACATAAACTTTTAAAAGAACTTATAGATAATAATATAGTAGTCAATAAATTTGAAATTCAAAAACCTACATTAAACGACATATTTATAGAAAAGGTGGGTGAATAATATGAGAGATATATTAATAGTAACAAAGTTTACACTAATAGAAGCATTAAAGAAAAAGGCATTTATAGTTTCAACAATAATAATGATTTTAATGATTGTTTTAGCATCAGCATTCACAAAAATAATCCCAAAGCTAGCAGATAGCAATGAAAAAGACAAAATATTGATTGTAGATAATGATAACATATTCGAAAATCAATTAAATACAATGAATGAATTAGGATTAAATAATGAATTCATCATTGCAAAAGAAAAGACATCATTAGCAGATGTTAAAGCTAAAATAAAAAACAAAGACATAAAAAAAGGAATTATAATTAGTAAAGCTGAAGGAAAAATTAAAATAGAATATGTAGTTGAAAACACTTCATTAATGATGAATTCACCAGTGGATATTCAAAAAGCATTGAAAGAAATTTATTCACAAAATCAATTAAAAAAGTTAAATTTAACACAGCAACAAATTCAATCATTGGAACCAAACTTTGAATATACAATAGTATCAAGCCAAGAAAAAGATGCAAATAAAAATATCACGGTAATATTAGCATTAACAGGATTGCTTTTTGCTGCAATATATACATTTGCATACCAGGTATCAACATCAATCACAACAGAAAAAACATCTAAAATAGTTGAGACACTTGTAACATATACAAAGGCAAGAAACATTGTATTAGGAAAAACATTTGGAATAGGATTAGCAGGATTAATACAATTATTAATCATTGCCATTATATCAATTTTTAGTATTAATACATTTGTAGACAAAAATATGTTATCAGCATTCCTTGATTTATCAACAATAACACCAGCGCTTGGAATAACAATAGTAATTTACTTTATACTAGGATATATGGAATATGCTTTATTATATGCATTAACTGGATCATTTGTAAGTAATCCAGAAGAAGTTAAAGCAGCAGCAACACCTGCATCATTGATTGCAGTAATGAGCTTTTACTTAGCATATTTTACAATAATGAGCCCAACAAGCAACCTAAATTCAATAGCATCAATAGTACCATTTTCATCACCATTCTCAGCACCATTTAGAGTAATGCTTGGCGTAGCTACACCAAGGGAAATGATAATGTCAGTACTAATATTAATAATGACAAATATATTAATTGCACACATTGCAATAAAGGTATATACAAACGCAATAATAAATAATGGCACAAAGTTAAGTTTAAAAGAAATAATAAAAATGTATAAAACAAAATAATAGCAATGAAATCAGTACATGTTGTACTGATTTTTTTTGTCTTAAATTATTGACAACAAATAAAAAAAGTGATAAATTACTAACACTATTAGTGAAAAAGGAGTGCAAATGGAAACTTCAGAAATAGTCAAAGAAATAATGGAGATTTTTATAAAACCTAAAAATAACAAACACCAAATACAAGAAATAATCGGAGAATTATCAAAAGGTGAAGTAGGTATTTTAGCTTATTTACTTAATGTAAATAATAATATTTCATCAAATGAATTAGAAAAACATTTACAAGTAAGTAGCGCAAGAATAGCAAGCACTTTAAATAGCTTAGAAAAGAAAGGCTTAATAAAACGCAACAAATCAGAAGAAGACAAACGAAAAATAATAATATCAATCACAAAAAATGGCAGAACAACAATTGAAAAGCATAGTGAAAAAGTAGAAGGATATTTAAGAAAAATGGTAGAAACTTTAGGAGAAAAAGATTCATTAGAATTCATAAGAATAGTAAAAAGAATAAAAGAAATAAGTTGTAAATCAATAACAGAAGACTAAAAGGAGAAAAAATGCTAAAATTATTTAAAAAATTCAGTAAAAAAGACGTATTATTTATAATAATTTCAATAATTATGATAATAGCTCAGGTATATCTAGATTTAAAAACACCTGATTATATGTCTGAGATTACACAATTAGTAAAAACACAGGGAAGCCAAATGTCAGATATTTGGAAAAACGGAAGTATGATGTTAGTATGTTCACTAGGAAGCCTAATATTAACAATAATAACAGGATATTTAGTAGCGAATGTAGCAGCAAATCTTTCCAAAAATATTAGAAAAGAGATATTCGAAAAAGTTGAAAGTTTAGGATTGCATGAAGTAAAAGAATTTTCAACAAGTAGTCTAATAACAAGAACAACAAATGATATATCTCAAATACAATCATTTGTCGCAATGGGATTACAAGTATTAGTAAAAGCACCAATTACTGCAATATGGGGAATAAGAAAAATCCTAAATAAAGGATGGGAATGGAGTGCAGCAACAGGAATAGCAGTTTTAGTATTACTAATTGCAGTAGCACTAATTGTAGTTTTTGTACTACCTAAATTTAAAAAGATACAGAAATTAACGGATAAATTAAATGGCAAAGCAAGAGAAAATATAACAGGAATAAGAGTTGTAAGAGCATTTAATGCAAGTAAATATCAAGAAGAAAAGTTTGATGCTGTAAATGCAGAGCTAACAGATACACAATTATTTAATCAAAAATCATTCGCAGTAATGCAACCACTAATGTATATTGTAATGTATCTATTAACATTATCAATATATTTAATAGGAATTAAATTAATTAATGATGCATTATTAACAGATAGAATAGCAATTTTCGGAAACATGGTAGTATTTTCAAGCTATGCAATGCAAATAATCATGTCATTCTTAATGTTAGTAATGATATTTATAATGTTACCAAGAGCAGAAGTATCTGCAGGCAGAATTAAAGAAGTGTTAGAAACAAAAGATAGTATAAAAGATGGAAACAAAGGAACTTCAGATGTTACAGAAAAAGGAACTGTCGAATTTAGAGATGTATCATTTAAATATCCTGATGCTTCAGAGTATTTATTGGAGAAAATATCGTTTAAAGCAAATAAAGGTGAAACAGTAGCATTTATTGGTTCAACAGGAAGTGGAAAATCAACATTAGTAAACTTAATACCAAGATTTTATGATGCAACAGAAGGTGAAGTTTTAGTAGATGGACAAAATGTCAAAGACTATACACAAGCAGAATTAAGAAATAGAATGAGCTATATTCCACAAAAAGCAATGTTATTTGACGGAACTGTAAAATCAAATATTGTATATGGAGATAATGGAAAATCAAAAATAACACAAGACAAGATAGAGGAAGCATTAAAAGTAGCACAAGGTGAAGAATTTGTATTAAAAATGGATGGAAAATATGATGCAACAATATCACAAGGTGGAACTAATATTTCTGGAGGACAGAAACAAAGGTTATCAATAGCAAGAGCTATTGCAAGAAATCCAGAAATATACATATTTGATGATTCTTTTTCTGCACTTGATTACAAAACAGATAAGATATTAAGAAAAGCATTAAAAGAATATACTAAAGATGCAACAACACTAATAGTAGCACAAAGAATAGGTACAATAATGCATGCAGACAAAATTATTGTATTAGATAATGGAAAATGCGTAGGAATAGGAACACATAAAGAATTATTAAAAAATTGTGAGGTATATAAAGAAATAGCACTATCACAATTAACAAAGGAGGAATTAGAAAATGCCTAATAATAGAGGATTATCAACAAATCCAAATGACAAAGCAAAAAATTTCTCTGAGTCATTAAAAAGATTATTAAAAGAATTAAAAAGTTTTAAAATAATAATTATTATATCAATAATATTAGCAATATTTGGATCAATATTTTCAATAATAGCACCAAAAAGACTAGCAAAATTAGTTGATGAAATATCAAAGGGACTAGTAGTAAATACACAAAATATTCAAGAATTAGAAAAGCAAATATCAATAAATCAATTACAAAAAAATGTAATAATTGATGGAAAAGAAATTAGTGTACCAGATCAAATTAAAACAATGCAAGTAATGCAAACATTAAATCAAAGCAATGGTACTAATGCAAAAGAGCTATATAACAAAATTGAACAATTACCACAATCAGTTCAAGAAATAATAAAACCAAAAATGAATATAGAAAATATAAAGAAAATAACTATTATACTAGTAATAATTTATATTTTAAGTTCATTATTTACATATTTTGAACAATATTTAATGGCAGAAACTTCAAATAGATTCGCAGAAAATTTAAGAAAAAGAATTTCACAAAAAATTAATAAGCTACCATTAAAATATTTTGATAAGAATCAAACAGGAGATATTTTATCAAGAGTAACAAATGATGTAGACACAGTAGCACAAACATTAAATCAATCATTAGCAACACTTGTATCAGCAGTGGTACTATTTTTCGGAACATTAATTATGATGTTTTATACAAACTGGATAATGGCAATAACAGCAGTATTATCAGTAATGTTTGGATTTATATTTATGGGATTGGTTTTAACTAAATCACAAAAATATTTTGCGGCAAGACAAACTGAATTAGGAAAGCTAAATTCACATGTAGAAGAAGTATATTCTAATTTAGTAGTAGTAAAAGCATATAATGGACAAAAAGAATCAAGTGAAAAATTTGATAACTTAAATGAAAATGTATATGAAGCAAACAGAAAAAGTCAGTTTATATCAGGACTAATGATGCCAATGATGCAATTTGTTGGTAATTTTGGATATGTAGCAGTATGTATAGTAGGAGCATTATTAGCAAACAGTGGAAAAATCACATTTGGAGTAATAGTAGAATTTATGACTTATGTAAGATTATTCTCATCACCTTTATCACAAATTGCACAATCATTTACAAGTATGCAATCAACAGCAGCAGCATCAGAAAGAGTCTTTGAATTCTTAGATGAAGAAGAATTACCAAAAGAAAATGCTAAGGAAATATTAAATCCAGAAGAAGTTAAAGGAAATATATCATTTGAACATGTTTATTTTGGATATGATAAAACAAGAGATATAATTAAAGATTTCACAGTAAACGTAAAGCCGGGACAAAAAATAGCAATAGTTGGTCCAACAGGCGCAGGCAAAACAACAATAGTAAATTTATTAATGAAATTTTATGAAATTAATTCAGGAGATATCAAAATAGAAGGCATAAGTACAAAAGATTTAAGCAGAGAAAATATAGCATCACTATTTACAATGGTACTACAAGATACATGGCTATTTGAAGGAACAATACGAGAAAATATTGCCTTTAATAGAGATAATTTAACAGATGATGAAATATATGCAGTATGTGACAAAATAGGAATAACCCATTTTATAAAATCATTACCAGAAGGCTTAAATACTCAAATAAATGAAAATGATTCAATATCTGCAGGGCAAAAACAATTAATAACAATTGCAAGAGGAATGCTTGAAAAAACACCATTCTTAATCTTAGATGAAGCAACATCAAATGTTGATACAAGAACAGAAGAATTAGTACAAAAAGCAATGGATAAATTAACAGAAGGAAGAACTTCGTTCATAATAGCGCATAGATTATCAACTATAAAAAATGCAGATATAATTCTAGTAATGAATGATGGAAATATTGTAGAACAAGGAAATCATGAAGAATTAATGAAAAAAGAGGGCTTTTATGCCAAATTATATAATTCACAATTTGAATTATAAAATAGTATCGGACAAACTCAGTATAAATGCAGAGTTTGTCTTTTTATATTATATAAAAAATAAACTAAAATATTTATTAAACTCTTTTGCAACTAATATAAAAATAATGTATAATAACACCGAAAAGAGGGAGAAATGGAAGCAACACTACAAATATTTATAAAAGCATTAAATAATTTTTTAAAACAAACAGAATATAAAGAGTATAAGGTAAGTGACAGACAATTCGTATATTTACTAGCAAATAAATCAGTAGTATCAGTACTAATAAGAAAAGATTTAGGAAAAAATCATATCATAGTCGAAGAAATATTTGATACAGATGCAGAAAAGTCAGAATTGGAATATTTCTGCAAAAAATATTATACAGAGTGGGTCACATTTTTTAGCTTTGACGGAACAATTATGCAACAAAGAGCATTTAAAGGAGTTCCACAATTTGAAACAATATTAAAGAAAATACCAGAATTAGAATTAGAAAAACGTTATAATGAGTGGCCAGGAATAAAAACTGAATTTATAGTATATAAATTAGAAGAATCAAATAAAAAGGGTTATGCATTAATAAAAGCTCAAATGTTTGAAAAAGTAATAAATCCAGATGATATTGAGACAAGATTAATTGAATATATTAGAGAATCAATTGATAAAGAAAGTTTCACAAAAGAAGGATATTTAATACATAATGGATTTATAGATATAATATTTGACAAAGAATTTGTAGAGATAATCCAAAATAGATATTTAAATCAAATAAAAGATAGTGAAAAAAATATAAGATATCAAATACCGGATTTAATTAAATATACAATAGAAGATTACACAAAAGAAAAAAATTCAATTGATATTTTTAATAAAGTTCATAATAAAAAATTTATAAGACAGGAAATGACACAAGGAAAGCCTGTTTATAAACCAGAAATACAACATATATTACCAAAATTTAAAGATAGAAATAAAGAATATTGTTATGTATTAGTAGAATACTTAGATAATCCAGAAAAACCACTATACTATATTTCAGAAGATTTTGAAATCAAAGTAGGAGATATTGTTTTAGTAGGATTTGCAGGATATGAAAGACTTGGAAGAATAGTATCTGTAGAAAAATATGACATATTAGATGTTCCATACCCTATAACAAAAACAAGAAAAGTAATAAGTAAAATAGAAGATTTTGCACAATTAAAAGAATATGGAGTACCAATACCAGAAGAATTTTTAGAAGACATTGAAGATGACGATATAGAAGAATTTGAAGAAGATATGGAAGAATTATCAGAACATATAAATCAAACAAAAGAAGCATATCACGTCATAAAAGTAACTACAAAAACTAAACAATCAGCAGATGAAATTACAATAGCTTTATATAAAAAACATTTAATAGCATCATCAAAGTTAACAATAACAGAATCAACATATATATGGCGTAACACTCCAATAACAGAAGAAAGATATAAATTAGAAATGATATCAAGAGGAGATAAATTAAGTCAATTAAAATATGTGCTAGAAGAATTAAATGATAGAAAAAATTCTAAAATATTTGGAGCAGAAATGAATAATATACCTAATTATATGAAGGAACAAATAAACCAATATTTAGATGTTAAGAGTAATGGAGAAAAATGATAACAAAAGAAGAATTAAAAAGTAGGATAGAAAGACATTTTAGAAATAATAAAATTGATATTTTTATTAAATCATGTATAATAAATTATTTATTTGATAAAGCAAAATATGAATCAAAATATATAGAAGAAAAAGCATTATTAAGTATGATTGATAAAAATATTTATAATTTATCAATAAATTTAATAAAAGTGATACAAATAAAGCATAAAAAAGAAATATATATAGAGTATAATAAAGAGGCAAAGACATTATCATATTGTATAGTTCAGCAATTTAGAGGGATTCAAGAAAAAAACTTTGTATTAACAGAATTTAAAGCAATGCTATATACAACTCTAGAAGAAATATCAAATTTATATTTGAAGAAAAATGAAATAGTATCAAATGGATTTTATTTAGGAAATTCACCAAAAATAGAATCATTAGTAAATATATTTTCAGATTTAGAAGCTACATTATATCTTAATTTAGATAAAAGATATCAAATAAATTTAGATAATAGATATTATATAATATCAAGACACATAAGTAATAATAGTGAAGTTCTAGGCTATGCAGAAATAATAAAAAAGCTAGTAGGTGAAAAATTCTATTATTATGCAATAAATAATCCAAAACTTTATAGTGAAAAACTTAAAGAAACATTTACAAATAAATATGGAGATTTTGGATTAATAGAGAGTTATTTAGTAGCAATAAAACATGAACAAAATATATCAAGAAAAATACAATATCATAAGCAAATATCTGAATTATTATATAGATATAGTCAAAAAGCAAATTTAAAAGATATAGAAATATATTTAATAAACTATAAGGAGGAATAAATGGATTATTTAATGACATTCATTGAAGGTATTGCAAGTTTTATATCACCATGTGTACTTCCAATGTTGCCAATATATATATCATATTTTGCTGGAAAAGATGAAGAAAAGAAAAATAAAACATTGATAAATGCATTAGGTTTTGTCCTAGGGTTTAGCATAATTTTCATAATATTATCAATTTTTGCAAGCACATTTGGAAAAATGATAGCCAGCCATTTAAAATACATAAAAATAATATTTGGAATAATAATTATAATATTAGGACTAAATTATATAGAAATAATAAAGCTCAAATTTTTAAATAAGGAAAATAGAGTTAAGTCAAATGTAAAGAATCTAAACTTTTTTAAGTCATTAATTTTTGGCATGGCATTTTCAATAAGCTGGACACCATGTATAGGAACATTTCTAGCATCAGCACTATTGTTAATATCAAGCAAAAGTGAAACAATTAAAGGAATCTTATTAATAACATCATATTCAATAGGATTAGGGATACCATTCATTATATCAGCACTATTGATAGATAAAATGAAAAAAGTATTCGACACAATAAAAAAACACTACAATATAATCAGAAAAATATCAGGAATAATACTAATAGTAATGGGAATTATAATGATATTTAGATAGGAGAAAAAATGAAAGAAAAAATAATATATATAGTATTAGCAGTATTATTTATTGCAGTTTTAATAGGAATAAGTCTTGGAACAGGCAAAAAAGCAGAAAAAACAAAAGTTGAAGCGGCAAATTCAGTAATACCAGTAACATCAGCTAACTTCGAACAAGAAGTATTAAATTCGGATAAAAGAGTATTAGTAGACTTTTATGCAGATTGGTGTGGACCATGTAAAATATTGTCACCAAGAGTAGCAGAAATAGCAAATGAAAATAAAGATTTAAAAGTAGTAAAAATTAATGTTGATCAAAATGAAGACTTAGCAAGAAAATACAATATTTCATCAATGCCAACATTATTAGTTATAGAAAAAGGAAAAGAATTAAATAGAGCAGTAGGAGCACTAAGTAAAATTAAAGTTTTAAAATTTGTAAGAGAAGCAAAATAAAAATACAAAAGCATAAATGGGGGATATATGGATAAAAATAAAAAAAGAATAACAATAATTTTATCAATAGTAATTGTATTAATTATATTAATAGTCGCAAGTATCACAACAATTATTTTATTTAATAAAAAGAAAAAATCAACAATAGAAAATAAAACAGAATTAGCTAAAATTGTAAGCGAATTAGGAATTCAAGATAAAAACATTGAATATGGAACAAACTTCAATTTAGCAAATTTCAAGATTCCTAATGATGTAAAAGTATTAATAGATGGTGAAGAAGTAACAAACACATATACATTTAAAAATTTAGGAAAAACAGCTATTACATTTGAAAAATTAGATAACAAAGGACAAAAAGCAACAGAAACAATTAATGTAAATATAGTTGATACAAAACAACCAGAAATAATTGGAGCAGAGGATAGAACAATTAAACAAGGTGAAACAATTGATTTAAAAGAAAACATTAAAGTAGAAGACAATACTGACGAATTAATTGATGTATCAGTTATTGGCAAAGTGGATACAAATGTACCAGGAGAATATGAAATAACATATATTGCAACAGATCAATCAAATAACTCATCAGAAAAGAAAATAAAGATTAAAGTAGAAGCTAATCCAAATGCAGTAGTTAATAATAATGACAACAATAATAAAGTAAATGACAATAAAAATAATACTCAAAAAGTAGTCAATACGCAGCCAAACAATAATAATGCAAAATCTGAACAAAAAGTTGCTGAACAACCAAAACAACAACCACAAACTCAACCAATGCAACAATCACAAACCAAACAGCGAGCACAACCAACACAGCCAGCAGCAGTGGCACCTAAACAAACATCGCAACCAACACCAGTGAAACCTAAACAAACACAAGAATCAACACCAGCGCCACAGCCAAAACCACAAACAACCCCAGTAGAAAAGCCAAAAGAAAATAAAGTAATATATGCAAATTTATCAAACTTTGAACAAATAGTATTGAAATCAACTAAACCAGTTATTGTTGATTTTTATACAGAAACCTGCGGAATTTGTAAATATATTTCTCCAATAATGGATGAAATGGCAAAAGAAAGGACTGATTTTAAGATAGTAAAGATTGATGCAAATAAAAATTTTGCTTTAGCGAAAAGATATAATTTTAGATTAGTTCCAACATTAATAGTATTTAGAGATGGTAAAGAAGTAAAAAGAATAACTCAACCAGGAACTAAATCAGAAATATTAAGTCTTACAAGGTAATATAAAATGAATAGATGTAAATGGGCAATGAATGTAAATGAAATATATACAAAATACCATGATGAAGAATGGGGAGAACCTATTCATGATGACCAAAAGCTATATGAAATGCTAATATTAGAATTATTTCAAGCCGGACTATCATGGAGTTGTATATTAAATAAAAGAAAAAATTTCAAAAAAGCATTTGATAATTTTGATATCAATAAGATAATAAATTACGATGAAAATAAGATTAAAGAATTGCAAAACAATGAAGGCATAATAAGAAATAAATTAAAAATAAAAGCAACAATAAATAATTCTAAAATATTTAAACAAATACAAAAAGAATATGGAAGTTTTGATAAATATATCTGGAGTTTTACAAATAATGAAACAATATATGAATTAGATAAAGTAAGTTCAGAACTATCAGATACAATTTCAAAAGATTTAAAACAAAGAGGTATGAAATTTGTTGGAACAATAATAATTTATTCATATTTACAAGCAATTGGAATTATAAATTCACATGAAATCCAATGCTTCAAACATTACAAAATATAGATTAATAATAAAAAAGGAATGGCAACAACCATTCCTTTTTTACTTTTAAATTGTTAGAATAGCATTTCTAGCTAATTCATCACATCTATTATTATATTTTACATTTGAATGACCTTTAACTTTATTAAAAGTAACTTTATGAATCTTAGTCAAATTATATAGTTCAAGCCATAATTCTTTATTTTTAACAGGTTCTTTTTTAGAATTGACCCAATTATTTTTAATCCAATTATTAATCCAATCTTTTTCAAAACAATTAACAACATATGCACTATCACTGTAAATATTAACATTACAAGGTCTTTTAAGAGCTTTAAGACCTTCTATAACAGCAGTAATTTCCATTATATTATTAGTAGTACTAGGATTAGCACCACTAAGTTCTTTTTCAATACCATTAAAAATCAAAACAGCTCCCCAGCCACCAGGACCAGGATTACCAGAACATGCACCATCAGTATATAAAATTATGTTATCCATAAATAAACCTCTTAAAATTGAATTTCGTATAAATCTATGCTATTATAACAATTAATTTAAGAATACGCAATAAGAGGAGATAATATGGGAAAAAGGATAGGCATTATTGCAGAATACAATCCATTCCATAATGGACATTTGTATCAAATACAAAAAGCAAAAGAATTAACAGGTGCAGACACTGTCATTGCAGTAATGAGTGGAAATTTTACACAAAGAGGAGACACGTCATTAATTAATAAATTTGAAAAAGCAAAAGTAGCATTACAAAACGAAGTGGATATGGTAATCGAACTACCAACAATATACAGTATTTCAAGTGCAGAAAATTTTGCATTAGGAGGCGTCAAAATACTAAATGAAATAGGAGACATAGATTATTTAGTATTTGGAATTGAAGAAGAGAATCTTGAGAAATTACAAGCAATTGCAGATGTGTTAGTAAATGAGGATAATGAATTTAAAAGAAATATCAAAGAAGAGTTGGATAAAGGAAATTCATATCCGAAAGCAAGAGAGATAGCATTAAAAAAAGTATTATCAAGTGAAAATATGGAAAACATAATGCAAAAACCAAACAACATATTAGCAATCGAATATTTAAAAGCACTAAAAACTACCAATAGTAAAATAAAACCAATTGCCATAAAACGAAAGAACATAATGCACAATGACGAAAATATAAATGAAAATTATGCATCAGGAACATATATTAGAAAATTATTTATAGAAAATAATTTTAATGAAATAAGGAAAGTGGTGCCCAAATACACTTATGAGAGATTATTAGAATTAAAAAATCAGGGAAATTATGTAACATCAATAAATGATTTTTCAGATATTGTAATATACAAGATAAGAACAATGACAAAAGAAGAAATAAGCCAAATAGCAGAAGTAAATGAAGGCCTTGAAAATAGTATTAAACTTGCATCAACAACCTGCAAAACAATTGATGAAATAGTAGAGAAAGTCAGTACGAAGAGATATACCAAAACTAGAATATCAAGAATATTAACATATATATTATTGGATATAACAAAATCAGAAATGGAACAATCGAAAAATGCTAATCAATATATAAGAGTGCTTGGAATTAATAAAAAATGTGAAGGAATTTTAAAAACAATAAATAATGATAAATTAATCACATCACTAAAGAAATTTGAAGAAAATAATGGAGAAAATCAATTATTAAATATTGATAAAAAAGCAACAGAAATATACACAATTAAATATCCAAAATCAGTACAGGCAAACTTAGATTATACATCAAAATTTATCATCAAAATATAATATTACAATTGAGTTACATTCATTGAATAAGTAAAGACTTAATAATATAATACTAAAGAGAAAATAGCGAGGAGAAAACTATGGGAGAAGAGACTTTTGCAGAATATTTCTTAAACGAAATAGACTTTAACAAAAAATTAAATATTGTATATTTCTTAAAAAAGAAAACAGGAATATTCTATGATAATTCAGTAGTATTTAAAACAGTTATTTTGAAATTATTTTTGGATTATTTACATCAAGAATATCCAGAAGAACAAATAGATGATAACATAGTAATATCAGCAAGATTATTATGTGATTGTAAAAAAATATTAAATTCAAGAAATCAAGAAGAAATAAGAATGTATGCCGGTAGAGGAGCAGAATTTTTATCAATGCTAGGATTTGATAAAAGATTTTGTAGGATATGCGAAGGTGTAAATAGATATACAATCAAAGAAAATAGAGAACCAGAAAGTGATTTACTAGAATTAACAGACCATTTTGGAGGAATGTTATTAGATAGACCAGAAAGAATTGCAATGGAAGTAGATGAAGCATTAGTATTATTAGTAAATAGAAATCTAAAAGGAAAATATAACAAATATTTAGATAAATTTGTAGATTTCGTAAATTATGCAGAAACGCTTGAAATCACAAAGGAGGTTTAATATGAAAATTGTTGGTGGAATGACATATTTAAAAGAACAAGCAAATAGAAGAATAATAAATGTACCAAAATTTATAGATGTAATGTTAACAGAATTAGACAGATTTGAAGAAGCAGATTCAAAGAAGCGAAATCTAATTATTTCAGGAAAATCATCAACAGAAACTAGTTTTTCAGCAAATGAGTTAGCAACAGATATTGATAAAATGATGAAACAAATTGAAAGACCAGAAATAGAAGAAATCGAAGAAAAAATAATAATGTAAATTAAGTAGAGAAGGATGACTTCTCTATTTTTATGAAAGGAACAACAATGGAAATATTTGCAGATTTACATGTACACATAGGAAGAAGTGAAAATAATAAACCAATAAAAATTACAGCAGCAAAATCACTAAATTTCGCTAACATTGCAAAAGAATGTTATGAAAGAAAAGGAATAGATGTAGTATCAGTAATTGATTGTGCATCACCATATGTAATACAGGATATAGAAGACTTTTTATCAACAGGTGATGCATATGAATTAGAAGAAGGTGGAATAATATATAAAAACAAAGTATGTATAATATTAGGCGCAGAAATAGAAACATCAGAAAAGAATGAAGATGGAAAAACAGGAAGTGCACATAATTTATGCTATTTTCCAAAATTAGAAGACATTAAAGCATTTTCAAAAGAAATGTCAACACATATAAAAAATATAACATTAAGCACTCAAAGAGCAAATATATCAGGATATGACTTAATAGACATAGTAGAGAAATATAATGGATATTTAGTACCAGCACATGTTTTCACACCATTCAAAAGCTATTATGGAAATTGTACAAAAAGATTAGAAAGAATATTTAAAGAAAAATATAAAAGAATATTCGCAATAGAATTAGGATTAAGTTCAGATACACACTTAGCAGATACAATATCAGAATTAGGAAATAAAAACTTTTTAACAAATTCAGATGCACATTCATTACCTAAAATAGCAAGAGAATATAATGAATTAGAAGTTCAAGATATCAACTTTAAGGAAGTATTTAAAGCTATAAAAGGAGAAGAAGGAAGAAGAATTATTGCAAATTATGGATTAGATCCAAAGTTAGGAAAATACAATAGAAGCTATTGTGAAGATTGTGAAAGACAAATCGAAACAGAACCACCAGCAATTATATGTGACAAATGTGGCTCAAATAAACACATAACAATGGGAGTTTATGATAGAATTGTTATGATCAAAGACCAAGAATCAAAGTCACCTAAAAACAGACCAGTTTACAATTATCAATATCCACTACAATTTATACCAGGAGTTGGGCCAAAAGTAATTGATAAATTACTAGAAGCTTATGGAACGGAAATGACAGTTTTAAATAAAATAACAAAAGATGATATCGAATCAGTAGTAGGTAAAAAATTGTCAGAAGTCATTAATTTAGCGAGAAAAGGAGATTTACATATAAAAGTTGGTGGAGGAGGAGAATACGGAAAAATAGAGAAATAATCCAATAAGTCTTTACTTTTTGCTAAAAAAATGATATAACATAACAAGTTGATAGAAACAAAAATAAAGGAAAGATGGAAGTAGAATGGATAAGGAAATAAGACAATTTTTAGAATTTTTACAAATGGATAAAAAATTATCAGATAATACACTACAATCATATAGAAGAGATATCTTACAGTTTGAAAGATATTTAAATGACAAAAAGATAAATTATACTGAAATAACAGAAGAAAACATTGAAGAATACATGGAATATCTAAAAAGCGTTGGAAAGAAAAGCTCAACAATTTCAAGAAGTTTAGCAACAATAAGATCTTTTTATCAATATCTAATAAAAAATAAGAAAATTGAAACAAATCCAACAAGTAAGGTTCCATCACCTAAAATAGAAAAAAGAGTTCCATCAGTATTAACTTCAGAAGAAGTAGAATTATTATTAGATCAACCAAATGAAGTTGATTTAAAAGGTATAAGAGACAAAGCAATGCTTGAATTCGCTTATGCAACAGGAATGAAAGTTACTGAAATAATGAATTTAAACATTGATGATGTTGATTTAAAAAATGCAACAGCAACATCAAGAGTATCAAAAAAAGTAAGAGTTGTCCCAATAGGACAATATTCTTTAAGAGCCTTAAAAGAATATATAAAAAAGGCAAGACCAATCTTGATAAAAGACGAAAATAACAAAGCATTATTTGTTAACTTAAATGGATCAAGATTAACAAGACAAGGATTCTGGAAAATAATTAAATATTATAAGGAACAAGCACATATTTCAAAAGATATAACACCATATATTTTAAGACATTCATTTGCAACACATTTATTGCAAAATGGAGCAGACCTTAAAGCAATCCAAGTAATGCTTGGACATTCAGATATATCATCAACACAAGTATATGCACAATTCCAAACACCAGAATTAAAAGAAGTTTATAAAAAAGCTCATCCAAGAGCATAACAAAAAATATATTAGAAGCTTAAATGTTATAATCAAATTAACATTTAAGCTTCTTTTTAGTTGACTAATTAAATAAAATAACATAAAATAAAAGTGTAAGATATTTATAAATAATAATTTTATTATATATATTGTACATTGAAAATTTAATAGAGAGGTATATTAGTATGGACATAATTATTAATGTTGCCATCTTTTTAATCTCAGCAATCATATTTTCGATTATAGGATACATTATGAGAAAAAAGACTGCAGAAAGAAAAATCGAAAGTGCTGAAACAGAATCAGATAGAATTTTGGAAAATGCAAAACGCGAAGCAGAAAATATCAAAAAAGAAGAAATTGTAAGAGCTAAAGAAGAAATTTTTAAAAGTAAGAACGAATTAGATGATGAGATTAGAGAAAGACGTGGAGACATTCAAAGACAAGAAAGAAGATTAATTCAAAAAGAAGAAAACCTAGACAAAAAAATTAGCAACTTAGAAGAAAAAAGTAAAGATTTAGATTTAAGAGAATCGAAGATTGAAGAAATCAGAGAAGAAGTACAACAATTAAAAGACAGTGAGATGGATAATCTTGAAAGAATAGCAAAACTATCACAAGAAGAAGCTAAGGCAGAAATGTTAAATAAACTAGATGATACATTAACACATGAAAAAGCAGAACGCATAAGAAAAATGGAAGAAGAAATTAAAGACAAATCAGATGACACAGCTAAGAATTTAATAACTTATGCAATTCAAAAATGTGCAGCAGATCATACTGCAGAAACAACAGTATCAACAGTAACTTTACCAAATGATGAAATAAAAGGAAGAATCATAGGAAGAGAAGGTAGAAATATTAAAACACTTGAAACATTAACAGGTGTAGATTTCATTATTGACGATACTCCAGAAGCAGTTGTTATTTCAGGATTTGACGCATTAAGAAGAGAAGTTGCAAGAATTGCTTTAGAAAAATTAATTGATGATGGAAGAATACATCCAGCAAAGATTGAAGAAAAAGTAGAAGAAGCAAAAGAAGAATTAACAAAAACAATTAAAGAAGAGGGTGAGAGAGCTGCAATAGAAGCAGGAGTAATCAACTTACCACCAGAAATAATAATGTTACTAGGAAAATTAAAATACAGAACAAGTTATGGACAAAATGTATTAAAGCATTCTGTTGAAGTATCACACTTAGCAAGGATAATGGCAGAAGAATTAGGGCTAAATTCGAAAATTGCCAGAAAAGCAGGATTACTACATGATTTAGGAAAAGCTTTAGATCATGATATGGAAGGTACACATGTTCAATTAGGTGTTGAAGTATTAAAAAGATATAAAGAAGATCCAAGAGTAATCAATGCAGTAGAAGCACATCATGATGATGTACCAGCAGAAACACCAGAAGCAATACTTGTAAAGGCAGCAGATGCAATATCATCAGCAAGACCAGGATCAAGAAGAGAAACTTTAGAAGCATATATAAAAAGGCTTGAAGGACTTGAAAACATAGCGAACTCATTTGAAGGTGTAGAAAAATCATTTGCAATTCAAGCAGGTAGGGAAGTAAGAATAATAGTAGAACCTGAGAAGATATCAGATGATCAAATGGTATTATTAGCAAGAAATGTCGCAGAAAGAATTGAAAATGAAATGGATTATCCAGGACAAATAAAAGTAAACGTTATTAGAGAAAAAAGAATTACAGAATATGCAAAATAAAGAAAAATCAAGACTTATGAGAAATCATAGGTCTTTTTATTTTACATATAGAGGTATTATATGGCGAAAATATGGCAAAGAAACAAATTAAACAAAAGAAAGAAAAGAAGATTATATGGTGAAAATCCAGAAAAACAATAAAAGAAAAAACATTGAAAAAAAACAAATAAAATGATATGATAACAAAGTAAAAAAAGAATTATAAAAGATAGGAAAAACAAAATATTATGAAGATTTTAGCGATTGGTGACCTAGTATCACATGGCGCTGTAGAAAAACTAAAAAGTGACTTGCCAAACTTACAAAAAACCGAGAATATAGATTTCACAATAGTAAATGCAGAAAATGTAGCAGAAGGAAGAGGTATAACTAAGAAAATATTTAATGAATTAAATCAATTAAACATTGATGTATTCACAATGGGAAATCATACATGGGGACGTAAAGATATATTTGAATTAATTGACATACCAAAATTAATAGTACCAGCAAATTATTCAAAGGGATGCCCAGGTCATGGCTATGTTGTAATAGAAAAGAATAATAAAAAAATATGTACAATAAATTTAATTGGAAGAACTAACATTAATGATGTAATGTCAAATAATCCGTTTGAAGTAGCAGATCAAATAGTTTCAGAAGTAAAAGCTGATATATATATGGTTGATTTTCATGCAGAAGCAACAGCAGAGAAACTAGCAATGGGCTATTTCTTAGACGGCAGAATTACAGGATTATTTGGAACACATACACATATTCCAACAGCAGACAATAGAATTTTACCAAATGGCACAGGATATATAACAGATTTAGGAATGACAGGTCCATCAAACTCAATTTTAGGAATGGATATTAAAACAGCATTAATCAGATTTGTTAAATCACTACCAGAAAAATATAAGGTAGCAGAAGGACCAGTAGAATTAAATGGTGCAATTTTTGACATAGATGATAAAACAAACAAAGTAAAAAGTGTTTATAGAGTTCATTTGTAAAATAAAGTAACTATTTTGTATATAGTACGCCCAATAATGTATAGACAAATGAAAAAAATCAATATAATATATACTTGTAAATGGAGAAAATATGAAAAATACAAATAATATCACATTAATAGTATTTATAATAATAGTAGTTGGAGTTATTTCAACAGCAACATTTTTTATATATCGAAATAATACTAAAAAAGAAGCAAATCAGACAAACTCAGTTCAAGAAAATAATGTAGCAATAGTAGACAATTTAAAAATGGGAATTGCAGAATATGATACTATAAATCCAATATTAACTAAAAATAAAGAAATATTGAATTTAGATAAACTAATATTTGAGCCATTAATAAATTTAACATCAGATTATCAAATTGAAAATAATTTAATCGAGGGATTAACAAAAATTAGTGATACTAAATATCAAATAACATTAAAACAAGGAATAAAATGGCAGGATGGAACCATTTTAACAACAGCAGATGTTGAATTCACAATCAATAAAATTAAAGAAAATCAGTCATCAGTATATAATGGAAATGTATCACCAATAGAATCCATAGATATAATTAATGATACAACAATGATAATTAATCTAAATTCAAAAGTGAATTTTATAGAATATAATCTAACATTTCCAATAGTATCATCAAAATTTTATAAAAGTGAAGATTTTAATTCATCAACCAAAATCCCAATTGGAACAGGAATGTTTAGAATAGCAAGTATTGATGACAATAATATTTTACTAGTAAAAAATGAAAGATGGCATAATAAAGATAAAACAATTACAACAAAATCAATTACAGTACATAAATATAATTCAGTTGGTGAAATATTTAACGATTTTAAAATGAACAATATAGATATAGCAAACACACATTTATCAAATTATACAGACTATATTGGAACAATTGGATATAATAAAAAGGTTTATCCTGAAAGAGAATATGATTTTTTAGCATTTAATCAAAATGATTCAGTAATATCAAACTTAAATGTACGCAAAGCAATAGCTTATGGAATTAATAAAGAAGTATTGATATCAAATGTATTAAATAATGATAAAATAATAACAAAAGGACCATTAGATTATGGATCATATTTAAGTAATGATAAAGAATTATTAAGTTATGATAGTGAAAAAGCTAAAAAAGTATTAGAAGATGATGGATATTCAATGTTAAAAGGAAGATTTTATAAAGACGGAAAACCACTAATTATAACAATATTAGTATGTCAAGATTATCCTGAACGAATTAAAGTAGCAGAAAATATCAAAGCACAATTAGCTCAAGTAGGAATAACAATAAACATCAATTCCGTTAATTATCAAACATATAAGAATGCATTAGAAAACAAATCATATCAAGTAATGTTAACAGGAATTTTAAATTCAATAAATCCATCATTAGAATATTTTTATGGTCAAAATAATCTTGCAAATTATAATAATAATGAAGTAATCTCAAAAATTGAAGATTTAAATTCATATCAAGATATTCAAAAAATAGGAAATCAACAAGTAATATATATGCCACTTTATAGAAATAAAGGAACATTATTATTAAATGCAAATGTTGGAGGAAATTTTGCACCAACAAACTTCAATATTTACAACAATTTTGACAAATGGTATAGACAAAGATAATTAAAATCGAACAAATGTATTGACAAATAAAAAAATAAATATATAATAGATTTGTAAAACAAAACAAATGTTTTAAATGGAGGAAGAAATGGCAAAAAAGGAAAAAGAAGTAATAGACACATCAATTGGCAAGGAAAAGGCATTAGAATTAGCACTAAGTCAAATTGAAAAACAATTTGGAAAAGGTGCAGTAATGAAACTTGGAGAATTTAAAACTACTGATGTAGAAGCAATCTCAACAGGGGCACTAAGCTTAGATGTAGCATTAGGAATTGGAGGTATACCAAGAGGAAGAATAATAGAAATATATGGTCCAGAATCATCTGGTAAAACAACATTAGCATTACACATGATAGCAGAATGTCAGAAAACAGGTGGAGAAGCAGCATTTATTGATGCAGAGCATGCTCTAGACCCTGTATATGCTAAACATTTAGGAGTTGATATAGATAATTTAATTGTTTCACAACCAGACACAGGAGAACAAGCATTAGAAATAGCTGAAGCCTTAATAAGAAGTTCTGCTATTGATTTAGTTGTAGTTGACTCAGTTGCAGCATTAGTACCAAAAGCAGAAATAGATGGAGAAATGGGAGATACACATGTTGGACTACAAGCAAGATTAATGTCACAAGCATTAAGAAAATTAGCAGGTGTATTAAATAGATCAAATGCAAGCTTAGTATTTATAAATCAATTAAGAGAAAAAGTTGGAGTAATGTTTGGAAGTCCTGAAACAACACCAGGTGGTAGAGCATTGAAATTCTATGCATCAGTTAGATTAGATATAAGAAAAATTGAAGCAATAAAACAAGATTCTGAAATTATAGGAAACAAAGTAAGAGTTAAAGTTGTAAAAAACAAAGTAGCTCCACCATTTAGAGAAACAGAATTCGATATAATTTATGGCAAAGGTATTTCAAAATCAGGAAATATATTAGATTTAGCAGTAAATCTAGACATTGTAGAAAAAGCTGGAGCATGGTTTAGTTATAATGGTGAAAGAATTGGACAAGGTAGAGAAAATGCTAAGAAATATATTGAAAATAATCCAGAATTAATGCAAGAATTAGATCAAAAAGTTAGAAAAAATTTCAATGAAGCATTTGAACAAAGTTTATGTGAAGAAGAAATAGATGAAGAACAAGAAATTGAACCAGAGGATTAATAACAATGGAAGAAACAAATAAGTTCAAAGGATGTAAATCAGGATTTACAATCACAGAAGAGTTAAAGCAAAAAGATAAAATTAAAACTAGATTATTAAAATTCATAATATTTAAAAAAAGGACAGAAAGCGAAGTCTTCAATAAGTTTAAAGATGAATATGATAATGAATTACTTTGTGAGGTAATCCAACAACTAAAAGAACTTAAATATATAGATGATCAAGAGTATATTGAAAAATATATTCTTGATGCACTAAATCTAAAAGCACTATCAATGAAAGAACTTAGATTTAAATTACAATCAAAAGAAATTCCACGTAACTTAATAGATAAATATTTTGAAGAACATTATGATGAACTATATGAATATGAAATTAAATCAGCTAAAAAGATGTTTGAAAAGAAGACAAATAAAGAACCACAAGATATAAAGAATTATTTATTTAGAAAAGGATATTTATTGGAAACAATAAGAATAGCACAAGAAGAATTTATAGAGGAAAACAATGGTTAATTTATTATCATTAGAAACAAGCAAATATAATATTAAATTAGAAAATTTTGAAGGACCACTTGATTTATTGTTACATTTAGTAAATCAAAATCAAATGGACATATATGATATCAATTTAAATAAAATAACAGATCAATACTTGGATTATATTAAAACAATGCAAGAATTGAATTTAGAAATTACAAGTGAATTCTTAGTTATGGCATCAAATCTATTATATATAAAATCAAAAAAATTATTACCGAAACAAGAAAAAATAGAAGACGAATTAACTGAAGAAGAATTAATAGCACAAATCATTAAATATAAGCAATTTAAAGAAGGAGCAATTCAATTTAGAGAACGATACAATCAATTTAAAAGATTTTTTGGTACACATCAGAAAATTGAATTACCAAAATTGGAATTAAAAGATGAAAAATTAGATTCAAAATTAATTTATGATTCATATAAAAATTTGATAAACCAAAATCAAGCAAGACTAAATAAAAATGCAAAAAACATTGATAAAATAGCAATTGTCGAGACATATTCAGTAGGAGACAGTGTAAAAACAATGTTCAAGGAACTAATAAAGCATTCAAAATTTGTTTTTAACAAACTATTTAACAATAGAAATCGTGATTCAAAAGAAGTTGTAACAGCTTTTTCAGGATTATTAGAAATGTCAAGAAGAAGTAAAGTATCAACAAATCAAAAAGAATTATTTGGTGACATCTATGTTGAAAAAATAAAAAAACAATAACATCAAAATACTATATTTAATTGACAAAGCATATAAAAATTAATATAATACATCTAACAGTGAGGTGAATTATGTTAGGGAAATGGTGGAAAAAAATAGCTTTAATAATTTTGATAATCGCATGTGTTATAAATATTTCTATTAAGATAGTCAATAGACCATCTTTTAAAAATGAAATGCAATCATCTGCAGAATATTTTCAAGATTTAAAGTCTGATGCTGATAATAAGTTAAATGAAATTAAAGGAAATTTAAATAATAAGAAATAATATTTATTATAAAGCCAGCAATTTTGCTTGGCTTTATTTGTTTTAAATATGAAAAAAATCAATTTTAAAAAATACATTCCTCATTTCATTATACTTTTAGCATCAATACTTATTTCAATTCCAATATTTAAAATGAATTTAAGTTCAACAAATGAATTTAGAATACATATAGGAAGAATTGTAGCCATTTCGAAATTAATCAAAAACAACATATTTCCAGCACTAATTTCAAATAATAATATGAACGGATTTGGATATGCATTAAATATATTTTATGGTCCAATAACAACATATATACCAATGTTATTATCATATAAATCAATAGCATCAACTGGTATACAAATATTTACATTAATTTCAATAATAGCATCAGGCTATGCAATGTATTTCTATACATTAAAAATAACCAAAAATAAAATTGCAGCAACCTGTTCAGCATTAATGTATATATTATTACCATATAAATTAACAAATATTTACTCAAGAAATGCTTTGGGTGAATATTCAGCAAGCATATTCTTACCACTATTATTAAACGGCTTATATGAGCTAACAGAAGGAAATTCTAAAAAAACATACTTAATAGCTTTATCAGTAATAGGATTAATACTATCACACACAATCACAACAATATATGCTTCAATATTTAGTATGATTTATTTAATTGCATTTTATAAGAAATTGAACTTAAATAAAATCAAAATATTAATAATCAATGTAATTATAGCAATATTAGTAACCTCATTCTATTGGATACCTTTAATGGAATATAGAGCCACTACCAAATACGCAATATTTGATTCAAAAATAATGAATACAACAGGATCTGATGTATATGAAAACACAAGTGATTTTGACTCATTATTCGAAAATGAAATAAATTATAAAGATAATGATGGAAACTCATATCCAACATTAGCACTTGGAATAATGTCAGTTACTTTACTATTATTTAGTATAATATGTTATAATAAAGTAAAAAAAAATCTAAAAATGATATATATATTATTTATAATATTTACAGCAATATCACTATGGATGACAACAAAATTATTTCCATGGCAAATCATGCCAAACTTCATGACAGTAATACAATTTGCATGGAGAATGCTAGGATTTTATATATTGTTTGGATCAGTTATATGTGGAATAAATGCATCAATATTGTATCAAAATAAAAAATATAATGGAGATATTTTAGTTTTTATAATAATATTATCCCAATTAATAATAAGTTGCTTATATGTAAAAAACTACTATAATTCAAATTATAAATTAGATTCAGAATATAATTATCAAAAAGCAATTTCACAAAAAAGAATCAGTACAATGTCAATAAATAGAGAATATTTGCCAGTAAAAGCATTTTATAATTTAGAATATATAAACAATAGAACTCAGCAACCAATAATAATAAATGGTGACGCAAGTATAAATAATTTTGAAAAAAATCAAGAAACGGGAAAATCAACATTTAAAATCAGTATAATAACAACTTCAGAAATAGAATTACCATATATCTATTATCCAAGCTATAAAATAACTGATGGGAACAATAAAAATATTAATTTTACAGAATCAAAGAATGGCTTTATACAAATAAAATTAAATAAATCAACAAACATTACAATAAAGCCTAAAATGACGAAGATTGAAGAATTAAGTTATATTATATCAATTATTGGAATAATCATTTTAATAATAAATATAATAATATCAAATAGAAAAGAAAGGAAACAAACATGTCAAAACCAGTAGTAGCAATCATCGGTAAACCGAATGTAGGAAAATCAACTTTTTTCAATTATCTAATTGGTGAACGTAGATCAATTGTAGAAGACACACCAGGAGTAACAAGAGACAGAGTTTATGGTGAAACAAATTGGAGAGGCAAAAACTTCACTATAATTGACACCGGTGGTATTGAAGATAAAAAAGATGATGTTATATCAACACAAATGAAAACACAAGCAGAAATTGCAATAGAATTAGCAGATGTAATTTTATTTATGACAGATGTAAGAACTGGAGTAACATCACAGGACTATGAAGTAGCAAAGCTTCTTAGAAAATCAAATAAAAAGACGATTTTGGTATGTAACAAAGTAGATGATTTTAATAAATTCCAAACAGATATTTATGAATTTTATAATTTAGGAATAGGAGATCCACATCCAGTATCAGCAGCAAATGCAAGAGGAATCGGAGATATATTAGATATAATTTATGAAGATATCAAAGACATAGAATCAACAGAAGATGAAGAAAAAATAAAAGTAGCTGTTATTGGAAAACCAAATGTAGGTAAATCATCATTAATAAATAAAATATTAAATGATAACAGATTAATCGTAAGTAATATTGCAGGAACCACAAGGGACGCAATAGATTCAGAATTTAGTAATGAATTTGGAAATTACATATTAATTGATACAGCAGGAATAAGAAAACATAGCAAAATAGAAGAAAATATTGAAAAATATTCAATCATCAGATCAACTCTAGCGATTGAAAGAGCAGATGTATGTTTATTAGTAATAGATGCACAAGAAGGCGTAACAGAACAAGATACAAAAATTGCAGGAGAAGCACACGAAGCTGGAAAAGGAATAATAATACTAATAAATAAATGGGACGCCATAGAAAAGGAAAATGGTACATTAGAAGAATATACAAAACAAGTATATAACAAACTAGCATATCTACAATATGCCCCAATACTATTCATATCAGCAAAAACAGGACAAAGAGTAAATAAATTATTTGAATTAATCAATATGGTTGCAGCAAACAATAGTATGAGAGTAAAAACATCAACACTTAATGATATGCTAAATGAAGCAATCGCAGTAGTGCAACCGCCAACTGATAAAGGTCGTAGATTAAAAATCTATTATATGACACAGGTAAGTACAAGACCACCAACATTCGCTGTATTTGTAAACAGTAAACAACTATTCCATTTTTCATACGAAAGATATTTAGTAAACAAATTAAGGGATGAATTTGGTTTCAAAGGAACACCAATAAGAATACTAACAAGAGAAAGAGGAGGAGAAGAATAATGTTAGGATATTATTTATTAGCAGCATTAGTAGGATACTTATTAGGAAGTATCAGTTTTTCAGTAATTTTTTCAAAAAAATTAGCAGGAGTAGATGTCAGAGAAAAAGGAAGCAAAAATGCAGGATCAACAAATGTATTAAGAGTTGCAGGAAAACAAGCAGCAGCTTTAACATTAATATGCGACATATTAAAAGGCGTAATAGCAATATTAATAGCAATAATTATAGGAAATATAATAAAAGCAGACAATAATGCAAAAGGAATTTTAGTAGAAATTGCAGGATTAGCAGTTGTACTTGGACACACATTCCCATGCTTCTTTAATTTCAAAGGAGGAAAAGGAGTTGCAACATCATTAGGCGTATTAATGATGATTAACTGGAGAATTGGATTAATTTGTCTAGTATTTGCATTAATAATAATGATTGTATTTAAAATCGTATCAATTGGATCAATAATGGCAGCAATACTATTCCCAGTATTATGCTTATTCATACCTTGGAACTTCATTGTACCAGGAAGTAGAATATCATTTGTAATATTTTCAATAATATTAGCTTTAATGGTAATATTTAATCATAGATCGAACATAACTAGATTATTATCAGGAGAAGAAAAACAATTAAGTTTCAAAAAATAAGGAGTATATCATGAGCAAAATTGCCGTTATAGGAAGTGGAAGCTGGGGCATAGCACTAGCAGAACACATTGCAAGAGAAGGACATGATGTAATTATATGGTCTTTCACAGAAGAAGAAAAAAATGACATAAATATAAATAGAAAAACAGTTTATATCCCAGAATTAACAATAAATGAACGCATTCATTGTTCAAACTCATTAGAAGAAGTCGTAAAAAATGCCGAAATAATTTTACATGTCACACCATCAAAATTTACTAGAAATGTATTTAACCAATACAAGGAATTTGTAGGAAATAAACCAGTAATACTATGTTCAAAAGGATTTGATACAGAAAATCTTCAAACATTGAACAACATATTTGAAGAAGAATTACCAGGAATAAGATTAGGAGTCTTATCAGGACCAAGCTTCGCAATTGAAGTAGTAAACAAAATTCCAACAGCTATAATTTTAGCATCAAAAGATGATGAATTATTAGCTGAAGTATCTAAGATATTATCATCTGAAACAATGCGTATTTATAAATCACATGATGTATTAGGAGTAGAAATTGGTGGAGCATTAAAAAATATCATAGCATTTTGTTGTGGAATAGTAGCAGAACTAGGACTTGGAACAAATGCATCATCAGCAATTATTACTAGAGGATTAGCAGAAATAGCTAGACTCGGAGTAAAAATGGGCGCATCAAAAGAAACATTCTATGGTTTATCAGGACTAGGAGATCTAATCTTAACATGTTCAAGTGATGAAAGTAGAAATAGACGTGCAGGAAGATTAATAGGTAAAGGTTTGTCAATTGATGAAATAAAAAAAGAGATTGGAATGACAATAGAAAGTATAGACAATATAGAAATTGCACATAAGTTAGCAGAAAAATATAATGTAGAAATGCCAATAGTAAATAGCGTTTATGATGTTATATTTAATAATAAACCAATAACAGATGTAAGTAACAGTTTAATGACTAGAACAATAAAATTTGAAAACGAATAAAGGACATAATCATAATGAATATTAATGAAATAATTGCAAAAGAACTAGATGTAAAAGTAAGTCAAGTTGAAAAAACTGTAGAATTAATAGACCAAGGAAATACAATACCATTCATTGCAAGATATAGAAAAGAAGTAACAGGCAATTTATCAGACGAACAATTAAGAGATTTAGATTCAAGACTAACATATTTAAGAAACTTAGAGGAACGTAAACAAGAAGTAATAGACTCAATAACAAATCAAGAAAAAATGACACCAGAAATAATGGCAGCACTTGAAAAAGCGCAAACACAAGTAGAAGTTGAAGACATTTATAGACCATATAAACAAAAGAAAAGAACAAGAGCTACAATAGCCAAAGAAAATGGTCTACAAGAATTGGCAGATAACATCATAAATCAAACAGATAACACAGATATCTATGAAGTAGCAAAAAACTTTTTAAACGACAATGTCACAACAATAGAGGATGCAATTCAAGGAGCAGAAGACATAATTGCAGAAGATATCTCAGACAATGCAGAATTTAGAAAAATGTTAAAGAAAATTTATCATTATGAAGGCCTAATAACATCAGAAGCAGTAAATCCAGAAGAAAAATCACCATATGAAATGTATTATGAATTTTCAGAAAAGGTAAAAACAATTCCAAGCCATAGAATACTAGCAATAAACAGAGGCGAAAAAGAAAAACTACTAAAAGTAAAAATAACAAAACCAGAAGAAAAAGTTTTATCAGATTTAGAAAAAGCCATAATAATAAAAAATTCGACAAGAAAAGAAGATTTAAAAACAACAATTGCAGATTCATGGAAAAGATTAATAGAACCATCATTGGATAGAGAAATAAGATCAGATTTAACAGACAAAGCAGATATTCAAGCAATAGATGTATTTGGCAAAAATGCAAAACAATTATTATTAGGAGCACCATTAAAAGGTTATACAGTGCTAGGCTTTGACCCAGCATATAGAACAGGTTGCAAACTAGCAGTAATCGATGAAACAGGAAAAGTCCTAGACACAGCAGTTTTATATCCAACAGAACCACAAAATGATATTGAAGGATCAACAATTAAATTAATTGATTTGATATTGAAAAATAAAATCAATATAATAGCAATAGGAAACGGAACAGCTTCAAGAGAATCAGAGCAATTTGTATCAAGCGTCATTGCAAAAGTAAAAGAAGATTATAATATCACAGTAAACTATGTAATAGTAAGTGAAGCAGGAGCATCAGTATATTCCGCTTCAAAACTAGCAACAGAAGAATATCCTGATTTAAATGTATCATTAAGAGGTGCAATTTCAATAGCAAGAAGACTACAAGACCCACTTGCAGAATTCGTAAAAATAGATCCAAAAGCAATTGGAATTGGACAATATCAACATGACGTAAACCAAAAGAAACTAAATGAAGAATTAACAGGTGTTGTCGAAGATGCAGTAAATGAGGTAGGAGTAGATGTAAACACAGCAACCCCATCATTACTATCGTATGTATCAGGAATCAACATGACAATTGCCAAAAACATAGTAAAATACAGAGAAGAAAATGGTAAATATGAAGAAAGAAAAACATTGTTAAATGTACCTAAATTAGGAAAAGTAACATTTGAGCAATGTGCAGGATTCATAAGAATACCTAAAGGACTAAATTCACTAGAAAATACAGCAGTACACCCTGAAAGTTACAAACAAACAGAAGAGCTATTAAAAAGTATAAACTATAAAAAAGAAGATTTATTAGATAAAGCAAAATTAGCTAAAATCAATGAAGAACTATCAAAAATAGACATAAAAACAAAAGCAAAAGAATTAAATATAGGAGAATTAACATTAACAGATATTATCAATGAATTAAAAAAACCAGGAAGAGACCCTAGAGATGATATGCCAAAACCTGTATTAAGAAGTGATGTATTAAGTTTTGATGATTTAAAAGAAGGACAATTATTAGCAGGAACAGTAAGAAACATTACAGACTTTGGAGCATTTGTAGACATAGGTGTAAAACATGACGGATTAGTGCATTTATCAGAATTAAGCGATAAATTTATTAAAACTCCATCAGATGTAGTAGCAATTGGTGATGTAGTACAAGTAAAAGTCATTGAAATAGACAGAAAAAAGCAAAAAGTAAAATTATCAATGAAAAATATTTAAGTAAGAGGGTATAGTATGAGCAATCAAAGAAAAGATTATATATCATGGGACACATACTTCATGGGAGTTGCAAAATTATCAGCAATGAGAAGTAAGGACCCCAGCACACAAGTAGGAGCATGTATTGTAAGTAAAGATAATAAAATATTATCAGTAGGATACAATGGAGCCCCAAAAGGCTTTGAAGACAACGAAATGCCATGGGATAGAGAAGGTGACTTCTTAAATACAAAATATGCCTATGTATGCCATGCAGAATTAAATGCAATCTTAAATAGTCATGGAGCAAATTTAGAAGATTCAAAAATATATGTTGATTTATTTCCATGTAATGAATGTGCAAAAGCAATAATTCAAGCAGGAATAAAAGAAGTTATTTATCTCTCAGATAAATACAGCAACACAGAATCAAATATTGCATCAAAACGTTTATTATCTACATGTAATGTAAAATGTAGACAATATAAATCAGAAAATAATTCATTAACAATTGAATTATAGAAAGGAAATAATATGAAAAAAATTTTTTCAACAGTATTAGCAATAATAATACTAACAATCGCATTAATTTCAAATGTAAATGCAACAGACATAACACCAATTTCAGGACTTGATGAACTAACAAAACAAATCTCAGGATTAGAAGATTTAACAAAAACACAAACATCAACAATCGAAAATATCGTTAAAAGTAATGCCGTACCAGTTACAGATTCAAAAACAGATAACTCTAGTAAAGTAGTTGATACAGCAAAAGATTATTCAGACAAATTTATAATGCAAGAAGTATTTGAACAAACAAATCCAAATGCAGTAATTGAAGGAAACATGTATATCATGTCAAAATCAACAAAATTATCTGGAACAGTAAATGGAAGTATTTATTTATTATCACAAAATATTTCTATAGCAAATCTACATGTAAATGGAAGTATTTATCTAATAGGACAAGATATTAACATTCAAAATACAGTAGTAAACAATATATATTCAGCATCAGAAAATTTAAATTTAAACAAAAATAATACAGTTTTAGCAAATGTATATATTGGAGCACAAAAAATAGTAATAGATCCAAGCACAAAAATTGGAAAAGAAATATATTTAAGCTCACAAAATGACAATAATATACCAGAACAGTTTAAAAAAGCAAATTATCATTTCTATCAAGTAAGTGACAAAAATGTAGAACCAACATTAACAGAAAAAATTGCTTCAAAAACAGTATCAATAATATCAACAATTGCAGTAATACTAGTACTAGCAGCAATTATATTAAATGTAAATAAAGAAACAAAAACAAGATTACAAAACATTGAATTTGGTAAAGCAGTATTATTAGGACTATTAGCATTATCATTATTCTTAATAGTACCACTTGTTTCATTCTTACTATTAATTACAGTAATATTTGCAAAATTAGCACTAATACTAATATTATTATTCATATTATTAATATTATTAGCACATGTATATGCAATTTTATGGTTAGCATCACTAGTAGCTAAAAGTGGAAACAAAGGCAATGGATTTGTTATATTAATGACATTAATCTTCAGTATTATATTAGCAATAATAGAAGTAATAGGAATTGGAATAATATCAGGAATATTAACATTAATAGGAATGGGAATATTATTAAATTTAGTATTCAGTAAAAGTCAATCAGAAGAAATAAAAGTTCAAACAACAGAAATTAAAACTGTCGAAACACCAGTAGCAACTGAAGCAAAAATAGAAACAAAGGTTGAAACAAAACCAAAAGAAGAAAAAGCAGTAACAGAATCTGAAGACAAAGCTCCAGAATCTGCAGAAACAAAAACAGAAGAAAATGAAGAAAATAAAGATTAAATTATAAGATAGATAATTTAAAACTGGAATAAGCATTAACTTATCCCAGTTTTTTATATTTTTTCAATTGATAATATTCTCTAATTCTTGATATATGTAGCAATATATAATATACTAAATATAGTTTTAAGAGGTAGGAGATATACTATGACAGACATAATTGATAACTCAAAAAAATATAAAGAATTAAGAGAAAAATATCCAAATTTTATATATGATTCATACAAAATAGAAGAAGATAATGAAAACATATATATAACATTCAAATTCGAAATAGAAGGATTAACAACATTTAATCCAAGCTTAACAATAAAAAAGAAAAATTATATAAAAGAACCAATTATAAATAACAATATTGTAAAAAATCTAGTATTCAATATAGGATTAGTAGAATTAATATCATATTGGAAATCAACATTTTCAAAAAATCTAATAATCAAAGCAGGACATATTAATGAAGATCAAATAAAATGGTTCAAAAAGCTATATTATTTAGGATTAGGAGAATTAAGATATACAAATAATATAGAAATATCAGAAGACGAATTAATGAATATAAAGTCAATTGGAGAAGAATTAAACATAGAAAACGACTTAAAAAACATTAATGAAGCAGAATACACAAACTTCATAATACCAGTAGGTGGTGGAAAAGATTCAAATGTAACATTGGAAGTACTACCAACGGACACAAGCAAGGATTACTGCATAATAATCAATCCAAAAGAAGTAACACTTGCATGTGCAAAAGCAGCAGGATTTGAAAATGATAATATAATCGAAATCAAGAGAACAATAGATCCAAATCTAATAGATTTAGTAAAACAAGGATATATAAATGGACATACACCATTTTCAGCAATGGTATCATTCACAACATATTTATTAGGATATTTAACACATCGCAAATATATCTGTTTATCAAATGAATCAAGCGCAAACGAATCAAATGTTGTTGGAGAAAACATCAACCATCAATACTCAAAAAGCTATGAATATGAAGAAGACTTTAAATACTATTCAAGCACTTATCTAAAAATACCAACATTTTATTTCAGCTTTTTGCGTCCATTAAATGAGTTACAAATAGCCAAATTATTTGCAAAACAAAAGAAATACCATCAAATATTCAAAAGCTGCAATGTAGGTTCAAGAAAAGAACCATGGCACTGGTGCTGTTCATGTCCAAAATGTCTATTTGTATATATCATATTAAGTCCATTCCTATATAAAGAAGAATTAATAGATATATTCAAAACAGACATGTATGAAGACGAAACATTATTAGAAACATTCAAAGGACTTACAGGACACAGTGATTGGAAGCCATTTGAATGCGTAGGAACATTTGAAGAAATCAATTTTGCAGTATCAAAAACAATTGTAAACTTAGAAGGACAAGAATTACCATATTTATTAAGATATTATAAAGAAAACTATGGACTATACGATTTAAGCGAAGATATTACAAAAAGATACAATGAAGAAAATAATTTGCCAAAAGAATTAGATAACATACTAAAAGGAGCAATTTTCAATGATTAATGAAATTATAAATGAAATAAATATAAAAAAAGTCATAATCCTTGGTTTTGGTAGAGAAGGTAGATCAACATACAAATTTATTAGAAAACATCTCCCAAACAAAAAATTGTACATTGGAGATATCCAAGACTTAAAGAATGATGAATTAATAAAAAACGACAATAATATAGAATTAAAATGTGGAACAGACTATTTAAATAATCTAAATGACTATGATTTAATAATTAAAACACCAGGAATAACATTCAAAGACATAGATACTAAACCAATCTACGACAAAATATCATCACAATTAGAACTATTATTAAAATATTCCGCTTCACTAACAATAAGTGTAACAGGAACAAAAGGAAAGAGTACAACAAGTTCATTAATCTACAAAATGCTACAAGATCAAGGAAAATCAGCAGTATTTGCAGGCAATATAGGAATTCCAATATTCGACAAAATAGAAGAAATGACAAAAGACAAAACAATAGTATTAGAAAACTCATCACATCAATTAGAATTCTTACATCATTCACCAAACATAGGAATTTTCTTAAATATATTTGAAGAGCATTTAGACCACCATAACAACTATGATGAATACATAAATGCAAAATCACAAATATTTAGAAATCAAACTATAAACGACTACATATTATACAATTCAGATTTTGAATTAATAAGAAACAAAATATCAGAATTTAAAGCAAAAGGTAAGAAAATTTCAGTAACTTATGAAAATAAGCAAGATGTACCAGTAAATAACGATTTAATTAATATAGAAGGTGAAAATGTATGTTATAATCATAAACCGCTTTATAATGTAAATAATCCACGTAAATTATTAGGAAACCATAATTTAAACAATATAATGTTTGTACTAGGAGTAGCAAAAATCTTAAAACTCGACATGGAAAAAGTAGAACAAACAATTGAAAACTTTGAACCCTTAGAACACCGTTTAGAAAATGTCGGAACATACAATGGTATCACATATTATAATGACTCAATATCAACAATACCAGCAGCAACAATAAATGCAGTAAACGCCTTAAAAAATGTAAACACATTAATAATAGGTGGAATGGACAGAGGGATACACTATCAACCATTAATTGACTTTCTAAACAATTCCGATATCGAGCATATAATATGCATGCCAAACACAGGGCACACCATAGCAAAAGAGCTAACAAACAATAAAGCAATTTTAGTACAAGACTTAGCAGAAGCAGTGGAAAAAGCAAAAGAAGTAACAAAACCAAATACAATATGCTTGCTTTCACCGGCAGCAGCAAGCTATGGATTCTTCAAAAACTTTGAAGAACGTGGAGAAAAATATAAAGAATTGATAACAAAAAAAACGAACAAAAATTCGTAAACAAAAACAATGCTTAAATTTGACAATTAACAATAATCAGAGTAAAATAAAATAGCAAATTGAATGGTTACGTATAGCACGGGCGAAAGCCAGCGTACGAGGAAAGTCCGGGCCCCATAGAGCAAGGATGCTTGATAACGTCAAGTGAGGGAAACCTTAAGGAAAGTGCAACAGAAAATAACCGCCATTATTATAATGGTAAGGATGAAAAGGCGAGGTAAGAGCTCACCGTAGGGATAGTGATACCCCTAGCCGTGTAAACCCCATCTGGAGCAACACCGAGACAAGAAGGTTAAGACTGCTCGTCATCTTCTTAATTTGGTGGCTTAAGCTATATAGCAATATATAGAATAGATAAATGACCATTCTCGACAGAACCCGGCTTACAGATTTGCTAAAAGGCATTGGAAATCCAATGCCTCATTTTTATATCAAAAGGAGAAATAATTATGAAAAATATATTTATAGAATATCCAAAATGTTCAACTTGCCAAAAAGCAAAGAAATGGCTAGAAGAAAATAATGTTGAATTTATCGATAGACACATAATAGAAGAAACACCAACAGCAGAAGAACTAACAGAATGGATAAAACAAAGCAATCAAGAAATAAAAAAATGGTTCAATACAAGTGGTTTAAAATATAAAGCACTAAACCTAAAAGACAAATTACCAACATTAAGTGACAAAGAAAAAATTGAGTTATTATCAAGTGATGGAATGCTAATCAAAAGACCATTATTAATATCAGAAAATCAAATATTCATAGGATTTAAAGAAGAACAATGGAAAAATATAAATAAAAAAGAGGAGAACTAAGATTTCTAGTTCTCCTTTTGTAGTTTAAACATCGTAAAGACGAGCAAACTCATCTTTTAATGATTCATCTAACCCGTCAAAATATGCCTTCAGCCTCCTTTTATAATCCTCCACGAAAAATACCCTAAACTCAAAATTAGAGGTCAACAAATCACGCATGTTTTTAGTAGCGTAATCATAAGCATAGTAAAAATCATATGCACGTGTACGCTGCTTGTCAATGTTTTTCGAGTTTGTAAGACTACCGCTTGTATCACAGACATAATTATATCCAATATAGTCCGTAGATAGAACCATGTCAGCAGATGCAATTAAAAGAGGGATGTAAGCGACATCCTCGTAGCATCTTAATTCAGGCATTGGAGTAGCCTTTTTAAAAAGAGTAGCCTTAAAAGCAAAAAGCCAATAAAGAGCGTACTTTTTTCCAAGGTTCGTCCATGATCTGAGCGCATCAAAACCCGTCATAGGAATATTTAGATTTACGTCCGAATTATATCTCTGATGATCCTTATTTTCATCATCATTGATAAGATTGGCATGATATCGAATTACTTCAACATCATTATGAAAACTAATAATCTCTGACAGATTTTTCAACAAATCTGGACTTATAAAATCATCCACATCTGCAAATATTAAGAAATCACCTCTAGCACGCTGAATTCCTCGCTTACGAGCTTTGCCAACACCTCCGTTTTCAAAGGTGTATAAAAACACCTTATCGTTTCCACTGGCAATTTCTCTGCAAACAGACTCACTATCATCCGTTGAACCATCATTGATGATTATAACCTCATAATCATCAAAAGTCTGCCGTAAAATACTATCCAGACAAAGTCTGATTGATTTTGCAGCATTGTACATTGGTACTATTACACTAAATAACATACACAGCCTCCTTGATCAAAAGCCAATAACTACATATTCAATTGTACGATATTTCCATTATACAATGTAAATCTAACAAAGTCAAAGAAATATATTGATATCAAGGGATTCATGTGATAAATTAATAGCAAATCATCAAAATAAGGAAGCAAATATGAAATATTTAGATATTATTAACAAAATGACACTAGAGGATAAAGCAAAACTATGTGTAGGAAAAGACTACTGGCATAGCTTAAATATAGATGAATTAGGCATACCATCAATCACAATGTCCGACGGACCAAACGGACTAAGAATTCAAAGAGAAAAAGGCGATAATTTAGGTGTAAATGAAAGCGAAATATCAATATGTTTTCCATCAGGTTCAACACTAGCAAACAGCTGGGACAAAGACCTAGCATATTTATATGGAAAAACACTAGGAGAAGAAGCCAAATGTGAAAATATTAACATAGTACTGGGTCCAGCAATGAATATCAAAAGAAACCCACTATGTGGCCGAAACTTTGAATATTTTTCAGAAGATCCATATCTAACATCAATAATGGCAAACAATTACGTAAAAGGATTACAAGAAAATAATGTGGGAGCAAGTCTAAAACATTTTGCAGTAAATAATCAAGAAAACCGTAGAAGAACAATTGATGTATTAATTGATGAACGCACATTAAGAGAAATCTACTTAAAAGCATTTGAATACACAGTAAAAAACTCAAATCCATGGAGCGTAATGACCTCATATAATAAGGTAAATGGCAAATACGCAAGTGAAAACAAAATATTACTAGATATACTAAAAAAAGAATGGAATTTTGAAGGAATCACAATAACGGACTGGGGAGCAAACAACCAAAGAGTTGATGGATTAATAGCCGGAAATGAACTAGAAATGCCAGGAGGCAGAGGAAATGGTGTAGAAGAAATAATAGAAGCGGTAAAAAATCAACAAATAACAGAAGAATATTTGAACGAAATCATAGATAGAATACTAAACATAGCATTCAAATGCGCTGAAAGAAAATTAGAACAATATGATAAAGAAGAACACCATAAAATAGCACAAAAAATAGCCGAAGAATCAATTGTTCTACTAAAAAATGAAAATAATCTACTACCCTTACAAAATACATCAAATATTGCACTAATAGGCGATATGGCCAAAAATCCAAGATACCAAGGAGCTGGAAGTTCAACAATAAATCCATATAAACTAGATAACGCATATGACAGTTTACTATCAGAAAACATCACATTCAAATATGCACAAGGATATGAAAGAATAGAATCAGAAAACGACAAAACATTATTAAAAGAAGCGGAAGAACTAGCAAAAACAAGTGATACAGTACTTCTATTTGTAGGCCTAACAGAAAACTACGAATCAGAAGGTATGGACAGAACAACAATGGACCTACCACAAAATCAAATAAACTTGATAGAATCAATAAGCGCACTAAACAAAAACACAATCATCGTACTATCACACGGCTCAAGCATAACAATGCCATGGTCAAACAAAGTACCTGCAATAATCACAGGCTATTTAGGAGGAGAAGCCAGTGGCAAAGCCATAATAAATGCAATCTTAGGAAAAGTAAATCCAAGCGGTAAACTAGCAGAAACATACCCAATCAAATATGAAGACGTATCATCATACAACAATTTCCCAGGAAATGAAGTAAATGTATCTTACAAAGAATCAATCTACATTGGATATCGCTATTTTGACAAAGCAAAAATCAAAGTACAATACCCATTCGGATATGGTCTAAGCTATACAAAATTTGAATATTCAAATTTAACAACTACTCAAGCAAACAACGAAATAACAATAAGCTTCAAAATAAAAAACACTGGCAAACACGCCGGAAAAGAAATAGCTCAAATATATATAAGCAAACCAAATTCAAAAATATTCCGTGCAGAAAAAGAACTAAAAGCTTTCGAAAAAGTTCATCTAAACCCAAATGAAGAAAAAACAGTGACAATAACACTGGATAATGAAGCATTTGAATATTATGACACAAATCTCAAGAAATGGAATATTGAAGACGGAACGTACACAATTTTAGTCGGTAAATCAAGCGCAGAAATAGTACTATCAACCACAATAAACATTGAAGGCGACAAAAACATTATTAAAAGTAATATTTCACCAAAATACTACACCGGTGATGTCAAAGAAATAACAGACAATGAATTCGAACAATTACTAGGCTACAAAATACCAAGCAAAACAATCAACTTAAGCGAAATTAATGACGAAAACACCATAGAACAGCTAAAACACACCCAAATAGGTAAAGTAATATTCGAATATGAAATGAAGCGAATGGAAGACCTGCTAAGCAAACAAAACGTCAACAAAGCCACAAAAGTAATGATGGACTTACAAAAACCACTAAAGAAATTCTACGAGAAAAAAAGCAGCAAAATCACCAAAGAAATGGTGGATGAGTTCATCCAAATAGCTAAAAATAATGCCGACTTCACAAACAACAGATTTGTGGATGAATATTTAAAATAAAAAAATAAGTTAGGAGAAAAAATATGGAATTTAACAATATTGAACACGAAATGTCAAAAATTAATGAAGAAATAGAAAAAAGAAACAGAAAAATCGATATGGACGCTATAGATGCTTTTTTAGATATGGAAGACGATAATAGCAAAGTACTAGAAAACGATAGACGAAATGACAATTATATATCAGAAAAAGATGAAGCAGAAGAAAGACAAAGAAATATAGATTCATTTATTGAAGGCAGTTTTGATAATATCAAAACATCACAAAAAGAAGAATATGAAGCAAATAGAGATAAGCAAATTGAAGAAGATGATGACATTCAAAGAAACGTAGACTCATTCTTAGATGGGATTGACGATAAAGACTATATAGATGACTTTTTTGACAGATAATATAATTAAAAAGGAGTTTTAATTATGGCAAAAAGCAAAAAAATATTAATAATAATTTCAGCAACATTTATTATTTCATTAATAACAGCAACCGACATTTTACTAAAATCCTACTTCACCAAACAACAAAAAGAAAAGCTAAAAGCACAACAAATAATCGATACAACCAAGCCAGAAATAATTGGAGCAAAAGATATAATAATCAAACAAGGTGACACAATCGATTTAACACAAAACATCAAAGTTGAGGACAATATAGACAAAGATATCCCATTAGTAATAACCGGCGATATTGACACAAACAAAGTAGGCGAATATGAAATAACATATACTGCAACAGATAAATCAAACAACAAAGCAGAGCAAACCATCTGCGTCAAAATAGAACCAAAGAAACCAACACAAGAAGTGGCTACTGAATCACCCCAAAGCCAGAAAGAACAATCACAATCAACAACAAACAATTCCGCTTCAACTAATTCAAAACAACCAAATACACCACCAGTCAAAGAAAATAAAGAAAACAAAAACAATTCTTCAAACAATACTAAAAGGAATCAAGACTCAAGTTCAACAAAGGCTAAAGGAAGCACAAATATAGAAATAGATGAAAGAACAAGGAAGCCAATTCCTGATAGTAAAAGCGATAAAGAAACTAGAAAGAAAACCGGTTCAACCTCACAAAGTTATTCATACTCAGGCCGATTTTCTTCCAAACAACTAGATGAATTAGGTTTATAAAATATATAGCCAATCTATGTACATACTTAAATAATTGTATTATAATAGTAGCAATGAATTCTAAGCCTCACTAATGTAAAACTACGAGGCAATCAAGTCCTTCTTATTTTTCTTTAATAAGATTTGGAAGTAACACCTTTATTCAATAAAATAACGAATAAAGAAAGATGGAGACAAGTTGAAATGCGACATAAGTCCTTTCAATTATCTTATAAAATCTAATGCGAAAACAGTCTCCAAATGGGGGCTGTTTTCATTTTATATAAAAGGAGAATGTAATGGAAATTGAAAAGAAATTTTTAGTAAAAGACATAAGTCACATAGACTTAAGCAATTATAATAAAATTGAAATAGTGCAAGACTATTTATATATCGACAAATTAACAATAGTAAGAAAACGAAAATGCATAAAAAACAACAAAACAACATATACATACACAATCAAAACAGACAAAAAGAACTTATCAGTTAACGAAATCGAAAAAGAAATAACAGAAGCCGAATACAATAGCTTACCAACAAACCCAAACTACAATTCATTATCAAAAACAAGATATATAATTCCATACATAGAAGACCTAAAAATCGAATTAGATGTATTCCATAGTATTTATAATGGCATAATTTTTGCAGAAATCGAATTTAACTCAGAAGAAGAAGCAAATTCAATACCAGTTCCAGATTGGTTTGATAAAGAATTAAGTCTTACAATAACTAATTCAGATATGGCAATGAGAAAGATAGAAATAGGCGAGTTTTAAACATTAAATTCATAATCCTAAAATCATAAGTTCGAATTTATCCACATTTATCCAAAGCAATCAAACTTACAATGCTACAGCTTATATAGCTGTAGCATTTTTAAAATTTATTATTTAATTCTACAAATTATTTATATATTATCCGACATTATGTTTTAAAATATGAGTAGATAGATTTGAGCTTTATGATAACTTGATTTTATATTTTTCATCATAACCTTCTTATTATCAACCAAAAATATTTGAATGTTTATAAAAAATGTTTAAGCAACTATAATTTTTTATTCTTAAAATTTTAAAAAACTTTCAATTGCTTTACTAAAATTTTATCTTTAAATAAACACTGAAATTAATCAGTCAAAAATTCTAAATTATAGGAAATCCCAAGTTTATATTTTATATTTTGTCAAAAAATAAAAAACTTGTAAAGCGAATTTATTTGATTTTATTGAGAAAAAAGTCAATTTATGATATTATAACTTCGGATAATAAAAAGTTATCGGAAGTTGTACAGGGGGGAAAAGCATGGAGTGTTATAAAAATCTTTCTGAAGAAGATACAAGAAATATATATATTACACCAGCTTTAACAAAGAAATGGAATCTAGAAAAACAAATAAGAAGTGAAGTTTATTTCACAGCTGGTAAAGTTATAGTAAGAGGAAACATGTCTACAAGAGCTAAAGGAGAAAAAGCAGATTATATTTTATATTATAATTACTCAAAACCCATAGCTGTTGTCGAAGCAAAGAAATATGATTTAGAAGTTGGAACAGGAATGCAACAAGCAATAGAGTATGCTAAAACATTAGATTTACCATTTGCTTATTCAACCAATGGCATGGCATTTCTTGAACATGATATGTTAACAGGAAATGAAAGAGAAATACCAATAAATGAATTTCCTTCTCCAGAAGACTTATGGTATAGATACAAAGTTGCTAGAAATATAACAGACGAAGAAGAAAAAATAATTAATGAACCATATTACTATGCTCCAGGCATTAATAAGCCTAGATATTATCAGACAATTGCAATTAATAGAACTTGTGAAGCTATTGCTAAAGGCCAAAAGAGATTATTATTAGTAATGGCTACTGGAACAGGAAAAACTTTTACAGCTTTTCAAATAATACATAGATTAAGAAAATCAGGATTAAAACGAAAAATTTTATATCTTGCTGACAGAAATATGTTAATAGATCAAACAATGACTCAAGATTTTCAACCATTTACTAAAATAATGACAAAAGTTGAAAATAGGAAAATGGATAGTTCTTTTGAAATATATATGGCTCTTTACCAACAGTTAACAAATGGACAAGGAATGGACATCTTCAAACAATTTAGAGAAGACTTCTTTGATTTAATAATTGTTGATGAATGTCATAGAGGTAGTGCTGCTGATGATTCTAATTGGAAAAAAATATTAGAGTATTATAAAAATGCTACACAGATAGGTTTAACTGCTACACCAAAAGAAACTAATGAAATATCTAATATTCAATATTTTGGAGAACCAATATATACATATTCATTAAAACAAGGTATTGATGATGGATTTTTAGCTCCATATAAGGTAATACGAATTAACTTAGATAAAGACATAGTTGGATACAGACCTGAGGCTGGAAAAAGAGATGTTAATGGTAATATTATTGAAAATGATGAGATATATTATCAAGCTGACATGGATAAAAGAATAATAATAGATGAAAGAACTCAAGCTGTTGCAAAAAGAGTTACAGAATTTTTAAAGAAGAGTAACAGATATAATAAAACTATAGTATTTTGTATAGACATAGAGCATGCAGAAAGAATGAGACAAGCGTTAATAAAAGAAAATAATGATATGGTTGCAGAAAATCCAAATTACATTATGAGAATTACAGGTGACAATCAAATAGGTAAGGCACAATTAGAAAACTTTATTGATGTCGAGGAAAAATATCCTACAATAGTTACAACAAGTAAATTATTAACTACTGGCGCAGATTGTAAAACATGTAAGTTGATTGTTTTGGATTCTAACATAAATTCTATGACAGAATTTAAACAAATTATAGGTAGAGGAACAAGAATTAGAGAAGATTACAACAAAACATATTTTACAATTATGGATTTTAGAAATGCTAGTAGATTATTTAGTGATCCTGATTTTGATGGAGAACCAGTGAGTATTAAAAATGTAAATCCTGAAGATGATACGCCAGACGATAGCAATATAAACACAACTATTAGTAGAGTTGCTGAAGAAGAAGAATATAAAACAAATACTCCAACATTGAAGCAAATAGAAATTGGAGAAAGAAAAGGAAAATTGCACGTTAATGGTATAGATATAAATATTTATAATGAAATTGTTTCTTATTATGATAAAGAAGGAAAATTAGTTACAGAATCTTTAAAAGATTTTAGTAAAAGGAGTATATTAAATGAATATACTTCACTCGATGATTTTCTTAATAAATGGAATTCAACAGACAGAAAACAGGCAATATTAGATGAATTAAAACAACAAGGAGTTTTAATTAATGAACTAAGAAAAGATTTAGAAATTGCTGATATTGGAGATTTCGACTTAATATTGCATATAGCTTATGATAAAAAACCATTAACAAGATATGAGAGAGTTAACAATGTTATAAAAAAAGGATATCTATATAAATATTCAGAAATGGCTCAAAATATTCTAAAAGATTTACTAGAAAAATATAGTGATAATAATGAATTAGAATTAACGGATACAAAAATTTTAGAATTAAAGCCATTTAATGAATACGGATCACCAATGGATATAGTAGACGTATTTGGAGGAAAAGATAAGTATATAGAGATTGTAGAAGAATTAGAAAATGAATTATATGCTAGTTAGGAGTAAAAAGAGTGGGAATAAGTAATATAGTAAAAAGACTTAACGATGTGATGTGGAAGGATGATGGAGTTGCTGGAGATGCTCAAAGATTAGAGCAAATCGTATGGATATTATTTTTAAAAGTATATGATGATAAAGAAAAATTATGGGAATTTCATGATTCAAATTTTAAATCAATACTTCCGGAAGAACTAAGATGGAGAAACTGGGCAATTGATAATAAAGATGGAAAAGCATTAACAGGAGAAGAATTATTATTATTTGTTAATGAAAAATTATTTCCAGGGATAGAAAAAATAGATATAAATGAAAATACTCCAATTAGTAAGGCAATAGTAAAATATACATTTGATGACGTAAATAACTATATGAAAAATGGAATTTTACTAAGACAAGTAATTAATATTATTGATGAAATTAAATTTACTAATTCAAATGAAAAACACGAATTTAATGAAATCTATGAGACAATGCTAAAAGAGCTGCAAAGTGCTGGTAATGCAGGTGAATTCTATACACCAAGGCCAGTAACTAATTTTATGGTGGAAATGATTAATCCATCATTACAAGATAAAATTGCAGATTTTGCATGTGGTACAGGTGGATTTTTAACGTCAACTTTAGATTATCTCAAAAATCAAGTTAAAACTATAGAAGATAAGGAGTTATATGATAATTCAATATATGGTATAGAAAAAAAATCATTACCATATTTACTTTGTATAACTAATTTATTATTACATGATATTGATGAGCCTAATATTGAACATAGAAATAGTTTTGATAGAAATGTAAAAGAATACAACGAAAATGAAAAATATGATGTTGTATTGATGAATCCTCCTTATGGTGGACATGAAGTAAAAAATATTCAAGCAAATTTTCCTTCAAATTTAAGAGGATCAGAAACATTTGATTTATTTATGTCATTAATAATGTATAGATTAAAGCAAGATGGAAGATGTGCAGTAATATTACCAGATGGATTTTTATTTGGTATTGATAATACAAAAGTAAATATAAAAGAAAAATTAATGAAAGATTTTAATTTACATACAATAATAAGAATGCCAAGTTCAGTTTTTGCACCATATACTTCGATTACTACTAATATTCTATTCTTTGATAAAACTAAACCTACAGATAAAGTGTGGTTTTATAGAATGGACATGCCTGAAGGATATAAAAACTTTTCAAAGACTAAGCCAATTTTAAACAAACACTTTAATAATGTAAAGATTTGGTGGAATGATAGAAAAGAGATTATTGACGAAAAAGAAAATGAAAAACAAACAACAACATATAAATCTAAATGCTATACAATTAAAGAAATAATAGATAATGGATATAATATTGACTTATGTGGTTATCCTCATAAAGAAGAAATTATATTAGAACCAAAAGAATTAATAGAACAATATCAAGAACAAAGGGCTAGCTTAAATGCAGAGATAGATAGGATATTAGCTGAAGTAACTAAATTATTAGAGGAGGAATAAAATGACAACACAAGAATTAAAAAATTCTATTCTTCAACTTGCTATACAAGGAAAACTCGTAAAACAAGATTCAAATGATGAACCAGCTTCAGTTTTATTAAAAAAGATAAAAAAAGAAAGAGAAAAATTAATAAAAGAAAAGAAGATAAAAAAAGAAAAATATTCAGAAATATATAAAGATCCTTCAGATAATCATTATTATGAGAAGTTTGAAGATGGTACAATACATGATATTACTGATGAAATTCCTTTTAATATTCCTGATTCATGGAGATGGATTCATTTTGGAGAATTATTTTATACACAATCAGGATTAAGTTATAAAAAAGATAATTTAGCAATAAAATCTAATGAAATGTATACTATTTTTAGGGGTGGAAATATTCGTGATGGTGAATTTTTTTATAAAGGTGATGATTTACAAATTTCAGAACAATTTGTAAAGGATAATACAATATTAAAAAAGAATTGTTATATAACTCCATCTGTAACAAGCATAGAACATATTGGAAAAATTGCTTTGATTGACAATAATTTAAATAAAACTGTTGCTGGCGGATTTGTATTAATTATTTATCCTATATTAGAAAATAGTGATTTACTAAAATATTATTTATATGCATTATCTTCAAAATACCATAAAGATAATTGCAAAAAAATAACCAATAAGTCTGGACAAGCTTTTTATAATCTTTCAAGAGAAAAACTTATGCAACTTATAATACCATTACCACCAATAGAAGAGCAAAAGAGAATTACAAAAAAAATTGAATTATTTTTACCATTTATAAGTAATTATAATAAAATAAATGATAAGTTAGATATTTTAAATACTAAATACAAAGAAGAGCTAAAAAAATCTATACTTCAATATGCTATTCAAGGTAAATTAGTAAAGCAAGATTCAAATGAAGAACCTGCTGAAGTTTTAATTAATAAAATTTTAGATGAAAAAAGAGAATTAATAAAAAATAAACAAATAAAAAAGGAGAATTTATCTATAATATATAAAGATTCTACTGATAATCAATTTTATGAGAAGTTTGAAGATGGTACAATAAATAATATTACAGATGAAATTCCTTTTGAAATACCAGATAATTGG